>Ga0164298_10000322_pt1 | contig 13354 bp, 12 predicted proteins | sample Whisoiple_216_MG_FD_109713 | JGI IMG/M metagenome (GOLD analysis project Ga0164298, IMG submission 109713) | Unamended control soil microbial communities from upstate New York, USA - Whitman soil sample_216_MG | ecosystem: Environmental > Terrestrial > Soil > Agricultural land ... | reverse complement strand
TTGCCGGGCTCGAGGACGGTAACGACAGACTCCGCGGTCGATTGATCTGTCCGCACCCAGGCGGCCACACGTCCCGTCATCCGCTGTGGGTTCACTGACTCGGTCGCCACAAGGACTTTGCCCGGAGCCGACGACCAGAGAATGCCAAGAAACGCTGCAAACGCCGCTCGCAGCGGCGCCCACTCGCTGCCAATCCAAATCTGCACCGGTGCGGTTGGTAAAGTTTCGTCCGTCACGCCGTGAAGTCTATCGCCCTAGCATGTCCGTGATCGGACATTGGAACGAGACAGCGGCCGGAAGGAATTCTTCCGGCCGCTTTTCTTCGGACTAGTACGCGGGCAAACCTACGACACCGGGGTGCCCTGGGCTTGTGGCGTCTGCGAGTTGAACAGGTAGACCGTCACTTCGGTCTTGTCGCCCTTCTTCTTCAGCGTGGCGATTCCGTAATAGCCGGAGTCGTTCTGCTGGTTGAGACCGATATAGAGCTCGTCGTCCAGCACCGGCCCGCCGATGTCACCGCAGGCGATGTAGGTGGCGATGTTCTGGTCGCTCTCGTGGACGTTGATCGCGTACGCCTCCTTGAGGAGATCATCGAGGCTGACATCGATCTCCTTCTGGGAGTACTCGACCGGATTCGCCGTCAACGAACCCTTGATGTCCTCGGGAGCCGGCATCTTGTCATCATCGGTCAAGCGCGGACCGACGTTGTCCAGCGGATAGGCAGGATTCGGATCGAGTTGAGCGCATGTGCCCTTATGGACGTGTGCCGGGTGCGTTACCACGGTCGCGGGAGTTTCGGTGGCATCCTGCGCATAGGCGCCGGAGCCCAGCACACCGAGACCCAACACCGCGATCACAGCCAGCGCGAGCAGATTGCGGCTACTGGTCAACAGCCTGGTCATCGTCTGATTTCCCTTCTCATTGAAACAGTGACGGTCGAACTACTGAAGATCGGCCCGGTCCTTCTCGCTCATTGGGTCGCCGCTGGGTACCGGCGCCTCGTCGGCGTTTTCGGTTTCTTCGGCTTGCCCGAGACCGCTGTCGTGGGACGGATGCGTCGGCGGATTGACCGCCTCCTCCGCCGGGCCCGAGAGATCCGGTCGGGCACGGGAGTCCTTGATCGGTTGCCCTGTCCGATCCGAGTTCCACCCCTCCCGCGAGGCTTCGCCGCGCTCGCGGTCGCTACCTGTGTTGCTTCGTTCGCTCAACAGTCCACCTCCTCAACGCTCGCTCCGATGCGAGCCATGCCATTCATTCTGGGTGGTCGTGCGGCACGTGAAGTGATCGCAGCTACGGTCTAACTGTGCGCATGCGACACCTGACCCAGTGACCAATGGGAGGCGGAGGTGTCCAGTTGGCTGGTGCCCTTTTACCAGGCCCGCTCAGCGGAAATCGGAGGCAAGCATTCAGTTCGCGATGCCCCGACTGCCCGTTTTCCTGGCAACGATTCGAACAGGTGGTCGAAATTCGATGTTGTCGGTGATACGATGACCCTCCGGCCCGGTTCCAGGTTGGCAGTCGGCGGAGGCGTCTTCCCTTGAATTCCGAGTTCAGCGTTGCGGGCTCCTACGGGTACGACCGCTCGAGTCCGGTTCGGTGGATCCTGTCGCACATCTGGAGACACAGGTTCTTCGCGATCACCGCTGTGCTGGCGATGGTTGCCCATAACGGGCTCAACAGCATGGTCCAGTGGTTGATCGGCCGCGCCTTCGATCGCCTGCTCGAACCCTCTCCGGACCGCGACGCCCTCATTTCGATCACGATCGCTCTGATCGTCATTGTTGCCTGCCGCAGCGTGCTCGATCTCGGCGCATCCTTCCTCGCCCAGATCACGGCCCAGCGGCTTGAGCGCGACAGCCGGGAGGAGCTTTACCAGTCCCTGCTCGGCAAGAGCCAGACCTTCCACAACAAGCAGCGCGTCGGCGACTTGATGGCGCGGGCCAACAACGATGTCCGCCAGCTGACCATGATGATCCAGCCCGGCGCAGCGCTGATCATTGATTCATTCTCGGCGCTGTTCGTGCCGATTATCTTCATCGCTTTCCTGAAGTGGCAGCTCCTGCTCTCGCCGCTGATCTTCACCGTCATATTCATCGTCCTGCTCCGCCGCTACATGCGAAAGATGGAGCCGGTCGCGGCGCGTCAGCGCATGGAGTTCGGCCAGATGAACTCGGTCCTGACGGAGTCGGTGACGGGCATCGAGGTGGTCAAATCGACCGCGCAGGAGGCGCAGGAGCAGGCCAAATTCCTGAGCCGGGCGCGCGCCTACAGAGATGCCGCCGTGCGTCAGGGCCGGCTTGAGGCGGGGTATTTGCCGACACTTTTCGTGGGTTTCGCGATCGCGGGCGCGGCCGTCCATGGGCTGATCCTGATCGATCGCGGCCAGTTGACGGTCGGCCAGCTCGTCACCTACCTCGGGCTGATGGGGCTGCTGCGCTTTCCAGCTTACATGTCGATCTTCTCCTTCTCGCTGATCCAGCTCGGCCGGGTCAGCGCCCACCGCATCCTCGACCTGATCAACGAGCGGACCGACCTCGACCAGAACACCGGCGGCCATACGGGCAGGATCCAGGGCAAGATCGAATTCGCAGACGCCTCCTTCACCTACGGTGGCGAGCCGGTGCTGGAACATGTCTCGTTCACGGTCGAGCCGGGCGAGACTGTTGCGCTCGTCGGCGAGACCGGCTCCGGCAAGAGCACGCTGACCAAGCTGGTCAACCGGATCTATGACGTGACGGACGGTCGGGTCCTGATCGACGGCGTGGACGTGCGCGACTGGCAGCTCGACACGCTCCGCTCGCAGATCTCGACCATCGAGCAGGACATCGTCCTCTTCTCGCGGCCGGTTGCCGAGAACATCGCCTTCAGCCTTGGACAGGACGCGCCGATTGAGGCAATCCGCCGAGCCGCGCGCGACGCCCAGGCCGACGGCTTCATCAGCGAGATGCCCGACGGCTACGAGTCCGTAATCGGTGAGCGCGGCGTCACCCTCTCCGGCGGCCAGCGGCAGCGAATCGCGATCGCCAGAGCGTTGCTGACTGATCCGCGCATCCTGATCCTCGACGATTCGACCAGCGCGATCGACTCCGCTACCGAGGACCAGATCCAGCGCGCAATCAAAGCGATCAGCGCCGATCGGACGACGCTGCTGATCACGCACCGTCTCAGCCAGATCCGCTGGGCTGACAAGGTCCTGGTCATGCGCCACGGCCAGGTCGTCGATTTCGGTACGCACGACGAGTTGCTGGCCCGGTGCGACCTCTACCAGCGCATCTTCGCGCGGTATGACGATGCACCTGACCGCGCAGCCGTCACGATCGGGGAGGCGAGCTGATGGCCTTCATCATGAACGGCCTCGACGCCGAGAGTTACGCCCGCACCTACACCGACCGCCAATTGATCGAGCGGATCAAGGCCTATTTCCGCCCGGAAGCTCGAAAGATCAGCCTTGTAACCTTGATGGTTGTACTCAAGTCGGTGTTCGATGCGGCCCTGCCGATCCTGATCGCGATCGGACTGGACCGCGTCATCTCCCCAGACGGTGTCGATAACCGGGTCTGGTGGCTGGTGGCAGGGATCGTCATCTTCGGGGCGCTGTCGTGGGGCGTCAACTTCGTCCAACAATCGAAATCGGCCGAGATCGTCGGCAATATCATCCTGCGGCTGCGGACCGACGCGATCAACGCGGTCATGAAGCGAGACATGTCCTTCTTCGACGAATACGCCTCCGGCCGGGTCGTCAGCCGGGTCACGTCCGACACGCAGGACTTCTCGAACACGGTCACGCTGGTGCTGGCGCTCTTCAGCCAGATTCTGCTCGTCTTCATCATCACGGCCGTGCTCTTTACCCGTAGCGCCTATCTGACGATGTACGTGCTGATCCTGATCCCGATCATCGTCGGCGTCGCGCTCGCATTCCGGAAGATCGCGCGCCAGGTGACGATCGAGTCGCAGCGGGTCCAGGGCGAAGTCAATGGCATGATCCAGGAGACGATGCGCGGGATCGCCGTGGCCAAGAGCTACCGACAGGAGGCGACGATCTACCGCGAGTTCGAGGAGGTCAGCGACCGCACATACCGGATCCGGCTGAAGCAGGGCTTCATTTTCAGCGGCATCTTCCCGAGCCTCTTCGCGATCGCCGGATTGGGGACCACGGCGTTGGTCTGGGTCGGCGGCAACCAGGTGATCGACGGCAACATCTCAGCCGGCGACTGGTACCTCTTTCTGCAGGCGGTCGCGCTGTTCTGGTTCCCGCTGACGAGCATCGCGTCCTTCTGGAGCCAATTCCAGCAGGGTCTTTCGGCAGCGGAGCGGGTTTTCGCGCTGGTCGATGCCGAGGCGCGGGTGGTCCAGACCGACGACGTCAAGCCGGCGAGGCTGGTCGGCGAGATCGAATTCCGGGACGTGACGTTCGCCTACAAGAACGAGCGGCCGGTGCTCGAGAATTTCTCGCTGACGATCGCGCCGGGCGAAACGATTGCGCTCGTTGGTCATACCGGTGCTGGCAAATCAACCCTTGGCCGGTTGATTGCGCGCTTCTACGAATTCCAGGGCGGACAGATCCTGATCGACGGACAGGACATCCGCTCGTTCGACCTCAGCGCGTATCGCCGCCAGCTCGGCATCGTTCCACAACTCCCATTCCTCTTCTCCGGCACAGTCCGCGACAACATCCGCTACGCCCTTCCGGACGCGACCGAGGAGCAGATCGAGTACGCCGCCTCGCACATCGGCCAGGGCGACTGGGTTGATGCATTGCAGGACGGTCTCGATACCGAGATCGGCGAGGAGGGGCGCGGACTTTCGATGGGCCAGCGGCAGCTGGTCGCGCTGGCTCGCGTGCTGATCCAGGATCCGGGCATCATCATCCTCGACGAGGCGACCGCGAGCGTCGATCCGTTGACCGAGACACAGATCCAGGAGGGTTTGGCGACGGTCATGGCCGGTCGAACTTCGATCGTGATCGCGCACCGCTTGAGCACCATCCGGGAGGTCGACCGGATCATCGTGCTCGACCACGGCAAGATCGTCGAGCAAGGCAACCACATCGCTCTGATGCAGGCGGGGGGCCGCTATGCCGAGCTCTACAACACCTATTTCCGCCACCAGTCGCCCGACTACAAGCCCGGCGAGGGCTTCGTTACGGTAAACGAAGCCAACGGCCGAACAGACGGCCTCTCTCCGAGTCCGGTCCCGGCCTGATTACTGGTACCGAACTCGGCGCCCGGTCAGGCCGCGTTCAGTGTGTTGAACGCTCCGCACTCGGGGCAGTCGATGTCGCGCACATTGAGCAGCTGCGAGTTGTCCATAAAGCCGATGATGGTTCCGCAGCGGACGCACATGAAGACGGTGGATGGCTGGATCGAGTCGACCGGTAAGGCGTAAAGAACCTGCCTGCGCAGGTTCGCGAGGTCGTCGCTATCGGTGACCCGTCGTTTGATTGCGTCCATGGAGTGGCTCCCTTCGGGTTCAGGAGTGCGAGCGACTCAACCAACTCGCTGTCCACACCATATGACCGAACGACCTAGCCCGTAATAGCTACCCGGTCCAGTCAATTACAGTACCGAAGTATCGCCAGGCTCCGGGGCTGATCTCCTACACAGGTCAATCTTCCAGCCACTCGGTGATGAAGTGGTCGTTGCAGTGGATGTCGACCTGCCGGAGGGTGCTGGTTCCGGTGTTGACGAACGTGTGCGGCGTGTTCGGCGGTGCGATCAGGACCTGCCCGCCGCATGCGTCGACCGTTTCGTCGCCGACCGTGTACCGCGCCTGCCCCTCGAGGATGATGAAGATCTCGGCGTAGGGGTGTCGGTGCAGCTTTGGTCCACGGCCGGGTTTCATCTGGACCCAGATGAAGGTTGAGGCGACGTCCCCGTATCGGTACCCTTCGAAGTCGCCGCCGGGAAGATCGTTCAGGTTGACCATCATCGTCATTGGTAGTCACTTTCCGCAGATGAGCTGATCGGGCATTGGCCTCAATCATACGGATCCGAGGGGTCGGGTACAGTGGCGTCATCATGCTTCGGCCGCTGGGTCGCGGGCTGCGCGACACACTCGACAATCTGCTGCCCTTCACGCTCGCTTCGTTCGCCTGGTGGCTTTCGCTGCTGCTGACCGTGACCGCGCCGGCCGGGACCCTGGCGCTGTTCGCCTTCGCCGATCCCAGGTCAATCGATGATCATCTCCGCCTGACCCGGCAGGAGGCACTGGCGATCGTCCGGCGCGACCTGCTCCGGGCGTGGGTGATTGCGCTTGCGATCGGGGTTCCGGCCCTGGTACTGGTCAACAACATCGCGGCCTACCACGACGGCGATGTGCGCTGGCTGGTCCCGTTCTGGGGCGCGCTCCTGCTACTGGTGCTCGGAGTCGGTGGTGTGGCCTGCTCACTTCGCGCAGTTCACGGGTTGGCGATCGGGGATGCGCTCCGGCGCGGGGCGGTATTGACCTTGGCGCGGCTGCCGCAGGTTCTGATCGTCGCGATCCTGCTCTGGATCATCATCGCAATCGGCGGAGTCCTCGTCGTCCCGGCACTGATGTTTCTGCCGACATTGGTCGCCGCGACCGTCAATCACCTTGTCTACGACGCGCTCGGCATCACGATCGCCAATCCACTCGCCCCCACAGTCGAACGCCAGGCCGAAGACCCGCGGGCGAAGGGCGGCAAATACTCAGTCGGTTGAGGGTGGAGGGTTGATGGAACGGAAAGGTAGCGGGTAGTCGGTACGCTTTTTTCACCGACCATCGACCACCGTCAGCCCTTGATGCCGCTGCTGACCTGGCCTTCGACGAACCAGCGTTGGAATACCAGGTAGAAGATCGCCATTGGCACTGTCGTGATTACGGCGATTGCCATCATGGTCGGCCACTCGGTGTAGTTGGCCTGGCGGAAGTAGGCGAGGCCGAGGGGCAGAGTGTAGAGCTTCGAGTTGTTGATGAAGATCAACGGCTCCAGGAAGGCATTCCAGGCGCCCTGGAAGCTGAAGATCGCGAGGGCGGTCAGGGCAGGCATCGAGTTCGGCAGGATGATCTGCGCGAACATCCGGTATCGACTTGCGCCATCGACCCGTGCCGCCTCCTCCAGCTCGATCGGAATCGACTCGAAGAACTGCCGCATCAGGAAGATACCGAACGCATCAGCCATAAACGGAATGGTCAGCGCGCCATAGGTGTTGATGATGCCGAGCTGGCGCAGGATCAGGAACTTCGGCACGATCGTGACCATGCCGGGGATCATCATAGTGGCGAGTACGAGCAGGAAGAGGAAGTCCTTGCCCTTGAACTGCATCCGCGCAAAGGCGTAACCGGCCATGCTGGCGGTGATCGCGCGCGCGATGACCCACACCGCCGCGACAATCACGCTGTTCAGGAACCAGCGCTCGATGTCCGAGTTGAACACCTTGTGATATGCCTCAGTGGTGGGGTTGGCGGGCCAAAACATTCGCCCGAACGAAAGTGGAAGCGTGGCTTCGCGATTCGTCTTGAGGGAGGTTGAGACCGAGAACATGAACGGGATGAACATCGCCAGCGCGACGAGCGTCAGCACGATATAGGCTATCCAGTTCAGGATGCGGTCGACCGGCGTCGATACCTCGCGCGAAGTCGTTACCTGGGGTTTCGCTTTGATGGACTCGGTTGCAACTGCCATTCCCTACCTCGCCGTCTGACCTTGGCCGCCCCGAGTCAGGTGGAGCGTCAACCAGGCTCGGATCCCGCCGGGCACCTTCCGGTCGGTGTCGCGTTCGGTCGTGAAGCGACGCTGGATCAGGTAGAGCGTCATGATCACCACAAGCAGGATGATCGCGATAGCGCTGGCGTACCCGAGGCCACGACCCTGCCGGAAGCCTTCCACATAGACCATGTACGCTATGGTGGTCGTCGTCTTCTGTGGTCCGCCCTCACTCATCACGTAAATCTGGTCGAATACCTGGAATGTCCCGATCAGGCCGATCGTGATCACGAAGCCGATGATCGGCTTAAGGAGCGGGACGGTGATGTCCTTGAATTGCCGGAATCGATTGGCGCCGTCCATTGCCGCTGCCTCGTAGACATCCCCGGGCAGACCCTGCAGACCGGCCAGGAAGATGACCATGATCGTGCCGGTGGTCGTCCAGACATTCAGCATCATGATCGAGAGCATGGCCACGCTCGGTCCCTCGAGCCAGGTCGGCACGTTGTGGATGCCGACCTGGCCGAGGAGCACGTCCACGACGCCTTTCGGATTTGCCAGCCACACCGGTCGAGGCGTCGGGAACCCGAACGCTTTCAGCGCGTAGTTGACGAAGCCGCGCGCCGAATACATCCACAGGAAGATGATCGAGATCACCACCGAGGAGCTGATCGAGGGGAAATAGAACGCGGTCCGGAAAAAGGTCCGACCGCGAATGGCGCGATTCGCGAGAACAGCGAGAACGAGACCGGTAATGGTTTGGGCCGGAACGACGCCGAGCGCGTACCAGGTCGTGTTGCGGAAGGCCTGCCAGAAGTCGCCACTCTTGAAGATTGCGCGGTAGTTGTCGAATCCGACCCAGGTCTTGCCGGGATCGGTGAAGACCGGCCAGATGCCGCCCTTCTGAAGCAGCGCGTAGTTATGGAAGCTTAGGTAGAAGGCGAAGAGGATCGATCCGAAGATGAAGACGAGGAAGATGGACATCGCCGGCGCGAGGAACACCCAGCCCGCTCGCTCGTCTTCGACGACGATCGGGTTACGCCTGCGAACTGGAGTGGCGGCGACGGCCATCACGTCCCTCCGGTGACGACGTTGTCATTCAGCGGGAATGAGCCAGTGGCGCCGCTCGTCGGCGCCACTGGCTGGTTGGATGCTAACTCACGGGGGAGGCTTCAGGCGTAGCGCCCCCGCCGCCGAGCTTGATGCGCGATTCCGCCTCCTTCTGCCAATTCTTGAGGGTTGTCGGTACATCGAGGGTGCCGGCGAAGAGACCCTGGAGATCTCCGTTCGCGTCGTTGTAGAAGGCTTGGCCGCCCGGACCGAGCTGCCAGCCGCGGGCATATTCTCCGCTCTTGAGGAACGGCTCGCGCTCCGGGAACTGCTTGAGCCAGGCGTCAGAGAGACCGGTCCGCGCCGGCATTGCGAGACCGAGCGAGGTCCACTTGCCCATGCCTTCGGCGCCGGTCAGGTAGTTGATGACCGTCCAGGCGGCGTCGGGTTGCTTGGTCTCCGCGTAGGCAGAGAATGAGACCGTGAAGGCAAGCGTTGCCTTGCCACTTGGTCCATCCGGCATCTCGGAGATGCCGAAGTCGAGGTCCGGCGCGTTCTCCTTGAGGAATGGGAAGACCCAGTTGCCTTCAAAGACAAGATCGCCGAAGTCCTTGGCCAGTGCATCGCCCGGCCACCCGGCGCCGGTGTCGGCCGGCGTGGTGGCGATGCCGTCCTTGTACATGCCGTAGTAGAAGTCGAGCGCCGTGGCGGCTTCGGGCGAGTCGATCACGATCGACGAGCCGTCCTTGCTGATGACTTCGGCGCCGGCTGCATAGTGGAACGCGAACTCGCGGGCGATGTCGGGCGGGATGACGATCCGGGGCTCGCCGGCCTTGGCCTTGAGCGCCTGCCCCGCCGCTTTAAGCTCGTCCCAATTGGTCGGTGGATTGGCAACGCCGGCGTCAGTGAGCGCCTTCTTGTCATACACCATCGCCAGGCTGGACCAGTCCTTTGGCAACCCATATGTTTTGCCATCCATCTGGAATGACTGAATCAGGCCTGGGTAGAAGTCGGCGGCGTTCACACTGTCCTTCTGCATGAAGCTGTCGAGCTCGAGCAGCGCGCCGTTGACCATGAAGTCTGGCGCGGCCAGACTGTCGACGTAGAAGACGTCGGCAACGCTGCCCGCGGCGATATCGGTCTGGAGCTTGGTCGCGTAGTCTGACGGAATGGGCTCGTAGGTGAGCTTGATATCCGGGTTGGCTGCGCGGAACTCATCGAGGATCTGCTCGAAGAGTTTTTGTTCGGCGTCGGACGAAGTCCAGCCGGTCAGCCGAATTTCAACCTGCTGCGCGAGGGTGCTGTGCCGCAGAATCGTCGGGGCGGCAATCGCGGCGGCCGCCAATGGAATCGCGCGGATCCGGTTGCGGGTCGACCATCGTCGGTTCATAAACTTCTCTGTCATAGAGCCTGCTCCCTTTCCTGGATAGCGTCATTGCCCCAATCATCCGACAGTGCGGAGTACCCAAAGTGTAGGTTCGCTACCAGGGCATTTCTGTAGCGCGAGTAACATTTGCGGGGTCCATTCGAGCCAACTCGTACAATTCTTCGGCCCGGCACCGAGTGCCAGGTTTTGGCGAGTGTGTCGAGTGATAGCCGGTCCTCCCGGCCCGGGTTTTGATGGACAGCCTGAATCGACCGTTACGGCGTGATCGCTCGGTTGCCCTTGCCTACCTCTTCAATTCCGCGCTGACCGGATTCCAGGTCGCCATCGGCGCGACGATGCCCGTGATCCGGTCCGACCTGAACATCAGCCTGACCGTTGCCTCGCTCCATTTCACCGTGATGGCCGTCTGCGGAATGCTCTCGTCCAGCACGGTGGCGCGCGTCGCAGCGCGGTTCGGGCGCCGGGCCACCTGCATCGGCTCCGTTGCCGTTGTCTCGATTGGACTCCTGGCGCTCTGCCTCGCGCCTAGCGTGGCGCTCACGCTGCCGGCGGCGGCTGTTGTCGGCTTGGCCGGTCCATTCGCGATCATCCTCAGCCAAACCGAGGTGCTGGATCGCCACCCGGCGCACCAGGCCATGGCGATGGCGGAGCTGAACCTGGTCGTCAGCATCGCGTTGATGGTGACGACGCTCGGCGTCGGACCGCTCGTCGCGCTCACCGGTTCGTGGCGGATCGCGCTCTTGATCCCGACGGTTGCGGCGATCTCGGCGATGCTGCCACTCCATGGCCTCCAGTTCTCGGACGCATCCAGGCCAAAATCGCGTGGGACAACACGGCGCATGACGGGACTGGCGTGGTTGTTTTGCCTGCTGATCATCTGCCAGGCTGGGTTCGAGTGGTCCTACGGTTACCAGGCGGCCGAATTCCTGTACCAGGCCGGTGGTGTCGCCAAGGGAGCGGCGGCCACACTGATGACTGTCTTCTACGCAGGCATGGTCGTCAGTCGGATCGGGCTGATTCGGGTGGTGCGCCGATTCGCCGCCTCGCACCTGCTGACGGCGTCCTTCGCGCTGGCGCTGGTGGGCTTTCTGCTGCTGGCGGGTGGTCCGACGACCGGGATCAAGGTCGCGGGCCTTCTGATCTCCGGCTTCGGGATCGCGGTCACCTTTCCGATGATCATCACCCTGGCCGCGGCGGCATTTCCGGAGGCGACCGACTGGATCGTGGCGAAGCTCTATCTGGCCGGCGGAATGGCGATCGCCATCGCGCCCTTTGCGATCGGCGCGCTTGGCGACGAAATCGGCATCGCACGCTCATTCTGGGTGCTTGGGATCTTGGCTGCGATGGGCTTGATAGCCAGCCCGTTTCTGCGCCGAGCCCAGGTAGACGGACGGGCGCTATCAGTCGCGCAGGCCAAATAAGGGATGATCGGACTGGTCGATTGGGGTCAGGCCGAGCCACGGCGCGCGGATCGGCGCCGGGCGTTCGCTGAGGACGACATCCTCACATTCCGCGAACTCGCCAATCAGGGCCGGCATCCAGTCGGAGGCGCCGAAGCCCCGGTAGCAATTCACTTCCTGGGCGCGAATGGTGATCGGGACACCGGTGTGATGATGGTTTGGATGATTGCAGGACCCGAACGCGTTCGACGACCCGGCACGAAAGAAGCGACACGAATAGCAGGCCGGGTTCTGCACCTGACACCCCCGATGTCGCGCGCAGGATGACCTGGCAGGTACCGCCGGGCACCCTCGGCTGCGACATTTCGTTATATCCCCAACGTCTTCGCATCCTACGCCCGGCATGGACTGTTTGTCAACACAGTGTTGGCAAGGTGATAAGAATCTATCAGTGTGTGCCGGGGACTGGCGGATGGCGCAACCGCTATGCCTCCCAGGTGCGGTTACATTCAATATGACTTGTCACCATTTGAGCGCTCGATTGCGCTGACGGTGACCGCTCCGGCGGGCGGTACAATCAACGCGTTGAGACGTGGATTTCTGACCCAGAACCCAACGGAAAGCGAACAACCGCGAGAATGAGCGAGCATCAGAATTCCCCTGCGACCCGCACCGAGCGCGACAGCATGGGCGAAATGACCGTCCCTGCCGATGCGTTATACGGCGCCAGCACGGCACGGGCGGTCGAGAACTTCCCGATCAGCGGCATCACGTTCTCGCGCTCGTTCATCCGCGCGCTCGGCTTGATCAAGCAGGCAGCCGCTGAGGCGAACCAGGCCCTTGGGCTACTTCCGGAGGAACGTGCCGCACTGATCGTCCAGGCCGCCCAGGAGGTCGTCGACGGTCGCTGGGATGCCGAGTTCCCGATCGATATTTTCCAGACCGGTTCCGGGACCTCGACCAACATGAACGCCAATGAGGTGATCGCGACCCGTGCGACACAGATCGCGGGCGGTGGCCGGCCGGTCCACCCGAACGACGACGTCAACATGAGCCAGAGCAGCAATGACGTGATCCCGGCGGCGATTCATGTCGCGGCATTTCTACTGATCCGGGAGTCTCTGATTCCTGCGTTGGACCATCTCGAGGTCGTCCTGCGGCGGCGAGCCGAGGAGACGCACGACGTCATCAAGACCGGCCGCACGCACCTGATGGACGCAATGCCGATCCGGCTCGGGCAGCAGATCGGCGGTTGGGCGACGCAGGTGGCGCAGGCCCGGGAGCGGATCGAATCGAGCCTTCAGCGCCTGGCGGAGTTGGCCCTCGGCGGTACCGCGGTCGGCACCGGCATCAATGCGCACCCGGAGTACGGCGCGAAGGTCGCGGCGGCGCTTTCGCAACGGACGGATTTGCCATTCGTCGAGGGGCGTGACCACTTCGCGTTGCAAGCAACGCAGGACACCGCCGCGGAGCTGAGTGGACAGCTCAAGGCATACGCGGTCGGACTGATGAAGATCGCCAATGACCTGCGCTGGATGAACTCGGGCACGCAGTGCGGCCTCCAGGAAATCGTGCTCCCGGCGCTGCAGCCCGGCTCCTCGATCATGCCCGCCAAGGTGAACCCCGTGATCCCGGAAGTCGTGGCGATGGTCGCCGCGCAGGTGACCGGCAACGACGTCGCGATCAACATCGGCGGCCAGTCGGGCAACTTCGAGCTGAACGTGATGCTGCCGCTGATCGCCCACAATTTGCTGCAATCGATCCAGCTCCTGGCCACCTCCTCCCGCGCCCTCGCGGACCGCACCATCGAGGGCCTGCGCGCCAACCGGGCGCACATGGAGGCGCTGCTGG
>Ga0164298_10000320_pt1 | contig 13366 bp, 13 predicted proteins | sample Whisoiple_216_MG_FD_109713 | JGI IMG/M metagenome (GOLD analysis project Ga0164298, IMG submission 109713) | Unamended control soil microbial communities from upstate New York, USA - Whitman soil sample_216_MG | ecosystem: Environmental > Terrestrial > Soil > Agricultural land ... | reverse complement strand
TCCTGATCGTGTCGCACAACATCAACCTCGCGCGGACCGTGCCGGACAACATCGGCATGCTGTTCCGCCGCGAGCTGGTCATGTTCGGCCCCCGCGAGGTCCTGCTCACCAGCGAGGAGCCGGCCGTCAAGCAGTTCCTCAACGGCTCGCGCATCGGCCCGATCGGCATGTCCGAGGAGAAGGACGACGCCACGATGGCCATGGAGCAGGCGCACGCCGCCGCCGGCCACCACGACGGCTCGACCGAGGACGTCCGCGGCGTCGTGCCGCAGCTCCAGCCGACGCCGGGGCTGCCGTACCGCGATGCCGTGCGCCGCCGCAAGGACCGCGTCATGCGGATCGTGCACACCCTGCCGCCCGCCGCGCGGCGCGGCATCCTCTCCAGTCTGGACGCCGACGACCGGCAGAGATACCAAATCGGGGCGCCAGGCAGATGAGCACGAGGCAAGGCTTCCCCGGCGCCGCGGCCCTGCGGCAGACCGGCCGGCTCTACGCGCTGGGACTGGACGTCATCCGCTGCACGTTCAAGCGCCCCTTCCAGTTCCGCGAGTTCGTCGGCCAGTTCTGGTTCATCGCCAGCGTCTCGCTGTTACCCGCGGCGCTCGTGTCGATCCCGTTCGGCGCGGTCATCGCACTGCACCTCGGGTCGCTGACCCAGCAGATCGGCGCGCAGTCGTTCACCGGCGCGGCCAGCGTCCTCGCGATCATCCAGCAGGCCAGCCCGGTCGTGACGGCCCTGCTCATCGCCGGCGCGGGCGGCAGCGCCATGTGCGCGGACCTCGGCTCCCGCACCATCCGCGAGGAGATCGACGCGATGGAGGTGCTGGGCGTCAACCCCGTCCAGCGGCTCATCGTGCCGCGGGTGCTCGCCGCGATGGGGGTCGCCGCCTTCCTCAACGGGCTCGTGTCCGTGGTCGGCGTGCTCGGCGGGTACTTCTTCAACGTGGTCATGCAGGGCGGCACGCCCGGCGCGTACCTGGCGAGCTTCTCCGCGCTGGCGCAGCTGCCGGACCTGTGGATCTCCGAGATCAAGGCGGTGATCTTCGGCTTCGTCGCCGGGGTCGTCGCCTCCTACCGCGGCCTCAACCCCGGCCGCGGCCCGAAGGGTGTCGGCGACGCGGTCAACCAGTCCGTGGTGATCACGTTCCTGCTGCTGTTCCTGCTGAACCTGATCCTGACGACGCTGTACCTGCAGCTCGTGCCGCCGAAGGGGGCGTGAGAATGGCGCTCCTGTCCGAAGAGACCCAAAGACCCAAGGCGGACAACCGTTTCATCGCCGCGGTCGACCGCAGGTTCACCTTCCTCGACATCCTCGGCGACCAGATCTTCTTCTTCCTGAAGGCGATCGCCTGGATCCCGCGCGCGATCCGCCGCTACGGCAAGGAGATCATGCGCCTGATCGCCGAGGTCAGCTTCGGCTCCGGCGCGCTGGCGGTCATCGGCGGCACCATCGGCGTGATGGTCGGCATGACCGCGTTCACCGGCGTCGTCGTCGGCCTGCAGGGTTACTCGGCCCTCAACCAGGTCGGCACGTCCGCGCTCGCCGGGTTCATCTCCGCCTACTTCAACACCCGTGAGATCGCGCCGCTGGTCGCCGGCATCGCGCTGTCCGCGACCGTCGGCTGCGGCTTCACCGCACAGCTCGGCGCCATGCGGATCTCCGAGGAGATCGACGCGCTCGAGGTCATGGGCGTGCCGAGCATCCCGTACCTGGTGACGACGCGGATCATCGCCGGGTTCCTCGCGATCATCCCGCTGTACGCGATCGGCCTGCTGACCTCCTACATCGCGTCGAGGCAGATCACGATCTGGTTCTTCGGCCAGTCCGCGGGGACCTACGACCACTACTTCCACCTGTTCCTACCGCCGATCGACGTCCTCTACTCGTTCGGCAAGGTCCTGGTGTTCAGCGTGGTCGTGGTGCTGGCCCACTGCTACTACGGCTTCCGCGCCACCGGCGGCCCGGCCGGCGTGGGGGTCGCGGTCGGCCGGTCGGTGCGCACGTCCCTGGTCGCGGTCAACATGATCGACCTGTTCCTGAGCCTCGCGCTGTGGGGCGCCACCACGACGGTGCAGGTGGCCGGATGAGCGGAGCTTGCGGAGCGAATCATCGATACCCAGGACGCCGTCGCGCCCGCGGAGGGCGCCGGTGTAGCGGAGCCTGCGGAGCGTTCCGGCGCCACGGAGCGGGCGAGGCGGCGTCATGAGGTTCAAAGTACTCAGGCGGTCCGCGGGTGTCGTGTTCCTGCTGGTGATGGCTCTGCTCGGGTGGCTTGCCATCCAGGTGTACGACCAGGAGTTCTCCGACGACGTGCCGGTCACGCTCCGGACGGACCGGATCGGCAACCAGCTCAACAAGGCCTCCGAGGTCAAGGCGCGTGGCGTGGTCGTTGGCACGGTGCGTGCGGTGAACCCGGGCCAGGACGGCGCGACCATCGAGCTGGCCATGAAGCCGGACATGCTGTCCCGCATCCCGAGGGACGTGACCGCGCTGCTGGTGCCGAAGACGCTCTTCGGCGAGCGGTACGTCCAACTGTCCATTCCGGACGGTTCCACGAAGGACCCGATCAGGGCCGGGGACACCATCCGGCAGGACCGGTCGAAGAACGCGATCGAGCTGGAGAAGGTGTTCGACGACCTGCTGCCGGTGCTCAAGGCCGTGCAGCCCCATAAGCTCGCGACCACGCTCACCGCGATCTCCACCGCGCTGGAGGGCCGGGGCGAGCGGATCGGCGACACCATGGCCGCCACCGGCGCGTACCTGCACGACTTCAACCCGCAGCTGCCGGCGCTGACCGAGGACCTGCGGAAGCTCGCGCAGGTCAGCAGGCTGTACGGGGACATCGCGCCGGACCTGCTCGACTCGCTCACCGACTCGTCGGTCACCCTCAACACCGTCGCCGACGAGCGGGTCCAGCTCACCGACCTGTACGCCGACGTCACCCGCTCGGCCCAGGACGTCACGTTGTTCCTGCGCAACAACAAGGACAACCTCATCATGCTCGCCCACTCCAGCAGGGGACCGCTGGAGGCCGCGGCCGAATACTCGCCCAGCTTTCCCTGCACCCTCAAGGCGTTGACGGACCTCAAGCCGTCGGTCGACAAGATGCTCGGCGCCGGCACCGACGAGCCCGGGCTGCACGCCAACCTCCTCGCCGCCCCGGATCCCGGCAAGTACGAGCCGGGCCGGGACGACCCGGTGTACGACCAGGACACCGGCCCGCGGTGCTACCCGAGCGGCGTCGCGCCGACCCGGGGGGTGACCGCCGTGCCCACCGGCAGCGAGGGCCACCCGCTGCTGACCGGCGGCGATCTCGGCCTGCCGAACTCCCCGCAGGAGCAGGAGCTCATCGCGACCCTGCTGGCACCGTCGGTCGGCGACGTGCCGGCGTGGGGCAGCGTCCTCGTCGGCCCGCTCTACCGCGGCACGGAGGTGGAGCTGCGATGAGTGGACCTCGTGGAGTGAATGATCAGCACGCAGGTCGCCACGGAGTGGGCGAGGTGGCGTCATGAGAAAGCTCGCCGGGCCGCTCATCAAGGGCCTCGTCTTCGTGCTGGTCACGGGGTTCGCGACGGCCGTGCTCGCGGTGTCGATCGCCAACACGAACGTCGGCGACACGCTCAGCTACTCGGCCAAGTTCACCGACGTCACCTCGCTCAATCCGGGCGACGACGTGCGCATCCGCGGCGTGCGGGTCGGTCAGGTCGACGAACTGTCCGTCGTGGACAAGAACCTGGCACTGGTCAGGTTCTCCGTGGACAGGTCGATGCCGCTGCCGGCCGACGTGACCGCGACCATCAAGTACCGCAACATGGTCGGCCAACGCTACATCGCGCTGGACCGCGGCGAGCGGCTGTCCAACGACCTGCTGCCGGCGGACGCGCAGATCCCGCTCGACCGCACGCGTCCCGCGCTCGACCTGACCGACCTGTTCAACGGCTTCAGGCCGCTGTTCCAGGCGCTGTCGCCGAAGGACGTCAACAACCTGTCCGGCGAGATCATCCAGGTGCTGCAGGGCGAGGGCGGCACGGTCGACAGCCTGTTGCAGCACACCGGCTCGCTGACCAGCACGCTCGCCGACCGCGACCAGGTGATCGGCCAGGTGATCGACAACCTCAACTCCGTGCTGGGCAACATCAACGGCCAGGGCGACGCACTGTCCACCTTGGTCTCCACGTTGCAGCAGCTGGTGTCCGGCCTCGCCGGCGACCGCACCGCCATCGGCGACGCGATCCAGGGCATGGCCTACCTGACGAGCGCGACCGCCAGCCTGCTCGACCAGGCCCGCCAGCCGCTCAAGGACAGCATCTCCGGCCTCGGCATGCTGGCGTCGAACCTGGTCGCCGGCAGCGCGGAGCTGGAGCAGTTCCTGGTCGCCACCCCGGAGAAGTTCGATGCGATCGCCCGCACCGCGTCGTACGGCTCGTGGCTGAACTTCTACCTGTGCGAGGAGACCGTCGTCGGCTACCCGGGGCAGGCGTACGAGAACGACGATCCGAGGTGCGAGTCCCGATGAGCGGAGCTTGCGGAGCGGGCGAGGAGGTGCCGTGAAGTCGTTCAGGGAGCGGAATCCGGTGCCCATCGGGATCATCGGCACCGTCGTGCTGGTCGGGATCGCCGCGCTCGTCTACTTCTGGGGTGACCTCCCGGGCATCAGCGGCACCACCTACCAGGCCGAGTTCTCCGAGGCGGCCGGGCTGCGGGCGGACGACGAGGTGCGGGTCGCGGGCGTCAAGGTCGGCACCGTCAAGGACGTCGAGCTGGACGCCGCCCACGACTACGGCCGCGTGCTGGTCACCTTCCGCGTCGACGACGCGTGGATCGGCGACCACACCACCGCCGCCATCAAGATCAAGACGTTGCTGGGCCGCAAGTTCCTCGCCCTGCACCCGACCGGCGACGACGAGCAGGACCCCGGCGACCCCATCGGACTCGACCGCACGGCCACCCCGTACGACGTGACGCAGGCGTTCCAGGGGCTCGCGAACACGGTCGGCGACATCGACACCGCCCAGCTGGCCGACAGCTTCCGCACGATCTCCGACACGTTCGCCGACTCGCCGGAGCACGTCCGGACCGCGCTGGACGGGCTGTCCGCGCTGTCGGTGACCATCTCCTCGCGGGACAGCCAGCTCGCCGAACTGCTCGCCAACACCAGGCAGATCACCACGACGCTGGCCGGCACGAACAGCGAGTTCGCCAAGCTCCTCGACGACGGCAAGCTCCTGCTGACCGAGCTGAACAACCGCCGCGAGGCCATCCACGACCTGCTCACCGGCACCAGCGACCTGGCCCGTCAGCTGTCGGGTCTCGTCGCCGACAACGAGCGGCAGCTCGGGCCGGCGCTCGCGCAGCTCGACCAGGTGACCGACATCCTCACCAGGTACGGCGACAAGCTGGACCGCAGCCTCAAACTCGCGGGCCCGTACTTCCGCGTGCTCAACAACATCACGGGCAGCGGCGAGTGGATCGACACCTACGTCTGCGGCCTGATCCCGGACAACCGCGAGCCCTGCACGCCGCGGCGGCCGCCGGGGAGGACGAAGTGAACGAGACCCGGGCCCGCCGCCGTCTCGGCCGCGCCGTCGCGATCGTCCTGGTGCTGGGCGTCGTCACGGCGGGGGCGCTGTGGTGGATCTTCGGCGGCGACGACCAGAAGCGGGTCACCGCCTACTTCTCGCGTGCGGTCGGCGTCTACCCGGGCTCGGACGTACAGGTGCTCGGCGTGAAGGTCGGCGCGGTCGAGTCGGTGACCCCGCGCGGGAACCGGGTCGAGGTCGTGTTCACCGTGGACCCGCGGCTGCCGATCGCGCCGGACACCAAGGCGGTCGTGATCGCGCCGAGCGTGGTCTCCGACCGGTACGTGCAGCTCACCGACCTGAACAGGGGCGGACCGGTGATCAGGGACGGGGCCGTCATCCCCGAGTCCCGCACCGCGACCCCGGTCGAGCTGGACGAGCTGTACGCGAGCCTCAACACGATCGTCACGGCACTCGGGCCCGAGGGCGCCAACGCCGACGGCGCGTTGTCCGACCTGCTGGACACCGGCGCCGCGAACCTGAACGGCAACGGCAAGGCGTTCAACGACAGCGTGCGCAACTTCGCCGACGCGGCACGGACCCTGACCGGCTCGGCGGACGACCTGTTCGGCACCATCGACGAGCTGCAGAAGTTCACCGGCATGCTGGCCACCAACGACAAGCAGGTCTACTCGGTCAACCAGCAGCTCGCGGCCGTGTCGCAGACGCTCGCGGCCGACCGCGACGACCTGACCACCGCGCTCGCCACCCTCGCGGACGCGCTGGCCGGCATCCAGGACTTCATCAAGAAGAACCGCCTCGCCATCAAGTCCAATGTGGACAAGCTGGCGCGGACGACCCAGCAGCTGGTGGACAACCGGGCGTCGCTCGCCGAGGCGCTGGACGTCGTGCCGCTCGCGGCCACCAACATCGTGCGGTCCTACGACCCGACGACCGGCATGCTGGCCGGCCGGGGCCTGCTGCTCGAGTACTTCCCCGACCCGGCGGGCGCGCCGGCCATGCCCGTGCCGATCACCGACGGCGTGCCGCTGGACGGTGGTGGGCGATGAGGAAGCTCGCGGCGGCCATCGCGGCGGTTCTCGTGTTCGGCGCCGGCTGCACGTCCACCGGCGTGAACGGCATCTACGACCTGCCGCTGCCCGGCGGCGCGGACCTCGGCGACCATCCGTACCGGGTCACCGTCGAGTTCGCCGACGTGCTCGACCTGGTGCCGCAGGCCGCGGTGAAGGTCAACGACGTGGTGGTCGGCCGGGTCGAGACGATCAGGCTCGGCGGCGCGGACCACTGGACGCCGCGGGTCGTGGTGGCCGTCAACGGCGACGTGAAGCTGCCCGCGGCCGCGACCGCCAGCCTGCGCCAGTCCAGCCTCCTCGGCGAGAAGTTCGTCGAGCTCGCGGCGCCGCGGGGCAGCGACAGCTCGCGCCCGCTGCGGGACGGCGCGGTGATCACCGCCGACCGCACCAACCGGCACACCGAGGTCGAGGAGGTGTTCGGCGCGCTCTCGCTGCTGCTCAACGGCGGTGGCATCGGCCAGCTCCGCACGATCAGCCAGGAGCTGACCAGCGCGCTGTCCGGCAACGAGCCGGAGATCAGGGCGTTCCTCGCGAACGTGGACGAGCTGGTGACCAACCTGGACGCACACCGCGGCGACATCACCACCGCGCTCGACGGGCTGAACAAACTGTCCGCCACGCTCGCCGGCCGCAACGACCAGATCAGGGGCGCGCTCACCGACCTCACGCCGGGCCTGCAGTCGCTGGCCGAACAGCGCACCGCGCTCGTCACCATGCTCCAGTCGCTGGACACGCTGTCCGACGTCGCCGTGGACACGATCAACAAGAGCCGCACGGACATGGTCGCGGACCTGGAGGCGCTCGCGCCGATCCTCGACCAGCTCGCGGCGGCGGGCCAGGACCTGCCGCAGGCGCTGGAGATCCTGCCGACGTTCCCGTTCACCGACGAGCTGCTGGCGGCGAAGAAGGGCGACTACATCAACATCTTCGTCACGGTCAAGCCGGACCCGAACTTCAAGGCGCCGCTGCCGCCGCTGCCGATCCCCGGGGGTGGCTGATGCTCACCAGGACGGTTCGGTGGCAGGTGCTCGCGTTCGTCGTGATCGCGCTGGCCGCGGTCGCGTTCGTCGGCGCCAACTACGCGGGCCTCGGCCGGCTCATGGGCGGCGGCACGTACACCGTCCGGCTGGAGCTCTCCGACGGCGGCGGGCTGTTCACCAACGGCGAGGTCACCTACCGCGGTGTCGCGGTCGGCCGGGTCGGCGACATGCGGTTGACCGACAACGGGATGGAGGCCGACCTCCTCGTCGACGACTCGGCGCCGCCCATCCCGGTGGACACGAAGGCCGTGGTGGCCAACAGGTCCGCGATCGGCGAGCAGTTCGTGGACCTCCAGCCGCGCGGCGACGGCGGGCCGTTCCTCGCGGACGGCTCGGTGATCCGCCGCGAGCAGACCTCCACGCCGATGCCGGTCACCACGCTGCTGTCGAACCTGAGCGCGCTCAACGAGTCCGTGCCGACCGAGTCGCTGCGGGTGGTGGTCGACGAGCTGTACACGGCCCTGAACGACACCGGTCCGAGCCTGCAGGTGCTGCTCGACTCGACCATGTCGTTCACCGACCAGGCCGCGAACCACCTGCCGCAGACCACGATGCTGATCACCGACGGGTCGAAGGTGCTCCAGACACAGCTGGACTCCTCGTCGGCGTGGCGCGAGTTCTCCAGCAACGCCAAGCTGTTCGCGCACGAGCTGGCCAGCGCGGACGGCGACCTGCGCCAGCTGATCGGCGCGGCGCCGCAGGCCGCGACCCAGCTGTCGCAGCTGCTGTCGGACACCAACCCGGGCCTGCCCGTGCTGGTCGCGAACCTGACGACGACCGCGCAGATCTTCGAGTCGCGGATCGGCGGCCTTCGGCAGCTGTTCGTGAACCTGCCGAAGGCGGTGGCCGCGGCGTCGACGTCGATCACGCCGGAGGGCGCGAACCTGTCGATCGTACTGAACTTCTGGAACCCGCCGCCGTGCGTGACCGGCTACAACACGCCGTACCGGCAGGGCGAGGACGCCTCCTACCTGCCGTTCGCGACGAACAGCGCCTGCACGCTGCCCCACGGCGACGAGCGCCTGGTGCGTGGCTCCCAGAACGCGCCGAAGGGCGGCGTGCCCGACCCGGTGATGCCCGGTGGCGGGGCGCGGCTGCCCGGCCCGCTCGGCGCGCCCGACCTGCCGCTGGCGTCCACTGTGGAGGAGTTGCTGTGGCTCGAGAAGTGAAGGTGATGCTCGGCGTCGTGGTCGCCGCGCTCGTGTTCGCCGGCTGGGCCGGCTGGACCTGGCTGCAGGCCGGCGACGACTCGATCGCGTACGCCAATGCGCGGGACGAGGTCCTCTCGGTCGCCAGGACGCAGGTCGCCACACTGACCACGCTGGACGCGCACGACGTCGACGGCGGCATCGACAAGTGGCTCGCCGTGTCCACCGGCGGGCTGCGCGATGAGCTGTCCGCGACGGACGCGAAGACCAGGAAGACCCTGTCCGACCAGGGCACGGTCGCCACCGGCCGGGTTCTGGACGCGGCGGTGAGCGAGCTGGACACCCGCTCCGGCACCGCGAAGCTCCTGGTGTCGGTGGAGATCTCGACCGCGAAGGCCGGCTCGCCGCCGGTCGCCAAACGCAACCGGTTCGTGGCCGGCATGTCCCGTGTGGACGATGGGTGGAAGCTGTCCGCTCTCGACCAGGTTCCGTTGGGGGCGCAATGACCGCCAAGCTCGACCGCGACCTCGACGAGGACCTGGACGAGGACCTGGACGAGGACCTGGACGACGACCTCGCTGAAGACCTGGATGACGACATCGAGGAAGCGGACATCGAGGAGGACGTCGAGGACGGCGCCGGGGAGTCCGGCGTCGAGGACGACCCGCCCGACGACGGCGACGAACCGCCGGCGCGCGGCCGGTTCCTCGGCCCACGCCGGATCTCGGTCGCGCTCGGCGTTGTGGCCGCGCTGCTCGTCGGCACGGGCGCCTGGGCGTTGTTCGCGGCGGCCGGCCTGCGTGACTCGCCGGCGGCACGCAACAGCGCGCTGGTCGACACCGGCCGCACGGCCGAGGTCAGCGCCGCGGTCACCAGCGCGCTCAACCAGATCTTCTCGTACTCCTACGACAAGACCGACGTGACCGACAAGGCCGCGAAGCAGGTGCTCCGCGGCGATGCCCTGACCACCTACGACAAGCTCTTCGCCGAGGTCCGGGCCAAGGCGCCGGAGCAGAAGCTCGTGCTCACCACCCGGGTCGTCTACTCGGCGGTGCGGTCGCTGGAGGGCGAACGGGCGCAGCTGTTCGTGTTCCTCGACCAGTCGGCCACCCGGGTCGACACGAACACGACGTCCGCGGCCGCCGCGCAACTCTCGATTACCGCGAAACGGGAAGGTGGACGCTGGGTGATAACGGACATGGTGCCGCGTTAGCTTTTATCCGGACATGACAACTACACAGGTTGTGTTTAGCGTGGCCCGATGAATCGGGGAAATATTTGTTGTGGCCACTGTTACTCGCAGGTAACATAATTTTTCGGGGCAACAGAACGCCCGAAAATTAGTCGGGAGAAAGGAACGATCGCATGCGAGCACGATTCATTGGTGCCTTAGCCACGGGTGCGGCTCTGATCGTGTCGGCGGCCGTCACGGGGACCGCCTCGGCGGAACCGGCGACGTGGACCGTCAGTCCGGGCGGTGCCTTCCACGGGACCGCCGGCGAGACACTCCTCGAGGTTCAGGAGTCCGGCATCCAGCTGTCCTGTGCCTCGTCGAGCGTGGACGGGACGGCGGCCAGCGGCTCCGGCCTGGCGAACCCGCTCGCGACGATCCCGGAGTCGCCCGTCATCCAGTTCATCGACTGCTCCGGCCCGTTCGGCCTCACGTTCGAGGTCGCCCAGGTCGGTGACTGGGTACTGAACGGCGTCTCCTACGACGGCAGCGACGTCACCACCGGCACGATCGACAACATCAACGCCGACATCATCGGCCCGGGCTGCAACGCGACCGCCAGCGGCTCGGTGAACGCGACGTACACCAACAGCACCAGCGATCTCGAGGTGCTGCCGGACTTCACCCTGGAGATCAGCTTCGTCGACCCGGACAACAACTGCCTGGGCCTGATCAACGAGGGTGAGCACGCCAACTTCGCCGGCGTGTACGACATCGCTCCGGGCCTGACCGTCACCAGCCCGTAGTTTCTCGACCGGTCTCGTCCGGCCGGCCCGCGCGGGCCGGCCGGACGGCTCCACACGAAAGGCATGACATGGGCGGCCGGGTTCGACGGGTGGCCACGGTCGGCGCGCTGGCCACCGCCGGCGTCGTCGTGGCGCTGACCGGTCCCGGCGCGGCCGGCGCGCAGGAGGACACACGCAAGGTCGACGTCGACGTGGCCTACGAGTGCGCGCGCCCGACGGACCGGACCTGGCCGGTCACGCTGCACGTGACCGCCACCCTCCCCGCCACCGGCAAGGCCGGCGAGCAGCTCCGGCCGACCGACGTGGCGCTCGCGCTGAGCGTGCCGCCCGAGGCGCTCGCCCAGCTGTCCTCGGCCGGTGCGACCACGGCCACCGCGTCGGTGAGGCTGACCACCAGCGTCGTCCAGGGCGCCACCGCGGCGACCGCGACCTGGGGCGCCACGCAGGACGAGAAGGTGCCGCTGGCGGCCGACGTGCCGACCGTGTTCACCGGCGCCAGCCAGCCCGAACCGGTCACCGTGGGCGCGGGCGGCGACGTCTCCTTCACCGCGGCCGACCTGACCGCCACCCTCACCGGCTGGACCGCGGACGGCGCCGCGACCGAGCCCCCGAACGTGGACCTCTCGTGCGTCCCCGACGGCGACGCGGCGCTGGCCGCCGTGCGAGTGTCCGATGTGGACGCACCCTCGGCCGAGGTGCCGCCGGGCGTCAAGGTGGGCACGCCGGACGGCCCGTCGGCCAACGCGCTCGCCGACGTGCCGAAGGACTGCCACCACATCGACCCGGCGCCCGGGGCGACCAGGCCGCAGGACTACTGCGCGAACCTGGGCGGCTACACGAACGTCTCGCGGCTCGGCGTGTCGATGCTGCAGCCGCCGGGCCTGGTCAACATCAACGCCGGGTCGTTCACGCGGCCCTGCGACGGCATCGCGCAGAAGAACTGCTCCGAGAACGCCGTGTTGCCGAACCTGGGCGGCCAGTCCGTGCTCCCGGTCGCGACCGGGACGTTCTTCACCTTCGGCGTCATCCCGACGACCGGGTCCATGCAGCTCGTCCAGAAGGATCCCGGCCACGTGCACATCTGGTTCCAGGGCTCGGCCGGCGAGGTGACGGCGAAGCTCAAGGTGAAGGTCCACCTCATCGACGCCACCGTCAACATCAGCAAGGACGGCAAGGGCGTCGCGCTGCCCCTTGGCCCCGACTGCGAGACCGCGGAACCGATCGACGTGACGCTCACGGCGACGCCGGCCACCTACAGCATCACCAACGGCGGCGTGCTGACCGGCTGGATCAAGATCCCCCCGTTCAGCGGATGCGGTGCGCACGAGGATCTCGACTCGTTCATCACCCAACTCATTTCCACCGAAAAACCCGTCAACTTCGTGAAGATGACGCAGGGCAAGGTCTGTTCCCTCGGCAATGGCGTCAACTGCCCGCCGCCGGTCCCGGTTCCTCAGCGTTGAACAATTCCGCCACCCGTTTCACCTGATCCCGAAATCAGCCGCCGATCCCCGGTCCTGAATCTTTTGGAACAATTCTCGTGAGAGGTGTCGTATGCGAAGAACTGTTTTTGCGATCATCGCGGTAGTGGCCGCGTTCCTCGCGCTCGTCACGCCCGCCTCGGCGACCACGCTCGCGGGTGCCTGGGCTCCGCTGAACCGCTGCCCGGTCGACGATCCCGCCATGCTCGCCGCGGACGGGACCACCGTGGCCGCGCTGTGCCTGTCGTCCAGCGCCCAGACCGGGACGTTCACGATCGGCTCGACCACGCTCACGACCGGCGCGACCGACCTACAGCTGGGCGTGCTGAACCGGGGCGGGACGTACTCGACCGTCGCACCCGCGTCCGGCGCGATCGTCGGCGACCCCGTCGACATCCCCGGCGGGCTGCTCGGCCTGATGTGCCCGAGCAACCTCCCGCTGGTCTCGGCGATCTGCCTCCAGCTGGCGAACAACCCGCTGAACCGGGTGACCGCCACCATCCAGTCCGCGGGCGCGCCGACGGACTTCAACCTCGCCGCCGGCACCGGCACCGGCACGCCGATCCTCACGCTGCCGGTGAAGATCAAGCTCGACAACCCGTTCCTCGGCGGGAGTTGCTACATCGGCTCCAACTCGAACCCGATCGTGCTGAAGCCGGCCAACCTGACCAGGCCGACCGCGAGCGTCGTGCGCTTCAACCCCGACGGCACGCCGAGCACGACCGGCCAGCAGGGCTACCTGTCGCTGGGCGGCGCCAACCAGGGCGACAGCACCTTCGCGGTGCCGAAGTCCAACGGCTGCGGCCTGCTGGGCATCCTGTCCGGCGCGGTGGACCTCAAGCAGGGCCTGCCGTCCCCGGCCGGTGAGAACAGCCTGGTCCTCAACACCCCGGTGACGAACCTGGGCGGCTTCCAGACCCCGCGCAGCTTCTCCCCGACCGAGGGCCAGCAGCTCGCCACCCGCTGGCACGCGGCGGTGGTCGGCTAGTGTCCCGCGCCGGAGATCAGGCAACTAATTCGGCGGCCCAGCTTCCTGCTGGCGGCGTTGCCGGTTCGCCCAGGTACGACCCAGTACGAGGGCGAACCGGCGTCTTGCCAGCAGAAAC
>Ga0164298_10000318_pt1 | contig 13447 bp, 11 predicted proteins | sample Whisoiple_216_MG_FD_109713 | JGI IMG/M metagenome (GOLD analysis project Ga0164298, IMG submission 109713) | Unamended control soil microbial communities from upstate New York, USA - Whitman soil sample_216_MG | ecosystem: Environmental > Terrestrial > Soil > Agricultural land ... | reverse complement strand
GGGTGCCCGCTTCCCGGGGAACTCCTGGCAGGGATAGTTGCGCGCGCCGCGGACCACGGAGGGGTCGTTCTGCGCGGTCTTGCAGTACAGATCGGGTGGAATGTCGCGCAGCGTGGTGTCGGCGGGAGACCGGATCAGCGAGGGCGGAATGAACCCGGTCGTACAGGGTGGCGGGTCCTGCAGGTGGATCTTGAAGTCGAGCTTGCCGCCCTCGTCGGCGGGTACGCCACCGGCGACGGTGCCGAGCGCAGCCATCAGCGCGGGGAAGATGACCAGCGCCTGTTCGAGCGACTTGCTGTAGATCACGCCGATCCGGCCGAAGTTCGCGAGGTTTGCGGCGAGCACGGGGAAGGACGGCCGGATACCGCTGAACGTCTCGTTCGCCGCCTGGGTCGCGCCGGGAACCGTCTGCAGCGTCGTCCTCAACTGCGGATCGGCATCGGCGACGTGCCCGGTGAGCCGGGCCAGACCCTCCGACAACGACTTGATGTCATCGCCGCCACGGATCTGCGCGTCCAGGAACGGGCCGGCCTGATCGATCAACTGGTCGACCTGCCCGTAGTTGGCGTTCGCCTCGTCGACCAACATCCGCGACGACTCGATCATCCGAGCGAGCTCAGGACCGGACCCGTTGAATGCGTTGAACGATTCGCGCAGCAGATCCTTTATTCGGGTATCACCGACGCTGGCGACCAGCCTGTCGGCCTCGTCCAGCAGACCGGAGATGTCCTGACCGATCGCCGTGCGGTCCTGGCCGATGCTCGCGCCGTTGCGCAGCTTCGCCGAGGATGGTTTGTCCGGCGGCACCAGGTCGATGTACTGCTCGCCGACGGCGGACACGCTCTTCACCGTCGCGGTGACGTTGTCGGGCACCGGGGTGCCGCTGTTGAGCCGCATGTGCGCGACGACGCCGTCGTTCGTCAGCCCGACCGACTCCACCCGGCCGACTGTCACGCCGCGGTAGGTGACGTTGGCGTTCTGGTAAATGCCTCCGCCCGCAACGAAATTCGCATCGACCTTGTAGGCGCCGATACCGACCGCCGAGGGCACATGAAGATAGAAGATCGAGATAGCGCCCACGGTGAGCACCGTGACGATCGCGAAGATCGTCAGCTGCACCTTAGTCAGTCGGTCCAGCATCAGGGCCCCTCATGCTGGGTCGCGGTACCCGGCGGGATCTTGAACGGATCCGCCGCCTGGCCCGACAGATTGGCAAGCGCCCCGGTCAGGAAGTCGGGGGGATTGATGATCTCGCTCATGTGGGCCATGTTGGTGTCCAGCCCCCACGACGTGGTGAACACCGACTCTCCGAGACGACGCAACGTCAGGTCGAAGGTGGTGTACACGTTCAGGTAGTCGCCGCGCACCGCTCTCCGCAGATATTTGTAATGGAACGGGAAGGTCGGAAGGAACTCGAGGTCCTTGATCAGATAGTCGACGTTGTCGTTCAGCGACTTGATGACCGGATAAAGGTCCTTGAAGTCCGCGGCGAAGTCGTCCTTGGTCTTCTCAAGGATGTTGCTGGCGACTCCGGCGAAACGCTGCAGCGCACCGAACGCGTCAACGATGTTGCCGCGGTTCTTGTTCAGCACGTCCAGCGCGGCGGGCAAGGTGTCAAGGGTGCGGCCGAGACTGTCCTTGCTGCGTGCCAGGATCCCAGAGAATCGGTTCAGGCCTTCTGCCGCTGCGATGATGTCACCGGTCTGCTGATCGAGCGAGCTCGTCAGCTCTGCGAGTCGCGGCACCAGATCAGTGAAGGTGCCCTCGCGGCCTGCGACCGCGTTGTATGGCTCGTCGGTGATTTCCTGCAGTGCACCGAGATTGCCCTTGTTCACCACGACACCCAACGACGAGAGCACTTCCTCCGTCGTCGGGTAGCGCCCGGTACGGCCCAGCGGAATCTGCGAGCCCTCCTTGAGCCTGCCGACCCCCTTTCCGTCCGCCGGTGACGCGAGCTCGATGTGCTGGGAGCCCAGCAATGACGTCTGCGCAACCTTGGCCGTCGCGTTCTCCGGCAGGTTGACGTTCTCGTCCAGCGACAGCTGCACTGCCGCGTAGAACGTGCCGTCCGGACGCTGCATCGCCTCGATACCCGACACGCTGCCGACCGTGACGTCGTCGACCATCACCGGCGAATTCTGGGGCAGCGTCGCGACGTCGGGAAGGGCAACGGTGATCTTGTACGAGCCGGAGCCGTGCCCCGACGTACCCGGCATGTCGAGCGAGTTCAGGCCGCCGAACGAACAGCCGGCGAGCAGCGTGGCACCCGCAGAGATCGCGACCGTCCGCTGGACGGCACGAGATGTCAAGGCCTGCAGAGGTTTGCGCATCACCCACCTCCCTCGGCCGGCAGCGGGCCCGCGGGCGGCGGCGCAGCTGGTGCATTCGGGTCGGCTGGTCCCGGCGCGGGTGCCGGAGCTGCTTCGGGACCCCCTGCGTGTGATGTCGACTGTTCGGGCGGCACCATCAGCGAACTCAGGTCCGTTGCGGCCGACGGCTTCGGCCCGCTCACTCCTGGTGCGGACTGCCACTGCAAATAGGGCACCGGCGTCTCCGCCTTCGCCTCGGTTTGCGGTGTGTCGTAGATGATCTGGCCCTTGTAGGCGGTGATGCTGTTGATCGGGTGGAACAACAGAGGCGGGAAGTTCATCGTGATGCGACGCAGCACCGGTCCCATTCGTTGCCTGCACAATTCGGCGCGCTTGTAGTTGTCGGTCGATGTACCGGCGTCGAACACACCGCCGCAGATGAACTGCACCGGGTTGCCGAAGTTCGGCCACGTGAGCAGGCCGCCGACGGTGCCCTGCGCCGGGTTGTAGATGTTGTAGAAGGTCGCAAGACCGTTCGGGGTGATGTGCAGGATCTGTTCGATGTCGTCGCTGTGCTCGGTCAGAATGCTGGTGAAATCGGTCAGCTTGTTCACCTGGCCGATCAACGCGTCGTTGCTCTCGTTGAGGAACCCCTTCACATCGCCGAGGGCCTGGTTGAGAGTGCCGAGTGTGTTGTCGAGATCCGTTGTGCTGTCGGCCAACACCTGCGAGACCGAAGCGACGTGACCGGTGAACTGGACAATCTGTTCGTTGCTGTTCGACAGCGCGTTGATGAGCACCTGCAGATTACGGATGGTGCCGAACAGATCGGTGCGCGAGTCGCCGAGCCTGCCCGCCGTCTGCGACAGCTCCCGCAGCGCCTCCCTGAACGAGTCGCCGTTCCCGTCGAAGGTGTCAGCGGCCTGGTTCACGAACGAACTCAGCGGGCCCTGCATGCCTCCCTGCTGTGGTCCGAGTTCCCGGCTCAGCGCCGACAACTGCTCCTTGACCTCGTCCCACTCCACCGGAACCGCGGTGCGGTCAAGCCCGATGCTCGCGCCGTCGGACAGCGACGGCCCGCCGGTGTAGGCAGGTGCGAGCTGAATGAAACGAGCCGACACCAGGTTCGGCGAGATGACGAGCGCCTTCGCGTCGGCGGGCACCTTCACGCCGTCGTGCAGGGTCATGGTGACCTTCACGTCGCTCGCGCGCGGTTCGATCGAGTCGATCTTGCCAACCGGCACACCGACGATGCGGACATCGTCGCCCGGATAGAGACCCACCGTCGATGTGAAATACCCGACGACCTTGTCGCCGGTCCGCGAGGGCCACACCAGGTAGACGCCGACGGCCAGCACAGCGACCAGCACGGCGGCCAGCGCTATCCGCAGCCAGCGGCTGCGGTCCGGTGACGGATTCGCGTAGGTCATGGTGACTTCGGCCTGATGATCAGTCGTTCGGAGATGTAGCCCTTGAGCATGTCGGAAAGGCTGTCGGGCAGCTTGCCCGGCTGGAAGTACGTGTCGAACAGGACTTCTGCGATCGGTGCGGGCGGCAGGCCGTACAGGTTGATCTGGAAGCCAGGTCCCGAGCCGACGACCTCACCCAGCGCGGTCGCATACGGCGGCAGTCGCTTGAGCGCCTCGCCGATGTGCTCGCGGCGCTCGAGAAGGTTGTCGAGTACCAGGTTCAGCTTCTCCAGCGCTGGCTTGAACTCCTTGCGGTTGTCGGCCACGAACCCCGAAAGCTGTTCGGATACATCGTCGATTCCCGCGATGAGGTTACTCAGCGCCTGCCTGCGCTCGTCGAGTGCCGCGAAAAGCAGGTTGCCGTCCAGAACCAGCTGGTTCACCTGGCCGGCGCGCTGAGCCAGCGTGTCCGAGACCTTCTTGGCGTGTGCCAGAAGCTGTTCCAGCGCCTCGTCACGCTTGTTGATGCTGCGCGACAACGCGGTGACGCCGTCGAGCGCATTGCGCAGGTGCGGCGTCGAATCGCGAAGTGAGTCGGTGAGCGTCTGCAGCGCCTGCTCCAGGCGCGGCTTGTCCAGCTCGCTGGCGTTCTGGCCAAGGTCCTGCAGCGCGGTGTTGAGGGTGTAGGGGGTCGTGGTGCGGCCCACCGGGATAACGGTGGAGCGGCCTCCGCCCCGAGGAGTGACCGCCAGCGACTTCTCCCCGAGCACGGTGTCTGTCTTGATGGCGACCAGCGACTGGTCCCCGACTTTGACGTCACGGTTCACGGTGAAGGTCACCTTCGCCGCGTCGCCCGCGAGTTCCACTCCGGTGACCTTGCCCACGTTGATGCCCGACACGTTGACGTCGCTGCCCGGCGAGATACCGCCCGCGTCGGTGAAATACGCCTCGAACGGCTTGCCTTGCGGCCAAAACGGCAAGCTGGTGTAGCCAAACGACACCAGCACGAGACACGCCACCAGAATGATGCCGAATACGCCTGTGCGCAGCGGATTTCCGTCGTCGGGCCTAGCCACTCTCCGAGCACCTCCCCTTGGACGGATCGGGTGGCCCACCGAACGGAACCAGGATGTCGCTGCCCGCGGGCCCGTTGATCTTCAGCCGCGTAGAACAATAGAAGATGTTGAAGAACGACCCGTATGCACCGAGTGCGTTGAGTCGCAGGTAGTTTTCGGCGAGCGGCTCGACGACCTTGTTGATGTCGGCTTTGCGCACGTCCATCCGGTCCGCCATCGGCCGGACGTTCTCGATCACACCCTGCAACGGTCGACGGGACTTCGCCAGCATGTCGGTCAGGTCGTTTTCGGCGGACGCCAGCGGCGGGATGGCACCTGCGATGGGATCGCGATTCTCGGCCAGGCCGGTGAGCAACTTCTGGAGCTGATCCACGCTGGCGTCGAACTGGGCGCCCTTCTCGTCGACGGTGCCCAGCACGGTGTTGAGGTTGGTGATCACGTCGCCTATGAGCTGGTCGCGCGCCGCGAGGTTCTGGGTGAACGCGCCGGTCGTCGCCAAGAGGTTGGACAGCGCGCCGCCTTGGCCCTGCAACAACTCCATGACGGCGCTGCTGACCTCGTTGATCTTGGCGCCGTCGAGGCCCTTGAGGACCGGCTTGAGGCCGCCGAGGAGTGCATCGAGGTCGAGCGCGGGCTGGGTGTTCTCCCTTGGGATGGTGCTTCCCGGCGGGATCTTGCGAAGGTCGCCCGGCCCCGCCGTGATCTCGAGGTAGCGGTCGCCGACGAGGTTCTCGTAGCGAACGGCCGCGCGGGTCGATGAGTAGAGCTGGTAGCGCTTGTCGACCTCGAAGGCGACGTCGACGGTGTTGTCCGGGTTGAGCTTGATGTCGCCGACCGACCCCACCGGGACGCCTGCGATGCGCACATCCTGTCCGGCCTTGAGCCGGGATGCGTCGGTGAATGTCGCGTGGTACTTGGTCTCCGATGCGAACCGGAACTCACCGAACACCACCACCAGCATCGCCGCGACCACGAGCATCGCGACGGTGAAGATGCTGACGTAGAGCAGGGTCCGATCACGCTTCATCAGTAGTCGTCCCTTTCCGCGAACGCGCCGTTGAACAGGAACTGTGCGGTTGAGGGCGCATCGAACTGCAATTCGGTGTTCGGCTGGTAGGGGATGTACGCGTTGTCTGTGACCAGGAACGGCGACTTGTACCAGGAACCGCCGAGCTGTTTGCTCGGAATGTTCGGCAGCCCCCGGCAATTGGGCCCGCCGGAAGCGTTCACGATCGGCAGGCTCTCCGGGTAGGTGTACGCCGGCGAACCGGGCAGGAAGTTGGACGACACGAACAGCCCCGGACGGGTGCCGCCGATGATCGGGGCGAAGAAGTCCACGGCCTGGCCTGTGCCCACCAGGATGCAGCCGAACTCGGGCGAGTAGTCGCCCGCCACCTTCAGCGGCGCACGCAACCGGTTGACGGCGGCGATGTAGTCGTTTTCCGCCGGTTCGAGCGTCGCGGTCCCGTTGTTGGCGAGGCCAGTCGCCGCGAGCAGCGTCGCGTTGAGGTTGTCCTGCTCATCGACGATGGTGTCACTGATCGCGGGCGCATTGTCGAGGATACGGGCCAGATCCGGTCCGGCATCCCCGTAGATGTTCGCCACCACAGCGGTCTTCTGAAAATCCTGCTGAAGCGTCGGAAGCTTCGGGTTCAGTTGCTGCAGATAGTAGTTCAGTCCGGAAAGCAGGGCGCCGAGGTCGTCGCCGTGACCGCGGAGGCCTTCGGCGAGTGCGCTCAGCGTCCCGTTCAGGTGCACCGGGTCGATCTTGTGCAGCACATCGGTCAACGTCTGGAAGAGCGTGTTGACCTCGAGCTGGACCGCGGCGGCCTGCACCTGGGCGCCCGACCGCAGCGGGGTGCCCGACGGCTTCTCCGGCGGCACGAACTCCACCGACTTGGCGCCGAAAACCGTTGTGCTGGCGATGCGAACCACCGCGTTCGACGGGATGAACCGAAGCTCTTCGCTCTTGATCGCGAGCGTCAACTTCGCTTGGTCGCCCGCGTACTCGATCGAGTCGACCTCGCCGACCTGGATGCCGCGGTACTTGACCTTGGCGTCGCGATCCATGACGAGCCCGGCTCTCGGCGAGGTCACGGTGACCGTGTCCGTCGACGTGAACGCGGCGGTGTAGGACAGGTAGGTGAATACGGCGGCGGCGACGAGCAGAGCCGCGAGAATCGCGGCTGCGATCCGCACGTGGCTGCGCTGGGCGTCTCCGTCAGACATCGTCAGTCGCCTATCCGGAGAGGTTGAAGTTACCGGACGCGCCGTAGACGGCGAGTGAGATGAACAAGGTGATGGTGACGACCACGATCAGCGACGTGCGGACCGCCTGACCGACCGCGATGCCGACGCCGACCGGACCGCCGGACGCGTTGTAGCCGTAGTAGGTGTGCACCAGCATCACCGCTATCGACATGACGATGGCCTGCAGAAACGACCACAAGAGGTCGGTGGGCACCAGGAACGTATTGAAGTAGTGGTCATACAGGCCGGCGGACTGGTTGTTGATGAAGACGGTGGTGAATCGCGCTGCGAAGAACGCCGCCAACACCGACAGCGAGTAGAGCGGAATGATCGCGACCATTCCGGCCATCAGCCGGGTGGAGACCAGGTACGACACCGAATGCACGGCCATCGCTTCCACGGCGTCGATCTCCTCGGCAACCCGCATCGCGCCGAGCTGCGCGGTGGTGCCTGCGCCGATCGTGGCGGCCAGCGCGATGCCCGCAATGACTGGCGCGACAATGCGCACGTTCAAGAAGGCCGACAGGAATCCGGTCAACGCCTCGATACCGATGTTCCCGAGCGACGAGTAGCCCTGCACGGCGATGACACCGCCGGAGGCCAGCGTCAGGAACGCCGCCACACCGACCGTGCCGCCGATCATCACCAGAGCGCCCGTGCCCATCGTCATCTCGGCGATGTTGCGGACGGTCTCCTTGCGGTAGCGCGTCAGCGCATTGGGGATGTAACGGAATGTCTCGCCGTAGAACAGCGCCTGCTCTCCGACGGTGTCGACAGCCCGTGAGAACCCGCCGAGGAACCGGCGGAACCGCACTGTGACGTCGTAGCTCATGCCTCGACTCCCGGTCGAGCGCACATCAGCGGACCAACACCCGGACGCCGATCGCGGTCATGATGACGTTGATCACGAACAGACAGATGAAGGCGTAGACGACGGTTTCGTTGACGGCCGTGCCGACACCCTTGGGTCCGCCCTGCACGGTCAGGCCCCGGTAGCAGCCGACCAGTCCGGCGACGACACCGAACAGCAAAGCCTTCACCTCCGCGAGCACCAGCTCGCCGAGGCCGGTGAGAACGGTCAGGCCGTTGATGAAGGCACCGGGATTGACGCCCTGCAGGAAGACGGAGAACACGTAGCCGCCCGCCAGGCCGATCGCGCACACGAGACCGTTCAGCAGCAGGGCGACGACGGTCGACGCCAGCACACGCGGTACGACCAGGCGCTGGATCGGGTCGATGCCCAGCACCCGCATCGCGTCGATTTCCTCGCGGATGGTGCGGGCGCCGAGGTCGGCGCAGATCGCGGTCGCACCCGCACCGGCCACCACCAATACCGTCACGACGGGACCGAGCTGGGTGATGGTGCCGAACGCCGTGCCCGCACCGGACAGGTCGGCAGCTCCGATCTCACGCAGGAGGATGTTGAGGGTGAAGGCGACCAGAACGGTGAACGGAATGGCGACAAGCAGCGTCGGGATCAGCGAGACCCGGGCGATCATCCATGTCTGCTCGAGGAATTCGCGGAACTGGAAAGGCCGGCGAAAGATCTTGACGAACGTGTCGATGGACATCTCCACGAACCCGCCCACGGCCCGCGCCGGGACCGCAAGCTGTTCGATCAACCTCGGCTCCGTTCTCGGGGGCGGGGGTTTTCCTGAAATGTTCCACCATGGCGAAGCGTCTCAAACCGCTTGCCGTGGTGACGTTTCCACCCCTGCGTCGCTCGCAACTCGTAGTGAGCCGGATCATACTAACTAGAACGTGTTCGCAGTGTCAAAGGCGACGAATCGAGACAATAATGCAGCTTATGTCCAGGTCAGACGATGTGTGATCCAGGTCATTCTGGAACGTGTTCTAGCAGTGTATCGACCGTGGGTCACCAGGTATCGCCTAGGGATTTCCCATCAGGTTCATAGCTGAGAATCCCTGCTCGAGGGATCGGCCAGCAAAGAACTCGCGCAGCGTGCCGCTGAGTTCTTCCGGCGCCCACGCGGAGCTGTCCGCGGTGAATTGCTGTTCCACGGTCGGTGGAGCCACCAAGGTGACCGTCGGACCGTACACGATGAACACCTGGCCGCTGACGCCGTCGGACGCGGGCGATGCGAGGAACCGCACCAGCGAGACGACGTGCTCCGGTGCCAGGCTGTCGATCTCACCTGCGGGGACGTCCGGTGCATCACCGAACACATCTGCGGTCATCGCGGTTCGTGCCCGCGGGGCGATGGCGTTCGCCCGTACCCCGTAGCGCTCGAGCGCTCTTGCGGCCGTCAGCGTCAGCTGGATGATGCCGGCCTTGGCCGCGCCGTAGTTGGCCTGTCCGACGGGTCCGGTGAGACCCGCCTCCGACGACGTGTTGATGATTCGGCCGTAGACCGAGCCGTCACCTTCCTTGGCCTTGGCGCGCCAATACGTTGCCGCGTTGCGGGTCAACAGAAAGTGCCCGCGCAGGTGCACGGCGATGACGGCGTCCCAGTCCTCGTCAGACATGTTGAACAGCATCTTGTCTCGGGTGATGCCCGCATTGTTGACGACGATGTCGAGCCCACCGAGGCCTTCGGCGGTGACGACGAGCTCGTCTGCGGTTGCCCCCACACTGATGTCACCCTCGACCGCGACCGCCTTCGAGCCGGCCGCAGCGATCTCGTCGAAGACGTCGGATTTGTCCAGGGCCGCCGCAATGTCGTTGACGACGACGGTCGCACCCGAGCGGGCGAGACCGATCGCCTCCGCCCGGCCAAGGCCCGCTGCCGCTCCGGTCACCACCGCGACTCGGCCGGAAAGATCGGTCAGGTCGTCTTGTTGTGCGCTCACTTAATGAATACCTCTAGTCCTTGGGAAGCAATGCGGCGCGCGGGCATTCTGCGATCGACTGCTCGGCCAGGTCCTCCTGGTCGGCGGCCACCGGATCCTGCTTAACCACCGCGTAATCCTCGTCGTCCAGATCGAATAGGTCAGGCGCGATTCCCACGCAGACGGCGTTACCTTCACACCGATCGCGATCAACTTCAACTCGCACGACAACCTCCTAGCGTTGCGCTCCGACGGGCTGTTCCCGGGCAGCAACCAGAATACGACCAGGTCGACAAGCTGCTGACGGGAACCGTCGCTGGACCCCAAGACTAGAACGTGTTACAACCGGGGTGGCAGATTGGGTCTGCTTCTTTCAGATGTTGCGACGTTAAGGACGAGGCGATGCGGATCGGCTACACCCCTGAGCAGGAGGAGTTGCGCCGCGAGCTGCGTGCCTACTTCACCAAGCTGATGACCCCCGAGCGTGCCGAAGCGCTCAGTTCCAGCGACGGGGAAATGGGCCGCGGCAGCGTCTATCGCGACACCGTCGCCCAAATGGGCAAGGACGGCTGGCTGACCCTCTCGTGGCCCAAGGAGTTCGGCGGTCAGGAGCGGCCGCCGATGGACGGGCTGATCTTCAACGACGAGGCCTCCATCGCCAACGTGCCGGTGCCGTTTCTCACCATCAACAGTGTGGCGCCGACGATCATGGCTTTCGGCACCGACGAGCAGAAGAAGTTCTTCCTTCCCAGGATCGCGGCGGGCGAGCTGCACTTCTCGATCGGCTATTCCGAACCCGGTGCGGGCACCGACCTGGCCGCGCTGCGCACCACCGCCGTGCGCGACGGCGACGACTACGTCATCAACGGCCAGAAGATGTGGACCAGCCTGATCGCCTACGCCGACTACGTCTGGCTTGCGGTGCGGACCAACCCGGAAGCCAAGAAGCACCGGGGCATCTCGATGCTGATCGTGCCGACCACCGCCGAGGGCTTCTCGTGGACGCCCGTGCACACGATGTCTGGAGTCGACACCAGCGCGACCTACTACCAGGACGTCCGGGTGCCCGCCACCAGCCTGGTCGGCGAGGAGAACGCGGGATGGAAGCTGGTCACCAACCAGCTCAATCACGAACGGGTGGCGCTGGTTTCGGCGCAGCCGATCTTCTCGGCACTCGACGGGGTCCGCGAGTGGGCGCAGAACACCAAGGACGCCCACGGCAGGCGGCTGATCGATTCCGAGTGGGTGCAGCTCAACCTCGCCCGCGTGCACGCAAAGGCCGAGGTGCTCAAGCTGATCAACTGGGAACTGGCCTCTACCGAGGACGCTCCCTCGCCAGCAGATGCGTCGGCCGCGAAGGTGTACGGCACCGAGTTGGCCACCGAGGCCTACCGGCTGCTGATGGAGGTGCTCGGCACCGCCGCGACGGTGCGCACGAATTCTCCCGGCGCGCTTCTGCGCGGCCGGATCGAGCGGATGCACCGGTCCTGCCTGATCCTGACGTTCGGCGGCGGCACCAACGAGATTCAGCGCGACATCATCGGCATGGTCGCGCTCGGCCTGCCGCGAGTGAACCGCTAAGGAAAGCAGAGATTCCACATGGACTTTTCACCACCTGAAGCCGCCGAGGATCTCGGCGGCCTGGCACGCACCATCACCGACTCGCTGTGCACGCCGGAGCGCCAACGCGAGCTGGACGGGCAAAACGAGCGCTTCGACGACGTCCTGTGGGCCAAGCTGCGGGACGCAGACATCCTGTCAACCACGGCACCGGAGTCCTTGGGCGGCGGCGGTTTCGGAGTACTCGAGCAGGTCGCGGTGCTCGTCGCGCTCGGCAGGCAGATGGCTGCGGTGCCCTACCTCGAGTCGGCGGTACTCGCTGCGGGCGCACTGGCGAAGTTCGGCAGCAACGAACTCCAGCAGGCGTGGGGGGTGCCCGCCGTTGCCGGCGACAAGATTGTCTCCGTAGCTCTCGATGGCGACATGGGCGAGGGTCCCGTCCAGGGAACTGCCAACGGCGACGGCTATCGGCTCACCGGCACCCGCACCCAGGTGTTTTACGGGCCGCTCGCGGACGCTTTCCTGGTTCCCGCCGAGACCGATGCGGGCACCAAAGTCTTTCTGGTAGCCAAAGACGATGCGGGCGTGACGGTCACCACACTGAAGACCACCGGGCACGGCAGTGTCGGGCTCCTTGAATGCCACGGCGTCGAACTCGGGGCCGACAGGGTCGTCGGGGATCGCGAGGTCGTCTCCTGGTTGACCACACATGCCACCTTGGGCCGCAGTGCATTTCAGCTCGGCGTGGTCGAGCGGGCGCTGGAGCTGACCGCGGCGTACGCGCGTGAACGCGAGCAGTTCGACCGGCCGATCGGCAGCTTCCAGGCGGTCTCGTCCCGGTTGGCCGACAGCTACATCGACGTCAAGGCGCTACGTCTGACCGTGACTCAGGCGGCATGGCGACTGTCCGAGGATCTTCCCGCTGAGCTTGATGTGAACACGGCGGCGTTTTGGGCAGCCGAGGCCGGCCACCGCGTCGCGCACACCACGGTGCACGTACACGGAGGTGTCGGCATCGACACCGATCACCCCGTGCACCGTTACTTCCTGGCGGCCAAGGAGACCGAGTTCGCTGTCGGCGGCGCCACCGGGCAGCTGTTGCGCATCGGTCGGGAACTGGCTGACACACCGGCTTGAACCCCGCAACCGGGAGCGAGCTGCCCACCGTAACCTCGCTGATCACACCGCTGGTCGACGTCGACGATCGCGGTGTGCACTTCGAGGAGTCGTTCACCTCGTGGCGCGACCACATCAAGCACGCCGTCGCGGTGGCTGCAGCCCTGCGCGCACGGATGGACCCCGAGCGGCCGCCGCATGTGGGCGTGCTGTTGCAGAACACACCCTTCTTCTCGGCGTTGCTCATCGCCGCAGGCCTGACGGGGATCGTGCCGGTGGGCCTCAACCCCATTCGCCGCGGCGCGGCACTGCAGCGCGATATTCGGCACGCGGATTGCCAAGTCGTTCTTGCCGATTCGGCGTCAGCGGCGGTGGTGGGCGGTATCGACCACATCGACGTCGACTCGCCCGCCTGGGCGGCCGAGGTCGCGGCGCATCATGACGCGGCGGTAACGGTGCGCACGGCCGATCCCGCCGATACGTTCATGCTGATCTACACCTCGGGCACCAGCGGTGACCCCAAGGCGGTGATCTGCAGCCACGGCAAGGTCGCGATCGCCGGTGTGATGATGACGCAGAGATTCGGCCTTAGCGCCGACGACATCTGCTATGTGTCGATGCCGCTCTTCCATTCGAACGCGGTGCTTGTCGGCTGGGCGGTGTCGCTGGCCTGCCAGGGCTCGATGGTGTTGCGGCGCAAGTTCTCTGCGTCGCAGTTCCTGCCCGACGTCAGGCGTTACGGGGCGACTTACGCCAACTACGTCGGCAAGCCGCTGTCCTACGTGCTCGCGACACCGGCGCGTCCCGACGACGGAGACAACCCGCTGCGCGCGGTTTACGGGAACGAGGGCGGACCTGCCGACGTCGACCGGTTCGCGCACAGGTTCAACACCTTGGTCGTCGACGGATTCGGCTCAACCGAAGGCGGGGTGGCGAT
>Ga0164298_10000317_pt1 | contig 13457 bp, 7 predicted proteins | sample Whisoiple_216_MG_FD_109713 | JGI IMG/M metagenome (GOLD analysis project Ga0164298, IMG submission 109713) | Unamended control soil microbial communities from upstate New York, USA - Whitman soil sample_216_MG | ecosystem: Environmental > Terrestrial > Soil > Agricultural land ... | reverse complement strand
CCCGGCGGGCAGAGACCGCGGCGGGCGTCCGGACGCGAGCAGATCTCCTTCAGCTGACCGATGCTGAGCTTCAGCGCCGGCGGCAGCGAGAGGGTCAGGGAGCGCAGGGCGGCGTCGGTGCGGCGGAAGCGCGCCGAGACCCGCATTCCCACCCGGGCATGACGGCGGAGCTGGCCGCGACCGGCGAGGGTCGCGCGCAGCCGCGGCGCGAAGCCGAGGCGCCTGCAGCCGCTGACCCGGTAGGGGCTGCTCAGCGCTGCCGCCGCCCCTTCCTGGGATTCGAGCGAGGCGTCGAGGCTGTGGGGGCCACACGACGTCGGGTTGTGGACCAGGCCGGCGCGGTCGAGCGAGAGCGCGATCGTCGCGAAGCGGATCGGCACGCCGGCGACCACGCTCGGCAGGCGATCGGTGGCGACGCTCACCCGGCCGCTGCGCCCATCGATCCGCGCGGTGGCCCGGAAGGCCACGGTGCCGAGGTCGAAGGGGCCGACGTCCACGGGGAACGCCATCACCAGGCTGAAGGGCGCGCGATGGTATGGCCCGGCGACGTAGGCGGCACCGGCAAGGACGGCCGGGTTGGGCCCGGAGCCGACCTCGGCCCGGGCCGAGCCGACGCGGCTGGCGGCGGGACAGCCGCCGCTGCCGGCAAGCGACTCCGGACAGGCCTCGACGGAGCCCAGCGCGGCGCTGAGACCGGCCGGCAGGGTGAGGGTGAAACGGGCGGGCAGCCCTTCGCCGCCGCGGCGGTGGAGGTTGGCGGCAAAGGTGCTGGCGCCACCCGCCTGGTGGCTCGAGGCGGAGACGAGCAGCTGCGGTGTGAAAGGCAGCGGACCGGGGCAAGCGAGCCCCGGCAGTGCGCTGGCGATGCTGACGGCCGCCGTCGAGGTGACGGCGGGGCCACCCCCGTAGGGGGCGAAGCGAGCCTGCCCCCGGGCCGGCCCGCAGCCGAGTGGCGCCGCCAGCAGGCCGGTCGGCCCGCCATCGAGGCTCATCGCGATCTGGCCGATCCCCACCGGCGGCAGGTCCTGGAGGTTGGCGGTGAGGCGGCCGGTCGCCGGATCCGGCTCCAGACTGGTGACGAACTTGAAGACGATCCCGGGCCCCGGGACGACGACGAAGAGGCGGAATCGCTCGCCGCTTCGCTGCTGGCCGAGGTAGACGTTCCCGCTCAGCGGCTCCGACAGCGCCGCCGACTCGAGCGCGACCGACCCGACCCGCGACGCCGCGGGACAGGTTGCCGGCGCTTCGCTGCCCAGGCCGAGCTGGGCGTCGCCGCAGAGCATCAGCCCGGCCGCCCCGCCGGGGGAAACGGTGAGGCCGGGTGGCAACTCGACCGCCACGTCCTCCATCTGGGCGCTGGCCAGTTCACCGCCCTCTTCTTCCGCCGGCATGCTCAGCGCCATTCGCACCCCGGTCGGCGAATCGGCGATCGGGGTGCTCAGCCGCAGGTCAAGCCGCGGCGCAAAGCTGAGGTCCTCGCAGCCGGTCAGGGGGCCGGCTGTGGTGCCAGCGCTCAACCAGGGGGCGTCCTCCTCACGCGAACGCGTCCGCAGGGTGAAGTCGAGCAGACCGCAGACCGAGGGAGCGGTCAGGAAGGGTCGTGATTCCGCCGCCGGTGCTTCCTGGTGATCGGCGGGGACGCCCCAGAGCTCGATCTGGCCTTCGCTCGGAGCGCCTTCGGCGAGGTCTTCGGCGGCGAAGGTGACGCCGAAGTCATCGGGCCGCAGCTGCAGCTCGAAGGGGATCGGCAAGCCGGTTTTCGAGGTGAAGGAAGCAACCTGACCCGGTTCGGGTTCGAGCAGGAAGATCGGCAGCGGTTCGGCGGAGCCGAAGCTGACGATCCCGACCTGGCTGGCCGACGGGCATTCCTCGCCTTCTTCGTGCGCCTGGCGCGGGCAGGCCGGCACCGCGGCGGGATCGCCGCCAAAGCCCGGCGGCATTTCGATCGCGAGGTCCCGGGTAGAGGTCCCCGTGCCTTCCGTTTCCAGCGCGAAGTCGATCTGGAGGCGGTCGGGATGGGAGCCGGAGCGATTCTCGGGATTGCCTTCGGCATCGAGCATCCGCACCGCAAAGCCACCGGGCACGATGCCGAATTCCGCTGCTGAGGCGCCGGAGACCGGGCCCCCGACGAGGAGCGGTCCCAAGATGAACAGCAGTAGTCCCAGTGCCCCGCGGGCGTGAAGAGCCAAACCTTCCCCTGCGCCATTTCGACGACGGCCTACTTCAACTCATGCTTCGGGACCAGTCGCTCAGCCTACGCGGGGGGAGACCGGCAAACCAGGGTTTTTGCCAAAGATGTGAATAACCCCCGGCGGCTCAGAGGGGGAAGCCGTCGCGCACTGATTCCAGCGCGTAGTCGGCGCCGGCCCCGCGCAGCTGCTCGACGCCGTAGCTGCCGGTGGCGACGCCGACCACCGCGATCCCCGCTCCGTGACCGGCGACGATGTCGCGCGGCGTGTCGCCGACGGCGATGCAGGCGCCGTCGGCCAGCGTGCCGCCGGAGACGAGGGAACCGCGGCCGAGGGCGGCCTTGGTTACCTCTGTGCGATCGGCCGAGTCCGAGCCGTAGCCGCCGAAGCTGAAGAAGCGGTTGAGGCGGGCACGGGCGAGCTTGATGTGGGCGGCCGCCTCGATGTTGCCGGTGACCAGGCCGAGCAGGGTGCCGCCGTCGATCAGGCGGTCGAGCAGGTCCTCGATGCCGGGCATGACCCGGTAGCCCGGCGACTCGGCGACGGCCTCCGGCAGGTGCTTGAGGTAGCAGCCGATCGCCTTCGATCGCTCTTCCTGCGTTCCCTCCCTGCCGATCACCTCGCGGAAGATGATCTCCGCGATCTGCGGATCGGTCATGCCGGCGTCGGTGTGCTCGGCGACGTTGGCCTCGACCCCATGCAGCTCCTCGAAGGCGCGCTGCCAGGCGACGCCGCCGGCACCGCCGGTGACCAGGATCGTCCCGTCGATGTCGAAGAGGACGGCGCGGATCGCGGTTTCCTCACTCACTGAGCAGCTCCCGCTGGGAGAGCCAGTAGAGCAGGCCGAGGGCGGGCAGGACGATGATCCCGGCGAAGAGGAAGACGATGATCACCGAGGTCAGGGTGTCGGTAGGGGCGGCCGCCGCGGAGATCTTCAGCGAGGTCGGCAGCAGGTATGGGAACTGGGCGACGCCCCAACCCCAGATCACCGCGATAACGGCGCCGCCGGCCAGCGGGCGCAGCAGCCAGGGCGGCGCGCCAGGGCGGCGGGCCGTCGCCAGCAGGATCGCGAGGACGCCGAGCCCGCAGAGGGCGGAGAGGATCACCAGCGGCAGGCCCTGGTCGATCAGCCGGTCGAAGACGTAGCGGGTTTCAGCGTGCAGCTCGATCAGGCCGAAGACCGCGGCGACGCCGGCCACCGCGGCGGCAGCGAGAGCGCGGCGGGCGAAGTAGCGCTGCATCTCATCGTCGCCCCTGCGGCTCGCGTCGCCGTCCAGGAAGACCGCCGCCAGGTAGGCGCCGCTGGCGACGAACCCCGTCTCGGTCAGCAGGGGAAGCGGCTGCAGCCAGCTGGAGAAGGCGGCGCCGTTGCCGTCGGCCGGGACGTTGCCGTCGGCGACCGCGCCGACGACCGTTCCCATGAAGAACGGGGTCAGCAGCGAGGAGACCGCGAAGGTGGCCCCGGCGGCGCGGCGGCCGGAGAGCCCCTCGATCGACTTGCGGAAGGCGAACCCCGAGCCGCGCAGGACGATGCCGAGCGCGGCCAGGGCGATCGGCACGTAGAGCGTCGTCATCACCGCGCTGAAGGCCGGCGGGAAGGCGGTCCAGAGGACGACGAGGATGAAGATCAACCAGACGTGGTTGGCCTCCCAGACCGGGGTCAGCGAGCGCTGGATCACGGCCCGCGGCCGCTCGCCGCGCTCGGCCCCGCCGGCGACGAGGTCCCAAAACCCACCGCCGAAGTCAGCACCGCCGAAGAGGGCGTAGAACGTCGCCCCGAGCCAAAGGACCCCCGCGCAAATATCCGCCCGCGTCATACCCCCTCCCCCCCGCCGACGGGACTCAAAGCGAAGATATAGATCGCTTTCAGGCCCATCGACCGTCGTTTGTTGGGGCGTAGGGGGTGTCGCCTTCTGTCTCGGCCCCATCCTCGCGCCAGCGGCGCGACATCGAGCGCAGGATCAGGATCGCGATCGTCCCGATCGCCGCGTAGACCAGCAGCACCAGCCCGAAGCTGAACCAGAGTCCGTCGGCCTCGGTGACGGCTTCGGAGGTGCGCATGTAGCCCTGCACGATCCAGGGCTGGCGACCGACCTCGGTGACGATCCAGCCGCACCAGAGGGCGAGGACCGCCCCCGCCCCGGAGACCGCCACGGCGCGCAGGAACCAGGGCGTGCGCGGGATCTCGCGGCGGCGCCACCAGACGAAGGCGAGCCAGGCACCGAGGCCGAGCAGCGCGGTGCCGATGCCGACCATCGCGTCGAAGGCGAGGTGCAGCAGGGTGTTGGCGGGCGGCCGTTCGTCCACCGGAATGTCCTCGAGCCCGATCACCTTGGTGTCGACGCTGAAGCCGACCAGGAAGGAGTCGAGGTCGGGGATCGGGATCGCCCCCTTGACCCCATCGCTGGTGCAGATGCCGCCGACGTACTCGGTTTGGTGGGTGCCGGTCTTCTGGACGCACTCCATGCCGGCGAACTTGGCCGGCTGGTGGTCGGCGACTTCGCGCGCCGCGGTGTCGCCGACGAAGAGCTGGATCGGGGTCGCGATGCAGGCGATCGTCAGCGGGATCAGCAGGCCGAGACGGTGCAGGCGGTCGCGTCGGCCCTTGAGCATGCCGACGGCGTAGATCGAGGCAACGAGGAAACCGGTGACCATGTAGGCGGCGAGGATCATGTGCGGCACCTCGTAGCCGGTGGCCGGGTTGAAGAGCACCTGCGCCGGGTTGGTGTCGACGATCTTGCCCGCCGCGTCGAGGGTGAAGCCCTGCGGTTGGTTCATCCAGGAGTTGGCGGCGACGACCGCGAAGGCGCCGCCGATGCCGGTGATCACCATCGGCACCCCCGACCAGAAGTGGGTCCAACCGCTGAGCCGCTTCCAGCCGTAGATGTAGATCGCGAGGAAGATCGCCTCGACGAAGAAGAAGATCCCCTCGATCGCGAAGGCGATGCCGAAGGCGGCGCCGAAGCGGTCCATGAAATGCGGCCAGAGCAGGCCGAACTCGAAGCTGAGCACGGTGCCGGTGACGGCGCCGACGGCGAAGGTGACCGCCATCGCCTTCGACCAGCGCCGCGCCAGCTCCATCGCCGCGTCGTCGCCGCGCTTGAGGCCGAGGTAGTTGGCGACCAGGATCGTCGCCGGCAGGGCGACGCCGAGGCAGGAGAGGACGATATGGAAGCCGAGGGTGAAGGCCATCTGCTCGCGGGCGGCGAGCAGATTCGATGCCGACGCCGCCAGTGGGAGCGGGTCGAGCCAGGGCATGTCGGCGAGCCTACTCTCCCCGGCGGGCGCTGCGGTAGCGCCGGATCAGCGCGTTGGTCGAGCTGTCGTGGCGGAGCTTCGGCTCCTCGTCGGCTTCGAGCTCGGGAATGATCGCGACGGCGAGTGCCTTGCCCAGCTCGACCCCCCACTGATCGAAGGAGTCGATGCCCCACACGGCTCCCTGGGTGAAGGTGCTGTGCTCGTAGAGGGCGATCAGGGTGCCAAGCGTGTGCGGGTCGAGCCGCTCAGTGAGGATCGTGTTGGAGGGGCGGTTGCCCTCCATCACCCGGTGCGGGACGACGTCCTCCGCCGTGCCCTCGGCGCGGACCTGCTCGGGCGTCTTGCCAAAGGCGAGCGCCTCGCTCTGGGCGAAGACGTTCGACATCAGCAGGTCGTGGTGGTTGCCGAGCGGGTTGTTGGAATGGAAGAAGCCGATGAAGTCGCAGGGGATCAGGCGCGTGCCCTGGTGGATCAGCTGGTAGAAGGAGTGCTGGCCGTTGGTCCCCGGCTCGCCCCAGAAGATCGCGCCGGTGTCGTAGTCGACCTGGGCTCCATCCAGCGTGACGTGCTTGCCGTTGGACTCCATCGTCAGCTGCTGCAGGTAGGCGGGGAAGCGGTGCAGGTACTGGTCGTAGGGGAAGACGCCGCAGGTCTGGGCGCCGAAGAAGTCGCCGTACCAGACGCTGAGCAGACCCATCAGCGCCGGCAGATTCTTGGCCAGCGGCGCGGTGCGGAAGTGCTCGTCCATCGCGTGGAAGCCAGCCAGCATCTCCTCGAAGCGGGCCGGCCCGATCGCCAGCATGGTCGAGAGGCCGATCGCCGAGTCCATCGAGTAGCGGCCCCCAACCCACTCCCAGAAGCCGAACATGTTGTCGGTGTCGATGCCGAACTTCGCGACCTCCTCGGCGTTGGTCGAGACGGCGACGAAGTGCTTGGCGACGGCGGACTCGTCGCCGCCAAGCCCGGCCAGAGACCACTCGCGGGCGCTGCGGGCGTTGGTCATCGTCTCCAGCGTGGTGAAGGTCTTCGAGGAGATCACGAAGAGCGTCTCCTCGGGGTCGAGGTCGCGGGTCGACTCGGCGAAATCGGTGCCGTCGACGTTGGAGACGAAGCGGAAGGTCAGCTCGCGGCGCGAGTAGTGGCGGAGGGCCTCGTAGGCCATCACCGGGCCGAGGTCGGAGCCGCCGATGCCGACGTTGACCACGTTGCGGATCGGCTTGCCGGTGTGGCCCCGCCACTCGCCGGTGTGGACGCGCTCGACGAAGGCGGCCATGCGATCGAGGGTCTCGTGCACCTGCTTGACAACGTCAACGCCGTCGACGATCAGCGAGCGCCCCCGCGGCATCCGCAGCGCCACGTGGAGGACGGCGCGATCCTCGGAGACGTTGATGCGCTCGCCGGCGAACATCGCTTCGCGGCGCTCCTCCACCCCGCACTCCTTGGCCAGCCGGCCGAGCAGCATCACCGTCTCGTCGGTGATGCGGTTCTTGGAGAAGTCGAGGTGCAGGCCGGCGCCGTCGGCGACGAGGCGCTCGCCGCGCGCCGGATCGGCGGCGAAGAGATCACGCAGGTGCTCGCTCTCGATCGCGGCGAAGTGAGCTTGGAGCGCCTGCCAGGCTGGCCACTCCCGCAACTCACTCACCGCTGTTCCTTTCCGTCGCTATTCGCGGCAAAGGAACAGCGGAGCGGGTTTTCACGCGCGTGCCCCGGCCTGCGACTCGATCGTCTTCAGCATCTCGTCCCACGACTTCGCGAAGGCCTCCTTGCCCTCCTCCTGCAGCCGCTTGGCGAGCGCGTCGACATCGATGCCCGCATCGACGAACTTCGTCAGCACCTGGTCGTAGTCGCCGCCGTCCGCGGGAATCAGCTCGCCGACCGCGCCGTGATCGGCGAAGGCGTGCAGGGTCGGCTCGGGCATCGTGTTGACCGTGAAGGGCGAGGCGAAGCCCTCGATGTAGAGGGTGTCGGAGGCGTTGGGGTCCTTGGTGCCGGTGCTGGCCCAGAGCAGGCGCTGCGGGCGGGCGCCCTCGTTCATCAGCCGCTGCACCCGCGGCGAGTCGAGCAGCTCGCGGTAGGCACGGTAGGCCTGGAAGCCGATCGCCAGGCCGAGGCGGTTGTGCAGCTCGTCGGGCACCTCGCCGGAGACGGCGACGTCCCAGCGGCTCATGAAGATCGAGGCGACGGAGGCGACGTCGGCGCTGAGCCCGGCCTCTATCCGCCGCTCGATCCCCTTCATGTAGGCATCGGCCGCGGCGAGGTACTGCTCCGCGTCGAACAGCAGCGTGACGTTGATCGGGATGCCGGCGAAGATCGACTCCTCGATCGCCGTCAGGCCGGCCTCGGTGCCCGGGATCTTGATGAAGAGGTTGTCGCGCTCCGCCTTGGCGTGCAGTTCGGCGGCCTCCTCGATCGTCGCCCCGGCGTCGTCGGCGATCAGCGGCGAGACCTCGAGCGAGCAGTAGCCGTCGAGGCCGCCGGTGCGCTCGTGGACGCCCTTGAAGAGGTTGGTCGCGTCGCGCAGGTCGGCGAGGGCCAGCTCGAAGAAGATCCGCTCGGTGGGGGTCGCGCCAATGCCGTCCTCGGTTATCGCGCTGGCGCTCAGCTCGGCGATCTGCTGGTCGTAGGCGTCGCCGCCGGAGATCGCCTTGTCGAAGATCGTCGGGTTGGAGGTGAGGCCGGTTACCGAGAGCTCATCGATGTAGCCCTTCAGGGTCCCATCGGCCAGCATCGTGCGGGTGATGTTGTCGAGCCAGAGGCTCTGGCCCAGGTCGTGCAATGCGGCGGTCGGCTTCATGAGAGCAACTCCTTTGCGGCTTCGGCCACCCGGTCGGGGGTGAAGCCGAACTTGGTTTGAACGTCTTTCAGCGGCGCCGAGGTGCCGAAGGTGTGCATCCCGACCTTGACGCCGTCAGACCCAACGTAGCGATCCCAGCCCAGGGTCGAGGCCTCCTCGATCGAGACTCGCGCCGTCACGCTCGGTGGCAAGACCTCGTCGCGGTAGGCGTCGTCTTGGCGATCGAAGAGCTCGCAGCAGGGCATGCTCACAACACGCGCGCGAACGCCCTCGCCCTTCAGCTCCTCGTAGGCCGCAAGCGCCAGCGCCACCTCGCTGCCGGTGGCGATCAGGATCACGTTGGGATCGCCGCCCTCGGCGTCGGCGAGCACGTAGGCGCCGCGGTGCAACCCCTCCGCTGAGGCGTACTTCTCACGGTCGAAGACCGGCACGTTCTGGCGGGTGAGGATCAGGGCAACCGGTTGGTGAGTGCGGTCGATTGCCGCCCGCCAGGCCTCGGCGACCTCGTTGGCGTCGGCGGGGCGGATCACGTCAAGGCCAGGGATCGCCCGCAGCGAGGCAAGCTGCTCGACCGGCTGGTGGGTCGGCCCGTCCTCGCCAAGGCCGATCGAGTCATGGGTGAAGAGGTGGATCACCGGCAGCTCCATCAGCGCCGAGAGGCGGATCGCCGGCCGCGCGTAGTCGGAGAAGGTCAGGTAGGTAGACCAGAGCGGGCGCAGCTTGGAGAGCGAGAGCCCGTTGGAGATCGCCGCCGACTCATGCTCGCGGATGCCGAAGTGGAGCTGGCGCCCGGCGTAGGCGCCGGGCTCGAAGTCCTCGGCGCCGTCGAACTCGAGCCGCACCGAGGTCGAGTCGGTGAGGTCGGCCGAGCCGGCGAGCAGCCAGGGCAGGTGGGCACCGATCGCGTTCTCGACCTGCTGTGAGGCCTTGCGGGTGGCGATTCCCTTCTCATCGGCGTCGAAGCTGGGGATCTCGGCGTCCCAGCCGGCCGGCAGCTCGCGCCTCTGCTGCGCCTCGATCTCGGCGGCGAGGTCGCCGTTCTCCTTGGCGTACTCGGAGAGCTTGCTCGTCCAGGCCGCGGAGAGCTCGGCACCACGCTTGCCGATCCCGGCGGCAAAGTGCTCGCGCACACCGTCGGGGACGAGGAACTGGGCGTCCTCGGGCCAGCCGTAGGCGCGCTTGGTCTCGCGCACCTCGTCGGTGCCGAGCGGCTCGCCATGAGCGGCGGAGGTGTCGACCTTGTGCGGCGAGCCATAGCCGATGTGGCTGTCGACGATGATCAGGGTCGGCCGCCCCTCCTCCCCCTTGAACTCCTCGAAGGCGGTGGCGATCAGGTCGGTGTCGTTGGCGTCGCCGACCCGGGTGACGTTCCAGCCGTAGCCCATGAAGCGAGCGGCGACGTCGTCGTCGTAGGCGAGGTTGGTCTTGCCGTCGATCGTGATGTGGTTGTTGTCGTAGACCCAGCAGAGGTTGTCGAGCTTCAGGTGGCCGGCGATCGAGGCGGCTTCGTTGGAGACGCCCTCCATCAGGCAGCCGTCGCCGGCGATCGCGTAGACGTCGAAGTCGAAGAGGTCGAAGCCGGGCCGGTCGTAGCGGGCTGACTGCCATTTGGCGGCGATTGCCATCCCGACCGAGGTGGCGACGCCCTGGCCGAGTGGGCCGGTGGTCGTCTCGACCCCGGAGGTCCAGCGGTACTCGGGGTGACCGGGGGCGCGCGAGTCGAGCTGGCGGAAGCTCTCGATGTCGGCGAGGGAAACCGCGGGGTCGCCGACGACCTCGTAGTCGGGATCGACCGCCTTGACCCCGGCGAGGTGGAGCAGCGAGTAGAGCAGCATCGAGGCGTGGCCGGCGGAGAGGACGAAGCGATCGCGGCCAGGCCAGATCGGGTCGGCCGGGTCGAAGCGCAGGAAGCGCTGCCAGAGCGTGTAGGCAACCGGCGCCAGCGCCATCGGCGTACCCGGGTGGCCCGAGTTGGCCTTCTGGATCGCATCGATCGAGAGGGTGCGGATCGTGTTGATCGCGAGTTGGTCGATGTCCCGGCTCACGTATCGATCCTATGAGACTGCCGTGACGGTGAGAGGCATCCGGGGGAGGGTCTCCGGGCCGGCCTTCGGCCGGGAGTTCCCGGAGACCCTCCCCCGGATGCCTCCTTCCGACTCCATCGACGGAGCGATACGAAAGGCGCTCTGACGTACAGCGCGTCGACCCGAGTCCCGGCGAGAGCTTTCAAGGTTCGATGCGGGTGACCGTGCCGTCACCGTTGTTAGCTACCCACACTGCTTCGGGGCCAACAACCACTGCACCGGGCTGAGGGCCGACGTGGATCGGGTTGCCGATCTCCTCGCCGCTGGAGAGGTCGAGGCGGGTTACTGAATCGTCGGTCGCGCTTGCCACCCAGACGGCTTCGGTGCCGGCGTCGATCCCGCCTGGCTGTTCGCCGACCTCGATCGGGTCGCCGAGGGTCGAGTGGGTCGCCGGGTCGATGCGGGTGACGGTGGTCGAACGGCCGTTGGCGACCCAGACCAGGCCGTGGCCGACGGTCACCCCGGCGGGCCCACGGCCGGCGAGGATCGGCGGGTCGACCGACATCGTGCCGAGATCGATACGGCGCACCGTCGCGGTCGAGGCGCTGCTGACCCAGAGACCGCCAGCGCCAACAGCGAGTCGCAGCGGCGCCGCGTGCGGGGCAAGGCCGCGCCTGAGGATCCGCGCATCCCGCGCGTCGATCGCGGTGACGCCGCCTCCATCCTCATCGGCAACCCAGATGCGACCGCCGCCGGAGACGATCGCGCCGGGGCTGCCACCGACGGGAATCCGCGCGGTCACCCGCCCGGGGGGATCGATACGCAGGACGGTGCCGGTGCGCGGGTTCGAGACCCAGACCGAGCCGGCGCCGATAGTCACGCCGGAGACCCCGCGCCCAACTCGCAGCTTCGAGATCACCCGCCGGGCATCGGGATCTATCACGGAGAGGGTCCCGTCGGCCGCGCTCGTGACCCAAACGGTCTCCGGGCCGACGGCGAGGCGCAGAGGCGGGTCGGCGACGGCGATCGGGGAGGAGACCGAGACACCGTCGTCGCCGAGGAAGCTGACGATCAAGGCGACCGCCGCGGCGACGACGGCAAGGCCCCCCACGAACCAGAAGAGAAAGGCGCCGGCGATCGGGCGACGCCAGCGACTCAGGCCGACCCCAGCGTCCGGCGAGTCGCCGAGCCGCACGGTCGGCTGCTCGGGGCGCTCGCCGAGCACCAGCGTCGCCGCGGGAGTGTCGCCCTGGCTCTGCCGAGCCGCGGCGATCAGCTCGCCCGCGCTCGCGTAGCGCTCCGCCGGGTCCTTGCAGACCGCCCGCTCGATCACCGCCTCGATCCCCTTCGGCATCTCGGGCTCGGTATCGGCCTCCTTGCGCGCGTAGGGGACGACCCCGGTCAGCGCCTCGTAGAGCACGCAGCCCAGCGCGTAGACGTCGGCGGCTGGCCCGACCCGCTCGCCCCGCCACTGCTCCGGCGCCATGTATTCGACCGTGCCGACGATCGAGGCGCCGCTGCCCGGCCCGGTCTCGGCGTAGGCCTTGGCGAGGCCGAAGTCGGAGAGGTAGGCGCGCTCGCCCTCGACCAGGATGTTGTGCGGCTTGACGTCGCGGTGGACGATGCCGGCGGCGTGGGCCGCGTCGAGCGCTTCGGCGACCTGGCCCAGCAGGTGGACCGCGCGCTCGGGCCGCAGCGGCCCCTCGCGATCGATCAGCTTGCGCAGGTCGCCGCCCTCGATCAGGCGCATCGCGACGATCAGCTCGCCGTCCTCCTCGCGAGCGTCGTAGACCGGCACCACGGCCGGGTGCTCGAGGCGCGCGGCGAGGCGCGACTCGCCGAGGAAGCGGCGGCGGAATTTCTCGTCGCCGGCGAGCTCGCCGGCGATCACCTTGAGCGCCACCGGCCGGTCCAGCGCCAGCTGCGTCGCCCGGTAGACGACGCCCATGCCCCCGCGGGCGATCAGCGAATCGATCCGGTAGCCGGCGAGCGTCGAGCCGATCGAAGGTTCTCCCACGCGGCGGTTATATCGCCGCTCAACGACGAAGGGCCCGCTCCGGTGGGAGCGGGCCCTTCGAGCTGGAGCCGGGGGGAGTCCGTGTGAGCCCCCCGGAGAACCGGATGGGCTCAGCGCCGCACCGGCTGCCAGGTCATCACCGCCCCGATCGTCGTCGCGGTCGAGCCGCTTTCCAGCGTGATGCCTTCGGCGAGCCGCGAGCTGCGGCGGCTGGCGACGTCGATCGCCGAGAGCGTCTCGGCTTCGTCGGTGGCGATGAACGCGGCAACCTTGCGCCCATCGGAGGAGAAGACCGAGTTGGTCGCGGAGTTGTCGGCGACCTCGCTCAGCTTGTGGGCGCGGCCCGGGCCGATCTTCTTCACCCAGAGCCCCTGGTCACGGCGGAAGAGCAGCATCTGCGCCGTCGGTGCGACGTCTTCGACGAAGGACGAGCCGGCGCCGGCAACCAAAACCTTCACCTTGGTGCCGTTGCGGCGCATGGTGAAGATGTCGGCGTAGGCGCCCGGGCCGTCGCCGCTCTGGCCGCGGCTGAAGACGATCCCGCGCTCGAAGTAGCGGGGCGAGAACTCGTCGATGTGACCGGTCTTTGTGAGGCGGGCCAGGCAGCCGCCGGAGGGGCGCACCGAGTAGACGTCGTCGGCAACGCCACCGTTCGTCTCGGCGACACCGCGAACGAAGACGATGGTCTTGCCGTCCGGCGAGAACGACGCTTCGTGCTCATCGCCGGCACTCGTCACCAGCGGCCGGGCGCTGCCGCCAAGGTTTACCCGGTAGAGGTCGCGGGGGGAATCGGCCGAGGCGCGGCGGACGAAGACGACGTAGCGCCCGTCGGGCGAGAACTGCGGGCGACTGTCCAGCTCACCCCCGGAGGTCAGCTTGTGCTGCCCGGTGCCGTCGGCCCGCATCGACCAGACGTCTCCTTCGCGGACGAAGGCGATCTTGCGCCCGTCGGCGGAGAAGTCGGGTTCGCTGTCGGCCGGATCTTCGGTGAGCTGGTTGAGGTGGCCGTCGCGGGCCGCGTATATGCCGCCTTCGGCTTTTTTGATTTCGCCGCTCGCTGTTTTTTCGGTGGTGACGATCGCCCGCGAGAAGACGACCGCGCCGGAGTGACCAGCGGCGGCGGCGCTCGCCACCGGCATCAGGGCGAGGGCAAGGACGGTGAGTAGGAACTTGAT
>Ga0164298_10000316_pt1 | contig 13466 bp, 15 predicted proteins | sample Whisoiple_216_MG_FD_109713 | JGI IMG/M metagenome (GOLD analysis project Ga0164298, IMG submission 109713) | Unamended control soil microbial communities from upstate New York, USA - Whitman soil sample_216_MG | ecosystem: Environmental > Terrestrial > Soil > Agricultural land ... | reverse complement strand
GCTGGAGGTCGTCAACTACCTCGAGCACTACGGCCTGCTGCGGCAGCGCAAAGAGGACGGCCGCTACGAGCGCTGCCGTCCCGAGCACAGCTGGAACAGCAACAACGTCGCCTCCAACGTCCTGCTCTACCACCTGCAGCGCCACAGCGACCACCACGCCAATCCGACCCGGCGCTACCAGGCGCTGCGCCACGTCGACGAAGCACCGCAGCTGCCCACCGGCTACGCCGGCATGATCGTGCTGGCCTGGTTCCCGCCGCTGTGGCGGCGGGTGATGGACCCGATCCTGGTCGAGCACTACGACGGCGATCTCAGCCAGGCCAACATCCAGCCCCGCGCCCGCAAGCGCATCCTCGCCCGCTACGGCGGTGCGGCATGAGCTTCCAGTGCGCCTTTTGCACCCCCAGGGTGCATAAAGCGCACCGGAAGGAGGGGGTCCGATGAGCCGCTGGCGCTGCCCCAGTTGCGGCTACGTCTACGACGAGGAGCAGGGGCATCCGCGGGAGGGATTTCCCGCCGGCGTGCCCTGGAGCGAGGTGCCGGACGACTGGGCTTGCCCCGACTGCGGGGTGCGCGACAAGGTCGACTTCGAGCCCGACGACGGGAGCGGCGAGTGACCGCCAGCGCTGGCACGATTCCGGCGGTGGCCAGCCGCACGCCCTATCCCGAGGCCGCGCGGCAGCTGCTGCGCGAGACCCTCTTCGGCGCCGCCCGCGACCAGCTCGAGAGCAAATCCTGGTCGGAGATCACGATGTCCAACATCGCCGAGTTCGCCGGCGTCAGCCGCCAGACCCTCTACAAGGAGTTCGGCAGCCGCGCCGAGTTCGGCCAGGCCTTCGTCATCCACGAGGGCGAACGCTTCCTCGACGGCGTCGACGCGGCCGTGCGCCAGCACCTCGACGATCCCCGCGCCGCGGTCGGCGCCGCGCTTGAACTGTTCCTCAGCTCCGCCGGCGAGGACCCGCTGGTCCGCATCCTGCTCAGCGACGACGGCACCGGCGGCATGCTGCCCTTCGTCACCACCCAGGGCATGCCCGTGGTCCAGTGGGCCACCGCCCGCCTGACGACCACGATCGAAGAGGGCTGGCCGCAGGCACCTCCCGCCAAGGTGAGGCTGCTCGCCGAGTCCCTCGTCCGCCTCGCGATCAGCTACATCACGGCCCCCAGCGACGCTCCCGAGACGACCGCCGTCAAGGCCGGAGAGTTGCTCGGCCCCTTCATCGACGACGCGCTGGGCTCGGTCGACTAGCGCGCTGGCCGCAGGCTGAAGACGAGCCGCTCGAAGCCGGTCTCGTCGGTTGAGTCGCGGTCGGGCTGGCGCTGGTAGCGATGACCCTGGCGACGGCCACGGTCGATGGCATGCCCTCCGCTCGCCTGGTCTCGCTCAAGCGCCTGGCCGACGGCGCCCTGATCTTCACCACGGCGTTGTGGACGCGCAAGGCCCGGGAGCTGCGCGACAACCCCCACGCAGCGGCGACCTTCTACTGGCCGGCGCTCGGTCGTCAGGCCAGGGTCGAGGGACGGGCCGAGCTCGCCGAGCGCTCGCTGGCGGAAGAGCTCTTTGCGGAGCGCCCGCGCGGACACCAGCTGCAGGCGCACGCTTCGCGTCAGGGCGAGGAGATCGAGACCCTGGACGGGTTGCGCGCCCGGCTCGAGGCGCTGCGGGCCGAGCTGGGGGAGGCGCCGGTGCCGTGTCCCGAGGATTGGGGCGCGGTGCGCCTCGCTCCCGACCGCATCGAGTTCTGGCAGGAAGGCGAGGACCGCCTGCACAGCCGCCAGCTCTACGAGGCCGCTGACGGCCGCTGGCGGAAAGCGCTGCTCGCTCCGTAGCACGGCCTTCCGGTGCGCCTTATGTGGGCCATGGCCGTATAAAGCGCACCGGAACGGAGCTCAGGCCTCCAGCATCAGCGTCACCGGGCCGTCGTTGACCAGGGCGACGCCCATGCAGGCGCCGAAGACGCCCCTCTTGGCTTCGAGGCGCTCGCAGAAGCGGTCGTAGAGCGGCTCCGCCTCGGCCGCCGGCGCGGCCTCGACGTAGCTCGGCCGGTTGCCCTTGCGGGTGTCGCCGTAGAGGGTGAACTGGCTGACGCAGAGCACCTCGCGCTCGCCCAGTGGCTCGTTCATCCGCCCCTCGGCGTCATCGAAGATCCGCAGCGCCCGCACCTTGTCGGCGAGCCGGTCGGCGGCCTCGGCCGTGTCGCCGCGCCGCACTCCGAGCAGCACCAGCATTCCGGGCCCGATCTGGGCGACGCGCTCGCCCTCGACGTCGACCGCGGCCTGGCTGACCCGTTGGACGAGTGCCTTCATCGCTCTCTCCTTATGAAAATGAGTCTCATTTTTGATTCAATCGGCCTGTGCTCGAGCCCTTCCAGCTGCCCTTCGTCCAGCGCGGGCTGTTCGAGATCCTGATCCTCGCAGTGCCCGCCGGCCTGCTCGGCACCTGGATCGTCCTGCGCGGGCTTGCATTCTTCTCGCACGCGGTCGGCACCGCCGCCTTCCCCGGCCTGGTCCTTGCCGATGGGCTGGGCTTTGCCGCGCCGCTGGGCGCCTTCGGCGCCGCGATCGTCTTCAGCGCCGGCAGCGCCCTGCTCGGCCGCCGTGAGGAGGAGGCGGCCGACAGCGCCGTGGCGATCGTCCTGGTCGGTTGCCTCGCCGCCGGCACGATCCTCGCCAGCGACGTCTTCGGCTCCGGCGCCAACGTCGAGACGCTGCTCTTCGGCAGCCTGCTCCTGATCGACGCTGGCGATCTCGCCCTCGCGGGGGTGGCGGCGGGGCTGACGCTGATCGCCTCACTGGCGCTCGGGCACCGCTGGTTGGCACTTGGCTTCGATCCCGCCTCCGCGGCGCCGGCGGCCGGCGGGCGCCTGGACCTGGCGCTCTTCGGCCTGATCGCGCTCGCGATCACCGCCGCGCTCTCGGTCGTCGGTGCCCTGCTGGTGGCGGCGCTCTTCGTCGTGCCGGCGCTGACCGCGCGACTCTTCGCCGAGCGGATGCTGAGCTGGCAGTTCGCCAGCGTCGCCCTGGTCGCGCTCGAGGGCACGGCTGGGCTCTGGCTCTCGGTGAAGACCGACGCTCCCCCCGGGGCGACGATCGCGGTCGTCGCCGGGGTCGTCTTTGCGATTGCGGCGGGCGCGCGAGCCCTGGCGCGGGCTCGGCGCGGTGCGCCCGCCCTCGCCGTGGCGACGCTGGTCGGGGCCGCCCTGCTCGCCGCCGGCTGCGGGGCATCCGGCTCCGGCAACGGACAGCTGCAGGTGGTCGCGACGACCACCCAGATCGCCGACTTCGTCCGCGAGGTCGGCGGCGGCGCGGTCTCGGTCGACCAGATCCTGCAGCCCAACACCGACCCGCACGAGTACGAGCCGCGGCCGAGCGACGTCGCCGGGGCGGCGGAAGCGAAGCTCGTCTTCGCCAGCGGCGACGGGCTCGACGACTGGATCGGCCAGGTCGTCTCCGACAGCGGCAGCGACGCCGAGGTGGTCGACCTGGGGGCAGGGGTGCCCGAGCGGCTGCCCGGCGAGTCGAGCGGCGCCGAGGCGTCGCGCTACGACCCGCACTGGTGGCACGACCCGCGCAACGCCGAGGCCGCGGTCGCCGAGATCGAGCGGCGCCTCGGCGCGGCCGATCCGGCCCATCGCCGTGAGTTCGAGCGCAACGCCCGCGCCTACCTCGCCCAGCTGCGCGATCTCGACGCCGGCATCGGGCGCTGCATGGACTCGGTTCCCGCCGCCCGCCGCAAGCTGGTCACCGACCACGACGCCTTCGGCTACTTCGCCGACCGCTACGGGATCGACGTCGTCGGTGCCGTGATTCCCTCGCAGACCACCCAGGCGCAGCCCTCGGCGAAGGACCTCAGCGCGCTCGCCGCTCTGATCGAACGCGAAAAGGTCGAGGCGATCTTTCCCGAGAGCTCGCTCAGCGCCAGCGTCGCCGAAGCGATCGCCGACCAGACTGGGGCCTCGGCCGACTACAGCCTCTACGGCGACACGCTCGGTCCCGAGGGGTCGGACGGCGCGACCTACCTGCGGATGGAGGCGGCGAACGCGAGCGCAATGGTGCGCGGATTCAGCGGTGGGAGGCGGGGATGCCAAGCACCGCGCTGATCGAGGCCGAGGGGCTGGCCGCCGGCTACGACGGCGCGGTGGCGATCTCCGCCGTCGATTTTTCCCTGTGCGGCGGGCAGACGCTTGCCCTGCTCGGTCCCAACGGTGGCGGCAAGACGACGCTGCTGCGGGCGCTGCTCGGCGAACTGCTGCCGCTGGCGGGAAGGCTCAGCGTCGCGGCGAGCTGCGGCACCGTTCCCCAGACCGAGCGCTCACGGCTCGACTACCCCGTCTCGGCACTCGACGTGGCGACGATGGGGACGCTGCCGAAGCTGCCCTGGTGGCGGCGGCCCGGCCGGGGCGAGCGCGCCGCCGCGACCGCCGCGCTCGATCGCGTCGGCCTGGGGACACTCGCCGGGCAGACCTTCGGCCGCCTCTCCGGCGGCCAGCGCCAGCGCGTCCTGATCGCCCGCGCACTGGTCCAGGACGCGGGCGTGCTGCTGCTCGACGAGCCCTTCTCCGGTCTCGACCGGCCCAGCAGCGAGGGCCTGGAAGCGCTGATCGCGGAGCTGGCGGGGGAGGGCCGCGGGATCGTCATCGCCACCCACGACCTCGAGCAGGCGCGGGCCTGTGACCTCGTCCTCTGCATCAACAAGCGCCAGGTCGCCTGCGGCCAGCCCGAGCGGGTGCTCGACGACCTCGGCGTGCTGGAAGCGACCTACGGCGGCGCCATCGTCGAGATCCCGGGCGGCGGCGGCCGGGCGATCCTGCCCCCACACCATCACCACCACTGATCGTGCTCGAGCCCCTGCAAGAGCCCTTCATGCAGCGCGCCCTCGCCGAGCTCGTCCTGATCGGCATCGCCGGCGGCGCGCTCGGCTGCTGGGTCGTCTTCTACGGCCTCTCCTACGCGGCCGAGTCGCTCTCCCACTCGCTCTTCCCCGGCCTGGTCCTGGCCTCGATCGCGGGCCTGCCGCTGCTCTTCGGGGCCGCTCCGGCGATCGCCCTCGCCGCCGTCGCGATCGCCCTCGCCGCCAGGATCGCCGGGGTCAGCCGCGAGGCGGCGGTCGCCGTGGTGGTGACGGCGATGTTCGGCCTCGGCGCCCTGCTGGCGCTGGCGCCCGCCTCGCCGCCGGGGATCGAGTCGCTGCTCTTCGGCGACGTCTTCGGGGTCGGCGACGGCGACCTGACGGCCGCGGCGATCCTGGTCGTCCTGGTCGTCGGGGCGCTGCGCCTCCTGCACGGCCGCCTCCTGATTGCCGGCTTCGATCGCGGCACCGCCCGCTCGCTCGGCGTCTCGCCCGGGCTCGTCGACGCCGCCCTGCTGCTCCTGCTCGGCGCCGGCATCGTCGTCGCCGTGCAGGGCCTCGGCAACCTGCTCGTCGTCGCCGTCTTCGTCGGCCCGGCGGCCGCCGCGCGCCGGCTCAGCGACCGCATGCTGCCGATGATGCTGCTCGCCGCCGGCCTCGCCGTGCTGGCCGGCGTCGCCGGCCTCTACCTCTCCTATTACGCCGGCACCGCGGGAGGCGCTTCGGTGGCGCTTGCGATCGTCGCGATCTACCTGCTCTCGCTGCCGCTCGGCCAGCTCCGGGCCGGGCACCGTCCGGCGTCGATCGCGAGCGGGGCTACGATCGGCTGATGGCGCCCAAGACCGACAGGGCATGGGCCGAGCACGCCCTCGCCGCCCTGCACGAGGCCGGCTACAAGCGCGGCGGTGCCCGCACCGCGGTGGTCGAGGCCCTCGCCGGGCACAGCTGCGCCGTGACCGCGCTCGACCTCGACGAGGAGCTGCGCCGGCGCCGGCCGGCGGTCGGCCGGGCGAGCGTCTACCGGGCGCTCGAGCAGCTCGAGCAGCTCGGCCTGGTTCAGCGCCTGGAGGTGACCCGCGGCACCGCCGGCTATGAGCGGGTGGAGCCCGGCGGCGAGCATCACCACCACGCGATCTGCCGCGACTGCGGTCGCATGGTTCCCTTCGAGGACAGCTCGCTGGAGCGGGCGATCGCCAAGCTCTCCGACGAGCTCAGCTTCGAGGTGACCGACCACGACGTGGTCCTGCGCGGCCTCTGCGAACGCTGCGCCGGCTGATTAAGGAGAGAATGGCCGGGAATGGGCGACCTCGGCGAGATCTTCCTGCTTTCGCTGCTGGCGATGTTCAACCCGACCCTGCTCGCCGCGGTCACCCTGATGCTGCTCTTGCCGAACCCGAAGCGGCTGATGCTCGGCTACCTGCTCGGTGCCTACACCGCCAGCATCAGCATCGGCCTGGTGATCGTCTTCGCCCTGCCGGAATCGAGCGCGACGAGCACCAGCAAGAACACGCTCAGCCCGGCCGAGGACATCGTCGTCGGCCTCCTCCTGCTGGTCGTCGCCGTGGTCCTCGCCACCGACCGCGACCGGCCGCTGCGCGAGCGCCGCGAGCGGCGCAAGGACAAAAGGAAGGCGAAGAGCGAGGGCGAGGAAAAGGAACCGCTGCCGATGCGACTGCTCGGCCGTGGCTCGCCCCGCGTCGCCTTCGTCGTCGGCCTGCTGCTCAGCTTCCCGGGCGTCTCCTACCTGACCGGGCTCAACCACATCCACAAACTCGATGCCGCGGCGCTGCCGACCGCGCTGCTCGTGATCGGCTTCTGCCTGGTCCAGCAGCTGCTGCTCGAGGTGCCACTGGCCGGTTACCTCGTCGCCCCGGAGAAAACCGCCGAGAAGGTCAAGGGGTTTCGCGCCTGGCTCGGCCGCAATGGGCGCCAGGCGGGCATAATCGTCGCTGCCGTGCTCGGCGTCCTCATCCTCATCCGCGGAATCGCCGGCCTGGTGAGCTGACCGTGGCCAAGTGGGGAGTCCTCGTCGCGCTCGGCGCCGCCCAGTTCCTGATGGTGCTGGACCAGGCGGTGATGAACGTCGCGATCTCGCAGCTGGTCGAGGACTTCGACACGACCGTGACGACGATCCAGATGGTGATCGCCTGCTACGCGCTGGTGATGGCGGGATTGATGTTGACCGGTGGCAAGCTGGGGGACATCTGGGGACGGCGCCGCGCCTTCATCATCGGCCTTTGCATCTACGGCGTCGGCTCGGGGCTGACCGCGGCTTCCTGGAACGTGCCCTCGCTGATGTTCGGCTGGTCGATCCTCGAGGGGATCGGCGCCGCGCTCGTGATCCCGGCCCTGATCGCCCTCGTCGCCGGCAACTACCGGGGCGCCGACCGGGCGATTGCCTACGGCGTGCTCGGCGGCGTCGCCGGCGCCGGCATCGCCGTCGGCCCGATCCTCGGCGGCTGGGCGACCACGGAGCTGAGCTGGCGGATCGTCTTCGTCGGCGAGGTCGTCGTCGCGATCGGGATCCTCTTCGGCACCCGGCTGATTCGCGAGCCCGAGCGGGAGGGACCGGCGCCGTCGCTGGACTGGATCGGCGGCCTGCTCTCCGCCGCCGGGCTGGCCCTGGTCGTCTTCGGCGTCCTGCAGGCGAGCAACTGGGGCTGGTTGGCGCCGCGCAGCTCGCCGCTCGAGCCCTTCGGCTTCTCGCTGACCCCCTTCGTGATCGCCGCCGGCGCCCTGGTGCTGGCGGGGTTCGTGGCCTGGGAGCGCCGCCGCGAAAGGCTCGGCCAGGACCCGCTGGTCCACCTGCCGCTGCTGCGCATCGCCCCGCTGCGCGGCGGCGTCGCCATGTTCCTCGCCCAGAACCTGATCCTGATGGGCGTTTTCTTCACCGTCCCCCTCTTCCTGCAGGTAGTCCAGGGCCTCGACGCGCTCGAGACCGGCGTGCGCATGCTGCCCGCCTCGGCCGGCCTCTTCTTCGCCGCGATCGCGGGCTCGGCGCTGGCCAAGCGCTTCCCGCCGCGACCGCTGGTCCGGACCGGCATCGCGATCGCCTTCGTCGCGATCCTGCTGCTCCTCGCGACGATCGAGCCCGAGCTCGACAACGGCTCCTTCCTCTTTGCGATGGGCGTGCTGGGAGTCGGGATGGGGCTGATCGTCTCCCAGCTCGGCAACGTCGTGCAGTCTGCGGTCGGTGACGCCGACCGCAGCGAGGCCGGCGGCCTGCAGAGCACCGCCCAGCAACTGGGCTCTTCACTCGGGACCGCGTTGCTCGGCGCGATCGTGATCACCGGCCTGATCTCCGCCTTCACCGCCAACGTCGCCGCCGACGCGCGCATCTCCGCTGACGTCAGCAAGCAGCTCGAGCTGCAGCTCAGTGCCGGCGGCAGCTTCGTCGCCGCCGACGAGGTGCGGGCGGGAGCGGCAGCCGCCGGCCTCGACTCCACGACCGCCGAGGCGCTGGTCGAAAACTACGAAGACGCGCAGCTGAAAGCGCTGAAGACCGCCTTCCTCTTCGCTGCCTTCCTCACCCTGGCTTCCTTCTGGACGACCCGCCGCCTGCCCGATCGCCGCTTTGACGAGCTGCAGGCCGGGCCGGACCCGCCCCAGCTCGGTCCCGAGCCGGCTTCGGCCTGAACATGCTCGACCGCCGCGAAGCGACCGCTCGCCAGCCGAGCGCGCCGAGGCGGGCAAGGCCGCTCGTGAAGCGGCGCCGCGCACGAGCCACGGCGAGTGGGCGCCGGCCGCCGATCGCCCCGACCCGGTCGAGCTGCTCGAGGGGCAGGCGACCTCGCGGGTCGGCCAGCTGCTCCCCCTGCGCTATGGCCGGATGCTGGTCTCTCCCTTCACCTTCTACCGCGGCGCCGCGGCGGTGATGGCCGCCGACCTAGCCAGCACCCGCGCCTGGGTAGTCCTGCTGCAGGGCCGCGACGAAGGCGACCCGCTCTTCCTCCAGGTCAAGGAGGCCCAGCCCTCGGTGCTCGAGCCCTACGCCGAGCCGACCGTCTTCGCCCAGCAGGGCGAGCGCGTGGTCCAGGGCCAGCGCCTGGTCCAAGCCGCCAGCGACATCATGCTCGGCTGGGTCAGGGCGAAGGGCGTCGACGACGAGAAGCGCGACTACTACGTGCGCCAGCTCTGGGACCAAAAGGGCTCCGCCCGGGTCGAGAACATGGACCCCCGCGCCCTCACCGCCTACGCCCAGATCTGCGGCACCACCCTCGCCCACGCCCACGCCCGCAGCGGCGACCGCATCGCGATCGCCGGCTACCTCGGCAAGGGCGACACGTTCGACCAGGCGATCGCGGCGTTCGCGGAGACCTACGCGGATCAAAACGAGCGGGACTACGAGGCGCTGAGGCCGCCGCTGACGACGGGCGGATAGAGACGGCGAATATCAGCTGAGCTCCCGCCCGGCATTTTTAGAATAAATTACTCGACTCGTGGCAAAGGGTTCTTCAGAACGCCCGCCCGAGAAGCGGAAGGCACGCTTTTACGTTGCTGGGGAGGGTGAAGGGTTGGTTCGCCTCGAGGGCTCCGAGTTCGCATACCTGCGTGCCAACGGCTGGGTCAGGCCACTCAGGCAGCGCCGGCTCTGGCCGATCACGGTCGGCAAGTTCGACAACGAGCCAGGCGCGAGCTGCTGGAAAGAGTGTGGCAAGAAGGAGGCGCGCGAATACGCGCAACGTTTATTCAACGGTGTGAATCTCGATGCGCCCGTGCTCGGGCGGTGGAAAAGGCTCGGCGTATATCTGGTCAACCACGATCTTCGCTGGCGGCACGCACCAATTCCCCACGGTCCGGCGCCTTGGCGGATCAGTCGTGAGCGTCAGGAAAAGACTCAGGATCAGGAGGCGGGCCACCTCGAGCTTCCAGAGCGCTCGGACAAGAAGAGCTTCGATGCATGGATTGAGCAGGCAAAAGAAGGCTACGAACAGGAGAAGTTACGAATTGACGGTATTCAGCAGCGGGCTTCCTTCGTCCTCGGGGCCGCCGGTGTAACCACCGCCGCGGTCCTGGCAAACGGTGGGTTGATCTACGGTCGCAACGGCGAGGTGTTTCCGTCGCATGCCGGTCGAATTACCGTCGGCGTGCTGCTGGGGCTGGCGACCCTGGCGCTGGCGGTCGCCGCCTACGCGGCTCTCGAGGCAACGATGGTCATGTTCGAGTTGGCCCAGCCGAACTCTTCGTGGCAGGTGATTCGCAGGATGAACGAACTCAGCGGCAAGGAGGAACCGCGGTTCGTCCTTGTCACGACCCTGCTGGCCACCCAGCGGGCCGAGGTGATCGGCGACTGGAAGATTCGCCAGGTCAAGCGGGCCCGCCGATTCTTCGGCCTGGCCATACTCCTCGTGCTGCTCGCCAACCTCGCGCTGCTTGCCTTCGCCTTGACTTCGAGCTAGCGATCACACCTCCGTCTCGGTCCGCTGGGCCTCAGCGGTCGGCGGGACTGCCGACGGCAAGCATGAGGGCCTTGGGGCTCCGGCACGGCAGCACCAGTTCGAGTGGAGAGGACGGATCCGTCACCGTGGCGGATGCCGCCGCGTCGGTGCCGTCCGCGCCGATGGCGACGACCGTCAGCTCGGTGCCGGAGGCGATCAGATCGGTGCCCGCGAGCCAGACGCGGGTCTGCTCTTCGCCGAGGAGCACATGAGTCTCGAGCCGAGTGCCGAGCAGACTCCGCGCCTGCTCCGGCAGCGCCAGCGTCGCCGCCGCGGAGGAGATGGGCTCTGAGGCGCGGACGGGGAGCGGCTCCAGGGTCGCGACGGTGATCAGCGCCAGCGCTTTGTCGACCGCACCCGCCAGCGCTGTGCGCAGGCGCAGCGCCAGGGTCTCGTCGATCGAGTCGCCCTGTACGAAGACGGCATTTTCGAGCAGGTCGAGGGCACCGGCGTGGGCGGGAGGGGCCTCCTCTTTCGGGCTCTCTTGCTCTGGGATCGAGGGATCGGTCACATTCATACCCTCGTTATCAGTGCCACCATGAGCTCGATCCCGGATATGGCGAAGGTCGCCTGCGCGGCAGAGGCGACTGCTCGGGTTAGCTCGATTCGGCGCTCGTTGCCCTCGACTCGCTTGGCGCCCAGCTCGCCGAGGTTCCAGACCAGGCCGGCTGTGACTATTCCGGGCTCCACCGCGGTGCGGCACAGCTCGACCACCGTCCGCGGGTCGAGCGCTTTCTCCGCTTGCGGTTTTTCACTGCGCTGGAGCCGGATTGCCGTCAAGCCCAGCGCTGCCGCGGCCATCAGCGCGGTCAGCAAGATCATCAGCCTCTCGAGCGTGCTCACCTCCGCCTGTCCGAAGCTGGTGAAAGCACTGGCCTGGGCAACGGTGAAAGCGGCCGCCGCGAGGGCGAACGCCTGTCGGCACTTGGCGTCGAGGCGTTCGGTAATCCTGAACTCTGCCTCGACCCTCTCCCGGAGCACACCCAGGGCGTTGTCCAGGTCTCCCCGGTCCCGTTGAGCGATTTTGGAGATCTCTCCTGCCGTGTCGCCGCTCTGTGTCGTCGAGGTAGTCACTCAGCACCGTGTCACTTACCGTTTCGGCGCCATCTTATGCAGAGTTTCTCCATACTGTTCCGCCGGAGATGGCGCAATGACGAAACTGGAGCGCGAGCCACTCGGCGATGCGCTGCTGTCGCTGACAGTGGTGAACGCTCTCGAAATTGCCGCCAGCCGGCGCGAGGGGCGTCCACTGGGAACCCTGGACATCCTGCTCGGCATCCTCGGCATCGACGTCACCTGGGGTTGGGAGTCGGTTCAGGTGGCGTCCAGCTTCGTCACCGCCGAGGACCTCGATCGGTTCCACGACCCGCAGCCCGAGCCGAGCGGCAGCTGGCACAACGTCCCGCTCACCACGACCGCCTCGGCGGCCCTCGAGACCGCCGGCAGGATCGCCACGGAATACAAGCTCGAGCCGATGCCGGGGGGTGTGTTGGCCTTGCGGCTCCTCGCCGACCCTTCTTCCGCCGCCAGTCGGGCCTTTCTGGACGATGCCTCGATCGGCCACGCCGAGCTCCACGACTTGATCCAGGAGATGGTGCTCGATACCGGCCTGCAGGGCCTCGACCTCTCGCGGGGAGGGGGCTCCGTCGTGGCGCACGGACCCCCGGACCCTGAAGCTGGGAAGCGGGCGGGGGAGCCGTTCGCGCGGCGGGCGCTGGAGCGGGCGAGTGAGATCGAGGGCGAGGAGGAGCCCTGCTCGCTCGCGCTGCTGCTCGCGGCGGTCGAGTTGAACCAGGATCCGGATCTAGACGAGCTGCTCGATTCGATGCTGCTCGATCGTGACCACTTGGCCCCTCTCGACGAGCCGACCAAGGAGCTCGAGGACGTCGCGGCGAGCACGGTCGTCGAACGCGCTCGCAGGCGCTTCGGGGGCGACTTGGACGCGGCGGCCCTGATCGTCACCGCCTCGATCGAGGCCTCGCCCCGCCTCGCGCGCGCACTCGGGACTCGAGGTCTCTCGACGAGCGAGGTCGCCGCTCAGATCGCCGAGTGGCGTGCCAGGCAAGCGGGGGACGACCGGTCGACCAGCGCGATCGCGATCGCATCCGTCGTCAGCGTGCTGGGCTCGATCGCGACCTCGATCCTCCTCTTGGCCAGCGTCAGCCACAGCGGCGATTGGTGGCAGCTCGTCCTGCTGCTGGGTATCTGGAGCGGCTACCCGCAGGAGGGCCCCGTCGTCGGCCTGTTCGTCGCTGCCGTCCTCTTCTACCTCTGCGGCGCCGGGGTTGCGCTGGCACAGGGACTAAGCGTCGCGGCGGAGGTGGCGCAGGCTCGGGTCGAGCGGGAGGCGCTCTGGGTTCGCACCGGCGTCAAGATTCCACTGCGGGAGCAGCGCCGTGTCGTCGCTCGCCTGCTCAATGCTCGCGCGCGCCTCGGCCAGTCCCTGCGACAGGCCACCCGTCTGCACCTGCGACGCCTCTTCGCCTTTCGTTGAAGCGACTCGCCTTCATCGTCTATCTCGCGGCGCTGCTGACGCTCTGCGCCGTCAGCGTCATCTACCTGCTCGAGGGGGAGCCGTTCCGCGCCGCCGCGGCCTTCGCGGTGCTCATCGCCGGTTTGCTGGGGACCGCGGCCACCGTCACGGCGCTCGCCCTCTGCCTGCTCAGCGGAGCCAAGCTCGCGGGCCTTCTCGCGGTGGTCACGATCGCGATGACGTGGTTCGGGCGTCGAGCGTCGCGGGCGGGCTTCGACCGCGACGCGCTTGCCTCGGCCACCTCGTTCTCCGAGCAGGTCGACGGGTTCGCCGGGCTCGCGGACGGCGGCGAGCCGATCACCACCCAGACTCTCCTGGCCGCCGCGGCCGAGCGGGATCCCGACCTCTGGCGAGCGCTGCTCGGCGACGATCCGGGAAGGGACTTCTTCGACGGTCCGCTGCTCGTCGCGGCCGACGGAGTCGAGTGCTCGCAGTACGCCGCGGAGGCGCTCGGGTTGGCGCGGGTATTGGCGGACAAGCTCCGCCGGCGGCTGGATATCGATCTGCTGGCGGCCGGAGCCACCACGGTTCCGCTTTCCGCCGCCGCGGAGTGGCTGCGCGACGACAGCGATATCGCCAACGCGGTCGGCGTGGGTCCGGATCAGTGGGTGGGCGCGGCGACCTTCTTCGCCGGCAGGCCGGAGGG
>Ga0164298_10000312_pt1 | contig 13582 bp, 12 predicted proteins | sample Whisoiple_216_MG_FD_109713 | JGI IMG/M metagenome (GOLD analysis project Ga0164298, IMG submission 109713) | Unamended control soil microbial communities from upstate New York, USA - Whitman soil sample_216_MG | ecosystem: Environmental > Terrestrial > Soil > Agricultural land ... | reverse complement strand
TGAAGGACGCCCTCCGCAAGCTCGGTGCGAGGAAGGCGTCCTTCGTCGCGGTTCAGCCGCCCCAGCCCTCGGGCGGGTCGATCCAGCCCTTGCGCCAGTTCCAGTACTCGATGTTGTGCGAGCAGAGGCCGTCCGGTGCGAACGTCAGGAAGTTGGCCTCTATCAACGTCATCCAGTCGTCGCCAGCCGGGTAGGCGTCCTTGACGCGGAACCTCATCCACAGCTCGATCGCCGCGCGGTCGCCGGTGATGACCGGGGTCCCGTGTAGACCGGACATCTCGTTCTGCGGGGCGGTGATGTTCGCGATATAGTCGCTGATCGCCTCGCGGCCGACGTAGGTCTCCGCGGCCACGCCCGGGATCGACTGGTACACCCCGTCCGGTGTGAACAGTCGGGCCACGCCGTCGCCGTCGCGCACCCGCCAGGCGGCGAAGTACGCCTCGATCCAGCGCACCACGTGTTCGGTGCTCAGCTCAACTCCGTGGTCGATTGTCATGACCCGATTATGTGGTCGACGCGCGAGTGCGAATTCTCCTCGGTTGCGCACTCCGGTGTCCCGGAACCGGCAACGAACATTGCCCTGCCGGCACGCCCGGTTCCACGCTGGACCGAACTTCGAGAAACAGGAGGTGCGCTGATGGCCAGGCTGCCACTCGGCGTCTATCTGCTCGCGTTCAGCCTGTTCGCGATGGGCAGTGCGGAGTTCCTGGTCGCCGGCGTCCTGCCGGCGGTCGCCGGCGAGCTGGGGATCACGCTGTCCTCCGCGGGCGCGTTGATCTCCGCGTTCGCCGTCGGGGTCGTGATCGGCGGGCCGCCGCTGGCCGTGCTCACCCTGCGCTGGCCGCGCCGGACCACCCTGGTCGCCACGCAGGCCGTGTTCGCGCTGTCGGTCGCCACCGGGCTGCTGACCGACGACTACGGCGTGCTGCTGGCCACCCGCTTCGTCTGCGGCCTCGCCTACGCCGGGTTCTGGGCGGTCGCGGCGGTCACCGCGGTCAGCCTCGTGACCCCGGACCGCACCGCCCGTGCCTCCGGCGTGGTCGTCAGCGGGCTGAGCCTCGCGATGGTCGTCGGCGGTCCGGCCAGCGCCCTGCTGAGCCACTTCGCCGGCTGGCGCGGCGGTTTCTGGGCCGTGGTGGCCCTTACCGCGCTCGGCACGGTCCTCACGATCGCCGGCGTGCCAGAGACCAGAGCGAACGCGACCCCCGACGTGCGCGGCGAGCTTCGCGCCATGCGCCGGACGCGGCTGTGGCTCGTCTACGCCGTGACCCTGTTGAGCACCGCCGCGTACATGATCTCGTACAACTACCTCGCGGCATTCCTGACCGACGTGACCGGAACTCCCGGCGTGTGGGTCCCCGTGATTCTCGCGTTGTTCGGCGTGGGCGCCTTCTTCGGCCTTTCCGTCGGCGGCCGAATAGCCGACCGGCGTCCTTTCCACGCGTTGCTGGCCGGTGCGGTGGGCATCGCGGCCGCGTCCGTGCTGCTCACGCTCCTGGCCCGGTCGGACCTGGCCGTCGTGCTCGTGGTGGTGGGCCTCGGCACGGCGGGATTCGTGCTGAACCCGGCCATCTACGGGCGCGTCTTCACCATCGCGGCCGCGGCACCCACCCTCGCCGGCTCCACCGCCGTGTCCATGTTCCAGCTCGGCATCAGCCTGGTCCCGTTGTTCGCGGGCGCCGCGCTGACCGCGGGCGCGGGCCTCACGGCCGTTCCCTGGATCGGCGCGGGGCTGGCACTTCTCACGGTCCCTGTGGTCCTCGCCGACCGCGCGCTCAGCACGGCCGCGGGAGAAAAACCGTTGGTCGCGGCCGACAATTGACTATCCCGATCGGAGGAGAACACATGGACAACGAGCTGGGCTACGAGCTGGGCTCCTGGGTCGTCTCGCAGATCGACATCCCGGACGTACGGACCTCTTTCACGCTGCACGACATGGAATGGGAGATCCTCCCCGAGGTGTGGCCACCCTTCCACGACCCGGGCACCAGCCTGTTCACGTCCTGGGTGCCCTACGAGAAGGCCGACAGTTTCCTGGACATGGGCTGCGGCACCGGAATCGGCGCGGTGCTGGCGGCGCAGCGCGGCTGCACCCGCGTGGTGGCGACGGACATCAACCCGGCGGCGGCGGAGAGCACTCGGCGCAACGCCGTCCGGCACGGCGTGGCCGACCGCGTGACGGCGCTGTCCGGCGACCTGTTCGAGGCGGTGGACCCCGACGAGAGGTTCGACATCGTCTTCTGGAACACACCGTTCATCGAGGCACCCGAGGACCGCCCGTACCGCAAGCAGATCGAACGCGCGGTCTTCGACCCCGGCTATGGCCTCCTGCGGGGGTTCTTCCAGGACGTGCGAGCACACCTGGCGGAGGGCGGGCTGGTGTACCTGGGCACCAGCGAGATCATGGGCAACCTCAGGAAGACCCTGTCGGCGGCCGCGGAGGCGGGCTTCGAAAGCTACCGCTACCGCTCGGAGACGGTCGAGATGCCGGCGGCGGACTTCGGCGCGACACCGGCGGTCGCGGCCAACACCAACGACCACGGCATGGTGGACATGGACTTCACCCTCTACGAGTTCAGCCGCCGCTGAGCGGACGAGAGAAGGGCCCTTCCGCTGCTGGCGGAAGGGCCCTTCTCAGTGCGTCACCACTGTTCGCGGGTTCGGGTGTAGTACTCGCGGAGGAGCTTCAGCAGGTCCTGGTCCAGCCGGGAGCCGAAGAGCAGCTCCGCCGGCGGGGTGAACTCGGGGTCGATCTCGTCGGCCCAGCGGGCCAGGGCCGGCCGCAGGTCCATCTCGATCCAGGCGTGCCAGTCGGCCGGTAGGGTCCAGTCCTGCTCGGGGCCGATCGCGAACATCTCCTCGTAGGTGTCGTTCACGATGCGCTCGCGGCTCAGTGTCTGGATCGGCCTGCGCACCGGCGCGAACAGGTCGAGGTCCACCGAACCGGGCTCGCCGAGGATTCGCGCGGCCATCTCGCCGGCGAGCAGCGGGGACAGGTGCAGGCCGTCGCGGTAGGTGCCGGTCATGACCCACAGGCCGGTCATCCCGCCCGCGCCGACCAGGGGGAAGCCGTCGACCGACACCGGGCGGTTGCCGACCTGGATCTTCTTGACCGGGCTGTACCACAGGCCCATCCGGATCTGGCGGTGCGCGCACTGCATCAGGAACACGACGTCCCGCATGTCGGGGATGTCCCGCGGCTGCACCGAGATGACGTTGGTCGCGCCGATGTAGACCTCGCCGTCCGCGCGCGGGAGCAGGTGCAGGCCGCAGGCGAAGGACCGGTTCGGCGTGCGGATGACGCTGGTGGGCGCGGTGCCGTCGAACGTCTTCATCAGCACCGACACGCCGTAACCACTGACCAGCGGCGGAATCCTGCTGCCGACCGGTGTCCCGTCGAGCAGCTCCGTGGTCTGGGCACCGGCGACGAGCGCGGTCTGGGCCGCCGTGAGCCGCTCGCCGCTCGTCAGCGTGACACCCGTGACCCGGTCGCCCTCGTAGTCGACGTGTTCCGCCGCCGAGGGGACGACCGTGCCGCCCGCCGCGACGAAGGCGTCCTGCAGGCGGGTGAGCAGGGCCGGGGCGCTCACCGCGTGTTCGCCGGGGATGTGGAAGGCACGCAGCGGCCGGGAGATCGGCTCGGCGTCGACCCAGTCCAGGTCCAGCGGGTCGACGTCCTCGAACGGGGTGTCGTAGCGTTCGAGCTCGTCGCGGATGATGTTGAAGTTGACGTCGTCGATCTCGGCGGTGCCGATGGTGTTGAGGATGACGGTGGTCCCGTCGGCGGTGACGATCTCCTCCGCCGCGCCGTCGCCGAGGCCCGCGAGCCAGTCCGGCCACAGCTCGCTGGCCTTGATGCCGAGCTCCAGCTTGGCGCGGCCGGCCTCGGTGGACACCAGGGTGCGGGTGACCTCGCCGAAGCAGCCGAGCATGGCGCCGGCGGCGGTCGAGCCCGCGTACGGGCGGTGCGGTTCGCCGAGGACGGCCACGTCCTGCCCGCGCCGGGACAGCTCCAGGCCGAGGGACAGGCCGAGCACACCATTCCCGACGACGATCACGTCGAAGGTCTTCCTGGGCACGTCAGTAGAATTCATGCCGTTTCCCGTTCTGTCTGAGGAAACCGCACGGCGAAGGCGTGGTACGGCATTCCGTGCGGGATGGTTCAGATTACTTCGGAAACGACCGTGTTCACTACTTCGGGAATGTTGCGCTATTCGTCCGCCCGGACCCTCAGGTGAATTCTCTCCCCCTGGGCGCCGAGGATGTTCAGGACCTCGACGGGACCTTCTCCGGTGCTGCCGAACCAGTGGGGGAGCTGCGTGTCGAACTCGGCCGCCTCGCCGGGATCGAGGATCAGGTCGCGCTTCGCGATCACCAGGCGCAGCCGGCCGGAGATGACGTACAGCCACTCGTAGCCGCTGTGGGTGCACAGGTCGGGGGTGTCCCTCGTCGGCGGGATGATCGTCTTGAAGGTGTGGTGCGGCCCCGGCTGCCGCGTGAGGGACAGGACCACGCTGCCGTCCGCTCGCCTCGGCGTGGGGCGGATCCCCGGGTCCGCCACCTCCTCGCCGCCGATCAGCTCGTCGAGCGGGATCCGGTATGCGCGGGCGATCGGCAGCAACAGCTCCAGGCTGGGACGGCGTTGGCCCACCTCCAGCCGCGACAGCGTGCTCTTCGAGATCCCGGTCAGCTCGCAGAGCGCGGACAGGCTCAGGCCGCGTTGCGTCCGCAGCCGCTTGAGCCTCGGCCCCACGTCGGCGAGGGCCCAGGCGATGTCGTCGTCCAACTGTGCCATGCGCCTATGACACCACGCCCGGCGCGTCCCGGAAACAGCAACGATCGTTGCCCGTCGGTCACCGGTGGCACCACCATTGTTCGCGGAGGTGATTCGTGATGGGTACCAACGGAAATCCGGTGAGCGACTACGACGTGGTGATTGTCGGCGCCGGTGCGGCCGGCCTGAACGCCGCTCTGCTGCTGGCACGCGCGCGGCGGCAGGTCGCCGTTGTGGACAGTGGACAGCCACGCAACGCGCCGGCCGCGCACATGCACGGGTTCCTGACCAGAGACGGGATTTCCCCCGCCGACTTCCTCGAGGCGGGCCGGGCGGAGGTCCTCGGCTACGGCGCCAGGCTGATCGACGGGCGGGTGGACACCGTCGCCGGCTCCGCGGGCGGGAGCTTCACCGTCCGGTTGGGTAGCGGCGAGACGCTGTACGCCAGAAGCATCCTCGTGGCCACCGGGCTGCACGACGAGCTGCCGGACGTCCCCGGTGTGCGGGAACGCTGGGGCCGCGACGTGGTGCACTGCCCGTACTGCCACGGTTACGAGTTCCGCGACCAGTCGATCGGCGTGCTCGGCACGAGTCCCGGCGCGGTCTTCCACGCCCAGCTCATCCGCCAGTGGTCGGCCGACGTCGTCCTGTTCGCGCACACGCTCGACCTGAGCACCGAGGACCGCGACCGCCTCGAGGCCCGTGGCGTCTCCGTTGTGGACGGTCCGGTCGCGCGCGTGATCGTGGACGACGACGCCGTGCGGGGCGTGGAGCTGGCCGAGGGCGCCACGGTGGCCAGGTCGGCCGTGTTCGTCGTGCCGCGCATGGTGCCGAACGACTCGCTGCTCACCGACCTCGGCTGTGCCGTCGAGAACGGCTGGGTGAGCGTGGACCGCGCCGGCGCGACCAGCGTGCCCGGTGTGTACGCCGCGGGGAACGTGACCGACCCGCGTGCGCAGGTCGTCACCGCGGCGGGAGTCGGCTCCGCGGCCGGTTTCGCGATCAACCTCGACCTGGTGGACAAGGACATCGCCGGCGCGCTCGCCGCGGTGTCCTGACACTACTCGGCTCCTGGCCGGGCCTCGCCCCAACCCCAGAGCTTCAGCGAGTCCCGGTTGCCCGGCTTCGCGCCGGGCTTCGAGTTCGCCATCGCCCGCCGGGAGCCGAACTCGAGGTACGCGACGAACGCCGACCGGAACTCGGCCTCGTCCGGGAAGCCGACCTCGTCGGCCGACGACAGCATGAGCTCGACCCACCTGGCGCGCTGTTCCGGCTGTATGTCCCGGTTCTTGTGCCGGCCGACGAGCCGGCGGTACCCGCCGAAGCGCTCCGTGTAGTCGGCCGGCCCGCCGAACACCTCGCCGAGCATGACCGCGACGTCGTGCGGGTGTTCCGGCTTCATCCGCCGGAACAGCGGAGCCAGCAGCTCGTCGGCGACGACCTTCGCGTAGAAGACCTTCGTCAGCCGCTCGAACGCCTCGGCCCCGCCGGCCCATTCGTAGACACTCGGTCCCGACTCACTCATCCCGTCCTCCTTCACAACCCGAGCGAACGGCCGATCAGCTCTTTCATGATCTCGGTCGTGCCGCCGTAGATGGTCTGCACCCGGCTGTTGGCCCATTCCCGGGCGATGGAGCTCTCCGTCAGATATCCGTATCCGCCGTGCAGCTGCAGGCAGCGGTCGGCCGCCTTCGTCTGCAGCTCGGTCGTCCACCACTTCAGCTTCGCCGCGTCGGTTCCCGTGAGCCGGCCCGCGTTCAGCTCCGCCATGCAGTGGTTGAGGAAGACCCGTGCGACGCCGATCTCGGTGTCCAGCTCGGCGAGCACGAACTTGTTGTGCTGGAAGCTGCCGACGGGCTGGCCGAACGCCGTGCGCTCACGGGCGTGGCGAACCGTGTCCGCCAGCATCTTCTCCGCGGTCGCGACCGCGACGGTCGAGATGCACAGCCGCTCCCTCGGCAGGCCGGACATGAGGTAGCCCATCCCCGCGTTCTCCGCGCCGAGCCGGTTCGCGACCGGGACCCGGCAGTCGTCGAAGAACAGCTCGCTCGTGTCGCTGGCCCGCCAGCCCACCTTCTCGAGCCGGCGGCCCCGCGTGAAGCCCGGTGTGTCGCGTTCGACGACCAGCAGGGTGATTCCCCGTCCCCCGACCGTCTTCGCCGCGACGATCACGAGGTCCGCGTTCTCGCCGTTGGTGATGAACGTCTTCTGTCCATTGAGGACGTAGGTGTCACCGTCGCGCGTCGCGGACGTGCGGATGCCGCCGAGGTCGGAGCCGGCGTCCGGTTCGGTCAGCGCGATCGCGGCGATCAGCTCGCCGGAACACAGCCCGGACAGCCAGCGACTCCGCTGGTCCTCGGTGGTCCGGGTGGCGAGGTAGGACGAGATGAGGTCGTTGTGCGCGACGAAGCCGGGCGCGGTGACCCCCGCGCGCACGAGCTCCTCGATGAAGACCGCGGTGAACCGGAAGTCGGGCTGCCCGCCGCCGCCGTGGTCCACCGGCGCGTCGAGGCCGAGCAGGCCCGTGCCGCCGGCCTTGTGCCACAGGTCGCGGTCGATGATCCCGTCCTGCTCCCACTTGTCGTGGTGGGGCACCGCCTCCCGCGCCAGGAACGTGCGGCACGTCGACCGGAAGTACTCGTGCTCCGCTTCGTAGGGGTTGGTGTCCACGTCAACGCACCGCTTCCTCGACTACGTTCGTGAGCAGCGCACGCGGGTCGCGCAGCGCCGCGAAATGGTCGCCGTCGACCTCGACCCCGCGCCACCCGGCCGTGGTGTGCTCGGCCCACCGCCACATGTCCGCGACCGGCACGTACCGGTCCTCCCGCGCGGCGACCAGGGTGAGCGGGAAGTCGACGCGCAGTGCCGTGTCCTGGTGGAACTGCCGCCGGACCGCGTGGTCCTCACGCATCAGCGCGACGAGGTGGCCCGCCATGGCCGGCGAGGCCAGCAGCGCCGGCGGCGTGCCGCCGTCCTGGGCGATCCTGTCGAGCATCTCCGCGTCGGTGAGTGCCGTGGTCTCGTCGCCGGGTGGCTGCAGCCGGGGTGGCAGGGCCGCGGACAGCACCGCCCGCCGCGGCGGAGCGCCCTCGTGTGCCATGGCGTCGGCCACCGCCAGGCTCACCATCGCGCCGAAGCTGTGCCCGAAGGTCAGGTAGTCCGCACCCGCGGGCAGGTCGGCCAGCACCCACCGGGCCATCGACCGCACCAGCTCGCGGTAGTCGCCCGTCTTCGGCTCCCTGGCTCGGATGCCGCGGCCCGGCGGGTCGACGCCCACGACGTGCAGGGACCTCGTCAGCGACCGCCACGGCCGGAACACCGATGCCGTCGCGCCCGCGTGCGGAAAACAGTAGAGCCGCACCGGCTCACTCCTTCATTCCGCTGGCGATCTTCTCGGCCAGCATGATGGTCGTCAGGTTCGTCGGCGCGCTGGGCATCGTCGGGAACACCGAGGCGTCGACGACCCTGAGGCCGGCGATGCCGTGCACCCGGCCGCTCTGGTCCACGACGGACCGCGGGTCGCCCGCCGGCCCCATCCGGGCCGACCCGACCGCGTGCCAGCCGGGGCTCATGACGTTGCGCACCGCGCTGTGCAGGACGGCGTCGCTGTCCACCATGGCGTCGGTCCACAGCTGGATCTCTGTGAGCCGGCTCGCGAACGCCGGCGACCGCAGGATCCGCCACGCCGTGCGGACACCGCGTGCCAGTCGCTCGACGTCGTCGTCGACGGTGCCGAAGCCCAGCTCGATCACGGGTGCCGCGGCGCGGTCCTCGATGTACACGCGGCCACGTGCCCTCGGGCGGAGGAGCATCACCGAGATCCCGACCACCATCGGCCAGTCCAGCCGGTTCGCGAAGCCGGGGATCGTGGCGCTCTCCACGTTGTTCAGCAACCACACCTGCAGGTCCGCGCCCTCGTCGCCGGGTCCGCTGGCGATCCGCGCGGCCGCCTGGCGCCATGGCACGCCGGGCCGGCACAGCCCGTCGACCGGCTTGGCCCAGATGACGACCGACGGGTGGTCGGCCAGGTTGGCGCCGACCCCGGGCAGGTCGAGCACGGGCGTGACGCCCGCCGCCGCGCACACCGCCGCCGGCCCGATCCCGGAGCGTTGCAGGATCACCGGCGTGCCGATCGCCCCGGCGCTCAGTACCACCTCCCGCGCGCCGACCACCGTCCCGGCGTCCACCTCGACGCCGGTCGCGCGGTGCCCGTCGAGCACGACCCTGCTCACCTGGCTGCCGGTTCGCAGCTCCAGGTTCGGCAGGTCGCGGGCCGCGGCGAGGTAGGTGGCGGTGACGTCGCGCCGTTCCCCGCGGACCGTGTTCGCCGGCACCGCGCCGAAGCCGATCTCCCCGCCGCCGTTGAGGTCCGGCAGCGCCGGCAGCCCCATGCCGGCGCATTCGGCCAGGAAGGCCGTTTCCAGCTCGTGCAGCTCGGTCGGGCGGTGGACCGGGATCGGACCGTCGGCGCCGTGCTGGCCGCCCGGGAAGTCCTCGTCGCGTTCGAGCCTCCGGTAGAAGGGCAGCACCTGCTCCCAGGACCAGTCGGTGGCGCCGAGCTTGACCCAGTCGTCGAAGTCCCTGGGCAGGGCACGCATGGCCACGGCGCCGTTCACCGAGGACGAGCCGCCGACGACCTTCCCCAGCCGGTACGGGAACCGGCCCCACAGCGCGCGGGAGGGCCGGCCCGTGGCACCGCGCAGGTTGGCCTGGTAGTCCCAGTTGTAGCCGTCCAGGATCAGCCGCGTCCCGTCCCGCAGGGGGTTCTGGCCGGCCGGCTGGTCGGGACCCGCCTCCAGGAGGAGCACGCGCCGGCCCCGGGCGGCGGCCCGGCAGGCGACGACCGTCCCCGCCGAACCGGCGCCGACCACGACCAGGTCGAACGGCTCGGTCATGCCGCCGCCTCGCCATGGCCCTCGACCAGCGAGTCGAGGGCGTCGGCGAACTCCGCGATCGTCGTGTTCATGAAGAGCCGCTCGATCACCTCCTGCTCCGCCACCGAGTCGAAGCCGAACTCGAGCCGCATCTGACCGACGATGGCGACCGCGTGCAGGGAGTCGCCGCCGATGTCGAAGAAGCCGTCCTCGACGCCGAACTCGGCGTGCCCCAGCTGTGCGGACCAGATCCGCACCAGCCGCTCCTCGACGTCGCCGTGCGGCGCCACCCGGCGGTCCTCCTCGACGCCGGAGTTCCAGGGCGCGGGCAGCGCGGCGTGGTCGATCTTCCCGTTCGTGGTGAGCGGCAGCGCGTCGAGCGTGACGTAGTGGTTGGGGACCATGTACCCGGGCAGCACCGCGCCGAGCGACGCGCGCAGGGCCTCCGGCTCGGCCGCGGCCGGCTCGTCGACGACCAGGTACGCGGCGAGCTGCCGCTGCCCGGTGTGCTGGTAGACCGGCGCGGCCACGAGCGCCTGCCGGATGCCCGGCTGCTGGGACAGCACGGACTCGATCTCGCCGAGCTCGACCCGGTAACCGTTGATCTTCACCTGGAAGTCGATCCGGCCCAGGATCTCGATGTCCCCGCCGGGCAGGTAGCGGCCGAGGTCGCCGGTCCGGTACAGCCGTTCCCCGCTGTCCGGGTGGACGACGAAACGCTCGCCGGTCCGCTGTGGATCGTCCCAGTACCCGAGTGCCACGCCGGTGCCGCCGATGTAGATCTCGCCGGTCACCCAGGCCGGGCAGGGCCGGAGCCGGTCGTCGTAGACGTGCAGGGTCTGGTTCGCGAGGGGCTTGCCGTAGGGGATGGACGCCCAGTCCTCGGCGACCTCGCGGATCGGGTGGTGCACCGACCAGATCGAGGCCTCCGTGGCGCCGCCGAGGCTGATCACCGCCAGCTCAGGGAAGCGGGCGTGGATCCGGCCCGGCAGGGTGGTCGGGATCCAGTCACCGGACAGCAGCGCCAGCCGGACGGTCGAGCCGGTGGCCGGGTGCGTGCCGTGGAGCGACTCGATCCACAGCCGCATCGGCGCCGGCACGCTGTTCCAGATGGTGACCCCGTGCCGGTCGACGAGCTCGGTCCAGTGTCCGACGTCGTTCGTCCGGCCGGGGGACGGCACGACCACGGTGCCGCCGGCGCCCAGCACGCCGAAGACGTCGTACACGGACAGGTCGAAACCGGTGGGCGCCAGTGCGAGCACCCGGTCCGCCGGGCCGACCCGGAACCGCTGGTTGATGTCCTGCACGGTGTTCCCCGCCGCGCGGTGCGAGATCATCACGCCCTTCGGCTCACCGGTCGAGCCCGAGGTGAAGATCACGTACGCGAGGTCGTCGACGCCCTGCGGACTGTCCACCGGCTCGGCGGCGTACCGCTGGGTGTCGGCAGGCGTCACGACGTCCACACCGGACGGCCAGGGCCGCGCGCGCAGCTCGGGCTCGGTCACCACCGTGCTCGCCCGGCAGCGCTGAACCAGCTTCAGCCTGCGCTGCTCGGGCAGGTCGGGGTCGATCGAGACGTAGGCCGCGCCGGCGTGCAGCACGCCGAGCAGTGCCGCGATCAGCGGGGCGCCGGGGCGCATCGACACCGCGACGACGGTGTTCGGCTCGGCGCCGTTGTCCCGCAGCCGCCGGGCGAGCCGGTGCGCGTCCTCGGTCAACTGCCGGTACGTGACCGCCACGCCGTCCGCGACGACCGCCACCGCGTCGGGTGTCCGCCGGGCCGCGCCGGCCACGAGGTCGTGCAGCCGGACCGCGGGCAGGTCCGACGCCGTCGCGTTGGCACGGTCCTGCTCGTCGCGGTCCCGCGCCGGCAGCGGCACGGCGGTGACCTGCTCCCACGCGTCCGGGTCGGCCGCCAGCCGGTGCAGCAGCGACGAGTAGGCCTCGAACATCGCCGGCAGCGTGCCTTCGGGGAACAGGCCGGCGACGGAGTTCCAGTTGACGACCAGCGCGTCGCGTTCCTCGACGAGCTGGTTCTCCAGCCAGATCTGCGGTGTCTGGCTCGCGGCGTGGACGGGCTCGCCGAACCGGTGCAGCGCGTCGCCGCCGGGCACGCTGCCCAGGGTGCTGGAGAAGACGACCGGCATCGGGACGTTCCGGCCCTCCTTGCGGGCCAGCTCCCGCAGCACCTCGATGCCGCCGAACCGCGCGTGCGCCAGGTCCTCGTCGAGGCGCCGCTGCAAGGCCGCGGCCCGCTCTGCGAACGTGCCGCCGGTCGCCGGCGCCGCGAACAGGCTGAGCGACAGGAAGTTCCCGACGACGCCGTCCGGCCGGGTGCCGGACGGGAGCCGGTCGAGCCGGGTCAGCGTGACCGTGAACTCCGGCCGGCTCGACCAGGTCCGGAGCACGTCGCAGTACGCGGTGAGGAGCACGGCGTTCTGGCTGAGTCCGTGGTGTCCCGCCGTCGCGGTGAGCCCTCGCCAGGACTCGCGTGGCAGGGTCGTGCTGAGGCGGGCGAAAGCGGGCCGGCCGAGGCGTTCCGGCGCGGTGGCGAGTGGCAGGTCGGGCGCGGCCGGCAGCTCGTCCACACGGGACAGCCAGTACTCGCGGTCGGCGTCCTTGCCCCACTCGTGCGGCGCGCGGACGCAGTCGCGGAAGGACACGCCGACCGGGTCGGGGCGGAAGGTCTCGTCGGTGTAGCAGTGCCACCACTCGTCGAGCACGAGGAACACGCCGCGCAGGTCGACGAACAGCAGGTCGACGCTGAGGTGCAGGCGGACCCGGTCGTCGGCCAGCACGGTGGCGCGCACCTCGAACAGGGGCCAGCGGTCGGTGGGCCGGACCTCGTCGCGCAGCTCGTCGCGGGTCCTGGCCAGCGCCGCTCGCTGGTCGGCCTCGGACGCGTCGCGTAGGTCGGTGGTCGCGATCTCGTAGGCCGGCACCAGGCTCAGCACGCGCTGCTCGTTGTCCGCCGAGACCGCGCGCAGCATGTCGTGGCGCTCGATGACCTTGCGCAGGGCCGAGGAGAGCCGGTCGAGGTCCAGCCCGGGACAGTCGAACTCGAAGTACGTGTGGCTGGACACCCCGCCGAGCTCGAGGCCGGGATGGCGGCCGAGCAGATAGGCGTGCTGGATGTCGGTGAGCGGGAACGGCTCGTGGCGATGGCCCACGGAATCCGGGCGGGTGAACATTATTTCCATCAAGTCGGCGTATGGGTCATCCATTTCCCCGGACCTTCCTTCGGATTGACCACCAAATGTCCGTGGACGGCGCGGTGGTGTCAACCCGGGTAATGCGCGATTGACAATTACGGAAATCGGCGCACCATGCGTTCATGGGCCAGAACGAATACCAACCGAGAATACTCGTCGGCGCGACCGGATCGGTCGCCGTGACGGCACTGCCCGAATACCTGTCCGAACTGAGGAACACGTTGGGTGCCACGATCACCGTCCTCATGACACACACCGCGGCGAAGTTCATCCCGGCGACGACGGCCGCCATCCACGCGGAACGGGTGGTGAGCGGCGAGGACCCGGCCGACTGGCCGACCGACAAACCGTCCCGGCTGGCCGCCGACCACGACATTCTCGTGGTCCTGCCGGCGACGGCGAACATGCTGTCCGTGGCCGCCACCGGCGCCGCCCCGAACCGCCTGGCGACGGTCATCCTGGCCGCGACCTTTCCGGTGGTGTACTTCCCGTCGATGGGTGCCGCGATGTGGCGGAAGCCGGCGGTGCGGCGAAACATCGCGCAAATCCGCGCCGACGGGGGGCATGTGCCGGAGCCCGTGTGGCATGACGGCTATGACGTCGCCTCGGGTGCTGTCTCGCACCATCCCGGTCTGCCTTCGCCTGCGGAGGTGGCCAAGGTCGTGGGCGAGTTGCTGGCTGCGTGAGTGTTTGGCCGGGCCGGGCCGGGCCGGGCCGGGGTG
>Ga0164298_10000311_pt1 | contig 13615 bp, 12 predicted proteins | sample Whisoiple_216_MG_FD_109713 | JGI IMG/M metagenome (GOLD analysis project Ga0164298, IMG submission 109713) | Unamended control soil microbial communities from upstate New York, USA - Whitman soil sample_216_MG | ecosystem: Environmental > Terrestrial > Soil > Agricultural land ... | reverse complement strand
TGGCCGCGATCCTGGCGGCGGCCCTCGCGCTTGCCGTGGCAGCTCCGCCGGCGGGCGCCGCGCAGCGGCCCGGGGTGCTCGTGGTCGGCGACAGCCTCGAGGAGCTCACCTCGCCCTACCTGCCGAAGTACCTGCCGGGTGTGCGACTCACGGTCAACGCCGTCGGCGGCTACAACAGCTTCCAGATCTTCGACCTCTTCGAGGAAAGCTATGACCCGTCGCAATCGGTGATCGTCTTCGACGCCGGCACCAACGACAACCCGGCCTATCCCGAGATCCTCGCCGGCAACCTCGACAAGGTCGCGGCAACGGTGGGCGATCGCTGCATGGTGGTGCCGACCATCCACGGCTTTACCGTCAACGGGGTCGACAACACCGGCAAGAACAACGCCGTCGTCGCCTTCGCCGCCTCGCGGCCGGGGACGCAGGTGCCCGACTGGGCGAGGGCGGAGGAAACCCACTCCGAGCTGATGCAGTCCGACGACCTGCACCCGACCGCCGGCGGCGCCGACCTGCGAGCGCGGTTGATCGCGCGGGGAATCAAGGCCTGCCTCGGCATCGCCACGGCCTCGGCGGCCAAGCCGGCGCTCGAGTCCGGGCCGGACCTGCCGCCGGCGCGCAAGCTTGCGCGGCGCGAGGCCGCGGTTCTCGGCACGATCGTCGCCGCCCTGATGGGGCTCCTCCCGACCCCGTTCGCGGGCGATGCCTGAACCGGTAGGGCGCGGCCAGCGCTACATGCCGGGCCTCGACGGCCTGCGCGCGATCGCGGTGCTCGGCGTCGTCCTCTACCACCTGAAGTTCGGCTGGGCCGAAGGCGGCCTGCTCGGGGTCGGCGTCTTCTTCACGCTCAGCGGCTACCTGATCACCGACATCCTGCTCAACCAGGTCAACCGCGGCGGGATCAAGCTGAAGTCCTTCTGGCTCGCCCGCGCCCGCCGCCTGCTGCCGGCGCTCTTCCTGATGCTGATCGTGGTGATGGCCTGGGTGACCGTGATCGGCCCGCACCAGCCGAGCGACTTCCGCATGGCCGAGCTCAGCGCCGTCGGCTACTTCAACAACTGGTGGCTGATCCTCCACGACGTCTCCTACTTCGCCCGCTTCGCGCCGCCCTCGCCGCTCAACCACCTCTGGTCGCTCTCGGTCGAGGAGCAGTTCTACATCGTCTGGCCCTTCCTGCTGATGGCGGCGCTGCACTTCGTGCCGGAAGCGCGGCGCAAGGCCGGGCCGCGCCCCCGCCTCGCCGCCGTCGCCCTGGTCGCGGCGCTCTGCTCGGGGATCCTGATGGCGATCCTCTACCACCCCTCGCTCGATCCCTCGCGGGTCTACTACGGCACCGACACCCGCGCGCTCGAGCTGCTGGTCGGCGCGGCGCTGGCGATGGTCTGGCCCAGTCGCAGCCTCAGTGCCAAGGTGACGCCGCAGGCGCGGCGCACGATCGACGCCGCCGGGCTCGCCGGCCTGATCGTGATCGGGCTGATGTTCTGGCGCTCGAGCGAGTTCTCGCCCTTCATCTACCGCGGCGGCTTCGCCCTGCTGGCGATCGGCACGGCGCTCTCGGTCGCCGCCTTCGCCCACCCCGCCTCGCGCCTCGGCCCGATCGTCGGCTGCCGCCCGATGCGCTGGATCGGCGAACGCTCCTACGGCATCTACCTCTGGACCCTGCCGATCATCGTCCTCACCTCGCCGCAGGGCGTGCACGGCCCCAACCTGCCGCGGGCGATCCTGCAGGTGGCGGCGATCATGGCGGTGGCGGAGCTCTCCTGGCGCTACGTCGAGAACCCGATCCGCCACGGCGCCCTGGGCCGGCTCTGGAAGCAGTGGAAAGCCGGCGGCCTCGAGCGCGGGCGGGTGCCGCGCGAGGGCTGGGCGCTGATCGCGGTCGGCGGTCTCGTCGTCGTCTTCGCCCTCGCCGGCCTAGCCGGGGTCGGCGTCTCGAACGACACGCACGCGGTCGGCTCGGCCAACGTCGCCGAAACGATCACCGCCAAGAACGTCAAGCGCAAGCCGCTGGCGACGACCTGCGAAGGGGTCGTCCACATCGGCGACTCGACCTCCGAGGGACTCGTCTCCGAAGAATATTTGCCCAACCCCAAAGAGCTGATCAGCGCCCAGTACGCGCGGGTCGGCGCCACCACCCAGCACCTCGAGGTCTCCGGCGCGCGCTCGATCTACGAGAACTTCGAAGGCGAACCGAACGCCCAGGAAGTGGCGGAAGCGTGGAAGAACGAAGGCTTCGAAGGCTGCTGGGTGATCGCGATGGGGACCAACGAGGCGGCCAACGTGGCAGCCGGCTCGACCGTCACCTACGACGACCGGATCGACCTGATGATGTCGACGATCGGTGGCGAACCAGTGCTGTGGGTGAACGTCAAGTCACTGGTGCCGAACGGCCCCTACGCCGCCGCCAACATGGTGAGCTGGGACAAAGCCCTGCGCGAGGCCTGCGACCGCTATCCCGACATGCGCATCTACAACTGGGCCGCCGACGTCAAGGACGAGTGGTTCATCCCCGACGGGATCCACTTCACCTCCGAAGGCTACGCCGCCCGCGGCCGCCTGATCGCCGACGCCCTGCTGGAAGCGTTCCCCAACACGGAAGCGTCGCCGAAGCTGACCGACGCCAAGGACTGCGTCGTCTCGGGCTGAGCCTGCGGGTTTTCCACAGTAATTCTTGACTAATTAAGCGCTCCCGTGATAGAGGTCGCTGCGTCAGCCTCGCCAACGAACGGAGCCCGCAGTGAAAACCTTCAGCCTGATCCGCTTTCTAGCCATGCTCACGCACATCAATCCGGCGATCTGGGACGCGATCATTCCCCACGGCCCAGCCCACGCCGGCATCTCGGCAGTGGCAACCGAGCTCAACCCGCAACCGCTTCCCCCCGTCGCCAAGCTTCAGCTGGCTTCGGCCGAGGTCGCCAAGGAGATCGCCCACACGGCGATCGCGGCAGCGGCGGCCGGCGCCTCGGAGGCGCCGGCGATCGTCACCCGGGCGATCGACGATTGGTGCGGCAACTCACCCAAGCACCTGCCGATCCCCTGGCCCCGCCCGTGGCCCTTCCCCTGGATGCCCGAGCACGGCGAAGCCGAGCTGAACGCCGGGCCCTCGCAGATCGTCGGTGCCCTCACCCTGGCCTCGGTGGCGGCGCGGATGGAGGAGGGCGAGCTGCGCGACGCGCTCGGCGACGGCGCCGAGCGGCTGCTCGAGACGGGCCTCGCCGCCTAGAGGATCTGGGCGTCGAGGAAGCCTGCCAGCAGCACCAGCCAACCGCCGATCTCGGCGACGATCAGGGTCGCCATGAAGGCCTCGAGCCCCCGCACCGGGCGGCGGAACTGGTTGTCGGTGTCCTGCTTCAGGCCGTGGACCATGTAGCCGAAGACGGCGGCGTAGAAGTAGAAGGCCAGCGCCCCGGCGGCGAGCAGGTTGACCAGCACGCCCCAGCCGCTGAGCTCGACGAAGGTCGCGACCAGCAGCAGGGCGAAGCTGTAGAGCAGCGCCGCCCGGTGGGCGATGTCGGTGTAGGGATGGGCGAGCCCCTCCTCGGAGGCGTCCATCTGGCGGAACTTCAGCACCCCCAGCAGCAGCGCCCAGAGGAACATCAGCCCCGCCAGCAGCAGCACGACCTTCGTATCGTCTCCCAGGACCACCTGCCCTGAATACCAGCTAGGAGAAAGCCTTGTCTACAGCCACCACCATCAGCGGCGTCGATTTCGCCACCGTCTTCGTCACCGATTACCCCGCCGCGATCGAGTTCTACTGCCAGACCCTCGGCCTCGAGCAGTCAGTCGACTACGGCAAAATCCCCGGCGGCGAGGTCGAGACCGGCAACCTCACCCTGCAGGTAGTAGATGCCGCCGCGATCGGCCGCGAGTTCGAGCCCAACACCCACCCGATCGCCTTCCACGTCGAAGACGTCGAAGCCACCCGCGCCGAGCTCGAGTCAAAGGGCGTCAAATTCCTCGCCGACACGCTCGACAGCGGCGTCTGCCACATGGCCTTCTTCGCCGACCCGGCAGGCAACAACCTGATGATCCACCACCGCTACGCGCCGAAGAACTGAGCGCGCGGCCCGATCGCGATCGACTAGGTCCCATTCTCGGAGAGCCAAGCCGCGAGGGCCTCGACCCCCTCGCGCTGGCTCTCGCCACCACCGAGGCCGCCGAGCGGCCCGCTGCCGTGCATCAGCATCAGTTTCAGCTTCTCGCCATCGGTCGTCCTCAGCTTCAAGGTGACGGCGGCGCCGTCCATGACCGCGGCGCTGACCGTCATCCAACCGCCGCCGGCCCCGTCGGCTGCGACTGAAGCGATCCGCTCGGGCGGTAGCGAGATCGCCTCACCGTCCGACTCGAACTTCCGGTTCATCCCCTGAACGATCAACCGCCGATCGGTCACGCCGAGAGCGACCTGCCGCCCCTTGAACATGCTCGCCTGAGTGGCGACGCAAACCCCCCGAATCTCCTCACCCGGCTCCAGCAGCCGCTCGATCACGGGACGCAACTTCGATCCAAGGTCCGCCATCGACCCATCCTAGTTCCCGCTAGACGACACCGAGGTCGGTGAATGTCGGGGCCCCCTCATTTCGCCGCACTTCCCCAGTGCAGCCCTACTGCACCAATCAATGTTTCGTGACCTGAGCCTCGGCAAGCACTTTACTACCGAAAGTTGTCAGCGAGAACCGCAAATTGCGAATGATCGAGCACTTGAGAGGGACTCATGCTCAAGTGAGAGGGAAGAGAAGCTGGCCGTTATCCCTTGAGCATCAGTCGGCAGGCTGGATACTGCTTGAATGCTAGAGCGACGATTCCCAACAAACGACTTTAATTACGTCCTTCACTCAGACTATATTTCTGGAAGACATGCAGATGTTCGACATTGAGAAGACTCAATACAAGGTTGCCGACTTCCTAGACTGGCAACGCGCCGGAACACTCGACCTTGCACCGGTCTTCCAGCGCCGTACCGTTTGGAAGCCTGGTGCAAAGTCATTTCTGATCGATACCGTGGCTCGTGGCCTTCCCACGCCGATCATCTTTCTTCGTGATCGGATCGACCTAAGCTCAATGCGGGCCACCCGAGAGGTCGTCGACGGACAACAACGACTCCGGACGCTCATCAGTTATATCGCGCAGGATTTGCTGCCCGACTTCGACGCCGAGCGTGACAATTTCACCATCAAAAAAAATCACAACCTCGATCTAGCTGGAAAGCGCTTCCAAGAGCTTGATGAAGTAATGCAGCATCGACTCCTCAACTACTCGTTCTCAACACACGTCCTGCCATCTTCTGTCGAAGATCGAGACGTTCTGCACATTTTTCAGCGGCTCAACTCCACGGGCGAGAAGCTCAATCAGCAAGAGCTTCGCAATGCGGAGTTCTTTGGTGAGTTCAAGACAACCATGTATGAGCTAGCACTTGAGCAGCTGGAGCGCTGGCGAGAGTGGGGGGTTTTTTCTGGCGATGAGATCGCTCGTATGAAGGAGGTAGAGCTCACGAGCGATTTTATAGTTGTCATGCTTAAAGGCTTTGGCGGAAAGAAGCCTAAATTGATCTCCGACACCTATAAAGAATTCGATGAGAGCTTCCCCCAATCAAAGCAAGTTTCCCGTCGCTTTCAGGCCACCATGGATGCCATTGATGACCTTATTGGTGATTCCCTCTCAAGCACAATCTTTAGCCGTGAGATCTGGTTCATCGTCCTTGCGACCTACTTGTATGAACGTCTCTACCCAGAGCAAGAACTCACATCGAGGACTAAGCCAGCTCGCCTTCCGCGTACGCTGCGCGGTGGACTCTTGGAAGTCAGTGATCGAGTCCGAGAAGACACCGAAGAACTTCCGTCCGAGCTTCTCGACGCGATTCGCGGCGCATCCTCAGACCAAAAGAGCAGATTCGCGCGGCTAGAATTTTTGGCCGATAATCTCTAGGAGTTCCTTTGGCAAAGAGCCCAAAGCCGGCTAGTAGCGTTGCCAGTAGCCTAAAGAGATCTGCTCGAGGTACTCAGGGATATCTAGATAGGCTTGAGAAACTTCACTCTGCTGGGCATATTTCGCAGCGTGATGTGACTCGGGCGTACGAGGGAGCATTTCTTGCCTACTACACCGGACTAGAGAGGCATATAGAGCGCCTCTTCATGGGCCTTATTATGTCCCGCCTATCACCCTCAGGTCCCCAAGCAAGAGTATTGGTGCAAATTTCATCAGACCGAATAGCTCGCGAAATAGTTAGCGGTGGCAAGAGATTTTCTGATTGGCTACCAATACAGAAGACAACGAAGAGGGCAGAAACGTATCTGTCGGGAGGACGTCCATTTGATCGACTCCGACCGGTAGATTACGAAGTCCTTAACCGTATGCACGTTATCCGAAACGCAGTTGCGCACCGAAGTAGCCACGCAAACTTGCGCTTCAAGCGGCAATTGATTGAGGGAGGCGGTATTCCGCCTTACCAGCAGACACCAGCTGGGTACCTACGTGGACAACATGCAACGGGGCAATCTCGCTTGAGTTACTTTATTGCCCAAGGCGTTGACACACTAGACCGGATATGCGCTTGAAATCACTGTGCAAAAGATTGGTGCCACTCATTGCTCAAGCGCTAGTTGAACGACATCAGCGGCTTCTATTGATGTTGAGTGGGCCCATATTCGCACTACTCTCCAGTCCTCATTTTCCAATTCAGCGGTAACTCGCAAATCACGGGCAACATTCTCTTTGAGCTTGGCATCCCAGTAGCTCCGATTCGCTTTTGGCCGAGTCCCATGCACAGGACATGAATGCCAAAAGCAGCCATCGACGAACACTGCGACACGCTGTCGCGTAAAGACCAAGTCCGGTCGAACACGACGCTGCTTCAAGGTCAGCGGTAGATCGACACGGAAACGATATCTACGTCGATGGAGCGCAGATCGAAGCGCCAACTCAGGCTTTGTGTCGCGTCGGCGATTCGCCCGCATTCGAGCGGTTGCAGCAGCGCTAGAAGGAGATGGTGTCACGTTCTTAGTCATGTATCTAGCTCACCGCAGGAACTCAACCGCGAATACATAGGACAGCTTCATAGGCGCGACGTTCCCAATCATCCGCGCCCACTTTCCTCGGCCCTTGGCAGCATCGATGCGAACGAAGTCAGGGATGAACTGAAGTCTCGCTGCCTCATGAGGTGTTAGCGTTCTTTCCTTTGATGGATGGACATAACGTCCTTGCCCCATAGATCCGTAACCGCTTGTGATTGTCTGGGCAGGCTTGCTCCAGTCCAACTTCCCATACATGGAGCGATAGGAGTGCTTTCTCTCGTTGCCCTGCTCATCGAATTTTGGATTCTTATGGCAGTCTGGACGATGAGAATTAGGGAGATTGTACCTATGCGGCTTTTCGTGAAGCCAGCGCATGCGCACTTTGTTCTCTTTAGAGAATGACCCTGGAGCGTCTAGGCCTTGGGTGGCTTCGATCTTCTCAAGATCGCCTATTGCCCACTTGAGGTTTCTGCTTCCAGGCTCCTCGACCGAGTAGGCCATGACAACGGCGTTGATCTCTAGGGTTCGCTCACCGCTATCAGTTGCTACAAGAATATGCCGTCGGCGTCTCTGTGGAACTCCCAAACTGTGCAGCGGAACCCTGCCTTCGTCCACAGTGTAGCCGAGGCGTTCGAGTCTCTCGGCCGTCTTTAATGCACTATCTCGCTGATCGTGAATTACCGAATCGACATTCTCGATAATGCACAAGCGTGGGCGCCGGAGTTCGACAAACCGCGCAACGCGACCGTATAGATCGTTTCTTGGGTCGTTGTGTCTCGTATGATTATTGAGGCGAGAGTGCCCTTGACACGGAGGACCCGCAACCAAGATGTCGAGGGCTTTCGGGTGTTTGCCAATCAAATCAGCCTCGGCCTTGGTCCGTTTCCCTGCCGTCGCCTTGAGGACTCGCCCTAGATCGACCTGCCTCGCGGTGATCTGGTCAACATCAAATGTCTTGCAAAGAGCCTCAAGCGGAGCCGGGTCGTTGTCTGCGGCCAAAATTAGCTCAGCGGGCAGACCAATCACCCTTGCGGCCTCGAAGATCCCGAGCGTTAGGGCACCAAGTCCTCCAAATAGGTCAGTGACGGTGACGTGATCTCCCCCTTCGGGAGCGTCCGGAAACCGCTTGGCCTGAAGGTAGTTCAAATCAGCTATCCCGTGAAGCTTTGCTGGCGTTAGACCTCTTTTGGGGGCCCTTCCGAAATCAGTGTCAGTCCGTGTTCCGTCTCGGCGCAGCACTCGCTTCAAAAGCCGACCCTCATGGATCTCATGTCGCTCGACGCGAGCCATCAAGCCACCTGATTGCGTTGGCTTAGCCTTGCTGGCCTCAAGGTCCTCAAGCGCTGGAAACATGGCGACCATGCTCGTCATCCATAGATACGGGAGCGACGGGACTCGAACCCGCGACCTCCGGCGTGACAGGCCGGCGCTCTAACCAACTGAGCTACGCCCCCGAGGGATGAGCGGAAGACCGCTCTGCGTCAAGTATTTCAGGGTCGCTGGATTTGGAGCCGGAAGGGTCCGCCGTGGGGGCGGGTTGAGCGGATCACGAGGCGGAGGCGGTGCTCACCGCAGACGGTGTAATCGAGCTGGTGGCTGGGGCCGAGGCCGTTGCGGGAGCTGCGCAGGAGCCTGCCGGCGCGGCTACGAAGGGCCAACTCGTAGCCGCGCCTGTGCAGGCTGCTTGGGCGCAGACTGACCAATCCGTCGAGCGGCGTCCGCAGGGACTCGACGGCTGCGCCCTCCCCCCTGGCCGGCACGTGCCCGGACAGCGTCAGGCTGGTCCGCCCCTGCCAGGGCTTGAGGGTGTCTTCGCGGATCGCCTCGAAGGCGGCCGCGTTTGGCTCCAGCGCTGGGCTGTAGCGCCAGGTAACCGGGAGGTCGGGGAAGCGGTAGTGGGCGAAGGCCTCGGCAAAAGCCTCGCCGGGGTCCTCGAAGTAGTGGGTACCCTCGTCGCCCGGATAGAAGCGGCCGTCCCGCTTGCCTTGGCAGACGCCCTCGAGGCTGGCCCAACGCTCCGGCCCCCAGTCGATCGCATCCTTGAAGGGTGCCGGCATTTCGCGGTGCTGGGCGACGTGGTGGCCATACTCGTGGGCGAGCACGAAGTCGAAGGTGGCGCCGTCGCCGTCGGCTTCCTCGTAGCCGCCGATGACGATCTTGTTTTCGCCGCTGAAGTAGCAGGCCTCGGCGCCGAAGCCGCAGTCGAAGCCGAGCTGGAATTCGCTGTCGAGCTGGACCGAGAGCAGGTCGACCTCGTCGCCGTGGATCAGCGTGCCGATGAAGTCGGCGACCCGCTGCGGGTCGGTGACGTCGCAGGTTTCCGCGCAGGCGGGAGTGACGGAGACGGCGATCGTGGCGCCGCTGCCGTCGTCGATCGAGTAGCGCTGCGACGACGCGGACGCCGAAATCCGCGCCGCCGCAGCGCCGGGCTCGCCCAACACGACGTCGTGCATCGGTACCGCCAGCCGCGGCACCTCGAGCGAGACGCCCGGATTGGGACGCTCGGCGACGGCCCCTCCCGGGACCGCCAGGAGAAGCAAGGTCATGGCTATGCCCGCAAGCGCCCCCGCCGGGCGCCCGCTCACGGAGCGGGACCGGGCCTTATCTCATGGGCGCAGGCAGGGGCTGACATGTACGCGGGGAGGGACATTGCGGGAACGGTGATGTGAAGAGCACTGGGCGGAACCTGGCGCCACAGAAGGCTTTCTTCACGTCAACGGGGAACACGGTAGCGGCGATCTGGCCGCCGGCAAAGAAACCGCCATACCATTGACGTACCGAAACTGGCCACGGCAGTCTGGAGCCACGTCGCGACGCGAGTCTGGCGAAATCATCCAAAGGCCGGCGATGTCCGTAAGGACTGAGCAGTGAAGATTGCGATCGTCGGAACCGGCATCTCGGGCCTCGTTGCTGCCCATCTCCTCCACCGCGAGCACGAGATCGTCGTCTACGAGGGCGCCGACCGGGTCGGCGGCCACTCGCACACGGTCGAGGTCGAGAGCGGCGAGGGCAGCCACCGGATCGACACTGGCTTCATCGTCTTCAACGACCGCAACTACCCCAACTTCGAACGGCTGCTGGAGGAGCTCGAGGTCCCCAGCCAACCCTCCCACATGGGCTTCTCGGTCTCCGACGGCCGCGGCGGCTTCGAGTACTCAGGCACGCCGCGCGGCATCTTCGCCCGCAAGTCCCACCTGCTCGACCCGGCCTTCCTCGGCATGCTGCGCGACTGGCGCCGCTTCAATCGCGAGGCCCAGGCGCTGGTCGGGATGAACGGCACCGCGCCCTCGCTCGGCCACTGGCTGGACGAACGCGGCTTCTCCCGCCACTTCATCGAGCGCCTGATCGTGCCCCAGGCCTCGGCCGTCTGGTCGGCGGACCCGGAGCAGATGTGGAGCTTCCCAGCCAGCTTCATGGCCGAGTTCTTCGACAACCACGGCATGTTCAGCCTGCGCGACAGGCCGCGCTGGCGCACCGTGCAGGGCGGCTCGCGCAGCTACGTCGAGGCGATCATTGCCCCTTGGCGCGACCGCATCCGCCTGCGGGCGCCGGTGCGCGGCATCGAGCGGCGCGACGACGGGGTGCGGATCGCCGCCGAGGGCTGTGAGAGCGAGGAGTTCGACGAGGTCGTGATCGCGGCGCACTCCGACCAGGCGCTGGCGATGCTCGCCGATCCGAGCGAGGCCGAGCGCGAGATACTCGGCTCGATTCCCTACCAGCGCAACGAAGCCGTGCTCCACACCGATGCCTCGCTGCTGCCGCGGCGGCGCACCGCCTGGGCGAGCTGGAACTTCCACCTCACCGAGCCGGCCAGCGAGCGCACCACCGTCACCTACTGGATGAACAACCTGCAGCGGCTGCGAGCCGACCGCGAGTACCTGCTGACGCTCAACCGCGGCGAGGCGATCGACCCGGAGAAGGTGCTGCGGCGCTTCACCTACGAGCACCCCGTCTACACCGCCGCCGGTGTCGCCGCCCAAGCCCAGCACGGCGAGATCAGCGGCGTGCGCCGCACCCACTACTGCGGCGCCTACTGGGGCTGGGGCTTCCACGAGGACGGCGTGGTCAGTGCGATCCGCGCCTGCGAGCGGATCGCGCCCGCCGCGGCAGCGAGCGCCACCGAAACAGTGCCCGCATGAGCTTCCGGTGCGCCTTTTACTCCCCCCAGGTACATAAAGCGCACCGGAAGGTGGGCAGATGAGCGCCTCCGCCGTCTACGAGGGCTGGGTGCGCCACCGCCGCTTCGAGCCAGTCCAGCACTCCTTCCGCTACCGGCTCTTCCTCATGTACCTGGACCTCGACGAGCTGCCGGGTGCGCTCGATCCCTACCCGCTCTTCTCTGCCCGCCGCCCGGCCCCCGCCCGCTTCCGCCGCGCCGACTACATGGGCGACCCGTCCCGCCTGCTGGCCGAGTGCGCCCGCGACGCGGTCGAGGCGCAGACCGGCAGCCGCCCGGCTGGCCCGGTGCGCCTGCTCGCCAACCTGCGCTACCTCGGCCACGTCTTCAACCCGGTCAGCTTCTATTACTGCTTCGACGCGGCCGGCGAGCGGGTAGAAGCGGTCGTGGCCGACGTCAACAACATCCCCTGGGGGGAGCGTCATCCTTATGTCCTGGCGCGCGGATCGCGCCGTGGGGCCGTGCTGACCGACGAGCTCGACAAGGACCTCCACGTCTCCCCGTTGATGGGGATGGACCAGACCTACGCCTTCCGCGCCAGCGAGCCCGGCGAGCGCCTCAGCGTCCACATCGAGTCGCGCCCTGCGCATCACGGTTCCCGCCTCACAGAAGGGAACGATGATTCGCATGGCGGCACTGGCAAGGCCTTCGACGCCACCCTCTCCCTCCGTCGCCATGAGCTCAGCCGTGCCCGGCTGGCGGGGATGCTGGCCCGCTACCCGGCTATGTCACTGCAGACCGTCGCCAAGATCTACGCCCAGTCGCTGCGGCTGAAGCTGAAGGGCGCCCGCTACTTCCCTCACCCCGAGGGGCGCAAGCCGCGGGGGTTTCTCTCACCATGAGGGACCAGCTCGCCCGCGCCGCCGTCTCACCGGTCTTGAGCCGCGTGCGCAGCGGCCGCATCGACGTGGTCGAGGCCGGCCGCGAGCACAGCTTCGGGCCGGCCGACGCCGAGCTGCGGGCGACGCTCGCGATCCACGACCCCGCCGCCTGGCGCGGCGCCCTGCACGGCAGCGTCGGCCTCGGCGAGACCTACGTCGACGGCCTCTGGGAGACCGACGACTTGGTCGCGCTGATCCGCATCGCCGCCCGCGAGCTGCGCGAGACCGGCGGCATGCGCGGCGCCGTCGCCAGGCCGCGCGGCTGGGCTCACCGGGTCCGCGGCCTCGTCCCCGACAACACCCGCAAGCGGGCGCGAAAGCACATCGCCGCCCACTACGACCTCGGCAACGACCTCTTCGCCTCCTTCCTCGACGAGCGCATGCTCTACTCCTGCGCCTACTTCTCCCGGCCGGACGCCAGCCTCGAGCAGGCGCAACTGGCGAAGCTGCGGCGGATCTGCGAGGAGCTGCGGCTCGGGCCAGATAACCACCTGCTGGAGATCGGCAGCGGCTGGGGCGGCCTGGCGATCCACGCCGCCCGCGAGCACGGCTGCCGGGTGACGACGACGACGATCTCCCCAGCCCAGCACGAGCTGGCCAGCCGCCGGGTGCGCGAGGCCGGCCTCGGCGATCGGGTCGAGGTGCTGATGGAGGACTACCGCGACCTTCGCGGCCGCTACGACCGGCTGGTCTCGGTGGAGATGATCGAGGCGGTCGGCTGGCGCCACTTCGACGACTACTTCCACTGCTGCAGCGAGCTGCTCAGCCCCAACGGCCTGATGCTGCTGCAGGCGATCACGATCGACGACCGCCTCTACGAGGCCGAGAAGGGCGCCCGCAGCTTCGCCAACACCCACGTCTTCCCCGGCGGCTGCCTACCCTCGCGGCGGCTGATCGCCGACTGCCTGGCTCGCGTCACCGACATGCGTGAGGTATGGATGGACGACATCACCGCGCACTACCCACCCACCCTCGCCAGCTGGCGACAGCGCTTCCTCGAGACCTGGGAGCGATTGCGCGCCCGCGGCTACGACGAGCGCTTCCGCCGCCTCTGGGAGTTCTACCTCTGCTCCTCGGAGGCGGGCTTCCGCGAGCGCCGGATCGGCGACGTCCAGCTGCTCCTCGCCAAGCCGGGGTGGCGGTGAGCGAGGAACGCCGCGAACCGCTGCTGCTGCTTCACGGCCTTGGCGGCTCGAAGGAGATCTGGACACCGGTGCTCGGCCTGCTCGAGGCGGCCGAGCGGGAGACGCTGGCGATCGACCTGCCGGGCTTCGGCGCCGAGCCGCCGCTTGCGGCCCAGGTCGAGCCCAGCGCGGCCAACCTGGCGGCGGCGGTGCATGAGCGCTGCCTCGGGCTGGGGATCAAGCGGCCCCACGTCGCCGGCAACTCGCTCGGCGGCTGGGTCGCGCTGGAGACCGCGGTCGCCGGCCGCGCGTCGTCGGTCACCGCGATCGCGCCCGCCGGCCTGTGGAGCCGCCCGCTCCCGCCCAAGCCCGAGACGGCCCGCTCGTTCGCCCGTGCCGCGCGCCCGCTCATCGCGCTGGCGCTGC
>Ga0164298_10000309_pt1 | contig 13642 bp, 11 predicted proteins | sample Whisoiple_216_MG_FD_109713 | JGI IMG/M metagenome (GOLD analysis project Ga0164298, IMG submission 109713) | Unamended control soil microbial communities from upstate New York, USA - Whitman soil sample_216_MG | ecosystem: Environmental > Terrestrial > Soil > Agricultural land ... | reverse complement strand
TTCGTTCCTCACCCAGCTCGTCGGGCGTCGCAGACCCCACGGTCCGGTTCGTTCCTCACCCAGCTCGCTGGGCGTCGCAGACCCCACGGTCCGGTTCATTCCTCACCCAGCTCGCTGGGCGTCGCAGACCCCACGGAGCGGTTCGTTCCTCACCCAGCTCGTCGGGCCTCGCAGACCCCACGGTCCGGTTCGTTCCTCACCCAGCTCGCTGGGCGTCGCAGACCCCACGGAGCGGTTCGTTCCTCACCCAGCTTGTTGTGGTTGGGGTCTGGGCCTGCGTACACGGTGCGGAGTGGTTTCGTTGCCAGTCGGTGTTGTGGCTGGGTTCTGGGCCGGCGGGGGTCATCTTTGTTGTTTTGGTGGGGGGTCGCCGGCTGAGGCTCGGCGGATGTTTTCCAGTTGGTCTTCTGATAGGTCGGGGGCTACCTCTCTTAGGTGGCGGATGAAGGCGTTGGCTCGTTCGTGGCGTTGGGGTTCTTCGTCGTCAGTCACGGGGGTGGGACTTTGTGGGGGTTGGTGTGGATCCCCGTGCCACCTGATTGGGTGGCACGGGGATGTCTTTCACGGCTTGGGGATTGCTACTGCCGTGTACTCGGTTGTGGGGGTTGGGGTTGTGGTGAACCTGGCGTTCGGGAGGTATAGGCGGTCTCGGAAGGACGCCATTGTTGTTGGGACGTCGAATCGTGGGTCTGTCGTGGTTGTGACGAGTGTGCCGCTTGTTGCCTGGCGGTTCAGGTGGAGGACTGCCACGGTGTTCAGGCGGTTCTGCACCACGTACAGGGTCTGGCCGGACAGTAGTAGGCCGTCACCGTTCGTGAGGGTGTAGTCCAGGGCCACCTGGCGGGATACGCCGTTGAAGTCCACTCGGAACAGGTTCCCGGTGCTTGACTGCACGATCAGCAGGGCCCTGCCGTCCGGGGTCGGGGCTATGCCGTTCGCGTTCAGGCCCTCGGTGTACACCAGGTCGCCCGTGATCGGGACGTTGGTGACGACACCACACGTCAGGCGGTACACCACCTGGTTGTTCGAGTCGGTGAACCACGCCGAGCCGCCCACCAGCGCCACGCCGTTGATGAACGTCGTGCCGGTCGCCAGCTGGTGGCTCTCCAGCACCCTGCCGGTCCGCGAGTCGATCACCCGGGCGTCGCCAGCCACACCACCGGAGACGAACAGCCGGCCTCGCCCGTCGATCTTCATGCCTACCGACGGCGTGCCGGGGCCCTCGCTGATCACCTGCCCGGCGCCGGTCCTCAGGTCGACCCGGTAGATGTCGCCGTCGGCCAGCGAGCCGAAGTACGCGACCGGGGCCGACCCGATCGCGACCCCCTCCGGACGGAAGCCTGCCGGCAGGTTGATGGTCGTGGGTAACGAGGGTGCGGCCGACGCCACCGCCGGCGACAGAACGAGCAGGGCAGCCAGTGCAACACCAACGCGTCGAAACATCAGAGAGTCCTAGCGTGGGGAAACAGGGTCAACCCGCACTACGCATTTCGGACGCGCCGGGTTCAGCAGGCAGACCGAGGACACTCAGCATCGCTCGGAGCAGCACGTCCCGCAGCTCCGGCTCGGTCGAGTCGACCCCGTACGTCGGCGCGGTCAGCACCGCGCCGAGCACCTCCATCGCGGCCACCGCGCGCAGCCGCTCCGCCATGGTCGACGCCGGCCCGGCGAGCCAGCCGACCAGCTGCTGGCCAAGCGCCAGGAAGTCCTCCCACAGCGACTTCGCCACCACGGCCACACCGGCCGGGTCACGCTGGAAGACCCCCACGACCGACCGGTTGCGTAGCAACACGTCGAGGCACTGCTCCACCACGTGCCGCACGTTCACCGGCGTGTGGTCCAGGGCCTCGGCCTCGTGGGCGATGGCCCGCCAGCCGGTGAGGACCGGCTCCACGACCGCGTACAGCAACGCCTGCTTCGACGAGTAGTGGTAGTACAGCGACGCCTTCGTCAGCCCGACGCGCTCGGCGATCTCCCGCAGGCTGGTCTGCTCGAAGCCCTTGGTCGAGAACAGTTCCAGGGCTACCGCACGAATCGTCTCGCGGGTGTCCCCGTCCATCCGCGCTCCTCCTCAGCAGTTTCTCAGCCCACCCAAGTTACCTTTCCGCCGACGGGAGCCCTCATCAGATCCTACCTACCGGGCGGCAGGTAGACTCGTCGCGCGAATCTCAGACAGGGGGAGGAACGATGTTCGAACGACTGGGACGGCTGGTCGTGCACAACCCGTGGAAGGTCATCGCGGGCTGGGTGCTGGTCACGATCGCGATCGTGGCCTTCGCGCCGACGCTGTCCGACGTGACCAACAGCGACCAGGCCAACTTCCTGCCGTCGGACTACGAGTCGGTGCAGGCGGGGGACCTCGCGAAGGACGCGTTCGGCCAGAACAACCAGGCCACGGCAACGATCGTGGTCAAGCGGCAGGACAGCCAGGTGTTGACCGGGGGCGACCAGACCTCGGTCGGCGACCTCGCCACGGCGCTCGACGGCGCACGCATCGACCACGTCGAGCAGGTGGTCACGGGCAAGCAGTTCCTGTCCAAGAACCAGAAGGTCCAGCTGGTCAACATCGAGCTGCGGGGTCGGGGGGACGACCCGGCGCTCGTCGACGCGGTCAAGGACATCCGCACCAACGCGACCAGCGAGCTGAAGGGCTCCGACCTGGAGTACGCGGTCACCGGCCAGGTCGCCATGCAGGCGGACAACTCCGACGCCTTCGACACCGCGCTGGTCATCGTCGGCGCGGCCACGATCGCGCTGATCATCGGCCTGCTGCTGTTGATCTACCGCAGCCCGCTCGCCGCGCTGCTCCCGGTCATCACCGTCGGCCTGGTCAGCACCATCGCGCCGGGGCTGGTCGCATGGCTCGCGCAGGCGCTCGACTTCCAGGTCGACCAGTCGGTCCAGATCGTGATGACGATCGTGCTGTTCGGGGTCGGTACGGACTACATCGTGTTCCTGCTGTTCCGGTTCCGCGAGCGGCTGCGCGCGGGTGACGACCCGAAGGCCGCGCTGATCGCGGCCGTCGCCAGGGTCGGCGAGGTCATCGCGTCCGCGGCGGCCGCCATCATCATCGCGTTCATGGCGTTGCTGCTGGCCGCGTTCGGCGCGTTCACGAGCTTCGGCCCCGGCCTGTCGATCGCGGTCGCGCTGATGGCGATCGCGGCGGTCACGCTCATCCCGGCCGTGGTCTCGCTGCTCGGCACCAAGGTCTTCTGGCCGTCGAAGTCCTGGCAGCGCGTGCCGAAGGGCTCGGTGTTCCAGCGACTCGGCAAGTTCACCGGCCGCAGGCCGGGCGTCGTGGCCATCGCGTCCGGCGGCGTCATGGTGGCGCTGGCGCTGGGCATGATCGGCTTCAACACCGACTACGACCAGACCGGCCAGCTGCCGAGCGACACCGAGTCGGCTCGCGGCCTGGACTACATGGCGCTCGGCTTCCCGTCCGGCGCGCTCAACCCGACGTCGGTGTACGTGAAGGCGGACAGCGGCACGCTCGACCAGAACGCGCTCACCAAGTACGCGCAGGCTCTGCAGGATGTGCCCGGCGTCGGCGGCGCGATGCCGGGGCCGACCGGTGCCCCCTTCACGACCAACAAGGCCGGCGACATCGCCAGGATCGACCTGCTGCTGGACACCAGTCCATACGCGAACGCGTCGCTCGACCTGGCCGGCGGCCCGCTGCGGGACGCCGCGCACGAACGGGCCCCGGACGGCGCGAAGGCGTACGTCGGCGGCCTGAGCTCGGTGTTCGCCGACGTCCGGGACGCCAACAACCGGGACCTGTGGGTGATCTTCCCGGTGGCCGGCGTGCTCATCGCGCTCGTGCTGGGGCTGATGCTCCGCAGCCTCGTGGCGCCGATCTACCTGATGGTGGCCGTGGTGCTGGGCTTCTTCAGCACGATGGGCGCGACGGTGATCGCGTTCCAGGGCATCGGCGACCGCCCGGGTGTGTCGTTCATGCTGCCGATGCTCGTGTACCTGTTCGTGGTCGCGATCGGCACGGACTACAACATCCTGATGATCGCCCGGCTACGCGAGGAGGCGAAGAAGGGCCACGACCCGCGCACCGCCGCCGACCTCGCGGTCGAGCACGGCGGGCCGTCGGTCGGCGCGGCGGGCGTCATCCTGGCGGGCACGTTCGGGTCGATGCTGCTGGCCGGCGTGTCGTTCCTGATGGAGATGGGCTTCGCGGTGTCGCTGGGCATCCTGCTAGCGGCGTTCGTGATGTCGATGTTCCTCGTGCCGAGCGTGACCGCCCTGCTGGGCCACGCGGCCTGGTGGCCCGGCCACGGCGACCGCGCGAACACCGGCCCGACGGAACACCGCGAACCAGCACCGGTCGCGTAGTCCCACCCCACCCGCGAGTCCCGCGTTCAAACCTAGCGAGTCGCGCGTTGGCGCATACCGAGTTGCGGTTTCGTGCAGGTCCTGGCCCGAGCCGTGTGCACGAAACCGCAACTCGGAGCGTCTGAACGCGGGACTCGCGGTGTTTGAACGCGGGACTCGCGCGGGGTCAGGCGACTCGGGCTACGGCGAAGACGCGGCGGAACGGGAACCAGGTCGTGCCGTCGGCGCGCTGTGGGTACTCCGCGCGCAGCGTCGGGGCCAGTTCGGCGCGGAACCGGTGCCAGTCGTCGTCCGGGAGGGCGTTCCGGATCGGGCGCAGTGCCGTGCCGGTGATCCACTCCAGCACCGGGTCGTCGCCGGTCAGGCGCTGCAGGTACGTGGTCTCCCACGCGTCGACCTCGCAGCCCGCATCGGTCAGCAGGGCCGCGTACCCGGCCGGGTCGAGCACCGCGTCGTCCTCACGCAGCACGACCGGGCCGAGCCGGTCCCGCCACGCGTCCGACGCGGCGAGCTGACGCGTCCGCACGTGCGACGGCGCGTCGAAGTTTCCGGGCACCTGGCACGCCAGCCACGCGCCGTGCGGCAGGTGCTTCACCCACCGCGCCAGCAGCTCGTCGTGCCCGGGCACCCACTGCAGCACCGCGTTGGTCACCACGACGTCGGTGTCCGCGGCCGGCTGCCACTCCCGCACGTCCAGCACCGTGGCGTCGATCCCCCGCTCACGGGCCGCCGACACCATCTCCGGCGACGAGTCGGACGCCTCCAGCACGGCGGACGGCCAGCGCCGCGCGAGCGCCGCGGTCAGGTTCCCCGGCCCGCAGCCCAGGTCCACGACCCGCCTAGGCGACTCGGCGGAGATCCGGCCGATGAGGTCGAAGAACGGACGCGAGCGATGGTCGGCGAAGTCGAGGTACTTGGTGGGATCCCACATCGGAGACGCGCCTCCCTAGCAAACCGTACGTACGTACTGCTTACTTTAGCGCCTCGCGAATCTTCGCGGCCACCTCCGCGGCCAGGACACGCACCGAGTCCTGGTCCGTTCCCGGGTCCGCCCGCACCTGCAGGACGATCCCGTCCCGCCCCGGCACCTTGCGCTGCACGAACCACGCCCCGCCGCCGGACAGGTCCCGGTGATGGCGCGACCGGATCGACCCGGTCACCCGCCGGTGCACGGCCTGCGGCAGCTTGCCCGGCTCGACCAGCGCGTACCGGCGCGGCTCGCGGTCCTGCAGCAGCACCGCGTCGCCTGCCGCGCCGATCTCGTCGGCCTCGATCACGACCAGCTCGCCGTTGCCCCAGGTCACCTTGCTGAGCAGGTGCCAGCCGATGCGCCGCGGACCGTCGTCCGTCGGCACCCACAGCCCCAGCGACGTCGCGACGAGATGTCCGCCGGCGCGTAGCTCGGCCACGCTGGCGACGCTTTCGTGCGCCTCGAGGGTGCCGGTGAAGCCGGGCGGCGTCCCGTCGCCGACGATCTTGTCGACCAACCTGCGGAACACGCTCACGAGACGCCTCCGGCCGCCTGCTCACCGAGTGCCTTGTAGTACTGCTCCAGCGCGACCAGGTCCCCCCAGAGCGCCCGCGCCTCGTCCGGCTCCTCGATGGGCGACAGCCGCTGCAGCCGCGACTTGATGTCCGCGATCTGCCCCGCGAGCAGCTGCCGCTGCAGCGCGGCGAGCATCCCCGCGGCGTACCGGTCGAGCGCGTTCTGCCTGGCCGGAATGGTTTCGACGGCGAGCTCGGTGACCAGCGACCGCACCGTGCCGGTCTCGCAGCACTTGGCCACGGCGTCGACCATCTCCGCGCCCCCGAGGCCACTGGACGTGCCCCCGGCCGCCTGCACAGCGCGGTGCAGCTCGGCGTACGCGGGGTGCGTGAACACCTCGTGCGGCAGCGAGTCGTACATCGGCCCGGCGAACGCGGGCTCCTGCAGTGCCAGCTTGATCACCTCGCGCTGGACGTGCAGCTGCGGGTCACGCGGGTTCGGCCGTGGCGGACCGTCGACATCGACCGCGAGCGCACCCTGGTTGGGGTCGGCCTGCTTGGCACGCGAAGGCGTCGGCCGCCCGCCCGCGGACTCCCGGACCCGGCGTACGACCGTCGCCATGTCCTCCCAGCCGACCCAGCCCGCGAGCTGGCGGGCGTACTCGTCCCGCAGCGAGGAGTCCTTGATCCGCGCCACCATCGGCACGGTCTTCCGCAGCGCCTCGACCCGTCCCTCGGCGTTGTCCAAATTGTGCTCGGCCAGCTCGGTCTTGATCGCGAACTCGAACAGCGGCCTGCGGCGGGCGATCAGGTCGCGGACCGCGGCCTCGCCCTTGGACTGCCGCAGCTCACACGGGTCCTGGCCGTCCGGTGCGATCGCGATGAACGTCTGCGCGGCGAACTTCTGGTCCTCGTCGAATGCCTTGCGCGCGGCCTTCTGCCCGGCCTCGTCCCCGTCGAAGGTGAAGATCACCTCGCCGCGGAACGCGTCGTCGTCCATCAGCAGGCGGCGCAGCACGGTGATGTGCTCGGTGCCGAACGCCGTGCCGCAGGACGCGACCGCGGTCGGCACGCCGGCCGCGTGCATGGCCATCACGTCCGTGTAGCCCTCGACCACGACGACCTGGTGCCGGCGCGCGATCTCCCGCTTGGCCAGGTCCAGCCCGAACAGCACCTGCGACTTCTTGTAGATCGGGCTCTCGCTGGTGTTGAGGTACTTGGCCTGGATCTGGTCGTCGTCGTACAGCCGCCGCGCGCCGAAGCCGACGACGTCACTGCCCAGGTCCCTGATCGGCCACAGCAGCCTGCGGTGGAACCGGTCGATCGGCCCCTGCCGCCCCTCCCGCGACAGCCCGCCCTTGATCAGCTCCTGGAGGTCGAACCCGCGGCCCAGCAGATGCTTGGTGAGCTTGTCCCAGCCGGCCGGCGCGTAGCCGCAGCCGAACTGGAGGGCGGCGGCCTGGTCGAAGCCGCGCTCCGCGAGGAACTCACGCGCCGCCATCGCGTCGGGGGTCGTCAGCTGGTCGGCGTAGAACTCCGCGGCGGCCTTGTGCGCGTCGACGAGCCTGGTCCGCGTGCCCTTGTCCCGCTGCCGGGTCGGCGCGCCGCCCTCGTAGACCAGCTGGATGCCGCTGCGCTCGGCGAGCCGCTCGACCGCCTCGACGAAGCTCAGGTGGTCGATCTTCATGAGGAACGCGATGACGTCGCCGCCCTCGCCGCAGCCGAAGCAGTGGAACGTGCCATGCGTCGCCCGCACGTTGAACGACGGCGTCTTCTCGTCGTGGAACGGGCACAGGCCCTTCAGCGCACCGCCACCCGCACGGCGCAACGACACGTACTCACCAACGACGTCGTCGATCCGATTGCGGTCGCGGACCTGCGCGATGTCGCTTTCCCGGATCCGTCCTGCCACGTTGTCCGAGTTTAGGCGTCCCCGCCGACAGTAGGATCGGGGGTGTGACAACCAGCGACGAGGTCCTCGCGAAGGAGTTCTCGACGCACCGCGGCCACCTGATCGGCGTCGCGTACCGGTTGACCAGCACGATCTCCGACGCCGAGGACGCGGTGCAGGAGTCCTGGCTGCGGTTGTCCGGCCTCGACGAGGGCAGGCGTGCCCAGATCCTGGACCTGCGTGGCTGGCTCACCACGGTCGTCGGTCGGATCTGCCTCGACCGCCTGCGTTCGGCCGCCGTCCGGCGCGAGCGCTACGTCGGGCCGTGGCTGCCCGAGCCGGTCGTCACCTCGCTCGACGCCAGGCCGGGCGACGATCCACTCGAGACGGTCGTCCTGAACGAGCAGGTGCGGCTGGCCGCGCTGCTGGTGCTGGACAAGATGACCCAAGAGCAGCGGGTCGCCTTCGTGCTGCACGACGCGTTCGCGGTGCCGTTCGGCGAGATCGCCGAGATCCTCAGCGTGACCGAGACGACCGCCCGGCAGCACGCGTCCCGCGGCCGGCGCGCCGTGGCGGACGCGGAGGTGCCGGACCCCGCCGACCTGGCCGAGCAGCGCGCGATCGTGGAGAAGCTGCTGACCGCACTCGCGAGCGGCGACGTGGACGGCGTGGTCGCGGCTCTGCACCCGGACGCCGTGCTCATCGGCGACGGCGACGGCAAGGCCCGCACCGCCCGCCGGCACATCGTCGGCGCCGACAAGGTCACCCGGTTCCTGCGCGGCCTGTCCGACACCTACGGCGTGCACCGGATCCCGCTCGCCAGCCTGGTGGTGGTCAACGGGGACCTGGGAGTGGCGTTCCCGGACCTGCCCGCCGAGGAGGGTTACCGTGCCGTCGACCGGCGGGTTTCCGCGTTCGAGGTGCGCGACGGCCGGATCTGGCGGATCTACGACATCGTCAACCCGGACAAGCTCAGGCACCTTCAGGTCCGTCCGTGACGCTCACCGGCAGGGTCGACATCGCGTCGGCACAGGCGACGGCGAGCCGCTCCTGGTGCGTGTGGGTGGACAAGGAGGCGCCGCCTTACGTGACGGGGTTCGTGACCCGGGCGAGGAAGTACACCACCCCGGTCTCCTGGTGGCGCACCACGAGCAGGAACGGGCGGTCCACGTGCAGCTCGACCGGTTCGCCCGTCGGCATCGACACCATGCGCATCATGATCGCCGTGGCGGCGGCGCCCTCGAAGCCCTGCTCGTCGACCTTGAGCACGGCCTCGTGCAGGACCCGCTGGACGGCGAGGCGTTCGGCCGTGATGCCCCCGAGGTCGGCGGCGTTGGTGAACACCGTGTGCACGCCGAGCTGGGTGAGCGGGTCCGTCAGGTCGGCCCTGGTCCGGAGCTCCAGTTTGGGCAGCCGCAGGTTGACCTGGCGCCGGCGCGGCGCGGCGAGCAGGTGAGCGAGGCGGCCGGCGTCCAGTTCGGGCTCGGCTGTCGCGAGGTCGTCGTCCGGTAGCAGAACGGCCACCTCGACCCCGCCGATCGCCGGGAGCTGGGCGACCTGCCAGCCGTCCGTGGCGGCGTAGCCGATCTGCTCGGACAGGGCCATCGTCGGCACGTCCACCGTCCCGCGCGGGCTGTGGAACGGGAGGGGCGTGGTGGCGCCCTCGATGAACCGGTACCGCCACGCGCACTTCAGGTACAGGGCGTTGACCAGCGTCGACACCGTCTCCGCGGTGACCGCGCCGCCCGTCAGCAGCTCCGGGATGAGGTCCCTGGTGGTCTTGGCGACGTCCAGGTTGATCAGCCTGCGTGCGCCCTCCGCGTCCTGCTGGAACGGCGCGCTCTGGACCATGCCGCTCGACCAGCGACCCAGCTCCTCGACGAACGAGGCCAGGATCTCGACCGACTCGTCCGTCCACAGTGTGTTGGCGACCGCGATGACGGGCTCGTCCTCGTTGTCCCGGTGCTCTGCGAGGACGCCGGCGCGCGTCAGCAGCGCGCCCAGCTCCCCGATGTCGCCGGACTTCTCACCGACGAGCAGGACGGCGAGCTCGTCACGCGTCAGCCCGCGGGCGCCCTGGGTCAGCAGGCCCAGCGCGCTCGCGACGGAGAACGGCGACCAGCAGGCGTTGGCGGTCAGGTTGGGCGCGGTGGCCCGGTGCAGGTTGAGGGTGAACGCGAGGTCCGTCACCGGCGCGGGTCCGGCAATGTGACGAGGAACCGCGGTTTCGGCACGGGCAGCTCCCCCGCGTCCGCCCTGGGCCCCAACGGTTTCGGGTGCCGTGGCTCGCGCACCCCGGCCGAGCCGGCTTCGTCTTCGCCGTCGTTGCGGGAGCCGTCCCACGGACCGGCCGGGACCGCCTCGCGCTTCCGGCGCCGGAAGAGGCCACGACGGCCGTCACCCCCTGGTGGGCGGTTCACTTTCTCGGTCATACCTACGTCACTTCCTCCCCTGACTCGATCCGAGTGTGCCACGTCACTCCTTTTCTGTCCGCCGGCCGACGAGCGCCGTGTGCCAGCTGACCGCCTGGGCATCCGTCAGCGACGCGACCTGGTCGATCACGACCCGCAGCCGCTCCGCGTCGGTGGCAGCGGCGTCCCAGGCGGGCACGAACGCCGGCTCCAACGCGTCGGACCCACGCATGACCAGTACCGCCACCACCTCGGCCAGCAGCTCCCGCTGCCGGGCCTGAAGGGCGAGCCGCTGCGGGTCGCTCATCACGTACCGCAGCGCGACGGCCTTCAGCAGCGCCACCTCGGCCGCTGCCTGCTGCGGGATGACGAGGTCGGCGTTGTACCTGGTCAGCGTGTCGTCGCCGCACTCCCGGCGGGTCCCGGTCACGGCGGCGGAGACGAACCGGCCGACCAGCTCGCTGGTCAGCCGCTTGAGCGCGACCTGCGTGCGGAGCGAACCGCCGGACTCGGCGGCCGCCACGTCGGCGACGACGGGTAGTCGCAGCAGCTCCCGGGACGCGTCCTCCAGAGCGGACACTGGCTCGGCGCTGAAATGCTTGGCCGCCAGCTCGGCGACCACCGCCCACTCGACCGGGTCGGTCAGCTCGGCGAGCGAGATTCGCCCTGCGCGAACACCGTCCTCGACGTCGTGGACCGAGTACGCGACGTCGTCGGCCCAGTCCATGACCTGCGCCTCGACGCAGCGAGTTCGCGGCGGCGCACCGTCCCGCAGCCAGTCGAAGACGGGCCGGTCGTCCTCGTAGACGCCGAACTTGGCCGTGCCGGCGGTGCGGGGCCAGGGGTACTTGGTGGCGGCGTCGAGCGAGGCGCGGGTGAGGTTGAGGCCGCGGTCGGCGATCTTGGGCTCGAGCCTGGTGAGGATGCGAAGGGTCTGCGCGTTGCCCTCGAACCCGCCGCAGTCCTGGGCGACCTCGTCGAGGGCGCGCTCGCCGTTGTGGCCGAAGGGCGGATGGCCGATGTCGTGCGCGAGGCCGGCGAGGTCGACGATGTCCGGGTCGCAGCCCAGTTCCTCGGCGATGCCCCGGCCGATCTGGGCGACCTCGAGCGAGTGGGTGAGCCTCGTGCGGGGCACACCGCTGACCTCGGATCCCTCGCCGGGCCCGACGACCTGCGTCTTGCCCGCCAGGCGACGCAGCGCGGCCGAGTGCAGCACGCGCGCGCGATCGCGGGAGAAGGGGCTGCGCCGGGACGGCCAGGCGTCCGGCAGTAGGGCACCTTTCTCCTGCTCAGCGATGAGGCGAGCCGTGTCGTGATCGCCATAGCCGTGATGAATTGGTCGCTCCGCTCCTCCGCTGACGACGCCGCTTCCCTCCTGCGCGCGGAGGCCCGGGCTCGTACCTCGCCGGGACTCCGTGCCCGTCGGTCCGGACGGCGGGCTGGTCATGCCGCGAGGCTACTTGTCCGCACCGACATCCCCGGCGCCGTCGGCCGGTGCCTTGGTCGCGTGGTAATACAGGAGCGCGGCCGTCTCGTAGAAGATGTAGCGGATCTGCGTCTCGCGGGTCCGGACGATCGGGCCGCTGTGCGTCGGCGACGTCCAGGCGTCCAACCCCACGTCGGAGGCCATGGTCCTGGCGCGAAGCGAGTGCCACGGGTCGCTCACGATGACGGCGCTGCGCCAGCCGCGATCGTGGATCTGCTCGGCGGCGGCCCTCAGGCTGCCCAGGGTGTCGTTGCCCTTGGCGACCGGGATGACCCGGTTCTGGGGTACGCCGTGCTCGGTGAGCCAGCGAACACCGGCGGTGGCCTCGGTGTACTTGTCGCCGGGGCGGTTGCCGCCGGTGGTGACGATGTAGGGGGCGACGCCCTCGTGGTAGAGGTTCATCGCGTGGCGGAGGCGGGCCTCGAGGACCTTGGAGGGCTTGCCGTCGTACTGGGCGGCGCCGAGCACGAGCACGACGTCGGCGGTGGCACGGTCGTCGAACCGGGCGACCTGCCAGACACGGAAGCCGGTGCCGGCGACGATGAGCATGCCGACCAGCAGCACGCCGAGCACAAGGCGGCGCAGGAATCGGCGCACCGGTCTCGGCTCCACGGGACTCACTGGACCCATCCTTCCAGATACGGAGGGCAAATGTCGGATGCTAAGGGCGGCCACCGACATCCGGCGACCCCTGACCGGCGGTTATCCACAACCGACCCACTTGTCCACATGTTGATCATCGTCGCTCGCCCCGCCTCCCGATCCACGCTTTGCTTGGCCCATGACCGACAACCGAGCAACGCTCAACCTCGCCGCCATCCCTCTCGTCTTCGACCACCTGGTCGCACCCGTGCGGGAGTTGCACGCGCTGGGCATGTCCACACACGCCATCTACGAACGGTGCCGCCCCGGGGGTCCGTGGCAACGCATGGAGCCGAACCTCGTCCTACTGACCGACGAGCCGCCGAGCAGAGCACAACTCATCCACGCCGCGCTGAAGGTGGCCGGCGAGGACGCGGTGCTCACCGGTGTAGACGCGCTGAAGCTGCACGGGTTGTCCGGAGCGAAGCTCCTGTCGCCGATCCATGTGCTGCTACCGGTCCGCCGCCGACAACCCAGGCTGGTGGACGGGGTCTACTTCGACCGCACCCACCAGCTCCCAGAACCACTGCACCTGAAGGGTTTCCCCGTGGCGCCCCTCCCAAGGGCCACGGTGGACGCCGCACGCCGGGCGAAGGTCTCCAAACACGTGGAGGACCTGCTGGCCGAGTCGATCTACAAGGGAAAGATCACCCCCGCGACCCTGCGCGACGAGCTTGACCGCGTAGGCGGCCGAGGCCTGACCCTCCCCCGTAGGAAGCTGGCCGAGATAGACGACAAGGTCCGCTCGATGGCCCGCGGCTGGGCACGGCGCCTCGTGCAACGGTCCGGCCTGCCGATGCCGGAGTGGCGAGTCCCGATCACGTCCCGAAACGGCATCCACGTGGCGACGGCGGACGCGTGGTGGGACGAGGTGGGGCTGGCGTGGGAGGTGGACTCCTACGCGTTCGACCTGTCCCCGGTGGACGCTCAGGCCGCGTTGAGCAGAGCCGCGAGGCTGACGGCGAGCGGCGTGCTGGTCGTGCACACCTCCCCGTCACAACTTCGAGAAGAACCAGCCAGGGTCGCCGATTTACTGCGCGGCGCCTACGCCCGAGCAATGGCCCGCCCAAGACCAGAAGTGAACGGCCAGTGCAGACCACCCAAGCCAACCCGCCAACCGAGCCTGTTCCCCGGCACCCTCCAGAAGACGCCCGCGACGACCCCCTCAGGAAAGCTGGTTCTGCTGGACCCATCACAAAAGCCTGCGCCGCCCCAACCCCAGCAGACCGCCGAATCGACCCCGACCGAGAAGCCAGCCGACTCCAACCCACCCCAGAAGCCGCACGAGAACGAACAATCCGAGAAGACCGCCAAGCCCGCCAAGCCCGAACAGCCGCCGCAAGGTCCCGCGCCCGAACCAACCTCCAAAACGCCGGAGCCGGG
>Ga0164298_10000306_pt1 | contig 13699 bp, 11 predicted proteins | sample Whisoiple_216_MG_FD_109713 | JGI IMG/M metagenome (GOLD analysis project Ga0164298, IMG submission 109713) | Unamended control soil microbial communities from upstate New York, USA - Whitman soil sample_216_MG | ecosystem: Environmental > Terrestrial > Soil > Agricultural land ... | reverse complement strand
GAGCGGATGACGGGAATCGAACCCGCGTTCTCAGCTTGGGAAGCTGATGTTCTACCATTGAACTACATCCGCAGAGCGCTGGTGAGCTTACATGGTGGGGGCTCGCTAGGGTGAGCGGGTGTTGTTGAGCGACGGTGACCTGCGCAAGGAACTCGCCTCGGGGCGGCTTCGGGTCGAGCCCCTGGATGAGGCCATGATCCAGCCCTCGAGTATCGACGTGCGGCTTGATCGGTTCTTCCGGGTGTTCAACAACACCAAGTACACCCACATCGACCCCAGGCAGCGGCAGGACGACCTCACCACGCTGGTCGAGACCACCGACGACGAGCCCTTCGTCCTCCATCCCGGGGAGTTCGTGCTCGGGTCGACCTTCGAGGGGGTCGACCTTCCCGACGATCTTGCCGGGCGGCTCGAGGGGAAGTCCTCGCTCGGCCGGCTCGGGCTGCTCACGCACTCGACCGCCGGGTTCATCGATCCGGGGTTCGAGGGGCACATCACCCTCGAGCTCTCGAACGTCGCCAACCTGCCCATCACGCTCTGGCCGGGCATGAAGATCGGTCAGCTCTGTCTCTTCCGGCTCACCAGCGCGGCCGAGAACCCATACGGGTCACAGCAAGCCGGCTCCCGTTACCAGGGGCAGCGTGGGCCCACCCCCTCACGGGCGTACCTCAACTTCCACCGCGTCGACACGCGCCGCTGACTCGCCCGCGACCGGTGTCAGCACCGCCCCCGCCGCGGGAAACACCGCCGCCAGCAGCAGTGCCACGGGGTAGCCGAACGCGATGATCAACGTGCTGAACAGTGGTGCCGCGGCCATCGCCGCGACGTTCTGGCCGGTGTTCTGCACGCCCAGGGCCCGGCCGGCCCAGAACGGGCCCGCCAGCTCCGCCGTCGCGGTGAAGCCCAGGCCGTTGTCGGTCACCGTCACTACCAATGCCGTTACCAGTGCGGCCACCGCCAGCCACGAGTCCAGTGCGTCTCCCACCGCCCACGACACCATCGAGGCCAGGGCGAACACCGCTATCAGCCGCATCGGGCGCATTCGGCTCTCGGCGCGGTCCGACCACACCCCGGCCAGGATGCGGCCGCCGGCGCCCACCACCTGTACCACCGCCACGAGCTGACCCGCCGCGATCGGGCTCCACCCGCGGGACGACACCAGGTACGTCACCGCGAACGTCGCCGACACGAACTGTGGGATCACCAGCATCGCGCTCGCCGCGTGCAGGCGCACCAGCGTGGTCGCCGATGGGCCGGTGTACGGGGACGTCGCCGCCGCCACGGTCCGGGGTGGGCGTGGTGGGTCCACCACCACGAACCACACCAGCACCGCCGACATCAGGCACAGCACCGCCGGTAGTGCCACGGCCGTCGCGAAGCCGTGAGCGGCGGCCAGCGGGGGCAGGGAAGCGGCCGCGATGCCGACCCCCACCGGTTGGGCGGTCTGCCGGATTCCCATCGCCAGCCCACGTTCGCGGGCGCTGAACCAACCCAGCACCACCCGTCCGCTCGCCGCGTTCACCGACGCCGCGCACGCCCCCGCCAGCAACAGCCCGGCCCCGAACAACACGAAACCCGGCAGCGCCAGGCTTGCCAGCAACAGCACACCGGTCAGCGCCAGGCCGATCGTCATCACCGTGCGTTCGCCGAAACGGTCGGCCGCCGCGCCCCACGCGATCAGTGCCCCCAGCAGCCCCAGCAGCGGCGCCGAGATCAGCAGGCTTGCCGTCGTCAGCGACAGGCCGTGGTCCGCCTCCAGTGCCGGGATCAGGAACGGCAGCCCGTACAGAAAACTGCACGTCGTCGCCTGCGCGATCAGTCCAACAGTGAGGATGAACCAGCGTCGCATGCCTGCACAGTAACTCCCGGCTCCTGAATGTTGGGAACGTCTTCCCATTCGATGAGAACCGCGGTGAGGGTGGCCCCAGGGATGGGTCGGGGGTGTCCCGGATGTCTGCGTACTCCCGTGCGCCATAGCGTCGAGGCCACAGGAAACCTGAGCAGAGGGGGATCAATGCGGATCAGGCACGTGCTGGCCGGAGCCACCGTCGTGGCCGGCGGTCTGTTGCTGACGGCGTGCGACTGGGACAGGACCACCACCTTCAGCGACAGCGAGTCGCTCTCCGGCCCGGTCAGCGAGGTGCGGTTCGCCAACGACTCCGGGGACGTCAAGATCACCGTCGGCGACACCTTCGAGGTTCACCGGACCGTCCGCTACCACAACGACAAACCGGGCAAGACCTACCACATGGACGGCCGCGCGCTGGTCCTCGAGAACTGCCCGGACCGCAACTGCGGGGTCAGCTACGAGGTCACCGTGCCGAAGGGCACCCAGGTCAGTGGTCACGTCGACTCGGGTGACGTCGAACTCACCGGCGTCGCCCACGTGAACGTCGAGGCCGAGTCCGGCAACATCACCGTCCGGGACGTCGACGGCGCGGTGAACGCCAAGACCCAGTCCGGCGACGTCGACCTGTCGGCCATCGGGGGTAACGTCGTGGCGGGTGCCGAGTCAGGCAACGTCACTGTCGGTCTGACCTCGGCAAACGCCGTCACCGCGACCACCTCGAGTGGCAACGTGGACGTGACGGTGCCGAAGGCCGGCTACCAGGTCGACATCCAGACCGACCAGGACGACAGCGACGGCGCCGACGTCGTCAACGACATCGGCGACGGCACCACCGGTCCCAAGATCAGCCTGCGGACCGACAGCGGCAGCGTGACATTGAAGCCCGCGTAGGGAACACAGCGCCCCGGTCGTTCGTTGTGCCGGTCAGGAAGGTTGAGTGTCAGGGGCTCAAGTCTGGTTTGACGAGTGATCGAGGTCGACGGCAGACTTGAGTGGGAGCCACTCAACCCACACAGGAGCAGAAAGCAGGAGGAAACCAAATGGCGCGAGCGGTCGGAATCGACCTGGGGACGACCAACTCCGTCGTCGCTGTCCTCGAGGGCGGTGAGCCGACGGTGATCGCCAACTCCGAGGGTTCTCGGACGACACCGTCCATCGTCGCCTTCGCCAAGAACGGCGAGGTGCTGACTGGTCAGCCCGCGAAGAACCAGGCCGTGACCAACGTGGACCGTACGGTCCGCTCGGTCAAGCGGCACATGGGCACCGACTGGCAGACGGTGATCGACGACAAGAAGTACAGCCCGCAGGAGATCAGCGCGCGTGTGCTGATGAAGCTCAAGCGGGACGCCGAGGCCTACCTCGGCGAGCCGATCACCGACGCGGTCATCACCGTCCCGGCGTACTTCGAGGACGCCCAGCGGCAGGCCACCAAGGAGGCCGGGCAGATCGCCGGCCTGAACGTGCTGCGGATCGTGAACGAGCCGACCGCGGCCGCGCTGGCCTACGGCCTGGACAAGGGCGAGAAGGAGCAGACCATCCTCGTTTTCGACCTCGGTGGTGGCACGTTCGACGTGTCGCTGCTGGAGATCGGCGAGGGCGTGGTCGAGGTCCGTGCGACGTCCGGTGACAACCACCTCGGCGGCGACGACTGGGACCAGCGGATCGTCGACTGGCTGGTCGACAAGTTCAAGCAGTCCGCGGGCATCGACCTCACCAAGGACAAGATGGCGCTCCAGCGCATCCGGGAGGCCGCGGAGAAGGCGAAGATCGAGCTGTCCAGCTCGAACAGCGCGAACATCAACCTGCCCTACATCACGGTCGACTCGGACAAGAACCCGCTGTTCCTGGACGAGACGCTGTCGCGTGCCGAGTTCCAGCGGATCACCAGCGACCTGCTGGACCGCACCCGTGCCCCGTTCAACAACGTGATCAAGGACGCCGGCATCAAGGTCGGCGACATCGACCACGTCGTGCTCGTGGGCGGCTCGACCCGTATGCCGGCCGTGTCCGACCTGGTCAAGGAGCTGACCGGCGGCCAGGAGCCGAACAAGGGCGTGAACCCGGACGAGGTCGTCGCGATCGGTGCGGCGCTGCAGGCCGGTGTGTTGCGCGGTGAGGTCAAGGACGTCCTGCTGCTGGACGTGACCCCGTTGTCGCTGGGCATCGAGACCAAGGGCGGCGTGTTCACCAAGCTGATCGAGCGCAACACGACCATCCCGACCAAGCGTTCGGAGATCTTCTCCACCGCGGACGACGGCCAGACCACGGTCGGCATCCAGGTCTTCCAGGGTGAGCGTGAGATCGCGGTGCACAACAAGAAGCTGGGCACCTTCGACCTCACCGGCATCCCGCCGGCACCGCGTGGCGTGCCGCAGATCGAGGTCACCTTCGACATCGACGCGAACGGCATCGTGCACGTCAGCGCGAAGGACCTCGGCACCGGCAAGGAACAGTCGATGACCATCACCGGCGGCTCGGCGCTGCCGAAGGAGGACATCGACCGCATGGTCAAGGACGCGGAGGCGCACGCCGAGGAGGACAAGGCGCGCCGCGAGGAGGCCGAGACCCGCAACCAGGCCGAGACGCTCGTCTACCAGACGGAGAAGTTCGTCAAGGACAACGACGAGAAGATCCCGGCCGAGGTCAAGGACAAGGTCAACGCCGCCATCAAGGACGCGCAGGAGTCGCTGAAGGGCACCGACGTCGCGGCCATCAAGACCGCGATGGAGACGCTCGCGACCGAGTCGCAGGCCATGGGCTCCGCGATCTACGCGCAGAGCGGTGCGACGCAGTCCCAGGACGCGGGCGCCGGCGCCACCGGTGGTGAGCAGGCGTCGAGCTCCGCGGGCGCCGAGGAAGTCGTGGACGCCGAGATCGTCGACGAGGACAAGAAGTGAGTTCGTCCAAGCCTGACGGCGACGACGCAGGCAACGGAGAGGAGCCGCGCGTAGTGGTGCGTGATCGGCGGCGCATCGATCCGGAGACAGGCGAGATCCGGCCACCGGCCCCGGAGACGGGGCTCGGTGCGCCGGAGCCCGATCTGGCCTCGGTGCCCGAGGAAGCGGTGATCGAGGCGGTCCCGAGCCAGGAAGCCGAGTTGAAGGCCCAGCTGGACGAGCGGACCGCCGACCTACAGCGGCTGCAGGCGGAGTACGCCAACTACCGCAAGCGTGTCGACCGCGACCGCGAGGTCGTGGTCAACACCGCGAAGGCGTCGGTGGCGACCGAGTTGCTGTCCGTGCTCGACGACATCGACCGGGCGGCACAGCACGGCGACCTGACCGGTGCGTTCAAGGCGGTGGCGGACAAGCTCGGCGCCACGCTGGAGCGCACGGGGCTGGAGGCGTTCGGGCACGAGGGCGAGGAGTTCGACCCCGCCGTGCACGAGGCCGTCCAGCACGACACGTCGCCGGACGTCACGGGCCCGACGGTGACCGCGGTGCTACGCCGCGGCTACCGCTTCGGCGACCGGGTGGTGCGGGCCGCGCTCGTCGCGGTCACCGACCACGAGCCGGCGCCGGTGGTGGTCGAGGAGGCCGCCGACGAGGAGCCGTCGATGCCCTCGAAGGACTGGTACGACCCCAACAATCCCGATGGCGCGGCTGACAAGGACTGAGCAGGGAGGAGGGGACGTCCGGTGAGTGCTAGGGACTGGATAGACAAGGACTTCTACCGCGAGTTGGGCGTCTCGTCCGACGCGAGCGAGGCCGAGATCAAGAAGGCGTACCGGAAGCTCGCACGTGAGCTGCACCCGGACGCCAACCCGGGCAACACCCAGGCGGAGGCGCGGTTCAAGTCCGTGTCGGAGGCCTACGGCGTGCTCGGCGACCAGGAGAAGCGCAAGCAGTACGACGAGGCCCGCCGGCTCTTCGGCTCCGGCGGGTTCCGTCCCGGCGGCTTCGGTGGTTTCGGTGGGGGCAGCGGCAGCGGCAGCGGCGGCGGAGGTTTCGACTTCAGCGACCTGTTCGCCGGGCAGCAGCAGCCCGGCGGCGCCGCCGCCGGTGGCGGGATCAGCGACCTGCTCGGCAACCTGTTCGGTCGCCGCGGCAGCGCCCAGACGGCGGCCAACCGGCCGCGGCGGGGCGCCGACGTGGAGACCGAGGTCCGCATCGACTTCGTGGAGGCGGTGAAGGGCGCGACCGTCCCGTTGCGCCTTTCCAGCCCGAGCACCTGCGACACCTGCAAGGGTTCCGGCGCCAAGCCGGGCACCACGCCCCGCACGTGTCCCACGTGTGCGGGCGCCGGTCTGGTCAGCCGCTCGCAGGGCGCGTTCGCGTTCAGCGAGCCGTGCCGCGACTGCCGTGGGACGGGCCGGATCGTCGACGACCCGTGTCCGGAGTGCGGCGGCGACGGGGTGAGCACGAAGTCCCGGACCCTGACCGTCCGGATCCCCGCGGGCGTCGACGACGACCAACGGATCCGGCTGGCCGGCCAGGGTGAGCCGGGCAACGGTGGTGGCCACGCCGGCGACCTGTACGTCCGCGTGCACGTGACCCCGCACGCGGTGTTCGGCCGATCGGGCAACGATCTGACACTGAAGGTGCCCGTGACCTTCTCCGAGCTGGCGCTCGGCACCACACTCGAGGTGCCGACGCTGGACGGCAAGGTGACGTTGCGCGTGCCGCAGGGCACGTCCAGCGGGCGGGTACTTCGCGTGCGTGGCAAGGGAATCGTCCGTCGCGACGGCCAGACCGGTGACCTGCTGGTGACACTGCAGGTGGCGGTCCCGGCCAAGCTCGACGACTCCGCGAAGGCCGCGCTGGAGGCGTACGCCGCCGCGACCGGCGGACAGGACCCCCGGCCCGAGCTGACCGCGATGCTGGAGAAACGGAGCTAGGCGATGAAGGGCGTTCCGTTCCCCCCGGGGGCCGACGAGGACACACCGGTCTTCGTCATCTCGGTGGCGGCCGAGCTGTCCGGCCTGCACGCCCAGACCCTGCGCGGCTACGACCGCATGGGCCTGGTGTCCCCGGGCCGGACCTCGGGCGGTGGCCGCCGGTACTCGATGCGGGACATCGCCCTCCTGCGCGAGGTCCAGCGGCTCTCCCAGGAACAGGGCGTCAACCTCGCGGGGATCAAACGCATCATCGAACTGGAACGTGAGGTCGACGCGCTGCGCGAGCGCCTTGTCGAACTGACGGAAGAACTGGCCGCGGTCCATGCCGCGGCGGAACAGGCCGCGGCGGCCATCCACCGGTCCTATCGGAACGAGCTGGTGCCGATCTCCCGGCAGACGGCCCTGGTGGTCTGGAAACCCCGCAAGAGATAGCAAAGCGAGCCCCGACACCGCGCCGGTCCATCCGGGACGGCGCCGGTGGGGGCTCGCTTTCGCATGTGGACGCAGGGCTCCGTGAGGAGGTGCCTCATCAGCTCCAGTTCGCGGGTCGTTCGCTGGTCGGACCAGGACGGGTTGGCCGGGTTGCTGGCCGCCTACCACCTGCGGACCGAGGCCGAGAAGGGCAACGTCGTCACCGGCGTGCACGAGCTGCCGGCCCGGTACCGGGCAGAGGTCCTGGATCCGCGGGCCGCGTTCGCCCGGGACGCTGTCCTGGTGGCACTCGACGACCACACCGCCGTCGGCTGTGTGGTGGTCACGGCCGCGGTCGGTGGTCGAGTGGAGATCAAGCGACTGTGGACGGACCCCGCGTGCCGAGGCCGGGGCGTCGCCACCAGCCTGCTCCGCGCCGCCCTCGCGCATGCCGGCCGATGCACGGTGCGGCTCTCGGTGTGGGACTGGCGCGCCGGGGCCGTCGCACTCTACGAGCGGTTCGGCTTCGCAGTCGTGGAGCCGTGGGACGAGCGGGACCGGCTGGTGTGTATGGAGCGAGTGGTCAGTCCACTGTGAACGGGTCGTAGACGATGCGGTCCAGGGCCGTGCCCGCCACCAGCATCCTCGACACCGTCGACCTGACCATGCCCGGTGAGCCCGAGACCAGGACGTCGTGATCCGCCCACGCCCCATAGCGGGTCACCGCGTCGGCCAGGGTGCCCTGTTCCATGTTGGGCCGTGCCTCCGCCTCCAGGACCGGCACGACCCGCAGCCACGGGTTGCTCGCCGCCATCGCCTGGAGGTTCTCCAGGTCGTACAGGTCGGCCCGGGTGCGGCCGCCGAAGAACAGCGTGACGTTCGGGTTCTCGCCCCACTGGGACAGGTGGTCGATGATCGCGCGCATCGGGGCCACGCCGGTGCCGCCGGCGACCATCAGGATGTCGCGGCCGGACTCCCTGTTCACCGCCAGGCGTCCCATCGGCGGCCCGATTCGCCACACGTCGCCGATCTCCCCGTGGCCCACCACCGCCCGTGACACCCAGCCGCCGTCGACGGTGCGGATGTGGAACTCCAGCAGGCCGTCCTCGCGGGGGGCCGTCGCCGGGGTGAAGTAACGCCACATGCGCGGGCGTTGGGGCACCTCGACGCTCACGTACTGGCCCGGCTGGTAGGGCACCGCGTAGTCCGGTTGGACCCGGACCACGGCGAGGTCCCTGGCCAGGCGGTGCCGCTCCACGACCATGCCGTTCCACCACGAGGGGCCGTTCTCGGAGTTGGCCGCCTCCAGCATGGCCCGCGCCATGATCGTGTAGGCCTCCGCCCACGCGCGCTCGACGTCCTCGGTCCACGCGGGACGGGCGTAGGCCTTGACGGACGACAGCAGGGCCATCCCCACGGCCTCGTAGTGCTCGGTGATCACGCCGAACTTGCGGTGGTCACGCCCGAGCTGCCGCAGGAACGGCATGAGGTCGTCCGGGCGGTCCACCATCTGCACGATGTGGACGAGGGCACGTAACAGACGCGAACGCTGAACCTCCATGTTCACGGGAAACATCTCGCGGGTCACGGGCGCGATGCTGAACAAGGTGGCGTAGAAAAGCTCGGCCACCTTGTCGGCGTACGGCTCCGCGACCGCGAAGCTCTCGCGTACCAGGCGCACCATGGTCGCTACGGGACCCTCGGTCGTCGCAGGACCGTCCTGGCTCGGTAATGGGCTCACAACGGCGTTGGCTGTCATGGTCGGGACACAGTCCACCTCTCGGCGTACGGGGAAGACGCCCCGCCACCGTGGTCGTCGTCCGTCCCCGACACCAGGACCCTAGACGGAAACTCCCCGGTTGTCCGCCCTCCTGACACTTTCGTGTGAGGGACCACTACGCAAAGTCGTCCCCTTCGGACGATCGGGCGACCCGTTCGGCGACAGGCCGGGGGCGGGTCTCGCATTCACCTCGCCGTTATGAAAACGTGTCCGACGTGCGTCCTGATCTGGTGACTCCCACCGGTGTAGCCGACGCGGCCCTGCACAGCCTCGAGTTCGCCGAACCATCCGCCGAACCCGCACCGCAGCCCGCTGCCCCTGCACACATACCCGCAGTAGACCCGCCGACCATCGAATTTCACCCGTTCGGCGGAGTCTCCACCCTTCCTGGCTGTGACGGCGAGCGTCTCCTCCAGCAGACCTACGGCACCGCCGAGCGGGCCGAGCGTTTCTACCGCGACCAGGTGCTCGACCACCTCAACCCGGAGATGGCCGAGTTCGTCGAGCGCATGGAGATGGCCTTCATCAGCACCGCGGACGCCGGAGGCGAGTGCGACTCCAGCTTTCGTGCCGGGCCGCCCGGCTTCCTGCACGTCCTCGACCCGAAGCGGATCGCCTACCCGGAGTACCGCGGCAACGGCGTCCTCGCGAGCCTCGGCAACATCAGCGAGAACCCGCACGTCGCCGTCCTGATGATCGACTTCGTACGGGACCTGATCGGCCTGCACGTCAACGGCCGGGCGAGCATCATCGACGACCGCGAGCTGCGTGCCGAGCACCCCGCGCTGCCCAAGGCGCAGGACCGTGGCCGCACCCCCGAACGCTGGGTGGTCGTGCACGTGGAGGAGACTTACGTGCACTGCCGCAAGCACATCCCGCGCCTGGAACCCGTCCCCCGCGAACGCGACTGGGGCACGGACGACATGAAGCGCAAGGGCGCCGACTACTTCGGTGTGCGTGCTCGCCAGACCGCCGGTCACTCACTACTGGGCTGACCATTCACTCGATCGGCGGTAGCACTTTCGTTGATCGTTCTGACAGAACGCTGTCAGAACGCATCTTGCACACAGCCTGTGGATAGGCACCTGGGGATTGTGGACAACCAGGTGCCTGCTGTGGACAACCCTGCTAGGACATGTGGGTGAGAGCGAACCCGAGCATCGTGACCTTGCGCTAGTCCAAGACGAAGTCGGACTTGAGCGGAACACACTCAACTTTGCTGACGTTGTGCATAGTGAGTACGAGCACGCACACGAGGGGACCCATGGACGCCTTCAACCCGACGACGAAGACACAGCAGGCCATCTCGGCCGCCGCGCAGGCCGCGACCGTGGCCGGCAACCCGGACGTCAAGGCGGTGCACCTGCTCGGCGCGCTGCTCGCGCAGGGCGACGGACTGACCGCGCCCCTGCTGTCGGCCGTCGGGGCCGACCCGAACGTCGTCCGCAAGGAGCTCGACCAGCTCGCCAACTCCCTGCCGTCGGCGACCGGGTCGACCGTGTCGGCGCCGCAGCTCGACACCGACGCCCTGCGCTCGGTCACGCACGCCCAGAAGCTCGCCACCGAGATGGGTGACGAGTTCGTCTCCACCGAGCACCTCCTGGTCGGCCTCGCCGCCGCCGGCGGCCCCGTCGCCCAGCTGCTGAACCGTCACGGCGCGACGCCGGACGCGCTGCGCGAGGCCTTCGCCAAGGTCCGCGGCTCGGCCCGGGTCACGAGCCCGGACCCGGAGTCGACCTACAAGGCACTGGAGAAGTACGGCCTCGACCTGACCGAGCGGGCCCGCAAGGGCGAGCTCGACCCCGTCATCGGCCGCGACGCGGAGATCCGCCGGGTCGTGCAGGTGCTGTCCCGGCGGACCAAGAACAACCCGGTCCTCATCGGCGAGCCCGGCGTCGGCAAGACCGCCATCGTCGAGGGGCTAGCGCAGCGGATCGTGGCCGGCGACGTGCCGCAGTCCCTGCTCGGCAAGCGCGTGGTCGCGCTCGACCTCGGCGCGATGGTCGCCGGCGCCAAGTTCCGCGGCGAGTTCGAGGAGCGGCTCAAGGCGGTCCTCAAGGAGATCACCGAGTCGGCCGGCCAGGTCATCACGTTCATCGACGAGCTGCACACCATCGTCGGTGCGGGCGCGACAGGCGAGGGCGCGATGGACGCCGGCAACATGATCAAGCCGATGCTGGCCCGCGGTGAGCTGCGGATGGTCGGCGCCACCACGCTCGACGAGTACCGCCAGCACATCGAGAAGGACGCCGCGCTGGAGCGCCGGTTCCAGCAGGTGCTGGTCGGCGAGCCGTCCGTCGAGGACACCGTCGCGATCCTGCGCGGCCTCAAGGAGCGGTACGAGGTGCACCACGGTGTGCGGATCACCGACTCCTCGCTGGTCGCCGCGTCCACGCTCTCCGACCGGTACATCACCGCGCGCTTCCTGCCGGACAAGGCCATCGACCTGGTCGACGAGGCCGCGTCCCGGCTGCGCATGGAGATCGACTCCCGGCCCGTCGAGATCGACGAGGTCGAGCGGGCCGTCCGGCGCCTGGAGATCGAGGAGATGGCGCTCGAGAAGGAGGACGACCCCGCGTCGAAGCAGCGGCTCGCCGCCCTGCGTGCCGAGCTGGCCGAGAAGCAGGAGGCGCTCACCGCGCTGACCGCCCGCTGGCAGAACGAGAAGGGCGTCATCGAGAACGTCCGCGACCTCAAGGAGCAGCTGGAACAGCTGCGGGGCGAGTCGGAGCGGGCCGAGCGCGACGGCGACCTGGGCCGGGCCGCCGAGCTGCGGTACGGCCGTATTCCGGCGCTGGAGAAGGACCTGGAGACCGCCACCGCCACCGCCGAGCGGGCCGAGGAGAAGGCCATGCTCAAGGAGGAGGTCGGCCCCGACGACGTCGCCGACGTGGTCTCGGCGTGGACCGGCATCCCGGCCGGCCGGCTGCTGGAGGGTGAGACCGCCAAGCTGCTGCGCATGGAGGACGCGCTTGCCCAGCGGGTCGTCGGCCAGGAAGAGGCCGTGCGTGCGGTGTCCGACGCGGTCCGCCGGGCTCGTGCCGGCGTCGCCGACCCGGACCGCCCGACCGGCTCGTTCCTGTTCCTCGGCCCGACCGGCGTCGGCAAGACCGAGCTGGCCAAGGCGCTCGCCGAGTTCCTGTTCGACGACGAGCGGGCCATGGTCCGCATCGACATGTCCGAGTACTCGGAGAAGCACTCGGTCGCGCGGCTGGTCGGCGCCCCGCCCGGGTACGTCGGCTACGACCAGGGCGGCCAGCTGACCGAGTCCGTGCGGCGGCGCCCGTACACGGTGGTGCTGCTGGACGAGGTCGAGAAGGCGCACCCGGACGTGTTCGACGTGCTGCTGCAGGTTCTCGACGACGGCAGGCTGACCGACGGCCAGGGCCGCACGGTCGACTTCCGCAACACGATCCTGGTGCTGACGTCGAACCTCGGCTCGCAGGCCATCGCCGACGTGAACCTCGACGAGCAGGGTCGCAAGGACGCCGTGCTCTCGGTGGTGCAGCGCCACTTCAAGCCGGAGTTCCTCAACCGGCTCGACGACGTGGTGGTGTTCCACGCGCTGGCGACCGAGGAGCTGACCCAGATCGTCGACATCCAGATCGGCGCCCTTGGCCGCCGCCTCGCCGCCCGCCGGCTCACGCTCGACGTGCGCCCCGGAGCCCGCGAATGGCTGGCACTCAACGGGTTCGACCCGCTGTACGGCGCCCGCCCACTGCGCAGGCTGGTCTCCTCGGCCATCGGCGACCAACTGGCCAAGGCCCTCCTGTCGGGCGAGATCGGCGACGGCGACACGGTCCGCGTAGACGTACTCCCGGACAACTCGGCCCTGATAGTCGGCCGCGCCCTATAACCCCGCGAGTCCCGCGTTCAAACACAGCGAGTCCCGCGTGCACACACCCCGAGTTGCGGTTTCGTGCACATCCCGAAACCGCGACTCGAAGATGGCACAAACGAAAGCGGCGCCCTCCCCCTGTGGAGTGGCGCCGCTTTCGTTTACCCCCGGTGCTGGCCCTGCCCCGCTCCGCCCGACGGTTCGGGCCGGTAACCGACGACCTCCCTCGCCGCGCCGCTCGGTCCAGAAGCCGGCGGCCCGCTCACCGGCGGCCCGTGACCTCCGGACAATCGGGCGGCGTCGAGGCCCGCGCGAACATGACCTCCGGGTAGTCGGCGGACGGCCGCGACATCAGCGGCGCCGGCCTGCCCCGCAGGTGCTGGTCGAAGAACGCCCGGACGTACGCCGCCGTGATGGCCTGGCCGCGGGCCGCCGGCGTGGGCGCGCCGAAGTCGAGGCCGAGCTGTTCACCCACCAACCCGAGGTCGGTGAACGACGAATGCACCACGCCGGCCACGGTGAGCCAGCGTTTCCAGCCGGTCAGCCGCTGCCAGTCGCGGTCCCAGCTGTCGGACTCGACCCCGGTGCCGGGGGTGTACAGGTTCTGCCGGCCCATGAACATGAACGGCCGGGACAGCCCGGGCGCGGCCAGCGGAACGTCCGTGGTGCCGTCGATGTCGATCCCCGCCCTGACCCGCGGGTCGGCCACCATCGTGGTGATGGTGCTCGAGCCACCGACCGAGTGGCCCGCCATGCCGATTCGGTGCGGGTCGATGAGCCTGGCCCACCTCGAGTGCGTCAGCTCGTCGAGCACGAACGACACGTCCGCGGCCCGGCCCTGCGTCAGCTTCCGCCAGAAGGCCAGGTTGTAGCTGCCGCAGGCCTCGCACCCGGTGACGCGGCCGTCCGGGAACGTGGTGGCCACGTTCTCGTAGGTGTGGTCGACCAGCACGACCACGTAACCGTGGCTCGCCAGGTCCTCGG
>Ga0164298_10000299_pt1 | contig 13845 bp, 7 predicted proteins | sample Whisoiple_216_MG_FD_109713 | JGI IMG/M metagenome (GOLD analysis project Ga0164298, IMG submission 109713) | Unamended control soil microbial communities from upstate New York, USA - Whitman soil sample_216_MG | ecosystem: Environmental > Terrestrial > Soil > Agricultural land ... | reverse complement strand
ACCGGCGCGGCGGCGCGCGGCGGCGACTGGCGGATCTCGAAGGGAGCCCTCGACGAGGCGGCCGAGGCCTTCCGCCAGCGCCACGGCAAGGCGATGAAGGTGCAGGTGCAGCCCGGCACCGGCGGCGGCATCAGCCTGCAGGGCCGGGCGGCCCCCGGCAGCTACCTGGTGCGGCCCAACGGCGACGTCCGCCCCGACTCGCTGCGTCCCTTCACCTTCGGCAACGCGATCCGCGATGGGGTCGAGACCTGCTGGGTAGCGATCCGCGAAGGCTGGGACGACGAGCGGATCAATCGCTGGGCCGACTCGATGAAGCGGCCCGAGGATTTGGCGAAGTCGGAGCTGGTGGCATATCTGGATGACGAGGTATCCGTGGCGGGGGGGTCGTCGGGCCCGCCTCGGCGGAACCTCCCCCGTTCCGCCGAGTCGGGCCCGACGACCCTTTCCGGGACGACTACCTCCGGTCGCCAGGCAGAGGTTCCGGCCCCGACGCCGCCAAGGCCAGTGGATCCAGCCGAGGAGCTTCGGGAGGCCCAGGCGAAGGTTCGAGATCTGGCCGGGCAGCGGCGCTACAAGCACGCCCCCCTCCGCTGGACCGGGAGCGAGGAGCAACGGTTCGTGCGGCTCGCCGGAGACGGGACGTACCTCCGCCTGAACGAGTCGGGCGGCGTGGTGATGGACGCGCTCGACGGCGGAACGCTTGCCGACGCGGCAAGCGCCCTGCGAGCCCGCTACGAGATCGACGAGTCGCGGGCACGCGACGACGCCGAGACGACCACGCGCGAGCTGCTGCGCCGCGGCGTCGTGATGGCCGCCGACGCCAGCCGTTCCTTCCCGGCCGAGCCGGGGACGACGGACCTGCCGGGTTCCGAGCCGAATGGCTGAGTCGGCACACTTTCGTCACAAATAGGTCTTGAGGCGTGACACTCACGTCCGTACGGTCGGCCGATGCCCTCATTCGTGCCGGAGGTCCCCCTCAACCTCAAGGCGAAGGGAGACCTCGCGGAGTTGAAGGTCGCCGTCGACCTGCTGCAACGCGGCCACAAGATCGCCATCCCCTATGGAGAGGATTGCGATTTCGACCTCGTGTTGATCAGGGGTGAGCGCCTCGAGCGCGTGCAGGTCAAGCACACGCGATCCGACGGCTCGGTGATCAACGTCAGGTGTCGATCTCACTCCCTGACCAACGGCAAGATCCGCCGCGTGAAGCACTACACAGCTAAGACGATCGATCTCCTAGCCGTCTACGACGCGACTTCCGATCGCTGCTACTACGTGCCTGCCGTAGAGCTCGGCGAAGGTCGCTCAACCCTCTGCCTTCGCCTCACGCCTGCTCGCAATGGCCAAAGGATCGGAACGCGGCCAGCCGAGCAATACATCGATCCCTGACGATGGAGCCAGCCGGATTCGAACCGGCGACCTTTCGGATGCAAACCGAACGCTCTGCCAGCTGAGCTATGGCCCCGCAAGGCAAAGTGTAGGCGGGTCAGCGCCTACGGCGCCGCTAGTCGTCGAAGTCGAAGTCCTTGGGCGGCTTCTGCTCAAACCAGAGTTGGTCGTCCTCGGGGCTCTCCTCGAGGAAGTCCGGGGTCTCCTCGAGCACGTCCTCCTCGTGATGCGGCGCTGCGGACTCGGCTTCGGCGACAGGCTCCGGCTCCTCCACTGCCTCGGGCTCGTCGTATTCCTCGGATTCCGGCTCGGCGGCCGGCTTGACAACTTCCTCGACTTCAAGCTCCGGCTCAGGATCGCGTGGCGCCTCGAGCGCCTGGTCGAGTTCGTCGGAGAGGCGCTGCTCGTTCCAGAAGGCGTCGTCCTCATCGTCGTACTCGTCATCGTCGTCGGGGGCAGGGCCCTGAACGCTGACCTCGGCCTCTTCGGTCTCCTCGAGGCCGGCAAGCGGATCGGTCGGGGCGAGGCGGGGCTCGGCGATCTCCTCTTCGACGATCTCCTCGTCGGTGGGGTTGGGCGGACCGCCCAGCTCCTGCTCGACGTCGAACATTTCGGTCGGCTGTTCGGCGATCGCCTGGCGCTCTTCGGTGGAATGGCCAGCGGACGCAGGATCCGGCTCGTCGTCGGGAGCGGCGGCCTCGACCGGGTCGGCGACGATCTCGTGCTCCATCGCCGACGGCTCCTCGGCGGTCGCAACAGACTCCTCGGCCGCGGGTGGCGGCTCCTGCAGGTCGGCGATTGTCGGCTCACGCCGCGCTCCCTCGTCCTCGGCGACCTCAGGCTGCTCCATGAATTCGGTCGGCGCCTCGGCAAGCGGATCCGTCGCCTGCTCGTCGCCAGGCCGGTCCGCCTGACCGAACGCCTCGTCCTCGAGCTGCTGCAGCTCGGAATCGCCCGCGCCGTGCTGGCGCTTCAGTTCCAGATGCTCTCGGATTGCCTCGTCAAGGATGCCCATGGCTGAGTCCCAAAGCGGGAACCTAAAGCCTATGCGGTTATCCTTGCCCTTGCGAGGGCCCTGGGACGAACCTCCCAGCCGCGCACTCGGGGCTATAGCTCAGCTGGCAGAGCGCCTGGATCGCACCCAGGAGGTCGGCGGTTCGAATCCGCCTAGCTCCATCGACGGAAGTGGCTGCACGTGGGGCGCTTCGATCTTTAGAGCACGCTCCAACCGGCTCCGGAATCCGCTCCCATTTCAGGCATTAGTGCCTGAAATCGCGAGGATGCGAAGGCGTTAGCGGCGATTTCGGGTTATTCCGGCTGCTTTGCAGCCGCCGCCTCGGCGCAGGCGGCTGATGCGAGCGGTGCGCTCCCTCCGAGAGGAGCACTCCGCCGACCTTCGCCTCGCGCCACACGCTCACCGCAGCATCAGGCTCTTGAGGACGCATCCGCCGGATCTTCACAGGGCGCTGACCGGCTGCCGTTCAAAGGAGGAAACTCGCCTTCCTCAGATCGGGCCTCACCAGTTCGCAGTCGGGCCGCAGATCGTTGGTGTTCTTCGGACCCTGAAAGGCGGCAAAGCGGCTGAGAAAATCAGCATCGGTCGCGTCCTCGAAATTCATCGCGTAGTTCACCCTAAGGCGATCTCCGTCCTGTACCAGCAGCGGCCCAACGAGGCCCAGGTCGGAATCGAGTTCGACGCCCACTCGGGCAAGCTCAAGCAGGGCGAGGGACTCGGGCCACGTTTTCTTCACGGTGTCGTATGCCGCCTGTCGGAGGCCGGTGCCGAGGACGAAGGCGCGCCCGTCGACGAGGATCTCCCAGACCGGAGCACCTCCGAGCGCATTTCCGGCGAAATAATCCTCTGCCCAGCTGAAATCTTCCTGTGCCACCAGTCGCTGGGTGATCCACTCCGAGTCGTAACGGCTCGTCCGTGCTCCGGGCGGCAGCGCCACCTCCGCCAGGTGCTCTGGCCGAAATCCTCCGCCCCAGGTCTGACCAGCGAGAAGAGCCGCTTCCTCGTCGGGGAACACATAGAAGCCTGCAAGTCGCGATACCGCAGTCGGGTAATGACATCGGCGAACCGCATCGAGTTCGAGCTCGGATCGGTAGTGGTACGCCCTCGCTTCGTCCTCATTCACTCTTGCCAGATACTGAGTCGTCCAAAAGCTCAACGCGGTGTCATGCATTTGGCTCGCCGATACAACCTCCCCTCGATATACGAGCCAAGCCACCAGGGGATCGGCGATGTTCAGGAAGACAAACGCTCGCTCCCACTCGATCTCGCTCACACAGGCCTTCCTCTCAGGACGAAACGCACCTCTGTGTAGTTTGAACCAGATGGAACCGAGAGCACTGAAGCGCCTGTTGCAGCTTCCGCGGCAGGAGCGGCCGCCAAGGATCGCCGAAGGCCTTGAGCTGCTGGCCGCGCAGGTAAAGACCTTGGAGGACGATCTCTCGATTCTCGCCGAGGCCGAGCGGTGGAGGGGGTTGGACATCCTCTCCGCACAGGCCGACGAGGAGGCCGCAAAGGCGCTCATCCTCCTCGACTTCATCCGAATGGCTCAAGGTGACGATGCGGCGCTGGCGCGACAGCTTGGCCGCTTCTCCGAGCACTTGACCAGATGCATCTACGTCGGGATGGCCGAGATGAGCCCGGCGGATTTCGCCGAAGTACAGAGGCTGGTCGACTCGATGCGGGCGTCCCACTACCTGGACGGACCCAACGACGTCGATTGGATCTTCCGCAATCAGCTCCTCGCCCGACGCGAGGAGAGCATCTATGTCGACTACGTCCACGAGGAGGAAGGCGATCGCTGGGTTACGCCGGCCTCCAACGACCTCTTCATGTATCCGCCACCGACGGCTTGGGTCCGCAGGCTCCTCGGCGCATTTCATCGACTCGGGGTTACGAGCGTCGACGGCTTGGCTGTCGTGGCCGACCACTGGTCGTCGGTCACGCTGCGGAAACAGACCCACTGGCAGGAGGTCCTGTCGATCAACCACGCGATCGTCCAGGAACTCGTCGACAGAGATCTCGTCACCGCGCAGGCGACGTCTGACGACGCCAGCCTCGCGATCCACCACTGGCCGTTCCCGATGGGGAGCTTGGATCTCAGCCAGGAAAAAGTCGACATCTCGGAACTCGAAGCCCAGAGGGCCAGCTGGCAACCGGACTACTGAGGGACGCGGTCGAACAGAGTGCGGGGGAACACCGCGCTTGGTGATCAAGATCGGAGACATGACACCGAGCTTGGGATTCGACCGACGTCAACTACATCTGGCGGGCTTCCACGGCTTCGACGACAAACGCGATCATCGCCACCATCTGGCGGGCTTCCGCTGGTCGAAGGACTATGCGGTGGTGGGCGAGTGGGTTGCGCACAGCGCCGAAGATCCCCTGGGCGATCAACATCACTCCTCGCTGCCGACTCTTACCGGTCTCGGTAGAAAGGTCACCTAGGACGATCAAAGGGTTGTCCGGGTTGAGGGCCTTGCCCGCAAGTTGATCGCCATCGAGGTTGAGGCCGCTTGCCTCGCGCAGGACATCCCGCATCACCTTGGCGGCCTCAGCTACCCCCTGTGCAAAATGGCCGTCGAGGAAGAGGATCGAGCAGGCTTCCCTCACCTTCGCGGGAAGCTCGTCGAGGCTCAGTTGCGAGGGAGAAACGGCCTCTGGAGGCTCGTATGCCAGCGGTTCGATCTGCGGAACTTGCTCGGTCGGCGTGGCGGTTGATGCCTCTTTCACAGCGAGGTAATCCTCGGTCGTTTCCACATTGCGGTAGGGGTAAACGCTTCGGCGGTCCAGGGTCACGGTCCAGCTATCGCCTTCTCCGCCGATCGAGCTATAGATGCCCTCGGTCGTCAACATCGCCCGCAGCTTGGCCATTTCGGTGGCCGTCACCGTCGGGCCTCGGGAAGTCCATTCGCTTCTGAATTGCTCGGCCTCCAAGCGAAGTTGCTCCGTCTTCCCAGGATCCGCCGGTCGGAAGCCCATTTGCTCGGCTACACACCACCGCAGAGCTTCAACGAAGCGCTGCACGTCTTCGCTATCACCCGCTGCCGCCAGGCCCGCGACCGTCAGGGTCACGTCAGAGCCTTCCTGGGTGCCAGTGGAATAGACGAGAGACCGCGGTGCTGCCTCGAGTACATCATCGAGATCCAGGTGGTAATCCTGGTCGAGTACCGCCTGCACATACTGCCGAGTCGGCCACTTCCCTCTCTGCTCGAAGACCTTTCTCACCACTTCGAGCAGCGCATCAAGGGGCGAAGCTGCATCCTTGGGCATGAGCGGAGCCTATGGAAGGCGCGCCTCCTCCCAAGTGGGCGCGACCTCGTTCGGCACCGCCACGTTGTGGCGACCTCGATGCAGGGCCCAGAAGCGCCGATTGGACTGGAAAGATCGGTACGTGACGGTAGGGGGCTTCCGCGCGAACCGTTTCTGGCTTCCAGAGGGGCAGGAAATCTCGATGCTCGATTCCGGCTTCATGACGGATCGATCCGATTTCCTTGCGGCGGCGACGCCTGACGCGAAGCGACTCTCCGAGCTGGCAGACATCGACTGCCTCGTCCTGATCGGCGAGCCTGGGCTCGGCAAGACGACCGAGCTCAAGGCCGAGTACCGCCGGGGCGACGCCTCGCTGCAGAATGGCGACCACGCGCTGCTGGTCGAACTCGGCTTCACCAGGGTGGCCTCGGAGCTGGAGGAGAGGATCTTCGGCTCGGAGGAGTTCAAGGAATGGCGGGAAGGCGAGGGACGTCTTCACCTTTACCTCGACTCGCTCGACGAGGCGAGGATGCGGCTCGAGACGGCCGCGAAGCTTCTGATTCGCGGCCTCGAAGACGCACCCCATCAGCGCCTAGTCATCCGGCTCAGTTGCCGCAGCGCCGATCGCCACCAGACGCTGGAGAACGAGTTGAGTGGATGGTTCGGAGGCGAGCGATTCTCGGTGCGCGAGCTGGCGCCGTTTACCCGCTCCGACGTGGAAGCGGCCGCCGCGGCAGAAGAAGTCGACCCTGAGAAGTTCATCAACGAAGTCGTTGCGAGCGAACTGCAGTCGCTGGCCATGGTCCCCGAATCGCTGAAGTTCCTCTTGGGGATCCACCGTGAGAGCGGAAGCATCCCGACCCAGAGATCGGACGCTTTCGAGCAGGGCCTCGAGTTGCTCTGCCGTGAGCCCGACGAGGATCGGCGGACCGGGCAGACCTCACCTTCTTCCCGCATGGCCGTCTCCGCCAGGGTCGCCGCGGCGACGATGCTCTCCGGACGGAGCGTGATTCGAACGGCACCCGGCACCCCAGGGCCCGACGAAGCCACGCTGGCCGAACTGGCGGGTGGCCGCGAGATCGACCGGCACGTGGGGGTGGAAAGAAAACTCGATATCGACGAGACCGCGGTGGAAGACGCGCTCGGCACCGCGATCTTCGCCGGCGCGGGCGTCGGCCGGAGCCGGTTCGCCCAGACCAGCCACAGCGAGTTCCTGGCCGCGCGTTGGATCGCTGACGGTGGCCTGTCCACGCGCCAACGCGATGACCTCCTCTTCGGCGGGGCGACCGGCAAGCTGGTCCCCCAGCTGCGAGAGGTCGCGGTGTCTCTCGCCGAACTGTCCCCCGAATTCGAGGCGGTGCTGCTTGATCGCGACCCCTTGGTCCTGCTTCGCTCTGAGCCGAGGGGGCTCGACAATGGCGGGCGCGAACGGGCCGTGGAGGCGCTGATGGAGGGCGCGCGCGATCTCGCCGTCGACCGGTGGGATCGTCGCCTACGTCGGACCTTTTCCTCGCTCGCCTTCCCCGGGCTCGCGGATCTCCTCGGGTCGATCATCGCCGACGGGACCGATTCACCTTGGGCACGCCAGATCGCCTGCGACCTGGCGGCGGGATGCGGCCTAGTCGCGCTGTCTCCTGTGCTGACCGACCTCGCCCTCGACCCAGACACCGACCTTCAGGTCCGCGTGGCAGCCACTTCAGCGCTCGGCGACCTCGCCGACGAAGCGCGGCTTGAGAAAGTCCGACCGCTCGCAACCGAGCCGCTCGACGAGGACGAGGACGACGAGCTGAAGGCGGCCGCGCTGAGGATCCTCTGGCCCGGCGTGATCGGCGTCGAAGAACTTGTCACATCACTGACCGAGCCGAAGCGCGAGCATTTCATCGGGGGCTATCGCATATTCCTGGCGCGCGAATTGGTCGATGGCCTGGAGACGGGCGACCTGGCAACCATGCTGCATTGGGCGTCGGGCGTCCCCGTCTCCCACTTCGGGACCGACGAGCTTTCGACGCTTCGGGAAGAGGTGTTCGTGGCGGCCTGGCCGGCCATCGTCGTCGACAAAGACATTCGCGAGGCGTTCCTCGATGCGCTCGTGCCGTTGGTGCGCAAGAACAGCAATCTGCTCTCCCATTCGGTGCTGACCGACCACCCGGAGGTCTTCGTGGAGCGAGCTGCACGGCGAAGCCTGGTCGAGGGCCTGGTTCCTTTGATGGCCGCAGAAGAGCTGACGCTTGTCAACGTTCTCTTCGCCGTACCAAGGCTGCTGAATGCAGACGACTTCGACTGGTTGCTCGAAGAGCTCCGTGCCGCCCGCGGCACGGAGCTTGAGCGTCCGTTCGCTGAACTGATTGACCGTCTGCCCGTCCTCGGCGGGTCCGAGCTGGCAATACTGGAAGCGCTCGGCGCAAGCTCTGTGCTCGACGAGCTAAGCGGGCCACGATTCGAACCGGTGCAGATCGACTCGCCGGTCGCTGAGGAGATGCGACGTATCCATGCCGTCCGCATCGAGACTGAGGCGGAGGAAGACGACGAATCAGAGCCCGACCTCGACATTCCCGGCCGGGTCAAGGCGGCGCTCGACGACTACGAAGGCGGCGATCGCGACGGCTTCTGGGTCGCGACTAAGTGGATGGAGATCAACGAGCGCCGCCACCGGGAGTATCTGGTCTCCGACCTCACTGCGATGACCGGCTGGCCGCTGATCGATGATGTCGACCGGCAACGCATTCTGGATTTCGCTCCGTCCTACCTGCGCGAGGGCGGCGCGGAACCCGAGCGATGGCTACGCCAGCAGACGATCTTCTGGCCCGCCTGGGCTGGCTATCGCGCGCTTCGCCTGCTCGCCGATCGCGATCAGGTGAAGTTCGCTCAGCTGGCCGATTCCGTCTGGGAGAGCTGGGCGGCGGTCATCGTCGGCTGGTTCCGGGACGCGACCATCGGCTCCGACGAGAGCGCCTTCAACGACTCGATGTTGCAGCAGCTTTTCTCCAAAGCCCCACGAGAGGGAGCCGATCGTTTCGCCGAACTTCTCGACCGCGACCTGCGCGCCGCGCGACCCCTCGTTTCGTTGAACCTGGTCGAGCGCGTGTGGGCTCCCGAGCTCGAGGAGGTGATCCTGCGACGCGCCAAGCGGCCCCGGCGCGATCCGGATCGTCGTGCCGAACTCCTGCGGATCCTGGTCGCGAACGGATCTGCCGCCGGGCTCAAACACGCCAGGCGGCTCGTCGTCCCCGGGGCGCTCTCCGGGGGTCCCGGTCGACGGGCGCTGGCCGCCGAGGTGGCGATGGTGCTACTTGAGCAGCGGGGCACGACAGAGTGGGAGCGGATATGGAGGCTGATGCAAGACGACGTGGACTTCGGTCGGGACCTCGTCTCGCGCCTCGCCGGACGTGAGGCGCAGATCGCGGCGAACCTTCCGGCGGCGGTCGCTGTCGAGCTCTACCTATGGGTCGAGGAGCAGTTCCCGTCCGCCGAGGATCCGCACATCGAAGGCGTCCATAGCCCGAGTTCTCGAGAGCAAATCGGAATGTGGCGGTGGCGGATCATCGGCGTGATCGCCGCGCAGGGGACCCGCGAGGCGGTTGACACCCTGAATCGCCTGGCGACGATGTTTCCCGAGATGATCGGGATCAAGCGGTACCAGCACGACGCCGAGGAGATCTTCGAACGCTCGGAGTGGGAGCCACCTCTGCCGCGCGACGTCATCATGCTCTCCGAGGACGGCAGGCGACGATACGTCCGCTCGGACCGCGAGCTTCGCGAGATCCTGATCTTTGGACTCGAACGCTGCCAGGAAAAGCTCCAGGGCCAGGAGGGCGTGGTCTCCCTCCTCTGGGACTCCGAGCCGCTGCGCCCGAAGCGCGAGCGGCAGGTCGCCCTGTGGCTGGCGGACCGCCTGAAGGAAGACCTCAAGGGCCAGGGCATCTTCGTCGGCCGCGAGCTGGAGATCAACGCGAACCCCCATGGCTACATGGGTGAATCGGTCGACATCATCTGCGAGGCTGTCGCCGGCGAGCGGGTCGAGGGATCGCCGATCGTGAGGGTGGTGATCGAGCTGAAGTGCTGTTGGCACGCAGACCTGGACAAGGCTATGAAGGAGCAACTGGTCGATCGCTACCTAGACGGCGATCACCGGCAGGGGATCTACGTCGTCGCCCACTTCGATTCTCCCGACTGGGACGCATCCGATGGCGTCAACTGCCGCCGCTGCCGTCGCCGGAACTTCCAGGCGAGCTGGGACTTCTTCACGCAGCAGGCAGAAAAGGCTAGTGCCGACGGAACCGCCGAAGTGAGCGCCTTCGTTCTCGACTGCAGTATCTAGGGCCGCGAAGATCTGCGGAAATCTGGGGGCGGCACCATCGCGCCGATCGCGGGCATACAGACCCACTGGCGCCGCTCCACTTAAACCTTTCGGTGTGCTCTGCGCTCTTTATAAATAGACGACATGCAGACCACCGCCCCCACCTCCCTCCCCGATCTCGCCGCCGCAGCGCAGGCGGGCGATCCTGCGGCGCGCGAACAGCTCTTCAAAGCCCTGCAGCCGATCGTGGCAAGGACGGCCCGCGGTATCACCGGCCCCGGTGTCTGGGTCGGCGAGGACGCCATCCAGGAGGCGTTGCTCGACATCGGAGGCGGCCTCGACGGGCTCGATGACCCGTCGAAGATCTCATCGTGGGCGAAGGCGGTCACGGCCAATCGCACTCAGAAGGTGATCGCCAGGGAGAAAGCGCACGGCGCGGAGCCTCTCGACCCGGAGCTGCTCGCCCGGACCACGGTCGGCCTGGCTCTCTCCGAAAAGATCGAACTGATCGAAGTCTTCCGCACCCTCCCCGCCCGACAACGCGCCGTGACGTACCTTCGCGCCGAGGGCCACAGCGTGAAGGAGGTCGCCGAGATGCTCGGCTGCGCCGAGGGCACGGTCAAGGCCTTTTACCACCACGGGCGCGCCCGGCTCGAGGCCGAGCTCCGCCATCGCGGGCTGACCCCGGACCGGTTCGAGTGAGGGACGAGGGCTCGCCCGATCCGCTCAAGGAGCTCTTCGCCGCAGCCTCCGAGAAACCGCCGGAGATCCGCGACACCCTTCCCCTGCCCCCGCCCGGCCCCCCGCCGCCGCTCAGCCCTCGCTCGATCCTTCTTCCGCTTCACAGGCAAGACGGCTTCGGCTGGCCGCAGTTCGAGGGCTTCTGCGTCGAGCTACTCGAGCTTCAGCCCGAGGTGAAGGCCGCGTACCTCTTCGGTGGCTCGGGGTCCACCCAGGAAGGCATCGACATCGTCGTCGAGTTCGTCGACGGAACCAAGCTGGGCGTACAGTGCAAGCAGGAGAAGCAGTTCGGCGCAAAGGCTGTCGACAGGGCGGTGGAAAGCACCACCTACAGGGCGGACCGCTATTGGATCCTGCTCAGCCGCGAGGCGACCGCCGGGGCGCGGCGTGCCATTGACGCGCATTCAAGGTGGGAGCTCCTCGACGTCGGCGACATCTCCCGTCTTGTCCGACGCCTGCCGCCGGAGAACGCCCGCCGACTGGTCGAGGCGCACTTTGGCGCCGCCTGGCGCCAGCGCTTTCTCGGCCGCAGCGGGCCGGCCCTCTTCCTCAGCGCAGGTTCGGTGTCCACGGAGAGTGCTGACGAGAGCCGCCTCTTCCACCAAGGATGGGACCTCGTCGGTCGGGACCAAGAGCTAGAGGCGCTGCGACGTTTCCGTGGCTCGGATCGCCGTGTGGCCGTCCTGTCCGGCCGGGGGGGAATCGGCAAGAGCCGCCTGCTGACCGCGTTCGCCGACGAGGTGGACGGGGATAGCCGGAGCAACGTCGTCCATCTGGCCGCCAACGTGCCGGCGACCCCGGAGGGGCTCGACGAGCTGCCCCTCGACGTCGCCCTCATCATCATCGACGACGCCCATCGGCGCGACGACTTGGAGCAGATACTCAACCTCCTCAGATACCGCCAGGAGCGAGATTCGGCGCTCAGAGTCATCATCGGCACTCGCCCGCGGCGGCTCGACGAGCTGCGCTCGACCCTCGCCCGCAGCGGCTTTGAGTTCGCGCACGTCGAACTCTTCGAGGAACTCGAAGAACTGGAGCCGGGAGACGTCCGCCGGCTAGCCGAGCAAGCACTGGGGCCGGATCACCTGCAACACGTCGATGCGCTCTGCGCGGTGAGTCGCGACTGCCCGCTAGTGACCGTGGTGGGGGGCCAGCTGATCCGTCGCAACAGCATTCACGCCGCCCTGCTCGAAAACGACGAGGAGTTTAGGCATCAGACGATGGCGGCCTTCGAGGATGAGCTGCTCGGCGACATCGAGAGCGCCGTCCCCAAGGAGGAGGCGCGGACCCTGCTCGAGGTCCTCGCGGCAGTCGGCCCTCTGCCGATGGGGAACTCTGAGGCCGTCGACGCCGTCGCGGCCTCCCTGGAGCGTCGCGCGGACAGGGTGAGGAAGGACATCGGGCACCTCGAGATGGCCGGCGTCCTGCGTCGCAGCGGCGACCAGCTTCGGGTCAGCCCGGATCTGCTCTCTGACTTCGTCCTCAAGGAGGCGTGTCTGACGAAGTCGGGGGAACCGAGCGGCTTCGCCGAGTTCGTCTACAGGCATTTCGGGGGGGTTCTGCCGGGGCACGTGCTGCGCAACTTGGCCGAGCTCGACTGGAAGGCGCGTGCGGCCGGCAACGACGTCGACCTGCTGGGTAAGGCTTGGGAGGATCTGCGGCGCGAGCTGCTGGCGGCGGGCAACGCGAAGCGCATCGCCCTACTCGGCCGCCTCGAAACGATTGCCTACTTCCAGGCCACCCAGGCACTGGAGATCGTCGAGAGCCTCCTCGAACACCCGAACGACCCGGAGACGGAGCCGAAGGACGAGCTCGTGGAGCAGTTCGGCCTGCGGCCGCGGACGACTAGAGACGTGCTCGAGAAGCTGCCGCCCGTGCTCGAGGCGATCGCCTACACCGACTCGACCGTCGAGCGAGTGACCGAGATCCTCTGGAGTCTGGGACAGGACGACCCACGTGACGAGAACCCTCATCCCGAGCACCCGATGCGAGTCCTCGGCGAGATGGCGGGATACGCGCCGGCGAAGCCAGTGGGTTTCAACGAGCTGGTGCTGGCCGCTGTCGGCCGCGAGCTCGGCAAACCGGGCGCATACGAGCACCGCAATTCGCTCTTGAGCATCGTCGGCCATGCCTTGGAGCGCGAGGGGCTGAACACGTGGTCACGCAGCGAGCGCGAGGTCGTGATGAGCGGCTTTCTGATCGACCCCAAGCCGACGCGGAAGGTGCGTGCCAAGGCGATCGCGCTGCTGCGCGACGCGGCGCTCGGCGGCGACGTCCGCGCCGCGACGATCGCGGTGAAGACGATCGGCGACGTGCTCGGCGGGCCACGCGGCTACTTCGGCAAGGAGATCTCCGACGACGAGCAGTCCGTCTGGAAGCCGGAGCAGCTGGAGCTGATCGACGTGCTCGCGGAGGTGGTCGCATCGGATGCCCGGCCGACGACGCTGCTGGCAGTAGTTGACGCACTTGCCTGGCAGATCGAATTCAGCCCCTGGCCCGAGGTCGTCGACGTCGCGAAAAAGGTGGTCGGGTCGATCGAGGAGACGCTCACGCTTGAGGTGACGGGCATCGTGCACAAACCCTGGTCCCTCGCCTGGCGCCCGAGCGCGACCGAGCGCTTCGGCGCTCCGAGCCGTGAGCGGGCCGAGTTGGCCGCGCTGACCGAGCGCATCGCGCGAGATGTGATCCAGCAGGCCGGAACACCAGGGGCCGCCCTTGAGCTCGTCGAGGGCGCCGTCACGGAGCTGACCGCCGCCGAAGAGAGGCCGAATCCAGCCGCGATTCTTATGGCGCTTTGTCGGGCGGACTTCGAGTGGGGAGTGGCAATAGCGAGCGAGTTGATCGACAGGCCCTCCCGTAACCTGGTCTCATCGCTGCATGCGCTGATCGTCGCGATCCGCGAGCAGGACCCCAACCGCGCCCGTGCACTCTGCCTCGCGGCGCTCGACGGCGGTGACGGGGAACTCGCGGGGGCCGTCGCTCGCGCCTACTGGAGCCCGCACTGGGTCGGCAGCCGCAACGAAACCGACGTTGAGATCATCGAACGCCTGGTCGAGGCCGAGGAGCCGGTTCGCTCGGTGGCGGTCGCCGGGGTCGGCGTGCTCGCCACGGTCGAGCCGGACGTCGCCGCGCGGATCGCCGCCGACGTCGTTGT
>Ga0164298_10000298_pt1 | contig 13876 bp, 12 predicted proteins | sample Whisoiple_216_MG_FD_109713 | JGI IMG/M metagenome (GOLD analysis project Ga0164298, IMG submission 109713) | Unamended control soil microbial communities from upstate New York, USA - Whitman soil sample_216_MG | ecosystem: Environmental > Terrestrial > Soil > Agricultural land ... | reverse complement strand
TCGACTCGGACGGGAGCGGGAAGCACTCCAAGCTCTACGTTCACCGCCCGCCGAGGAGCTGGCGCGCGTCAGTCGCGCGGAGCAAAAGGCGATCGCGTCCCTGAAGCGTCACCGCGAGGAGCGTGAAGCGATGCCGGAGGGCGCCGCCACCGCCGAACCCAAGCCAACCAGCCCGGAGGCTCGCCTTGAGGCTGTCTTGATCGAGCGACGGATCGAGCAGCTCGCCCGCCGTGCCGTAAGGGCTGCCCAGCTCGAACCGATCGACCCGGTCTATGACGCGCTCGGTCCCTTCCCTCATCAAGACCCAGACAAGGCGCTCGCTTGGGGCGGGGCCGCCCATTCGATCGCCGTGTACCGCCTGCGGCAGGGGATCGAAGATCCCAAAGTCCTGCTTGGAAAAGAGCCAAGGGGGGCCGCAGCGCGAGCCGAATGGGTCCGCGTACAACGACAGCTCCAAGAGGCCCAGCGCGACCTTCAATGGGTCGACCGAAGCGTCGGACGAGAGGCAGCCGGGATCGCGATCGGTCGATAGCGAATGGCCGGGGCAACAAGTGATGCTGCCGGACAAGCCGTCGTGAGCGCCCCGCCCCTAGTGAAGTCAAGCCCTTTGGGTAAGACTGCGGCGCGGCGCGGCGCGGAAGGTTCCGGCCCCCGCGTTGACCTGTCCGCCGTTGCGGGAGTCGAGCCCTCGTCCTGATTTGCCACACGCGCCCCGGCGTGTGGCTTAACGGGCCCCGGCTCCCGCAACCGGCGGCGCTAGCAAGACCTCAGATTCCTACCAGGGAAAGTTGTCCATTCTTTTCCCCGAGTTTGCAGGGAGTCCCGCCCAAGTACCCGCTTGGCTCCTCTACGGTACCTACTGAGAAAGCCCGGGCCGCACTCCAGCGGGCACCGGGCCAACTCAACCTAGGGGGCCGTGTGGACGCACACGGCCCCTTCTCGTACTGACAAAATTTATACTGGAATCAGCTTCACTATAAATTTCCGTCAGCTGCTTTTTTAGCATTTTGCGCGTCACTTCTTCGAAGGCTTGTCAGCATCCGTCCGGCGAGGTAGCGCGTCGCTCAGTCGCCGTCGTACTCGGGCGTCTTCCAGGGGATCTCGAAGATCGCCTCCCAATTGTGTTGTAGCGCGGGCGTCAGGTCGGCCCAGGTCGCGGCCGTCAGCAGGTTCTCGTACTTAACGAAGAGGCGACCGATCAGGTCGATGGTGTCGTGTACGTCGTCCAGCGTCGGAAGCTCGGTCCCCTTCCGGGTCGGCGCGTCCTCCGGGTCCGGCTCGGGCGGCCCGCCATCGCGCCGGATCGTCCGAGCGTCGAAGTGGGCCACGTGCATGTCCACGTAGTCGCGGACTTTCTTCGACCCGTCGAGCAGGGCGGCCAGGTCGGCCTCGGGGATGGACGGGTCGAGGTGGTCGCCCAGGCCGCCGCCGAACTGCGCGGCCCACGCGGCTTCGGCCCGCTGTCGCCAATGGGGGTCGTTCCCGTCGTTGCCCGTCCACAGCCCGACCCACCACTCGCGGGTCAGCAGGATCGGCGTCTCCTTCATCTCGAATATCACCCGCGCTAGGCTCGCCACGTCTTCGTTGCGGGCCTCCGTCTGGCGACGAACGGCCGAGGCCTGGTCCTTTGTGTAGACGTTGAACAGGAACTCCCAGAAGTAAGACTCGGTGCCCCGCAGGCGGTTGTTGGCTTCCACCATCTCATGCAGGCGGAGCCACGCGAACCGCTGTAGGTGCATCGTGAAGACATCGTTAGCGACGCCCTTCTCCATGCGGTGTCGCCACTTCTCGATCCGCTGATCGGTCAAGGTCGGATCGTTCCCGATGTTTCGGACGACGCTCTCGGCTACAGCCCGAACTCAGCAGCCGGCGGCGTGGGGGCCGGCGCGGCTTGCGATGGCGGAGCTGCTTCGATCGACGGCCCGTCGGGCGCGGGGGTAGGCGCGACTGAGGTGGGCGGGTCTAGCTTGAGTTTCGCGTTCGCCTTCGGCTCGCGCTCGTTCTCGAGCGAGCCCCCGCCCGTGTCTCGGCTCTTTGCTCTTGAGCCACCTAGGGGCTTGCGTCGACGCATTCGCATCGAGGGTTTCACCACGACACGCGGCGCTTGGTCCAAGCCTTCGCGGATCGGCGCCGGCTCAGAATCAGACCCCTGGCCGAGAAGCGAAATAACCGCCAAAACGATGGCGAGCGCCAAAGCAATCACGGCGAACACCCGGAGTACAGGTATCGAGAGCTTTGGCCGTGACACTCGCCGACGCCTTGGGGGTTGTGGTTCGTCAGCGTCGGATCGCTGACCCAACGCGACCGTATCGGCGCCCCAGTGGTCCTCAGCGTTCACTTTCCCCGCCTTCGGCCAGGTCCGTCAGAACGGTGTCCCCGAACCAGGGACGAAGCGCAAGGCGTGCCGGCGGCAAATGGCCGTAGACGAGCAGGGCGCTTCCGGGCCGCGCCCCGCGAACGATGTTCGCGGGCGCCAGTTCCCGGTACGTGCTGCCCTCAGTCGAGGATGCGCGGCCGGCCTCGCCGGCAGTCTCGCTTCGCTGACGAAACTCGCCCTCCCCCACGACCTTGCTGATGTAGCTGAGCGTGTCGGGGTCGCTGATGCCGCTCGCGAAGACCTTGGCCCGGTGGTTGTTCACGATCGTCTGCGCCTGCTTGCCGTAGCGCGCCTCGACCTGGGCCAGGTCTTGAAAGACCGTGACGAGCTGGATGCCCTTGCCCGCCCCCGTCGAGGCGAGTCCCGCAAGGTCGGGAACGGGCGCGATGTTCGCCGCCTCGTCCAGCACGACCAGGAGCGGGGGATCGATCGGCTGGCCCGTCTGCGCGGTGAAGTCCGAGACGACGGAGACCAGCTCCGTGATCATTGCCGCGAACAGCGCACGCAGTCGCTCTTGCTCGTGGTCGGGCGCGCAGAGGTAGAGCGTGTTCGCGTTGCCGTCGAGCAGTCGTGCCGGCGTGTACTGCGCCTTTGAGCTTGCCTCGAGGACGCGGGGGTCGGCGAAGGCGGTCAGGATCGTCTCGGCCGTCGTGTAGATCGAGCTGCGCTGGCGCTCCTCGCGATTCCAGTTCGCATTCCATGCACTGAGCGCGTCGGACGATTCCGTTTCGCGCAGGCGCTTGCTCACGTCGGGCTCGGCATCAGGACCATCGTTCAGCCAGCGGATCACGTCGGCCATCGCACCACCGCTCGACGCCGCCGCAAAGAGCAGCGGCGCCAGCAGCTTCTCCGCCGCCGCGTACCAGAAGTCCGCATCCCCCAGGCCGCCCGATCGAGCGGCGCTGGCGAGCCGGTGAGAGACGAGCATCGCCCCATGCCAGCTTCCGCAACCCGAGAGCGGCGTCGCCTTCACCGACTCAATCCCAGTCGCGGCGGTTGGGTCGAAGACCATTACTTCCCCAATCGAGCGGCGTCGCTTGATCGTGGTCAGCAACAGGTCGCTCTTTACCGATGTTGCGATGACCGGCCCTTCCCACTCCAAGAGTGCGGGGATCGCGAACCCGGTGGTCTTCCTGCTGATCCGGCTCGGGCCGAAGACGACTACGGAGGCTTCGGCCTCGGCGGCAAGTAGATGCCGGCCCTGACGACCGAGCGTCAGCCGTCCGCGTTGCGGTCCACGCACCCGTAGCTCGCGCAGATCGCGCTTGCTCGCCCAGCGCGCCCCCTGCACCCTGCGTTGTCGGCCAGCACCGTCGCGGATCTGGCGGTCGATCAAATGAACAACGAGCGCGATGGTGCCAAGCGCTACCGCCATCGCAAGAGCGGCACCGTTCACGTCGCCGCCCCGCTTCGCCCGGCATGGCGAACCATCCGAGCATCGGTGTCGACGATCCTCTGCTCAAACGATGAGAGCCGGTGCTGGACGAGGAAGGAGCGCCGGCCTACCTGCCACAGCGCCTCGCCTCGTCTCAGTGTCGGCACAAGCTCCGCCTCGGTCGCGGTGAACCAGAGGAAATTCCGCAGCCCTTCGACTTGATCGGGGGGCTGTGCGAGAACGACCTTCGTGTCTGCGTCGGCGATCAGCCCTTCGGCGATCCGCGCCTCGCGCGAGCCCGCCGCACCCGACGCGCCCAGGTCAGAGAGACGGTGCAGGGCGATGATGTTCTGAACGCCCCAGGCCCTGCTCAGCTTGAAGGAGGACTGCAGCCATTCGGCGACGCCGAGGTCGGCGGTGATCCGCCATGCCTCGTCGACCACGACGATCAGCTTCGCGCCGCCTTCGCCGCCCTTCTCGGCGAGGCGCTTTCGCTCCAAGACGACGCCTTGCAGCCAGGCGGCGGCGCAGGTCATGAGGATGCCCAGCGCCGCTGAGTCCTGAACAGCGCTCAGATCGAGGACGACCAGCGGCGCGTCCAGGTCAAGGCCCGCGCTCGTCGGCCCATCGAACATGCCCCGCAGGTCGCCGTGGCAAAGTCGCTGAAGCGCGAGCGCGAGCTGCCGGGTCGCCTCGGCGAACTCCGCCGACGCCATCACCAGCTCCGCCGTCATTGCCTCGATTGGATGGAGCAAGGCATCGACGACTTGCGGCAAGGTCGGTTGCTCGTTGCCCTCGCAGATGACCTTGAGCGCGACCCGCAGGCCGGCGTCCTCCTCCGGTGTCAGCTTCCGCCCGAGCGCCGCTGAAGCTACCGACCGCAAGAGGCTCAGCTGAGCCTCCCAGCCCATCCGCGAGTCGATCGGGTTCAGCCGAACCGACCCGCCCGGCACCAGTCCTATGACGGTCCCGCCGAGTGCTGCGGCCAACGGTCCGTACTCGCCCTTGGGGTCGAGTACCCAGGCTTGGCGGCCGAAGACGTGCTGGCGGGCGATGTAGGTCTTCAGGAACGCCGACTTGCCGCGACCGAGCTGGCCGACGACCAGCATGTTCGGGCCGGAGAGAATTCCTGCCTCATAGGCCGCCCAGGGATCAAAGAGGAAGGCGCCGCCGCAGGCATCGCGGCCGATGTAGGCACCGGGGGCGCCAAGGCCACCCTCTGCGAGGAACGGATAGGCCGACTGGAAATGCGCCGTGGTCGCCGCGTGACCAGGCCGCTCGGCGCGATAGCCAGCACCCCGGAGCAGGGTCATGCCAACCCCCGGCCGAGCGGCAGCGTGAAGGTAAAGCCTTCCTCCTGCTCACCGTAGAGTCGCTGAAGCTCCAGGCGGCAGAGCGCCGCCGCGTGTTCGACCTCCGTGGCGGTCTGCTCCAGCTCGGCGGCCGAGCTGGCGGAGACGGTGAGGAACCCCGCGAAGCGCATCTCGGCGTGGCCATCTGCCAGCTCCTCCTCTTTGCGCGCCGCCGCCTGCTGGCGTCTACGTACCCGCGCCGTGGTCATGAAGCCTTGGCGCTCGCGCTGCAATTCGTCGGCTACCTCAGCGGTTCGCGCTGCCTCTGCCTTTCGGATCGCGCGCTGATGCGGGACCGGCTCGATGCAGACCGCGACCGTGCGCAGCGCGGTCGTCTGCATCAGAAGCGGCGTCAGGAAGGCTGGGCCGACATCGGTGCGCGGCCAGGCAGCGATCCAGAAAGTCGCGTGGTGGGCTGAGTCGGTCCGGTAGCTACCCCAGCTCGCCTCATCGGCGAGCGGACCCATCAGCTCCGGCTCGACACCTTCGCGATCCCGATCGCCGAGTGCTGCCCGCGCTCGACCCTGGCGACCGAAAGGATCAAAGGCGTCGCGGATCGCCTCCGCGAAGCGACGCGGGCGAAGCAATCCGAAGACCGTGACCTCGGCGATCGAGAGTCGCTCCGCGAGGTTCTCGGCCTCGCGCAAGACCAGCTCACAAGCTGCCGTCTCCCCGCCGCCCATCCGGCGCAGCTCGCGGGCGCCCCGGCGCTCATCGATCTGGACCGCGAGCAGAATCTCGTGCTCTTGAGTCGCCGGGGCGGCGGACTCGACCAGCTCGATATAGGAGGCGACCAGGCCCGTCTCCAGCGACACGGCGCGGTCGCGCTCGGCCTGCAGGTAGCCCGCCAGCTCGTCGCCCTGCGCGGGCAAGGTGCGCTCGATCCATTGCAGACGCCGGACCGGGCTACCGTCCCTCGCGAGGCTCGCGAGGACCGAGCCCCAGCCCTCCAGCTTGCGCTCTTGCTCGGCGCCGTCGAGAAGTCCGAAGGCGCCGGCTCGAACCGCGAGCGCGGCGGTGTAGGTGCCCGCTGCGCGGTCGTAGAGAACCCCGACCCGATCGGAGCCGTAGGGCGCTTCGAGCATCCGCAGTCCCGCCAAGCCGGACGGCAAGGAGCCTTCGCCGATCGCGGGGCCATCGGCGCCCGACTTGAAACCCGAGCCGGGAGCGCGCGATCGGTAACCGCGCTTGCGCTCGGCGGAGCGCAGAAGCCAGCGCACCCCGATTGGTGTCCACGCCTCAAGCGTGCGCCCCTCGAATGGCAGTAGGACCGCCGCTGCGGCGCCGCCGACCAGGACGAGAGCCACGATGAGGCCGAGGAAGGAGCGCAGCGCGTAGAAGGCGAGGAGGCCGATCGCGGCCGCGGTCGCGAGGACGGCCACCTGGCCGAACCGAAACGGGCCGACGACGCCTCGATCCTCAAGCGGACCGAAGCGGTAGCGCCGCGCGCTCATCGCTTCGCCTCCCCGGTCGGCTTACCGGCGCCGCTTCCCTCAGCGGCCGGTCGCGGCGGTTTCGTGCCGCTGGCAGGGGCTTCGCCGCCCTTCGCCTCGCCTGGCTCCGGGGTTGAGCTCGCCGCTGCGGGCGAGGACCCCGGAGACGCTCCCGAGGTACCGCCTTCAGCCCGTGGGCGGGGGCGAGCCTCGCTGCTCGTTCCCGAGTCCGCATGTGAGCTTTCGGGGCTAGACGCACTCGATCCGCTCGCGCCGACAGCCTGCGCGGTGCCAGAGCCCTCAAGCTGTCGGCCCGCTGCCTTGGCGCCCTTGGCGGCGGATACCCCCGCGATAACCGGGAGCGCGGCGGCGCCTCCAGCGCCGCCGCTCGCCCCGGCTGCCTCGCCGGCTCCGGCACCGCCGCTGCCAGAGCCACCGGGCTTGGACTGGGCGCCTGCGCCCGAGCTTGTGCTGCCTGCGCTCCCGCTAGCTGCGCCGTCGCCCTTCGTGGCGCCACCCCAATTGGCGAGAGCCGTGCGGCGCATCATCTGCGCCGAGGAGGCGAACTGGACCGATCGCATGACCCCGCTGCTCGCACTTGAGCGGTTGTAGGCGGCGCCAACCGCTCCCTCCGCGAACGGCACTAGCTTGAAAAGGACGACGGGGGAAAAGCAGGCCAGGAGCAGGAGTGCCCCCGCCGCTAGGACATGCTCGACTTTGCCCCCGGTGTTCGCCAGCAGGCTCGCCGCCAAGGCGATGATGGCGACGATCACGAACTTGGAGGTGACGACGACCAAGATCAGCTCCGCCGTGCGGCGCAGGGCGCCCATCCAGCGCGGCCAGATAGACGCCGCCAGGGCGAGGGGCATGAACAGCGCGACGACGTAGATCGCCGCATCGCGCATCAGTAGCTCGATCCAAACGAGGAAGGCGGCGAGGGCGGCGATGATCGCGGCGATGAAGCCGACGAAAAGCGGCACCTCAGCGGAGCCCGCGCCCGAAGCCACCGCACTCGCGGCACCCGGCCCGCTCGACCCCGTGCCGAGCGCCGCTCCAGCTCCGGCGCCCGTTTCGGCGAGCGCTTGGACGGCCCCCTTAAAGAAGGCCCGCGTATCAGTCGCCGTCGAGTGGGCGATGGCTTCACAGAAGCCATCGGTCGTCGCAATCAGGAGCTGCACCACGACGTAGGCCACGCTCGTCGCCAGTGCCGCTACGGGCACGTTGAAAAAGAAGACGCGCCAGAGCATCCCGCCGTCGCCGCGCGCAAGCGCCTCGATACAGGCAAAGAGGAGCGCCAGTACCGCCAGCACGACGGCTATCGCCGCCATCTGGCGGTACTGGCGCAGGAACCCCTTGCCGAGCAGGTCGGGTGTGGTGGTCTTGTTCGTCAGCTCGACCACTTGGCCGAGTAGCCACACGGCGCCGTCGGTTGCCCAGGTGGTGATCTGCTTGAAGACGCCCTTGCCGAGTGAGGCGGCAGCGTCTTTCAGCGGGTCGAGAACATGGCCGGTGACGCCCAACACCGGATCAGTGACCGCATCGCAGGCATCACCGACCGGGTTGCCTATTCCGATTGCCCCGGCCACCGCGCCGGCCGGTGAGGCGCCAACGTCGCAGACGACGTTGGCCTTCGCCTGTGGTGGCTGCGGGCCGCCGACGCTGAGCGCCGTCGTCGCCACGACCGAGACGACGAGGAAGATCGCCGCCCTACGGAGCCACGCCATAGCGATGCAGCTCCCTTGTCAGCTCGACCAGGCTCAGTCCTTCGGCTCCGGGCCGCGAGCTGGCAAGTCGCGGCGTTGGCCCGAAGGAGGCGCGGGTGTCGGCAATCTTCCAATCCCCGTCCATCCAGACAAGCACCGTCCGGGCCAGGCCAAAGAACGCGGTCGGTTCGACCGAGGAGACGTTGCCGAGGAGTGTGAAGCCCCAGATCTGGACGACGGCCCGCCGGGGCGTGAAGGAGATCAGCCGATAGGAGACCGGCACGCCGAAAAAGGCGCTTTTCACTCCCGCCCGAAGATCATCCCCGAAGCCGCTCGAGGCGAGCCGGGCCGTACCCGGCTCATTCGCCTTGAGCATCGTCGGGGCAAAGGCGGGAGTTGCCACGACTTCGACCCGGCGTTGTAGCTCGCCGCCCCGCAGGATCGCCGTATCGGCGAAGGCTTGCTGGTAGCTGCCGGCAGCGAGGACCGCACCCTGGCGGGTGCGAGCAAAGCCGACCCCAACCCCGACCGACTCGCGGGTAGGGCCGGGGGATGGGGAAACGGCTTTGGGGGAACTGGACGGCGGAGCGCTTGCGCGTCCGACCAAGAGCCCAAGGACAACGGCAACGAGAACCGCGACGATGATCTTCACGACTAGCGGTGAACTGCCGAACCGGCGTCGAAGAAGAAGTTGATGAAGGTGGCCGCCGCGCCGATGGCGAACGCGCCGCCGACGCCCTTGAGCATCCGCGTCTTACCGTCGTCGGCCTGGCTGTAGTTGCTGGAGCGGCTACCGAAGCCCCACTGGGCGGCGCCCCAGAGCACTGTCGCGACGCACGCCATCAGCCCGAAGGCAGCGATTCCGTTGATGAGCTTCTGGGCGGCAGCGCCCCCCGGCAATCCGCCGGAGTCGGGGTTGACGCTTACCGCTGCGGTGTACCTCAGCAGCCCCATCAGATTTTCGATCCCCAGCAATGACATCCGTTCCTCCTGTGGCCTGTGCGTGTGCAGGTCGCAGGCGTCCGGTGTCGGATACGGGCTCCCCCCGAAATTTCTGAGAAGCGGCGCTAGCGGGCGCTAGAGACCGAACTCAGACGTCGACTGGGAGCCCGACGCTGGACCCCCAGAGGGGGCGGGAACTGGGGCCGGTTCGGCGGGGGCTTCGGAGGGCGTTGCCCCTTCCGCTGAGGAGGTGGAAGAGGGGCCGGCGTTGTTGTCACCGAACTCGCCCGCGCTCTGCTCTGCGGTTGCCACCGGGTGACGAAAGCGAGAGGGTCGCTTCAGCGATTCAGATGACCGGGGAGCTACGGGCTCCCCAGTCTTAGGCTTTTCGTTGTCGGATTCTTGGGTCGGCAGATCCAGCTCCGGGACAGCAAGCGCCGGGGACTCCACGGGTGGCGCAGAAACTGCCTTCGACTCGATGGCCGGCGAGCGATGCGCCTTCACCGGATCGTGAAGCAAGCTGCCGACACCGGGGCCAACGGCGCCGGAACCAACCAGACCGCAAGCAACGGCCCCCGCCGCCGCCCCGCAGTATCCGAGTACGCGCCCGCCTCCCCCGGCTGCCGCTGCGTTGCCTGCGTCGGCAAACGGCGAGAGCCGACGACCGACCTCGCCGATTTGCTGTGCCCCCTTCTCGACCACATCGCTTCCGAGGGCGACGGCCTTGTGTACGGGGGCCAGAGCTGAGTCCCATGTCTGTTGCAAAGAGCCACGCGCGCGACTGTTGACAACCGCCCAGGCGGCAGGCCCGAGAATCGCCGGGCTGAGAAATGCGCGCTCGCCGACGAGCGCGCGCATTTTGTCCATCGCCGCTTTGTGGTGGCGGTCGGCCGCTGACTTTCCCCAGCCGAGTTTCTGCCCGGCCTCCCTGATCGAGTAGTCCTCGTAGTAGACGAGCGCGAGCAGCTTCTGCTCTTTCTCAGGCAGGTGACTGATGGCCGTCTGAAGTCGGTCCTGGCGATCGTGGTCGAGTACCTCCCCCTCAGGGTTAGGCGCTGACTCATCCTGAACGTGGAAGACGACCTCAAGCGATGCCGTTGGCGGCTTTCGGCTTTCGGCTTCGTATCGGTTCAGGGCGCGCCAGTAGACACAATTGAGAAGCCAGCCGATTGGGTTGTCGGCAGGCGGATTGTCTTCCAGCCATTCCGCATACTCAAGATTGGCCTGTCCTACGAGATCATTGACGTGCGTTGAGATCCAGCTCGGCGAGAACTTCTTCGCGAGCATCTTCCAAGCACCGCGTTCTGTCTCGGCGAGCTGATCGGCTGTGACGCCTTTCAGCGTCGCTCTATAGGGGGCTCTCGCCTCCACGACTAACCAACGTCCGAAGTACCCCGAGGATGCCCCGCTGAGCATCTCGGATCGCCTCATACATTCGTCTGCCGGCGCACTAGGACAGATGGGCGCGATCCCTTTTCAAGCAAGAGGGGCACTCCCTCGGTAGAGCGGACGACTGGTCGCTTGAGCCGCCGGGCAGACCGATCGCCAGTTCCAACAGCCGTCTTCCTGGTGTCCGCTGCTGCTCTCCTTGCCCTGGTCGTCGGTGCCGTTTGCATCGCTCTCGCGTTCGGCGGTTCCGCCGGGTGCGGCACTGAAGCTGCATCCACGAAAGCTGTAGAGGGCGTCCCGGCGAAGCTCATCCCGATCTACCAGCAAGCCGCCGCCAAGTACCGGCTTGGCGCGAAAGGTCCGGCGATCCTCGCCGGCATCAACTGGGAGGAGACGGGCTTCGGGACCAATCTTGATGTCTCCTCGGCCGAAGCGGAAGGATGGATGCAGTTCCTGCCGTCGAGCTGGGAAGCATTCGGAGTCGATGGAAACGGCGACGGCGACAAAGACCCCTACAACCCTTGGGATGCCATCTTCGCCGCAGCTAGGCTGCTCCGCTATGCAGGAGCGCCCGCCGACTGGCACGGCGCGATCTTCTCCTACAACCACGCCGGCTGGTACGTCGAAAATGTCCTAGCCGACGCGGCGAAATGGGCGGCGATCAGCTCGATCGAAACCGGCGCGAGCTGCGAGGTCGCCGCGCCTAACGAACGTGTCGCCCGGATGATCGCTGAGGCGGATCGGCTTAGCGCGATCAGGCCCGAAACCGAATACGTCCGGGGCGGATCTCACGGCCTCACGCCAACACCTCGGAACGGGCCGTTCGATTGCAGCAGCGCCGTGAGTCACCTGCTTCAGGTCGGAGGCTTCAAGAACGAAACGATGACGACGGTGGGCTTCGCGACCTGGGGCAAGCCGGGCGCTGGTCGTTGGATCACGATCCTCAACAAGCCCTTTGAACCAGAAGCCCATGTAATCCTGCGGTTTGAGCCAGGTGTAACCCCGCCGGACAAACGGTATTGGGGCACGTCCGGGTTCATCGAACCCGGACATGGCCCCGGCTGGATTCCAGAATCAACTTTCGACGCCGGTTATCTCGCGCGTTTTGAAGTGCGGCACCCATCTGGGTTTTGACAGGACCACATAGACATGATCAAAACGGGGCGAAGGAAAGCCCCGACAGACAAAAGCCCCGTGACAAAAGGGAAGCCGAGATCGGAACCAACTACAGGAAATCCCTGTATCGAAATCACGCCGACGCCGGCCGAGTACGAGCAGCTTTGCAACGACCTGAAGACGCTTCGCAGCGCCGGGGCAACGTCGAACACTTCGGCCATCCTGGAGGCCGTTCGAGTCGCCGCCAAAGGGCCTAAGCTGGTTGCTCCACGAAAGAGCCGGGCGGCGCGGACACGCCCCCCGGCCCGAGCAACAGGAGGCTAGTCCTGATGCAGGATCAAGTTATCGCCCCGGCTGTTCTCTACGCCGCTAAGTCCACCGAGGACAAGCACGGCAGCATCCCCGATCAGTTGGTCAAGAACCGGCGACTCGCGGACAGCGAAGGCTGGGCCGTCGCTGACGACTTTTCAGATGAGGGCTTTTCGGCCTACAGCGGCAACCGAGGACCGGATCTTGAGAAAGCCAAGGCGCTGGCAATTGAACTGGCCGAGCAGCATGGCGAATGCTTTCTTGTCGCCCTCCACAGCGACCGGGTTGCCCGAGGTGCCGGCGATGCTCCCGGCGCGGCCGATCATCTTGTCGAGGTGGTTGCCCACCTTCGCCGCCACGGCGTAAGGCTCCGCACGGTCGAGGACGACTTCTTTGCCGACGACCGGATAGGTCTTCTCATGGCCGCCGTCCAAGGACAGCGAAACAGCGAGGACAGTCGCCGCAAGTCGGAGGCTACCTCTGCGGGACTACGCCGCCGCGCCGAGGAGCGAGGCTTGTTCACGGGACCGCTCCCCTACGGCTACACCTGGAAAAAGGACGACGATGGAAACGGCCAGATCGTCATTGTCCCCGCCGAGGCCGAGATCATCCGCCGCGTTTTCACCGAGTACGTAGCCGGGCGAAGCATGACCGCAATCGCTCAAAGCCTCCAGCGGGATCGCGTCAAAACGAAGAAAGGCGCGACCTGGCGGCAAGCGCAGATTTCGGGAATCGTCAGGAACCCCGTCTACATAGGCAAGGTCAAAAACAATGGCGATGTTTTCGACGGCCTTCACGATCCGATCATCGACAGGGCGCTTTGGGATCGCACGACGCAACTGATCGCAGCGATGCCGAAAAGGCGCGGCCGTCGTCCAAAGAACGACATCTACCTCTTCACGCGCGGCTTCCTCCGTTGCGGGGTTTGCGGCGATGCCATGAGTCCCCGGACTAAGGGCAAGTACGAGTCCTATGCCTGCAACGGGCGGATTCACGGCTGCAAGACGGGTGCGATTCGAAGGCGGGACATTGACGAAGGAGTCCTCGCCCATTTCGAGCAAACCGCCCTTGATGTAGATGGCACCCGTGAACAGATCGTGGCCGCGATGGATCAGAAGGTGGCAGAGGCCAAGGCTCTCCTGACTGCCGCCGAGCGCGAGGAGCAGCAAGCCACCGCTCGACTGGCGAAGGTCAAGCGCGACTACACCCACGGCGATCTCACCGCCGCCGAATGGCGCGAACTTAGGGATGAGCTTGGCCCGGAGGCTGACGCAGCCGAGGCAGAGGCCAAGCGTCTACGCGATCAGCTCAAGGAGGCCGAATCAGGCGCGGCGCTTGGCGACGCCGAGACCGAGATCGTTGAACAGTTGGCGCAGATTCGCGCGGCAGTTACCGGACAGATCAGCGCTCCCTCGAACGTCGAGGCCGTGCGCGCCGCCCTCGAACGTCTTTTCGACCGCTTCCTTTTCCATCCCGAGCTTCCTGCTCAGGCCCATGTCGAGCTAATAGGCAGCCGCTACTGGCTTGAGCCGGTGCTGAGCGAACGCGCAGTAGAGGGCTACGACGAAAAAATGAGGCCCATCCTGGCCCGTGAACCGCTTGGGCAAGCCGCAAACAATTACGCCCAGACCTCCGGGTGGTTGTAGCGACAGAGCCGCAGCGCGTCGGAAGCATTGGGGGCGGGCAGCACGCGGAAGCTGTCGGCGACGAGGTTGTGGCGCTTGAGCCAGCGGCGGATCTGGACGGGGGCCTTGCCGAGGCGGCGCGCGATGGCGCTGATGTTGCCGTGGTGCTCGCGTAGCAAGGACTCGAGGGTGGACTTGTCGGGGGCCTCGGCGAGCGGGGCCTCGGGGGTTGCGCGGAGGTTCTCGGGGAGGTTG
>Ga0164298_10000297_pt1 | contig 13924 bp, 10 predicted proteins | sample Whisoiple_216_MG_FD_109713 | JGI IMG/M metagenome (GOLD analysis project Ga0164298, IMG submission 109713) | Unamended control soil microbial communities from upstate New York, USA - Whitman soil sample_216_MG | ecosystem: Environmental > Terrestrial > Soil > Agricultural land ... | reverse complement strand
GACCGCAACCGCCGGAGCCGCCGGTCGTCACCACCGGACCGGCCGGGCTGCCCAAGCGGGTGCCGAGGGGGCACCTGCAGGGCGCGGCGCCGCGTGGGCAGTCGGCCGCCCCGGCGCAGCCGCCCGCCGCGACCCGGGACGCCGCACGGGCGCGAGGGTTCATGAGCGGCTTCCAGGCCGGCATCCGCCAGAGTGAGAACCGCGAAGGGGAATCTGGATCATGACGGGTGCGCACAGGGCGGACGAGACCCGCCAGGTCGGGCAGTTCGGCTGGCTGGTCAACAGTTTCGCGGACAACGTGCCCGGCGTGGCGCACGCGGTGGTGGTGTCGGTCGACGGGTTGCTCCTGACCGGTTCCAACCGCCTGCCGCTCGACCGGGCCGAGCAGATGGCGGCCATCTCGGCCGGGCTGGTCAGCCTGAACATCGCCGCGGCCAAGCTGCTCGGCGCGGACGAGGTCGTCCGTGCGGTCGTCGAGATGGACCTCGGCGTGTTGCTGCTGACCTCGATCAAGGACGGCTCGTGCCTCGCGGTGCTGGCGGTCCGCGACTGTGACATCGCGCAGGTGGCGTACGAGATGACCGTTCTGGTCGACCAGGTCGGCCAGATCCTCACCCCGCAGCTGCGTGCCGCGCTTGCCGCCGGCTGAGGCACGCCATGAGCTCCGGTGACGAGCCCGAGTCCACGTTCGCGGACGTCTTCAACGGCCTCATGGGCGTCAACCGCCCCCACAAGCGACCCGGCCCGCAGGCGCGGGAACAACCGAAACCCGAGGCGGTGCCGCTGTTCGAGGAGGCACCCCGCGAGGAGAACGCCGCCAGCGTGCGTGCCTACGCATGGACGGGCGGCCGCACCAGGACGAGCGGCCAGCTGGAGATCGAGACGCTCATCTCGACCACCACGCGGGCCGAGGAGCTCATGCACACCATGCGCAGCGAGCACCAGTCGGTGGCCCGCATCTGCCGGCAGTCCAGGTCGGTCGCCGAGATCGGCGCGCTGCTGTCCCTGCCGCTCGGCGTGGTCCGCGTCCTGCTCGACGACATGGCCGGCCTCGGCCTGGTGACCGTGCACGCCACCGCGACCACCGGCGACGGCCAGCCGGACATGGACCTCCTGCGGCGCGTGCTGCGTGGCCTGAGCAACCTGCGTACCTGACCCGCTCGGTGCCCTGGCGGTCACGCGCGGCGCTTGCCCTTGTCGACGCTCCCGCTCGGGCCGCCCGGGGGTGGACCACCGCCGTGCTCCCAGGGGCCGCCGGGGTCGCGGTTGCCGATGGCCGGGCCGCGGCCCTCGACCTCGTCGATGACGTCCTGCTCCTCCGCCAGGGTCGGCAGCCGCTGGTCACGGATGACCGGCCGGTTCAGCAGCAGCTCGGCGGCGTCCCGGTCGGTCAGCGGCGGAGTCACCCCGTTGACGCCGGGGGCGGTGGCGTAGTGGATCCCCTCGCCCCGGGCGTGCGCGTTCATGATCATGTGCCGGAACGACTCGTCCGCGATCTGGCCGGAGAGGGTGTTGTTGGTGGCGCGGAACTCCGGCCGGAAGGCGTAGTCGAGCTGGTTGAGCTGGATGGCCGTGTTGGGATCGCCGGCCTCCAGCGCGTTCCGCTGTGCGTCGCGGTAGTCCTGGGAGGACTTGAACCCGGACGGCGACTCGTCCTTGTGCATGCCGGTGCCCCAGTGCGCCCGGTGCGCGGGCTTGTCCTCCTGGTAGGCCCACGCGTGGTTCTCCACGAACTTCTGCTGCCTACCGGCGCCGCGCCCGTCGCCGCTGCCGCGGCCGAGCGCCTCGTAGCCGATCGTGTGCTCCGACTGGTGCGAGCCGCCGCTGACCTTCGTGTCGAACAGCTTGCCCAGCCGCTGCTGCTCACGCTTCTTGGCGCCGTGCTCGCCGTCCGCGTAGCTCTCCTTCCGCACCTTGTTCGGGCCGGAGTCGTCGTCGTCATCGTCGTCGTCGGCCCGCCTGCGCTTCTTCTTGTTCGCCATCGTGGACGGGCCGGGGCCCGCCTGCGCGTCGTGCTGTCCCGGCGGCTTCCTGCCGCCGCCGGAGCCACCCGCGAGCGCGCACGCCATGAGGCCGAGCGGGTCGATCCACGCCGTCGGGTTTCCCACGTAGGCGAAGGAGTCCGGGGACGGGTCGAGGCCGAACGGGTCGTGGGACAGGTACCGGCCCGTGTCCGGGTCGTAGTAGCGGTTGACGTTGTAGTACAGGCCGGTCTCGGCGTCGTGGTACTGACCGGGGAACCGCAGCGGCGTGTACGCGGTCCCCCGCGCCGACAACAGCTTGCCCCACAACGTCATCCGCGCCCGCCAGGCCACGTCTCCCCGCTCGTCGACCAGCTCGCTCGGCGCGCCGACCAGGTCCGTGACCACGGTGTGGAACTCGACGCCGCCCCTGCCGAGGACACGCCTGGTCTGCGTGACGACCCGGGCCGTGCCCGGTTCCCAGTCCCACACGGTCGCGACCGGCTGGGCGTGCGTGCCGCCGTCCCGCACCTCCTCCGCCAGGTTCGCGCCGTCCCAGGTGAACTGGGTCTGCTCGGCGATCCGGCCCGCCCCGTCCAGACGCTGCTTGCAGATCCGCCTGCCGAGCGCGTCGTACCGGTACCGCCAGCGCTGGCCGTCGGGGGTGGTCACGCCGGTCAGCCTGCTGTCGTCGTTCCACTCGAAGCGCCAGCGTCCTCTCGCGACGGTCCGGCCCTCGGGGTCGTGCGCGTAGACCGTGTCGCCCGCGGACACCAGCAGCGTGCCGAGGTAGTGCCGCGGCCCGGCGGCACCCGGCCAGCTGGCGTGCTGGATGGTGCCGCCCGGCGCGTAGGTGTAGCTCTCCTGCCACGCCCGGCCCCGCACGGCCAGCACCCGGCCGGCCAGGTCGACGTCCAGCACGCTCGGCCCGAACTCCGTGTCGTCGACCCGAGACAGGTGACCGTCGGGCAGGTAGCCGTACTCGCGGCGCCGCACGATGCCGGCGCCGGCACGCACGGTCTGCGTGGCCAGCCGGTCACCGGCGTCCCAGCTCTGCCGCAGCTCGACGCCACCGCACGACCGGGCCAGCTCGCGGCCGGCCAGGTCGTGCTCGAACCGGACGGTGCGGCCCGCGGTGTGCAGCGCGACCGGGCGGTCCGCCGCGTCGTAGGCGAACCGGGACTCCGCGCCCGACGGTGTGCGGCGGGTCGTGCGGCGGCCGGCCAGGTCGTAGGTGGACCGGACCGTGCGGCCGTTGATGGACTCGGCCACGACCCGGCCGAGCGCGTCGTAGGTGAACGTGACCTCGGCGTCGGCGTTGCGGGCCGAGGTCAGCCGGCCGGCGGCGTCGTAGGTGTACTCGGCCGTGTCCTCGGCGGAGGCCCCGGTCGCGCGGCGGCGGACGATCCGGCCGAGCTCGTCCCGGTCGAACGCGACGGTCTCACCCGCGCCGTTGCCCCGCAGCGCGAGCCGGCCGGCGGCGTCGTAGCCGTAGTGCGTGGTGCGGCCGTTGTAGTCGGTCTCGCTGACCAGGTTGCCGGCCGGATCGTAGGTGTAGCGCCAGTCCAGGCCCTGCTCGTTGGTCACCGACACCAGCCGCAGCTCGGTGTCGTACGCGTAGGACAGCCGGCCGCCGTCGGAGCCCGTCTCGGCGACGAGCAGGTCGAAGTGCCCGTACTCGGCGGCGGTGGTGGCGCCGCGCGGGTCGATCGTCCGGTGCTCGTGCCAGCGCCAGACCGCGCCGTCGGGGTCGATCCGCTCGCGCGGCTCACCGGCTGCGTCCCAGGTCGTCGCGGTCGTGTTGCCGAGCGGGTCGGTGACCGTCGCGCGGTGGCCGAGGTCGTCGTAGGTGTAGCGGGTGACGGCGCAGAGCGGGTCGGTGACCGTGACCGGCAGGCCGGCGGCGTTGGACTCGACGCGCGTGACGCCGCCGAGCGGGTCGGTCATGGTGTTGACGTTGCCGGCGCCGTCGTAGGTGTACGTGGTGACCGCGCCGGTCGGATCCATGGTGCGGACGAGCTTTCCCCGCCCGTTGTACTCGCGGACCCACACCGCGCCGTCGGGGCCGGTCGTGATGACCGGCTGGTTCCGCCCGTCGTACTCGCGGCGCGCCTGGCTGCCGTCGGGGCGGGTGACGGTGGTGATGTTGCCGGCCGCGTCGCGTTCGTAGCGGGTGGTGCGGCCCAGCGGGTCGGTGCGGGCGAGGAGGCGGCCGTGCTCGTCGTGCTCGTAGCGCGTGGTGCTGCCGAGCGGGTCGGTCTCGGCGGTCAGCCGCAGGCGGTCGTCGAGGTGGTAGCGGGTGGCGTGGCCGAGGGAGTTGGTGACGGTGGTGACCCCCTTGTCGTAGGCCAGTTCCGAGTCCAGGTAGCCGTCGGCGCCCTCGGTGCGCACGCAGCGGCCGGCGTGGTCGTAGTGGTAGCGGTACCAGCGGCCGGCCTGGTCCTCCCAGCGCACGACCCGGCCGTCGGCGTCGTAGGTGAACCTGGTCGTCTCCCTGGCGTCGGTGACCTCGGCCAGGCGGCCGTTCTCGTAGCGGTAGCGGATGAGCTCCTTGCCGCGCAGGGTGATCGCGGTGATGCGGCCGTCCTCGGTGTGGAGGTCGAGCCGGTAGCCGCCGGAGTGCTCGATGGCCGTGGGGGTGCCGTCGGCGGCGCGACGGAGGTCGATGCGGTTGCCGTCACCGTCCATGACGGACTTCAGGTGGTCGTCGAAGAGCATGACCCGGTCCTGCGCCGGGTCGACGACCTCGTAGCCGTCACCGACCCGGCGCAGCGGGAGGCGCGGGCCGGTGGCGGGCAGGACCTCCTGGCCGCCGAACGGGACCGGGTAGACCAGGATGGTGCCGTCGGCGAGGACCAGGTGCAGGCCGTCCGGCTCGACCTCGATCCGCTGGTCCACAGTGGACGCCCAGGACTCGCCGAACCACCGGCCGAGGCGGTAGGACGACAGGTGTGTGCGGGAGAAGGTCAGCGGCAGCGCGCCGGCCAGCTCGATGTCGTCCCGCGGCATGACCATCCAGCCGGTGGCGACGTCGATCGGGTCGCCACACAGGGACTTGTCCCTGACCGGTGTGCCGTGTGCGTCGGGGTTGCCGTTGAAACCCTTGGCACGCGGCGGTTCCTTGCCGCGTGCCGGGGTGGTGGCGCCACCGAGGCCGCGGGAGCCGCCGATGCCGGCGCCGTGGCCGCGGGCCGGTGGCCCGGACGGGTCGACCGCCAGCTTCCGCAACGCCTTCGAGGTGTCGCCGAAGAGGTCGCCCTCGCCGCGGGCCGCGTCCCCCGCACGCGGCCCGCCCGTTCCGGCGCCGGCCCCGACCGGCTCCGGCGCGGCCCGGTCATCCGGGACGGAGACTGGGACGGTCGGTCCGTGCACTCCCCTGCTGAGGGCCGGACCTTCCTCTCCGCCACCGGATGCCGGACCGCGTCCCGCCGCGGCCACCCGGCCGGGCGAGCGTGATGGCACGGGTCCAGGACGCGTGCCAGCTCGTGGGTGTGTCACCGGTCGCCCTCCAGCAGCCCGAGGACGGCCGCCCTCAGCTCCCGCGGGCCGGCGGGTGAGTACTCGGCGGAGAAGCCGCGGGCGCGGCCGGGCGACGTGCGCACCAGGTGGCGGCCGGCCGCGGTGTCGACCCAGCCGATCATGTCCGCCCACAGCCCGCGCCGGCCCCGGCCGGACGCGGCGAGCAACCCGCCGCCGGTCCGCGGGCCGGCCAGCTGTGCCGCGAGCCGGTCGGCGCCGCAGGCGTCCGGGCCGACGACGACCGGGACGCCCGCGGCGGCCTGTGCGGGCGGCAGCAGGCCGACGACCTGGCCGACCAGCTCCTCGGCCGGGAGGAGGGTCAACCGCAGCTCGTCGTCGGCCGGCTGGACGATGGTCAAGGCCTGGTCGCCGCCGGCGACCGCGAGGGCGGTGAGCTCGCCGGGCGAACCGGTGACCGACACGGCCACCCGGTGCTCCGCGAGCAGCTCGAACGCCGTCCGCGCCGGGGAGTGCGGCCCGGTGGTCAGGCCACGGCTGTCGAGTGCGTCGCGGACCGCCTCGGCCATCAGGGGGTCGACGCTCAGGTCGCCCAGCCGCAGTGGGAACAGCCGCGAGCGCACGCCGAACGCCTGGCGCAGCACGGCGAGCTCGACGGGATCCAGGGTGAAGCCGACCAACAGGGATTGCGCGTTCACACCATCCAGCTTCGGCCCCGGCGGGTGGCGTAGTCATCGGCCACGGCACGTAGGTATTGCGGAGGTATCGCGTGGGTACTGGCGTCCGCTACTCGCCGGCCGCCGCCCGCATGATCTCGATCCGCGAGCGCAACCGCAGCTTGGCGAGGATGTTCGACACGTGAGTCTGCACCGTCCGGCGCGAAAGGAAAAGCTCGTCCGCGATGTCCGGGTTGGACATCCCACGCGCGACCAGCTTCGCCACCCGCGTCTCCGCCGGCGTCAGCGCCGCCCACCCGGTGGCCGGCCGGCGACGCAGGCTGCGCGGACCGCGCCGGATGCCGAACGGCCGCAGCCTCGCCTCGACCCGCCGCAGGTCCCACACCGCGCCAAGGCCGTTGTAGACGTTCAGCGCGTCGGTGAACGCGGTGCGCGCCGGGCCGGGCTCGTTGTCCTGCGCCAGCGTGACCGCCGCCTCCTCCAGCGCCAGTGCCTGTTGCAGCGGCCAGCCGTACTCGCCGTAACGCCGCGCGGCCGCCATCAGTCCCTCGGCGTCGCCGTCGCGCAGGGCCTGGCAGCACTGGGCCGCCGCGATCCGGTCCACCTGCGGGTTCGCGTCCGCGTCGGCCTGGCACATGGCCACGACGGTGTCCGCGAGGTCGCGGTCGCCCACCGACAGGGCCAGCCGGACCAGGTGCGGCATCAGCTCCTGGCGGGTGCGCTGCCCCGGCACGTGGCTGTGCGCCAGCAGGGTCGCCAGCCGGTCCAGCGCCTGTCTCGGCTCGCCGGCGGCCTCGGCGGACAGCGACCACGCGGCGGCCAGCCGCCAGTTCGCCGGCAGCTTCGTCAGCTCCGCGAAGTCGTCGCCCGCCGCGGCGAGCCAGGTGTTCGCGGCCTCCCGGTCACCGCGGTGCAGCGCGATGAGCGCGCCGACCGCGAGCGGGTTGAGGTTGGCCCGGTTGGCGCGGAACTCGGCGTCGATCCCGCCGAGGTGGACAAGCGCGTCGTCCCAGTCGCCGTGCATGTAGCCGACCTCGCCGGCCGTGGCGAGCAGGCCCGCCGCGCGGAACGTGCCGGCCCGCTCGGCCAGCACCAGCGCGCGGGGCAGCGCGACCTCGGCGTCGGCCCAGCGGCCGAGCACCGAGAGGTAGGTCAGGCGGTTGTTGGTGAGCAGCAGGCGCAGGTCCGTTGACTCCGGGTCCTCGCCCAGCTCCGCGAGCGCGCGGTCGATGCGGGCGACGGCGGTCGGGGCGTCGACGACGAGCGTCGACGCGTGCAGCGCGTAGGCGAGGGCCAGCCGGTCACCGGACCGCGTGGCCTCGTCCAGCGCGTGCCGCGCGTTGGTGGCGGCCGCGTCGACCTCGCCGAAGGACGCGAGGTTGATCGCCGACCAGGCGAGGAACCGGGCACGCAGGTGCGGCGGCACGTCCTCGCCCAGCGGGGTCCTGGCGAGGGCCAGCGCCTCGTCGGCCTGGCCGGCGCGGCCGGCCGCACGCAGGCGCAGGATCGTCATGGTCGCGGCCAGAGCGGGGTCGTCGGTGTGCCCGGCGACCTCCGCGGCGAGGCGGCCGGCCTCGGGGCGGCCGAGCCAGTAGAGGACCTGCGCGGCGCGGGCGGCGAGGACCGGCCAGAGCGGGTCGTCGGCGCCGTGCCTGCTGGTGATGCGCAGGAGCAGCTCGGCGGCGACCTGCGGGACGGCGTAGAGCATGGTCTCGGGCACCCCGGCCAGCCACTCCGCGACCCAGCGCTCACCCGCCCGCGGCGCGGCGAGCAGGTGCGGGGCAACGACGTCGACCCCGCGGCCGGCGGCGGCGAGCTCCCTGGCCAGATGGCTGTGCAGGCCCTCGATGGTGGCCGCGGAGGCCTGGCCGACGAGCACCTGCCGGATCACCTCGTGCCGGAACGCGAGCCGCGACCCCGCCTCCTGGATCGCGCCGGCCGCGATGGCCTCCTCGACGGCGAAGGTCAGCTCGGCCACCGACCGCCCGGTGGCGATGACCAGCTCGTCGATGCCGAAGTCGTTGCCCAGCAGGGCGGCGACGCGCAGCATGTCGGCGCTGGGGAACCGCAGCCTGCGGCCGATGGCGACCGCGAGGGAGTCGGGCACCGCCCCGTCCGCGCCGCGGAACTCGCCGTCGGCGATGAGGCCGTCCCGGGTGAGCGCGTCGACCAACTCCCTGACGTACAAGGGATTTCCGCCGGCCCTGGCCAGCTCGCCGCGCAGCCGCGGGCCGGGCGGCGCGCCGAGCAGCCGCTCGGCGACCCGGGCGGTCCCGTCCTCGTCGAGGGGCGCCAGCTCGACGATCTCGCCATCGCGCTCGCGGGTGAGGTCGTGCAGGCGGGCGACGGTCGCGCGGTAGGGCGCCGGCCGGTCGGTGGCGAGGAGCAGCAACGGGATCTGGTCGACGGCGCGGGCGAGGCGGTTCCAGAGCAGGAGGCTCGGCTCGTCGGCGAACTGGAGGTCCTCGGCGACGAGGACGACCGGGCCCGTGGTGCAGAGGCGGTCGACCAGTTCGAGGAGCCGCTCACCGGCGGCCAGCACGGGGTCGGCGGCGCCGGTGTCCTCACCACGCAGCAGGCGGTTGATGGCGGCTTTGGCCGGGTCCTGCGTGCGGGCGGACACCCCGAACGCGTCGGCCATCAGGCGGAGCGGAAACGCCTGCGCCAGCTCGTCCCCCGTGGCGCGGTGGACCGTGCAGCCGGCCAGCCGTGCCCGCTCGGCCACGGCGTTGACGAGCGCGGACTTGCCGATGCCCGGCTCGCCACGCACCCAGCCGAGGCCGCCCCTGCCCTCGGCCACCAGACGCGTCAGCTCGTGGAGCCGCGCCAGCTCCCGCTCCCGTCCGATGAGTTGCCGGTCCTCCCCTTCTGCCATGTCTCGCAGACTACTGAGCCAATTTCACGATCGGCCCGGTCAGCTGTCGAATCCACCATCGACGGTGATACTTGTCCCAGAGATGTATCTGGCGGCCACGCTCTGGTCAGACCAGTCCTGGACGTGGTTCGGATCGCCGCGGGCGTGGTACTCGGCCCCGTCCCCACCTCACCGGGCTGGGGCACTGAAATCCATGCGGCCACCGAGCACCATCCCGCCCGGTGGCCGCATCCCTTGTGACCGGCGTTCGCCGGCGCGCGACCCACGATGTCGGTGCCCTGTGGAATGCCGGTGCCCCGTGGGACGATCGAACCGGGGGCCGGAGGCCACGCCCGCCGCTCACAGCTCCCCCAGCCGACGCCGCAGGAAACCCCTTTCCGCGTCCGTGGTCGCCAGTCCGAGCGCCTTCTCGTACGCCTCCCGCGCCGCCGCCACCTCCCCGGCCCGCCGCAGCAGCTCGGCCCGCGTCGAGTGGAAGTACCGGTATCCATCGAGATCCAGCGCGTCCACGAGGGCCAGCGCCGCCCTCGGCCCCTCGGTCTCCGCGACCGCGACCGCGCGGTTGAGCGCCACCACCGGCGACCCGGTCAGCTCGTGGAGCCGCCCGTACAACACGGCCACCGCTGGCCAGTCGATCTCCGGCTCGGTCTGCAACGCGGCGATCGACGCCTGCACCGCGTACACGCCCGCGGCACCGAGCGCGGTCGCGCGCGCCAGCATCGCCCGCCCCCGCGAGACCCGCGCCAGGTCCCACAGCCCGCGGTCCTGGTCGGCCAGCGGGACGGTCTCGCCGTCCCGCACCCGCGCGGCCCGGCGTGAGTCGTGCAGCAGCAGCAACGCCAGCAGCGCGAACACGTCCCGCTCGTCCGGCATGAGGTCGGCCAGCATCTCCCCGAGCCAGATGGCCTCCGCGGCCAGGTCGGCCCGGCCGTCGCCGTAACCCTGGTTGAAGATCAGGTAGACGACGGACAGCACGGCCCCCAGCCGGTCGGGCAGCAGGTGGTCCGGCGGGGTCGTGAACGGGATCGCCGCCGCCCGGATCTTGTTGCGGGCCCGGGAAAGCCGGCGCTTCATGGTCTCCTCGGGCACCAGGAACGCCCGGGCGATCTCCGCGGTCGTCAGCCCGCCCAGCGCCCGCAGCGTCAGCGCGACCTGCGCCTCGGTGGCCAGCGCCGGGTGGCAGCACAGGAAGACCAGCCGCAGCCGGTCGTCCGGGACCGTCTCCGGCGGCGTCTCCAACGGCCGGGCGGCCGGCGGCCGCCGCCGGCGGATGCGGTCGATCGCCCGGTTGCGGGCGGTCACCACGAGCCAGGCCCGCGGGTTGTCCGGTGGACCGTCCCGCGCCCACCGCTCGGCGGCGATGGCGAACGCCTCCTGGGCGGCCTCCTCGGCGAGGTCGAAATCGCCGAGGAAGCCGACCAGGGACGCGAGGACCCGGCCCCACTCGTCGCGGAAGACCTGGTCGAGCACTCAGTACTCCAGCAGCGGCCGCACCTCGACGGACCCGCCCATCCGCAGGGCCGGGATGCGGCCGACCAGCTCCAGCACCTCGTCCAGGTCGGCCGTCTCGGCGAGGAAGAACCCGCCGAAGACCTCCTTGGTGTCCGCGAACGGGCCGTCGGTCAGCAGCAGCTCGCCGGCCGCGGACCGGACCGTCGTGGCCGTGTCCGCCGGCTGCAGCCGCCGCCCCTCGAACACCCGCTCGTCGTTCCGGATGGCCATGTACTCCGCGGTGATGGCGGCCCGCTCGTCCGCGGTCATCCCCGCGTAGGCGCCGGGCTGTTCGTTGATCAGCAGTGCGTACCTCATCCGGCCCTCCCGTTCGGCGAAACCTCGGTGACCTTGCCCATGTCCAGCTCCTCTCAGGTGGATCTGGCGACAGGACGAACGCCGCGCCGCGACGGGGACAGCGAGCCTACGTGACGCCCGTCACAGACGAGAGATCGTGGCCAGCCGGGCATGACCTTTCGGGCCGAGATGTCCCGACCCACCCCACGGCACCCGCGAGCGGTGCCAAGATCGACAGGGTTCACCTCTCGACGAACCTATGGGGGTTCCTTGTTCTCCACCCTTGTCAGGACCGCTGTCGTCGCCGCGGTCGCGGTGGCCGGGCTCTCCGCCGGCACAGCCGCCGCGGACACGGCCAGACACACGCTCAACGTCGTCGCCCTCGGCGACTCCTACGGCTCGGGCACCGGCGCGGGTGACTACCTCGACGGTACCGGTGTCGCGAACGGTTGCTGGCGCAGCGCCAACTCCTACTCCGAGACACTCGTCGCACGGCTCCGCGACGCCGGCGCGTCGGTCTCCTTCACGAACGTCACCTGCAGCGGCGCCTCGACGGCCACCCTGCGCGAGGAGTTCAAGGGCGAGGCGCCGCAACTGGACGCCCTCCAGCCCGACACCCACGTCGTCTTCCTCAGCATCGGCACCGGCGACATCGACTTCGCCGGGTACGGCGCGCAGTGCGTCCTCGCCGACTGCAGTGGCCAGCCGACCCAGGACGAGCTTGCCAAGCTGCCGGGCATGAGCCAGAACCTGGCCACCCTGCTCGCCGACATCAGGACACGCAGCCCGCACGCGCACGTCGTCCTCACCGGCTACGGCAGCCAGCTCACCGACGGCCCCAACGCGCCGGACGTGCCGCTCGACCCGATCTGCGGCGACGGGATCTTCACCCCCCAGGAACGCATCGACGGCAACCAGGTCGCCGCGGCGCTCGACCAGACCCTGCGCGGCACCGCGCGTCAGGCCGGCGCCACGTTCGTCACCCCGTACGGGACCCCGGAGTTCGCCGGGCACTCGCTGTGCCAGGCCGACGTGCCGTACTACCGCGGCTTCGAGGCCCTCGCCCCCGGCCAGGAGGGCCTGGAGGCGGTGCTGCACCTGAACGCCACGGGTCAGCGCACGCTGGCCGACCTGATCCAGCACAGGTTCCACCTGAGCTGACCCTGTCCGTGGGTCCTGCCGGGTCCACGTCTCCGTAACGCGACCAACATTCAGGAATCACCGCGCTGACGGGCCCGCCATGGGGACAGCGCCACCTCGGTGGCCGTCCGCATGGCGGCCTGCAAGCCCGCGGGGTCGGTCCCGTCGATCCCGTCCGCGCTGTCCATCAGGCCCTGGAGCGCACCGGCGACCGCGCCGACGAACGCGCCCGTCAGCGCCGCCGCGTGCACCAGGTCGAGCTCGGCAAACGCCTCCGCCAGGTGCTTCGCGATCTCGCGCTGGGCCGCCAGCTGCACCTGCAACGCCCGCCCCCGCACGGCCGGCACGGTCTGGATCATCCGCATCCGCAGCACCGCCAGCGGGCCGACCATCTCCTCGCTGGTGCGGTGGACCTCGCCCAGCGCACGCAGCAGCACGTCCGCCGGTCCCTCGTCCGGCCCGCGGGTCGCGATGGCGTCGACTGCCGCCCGCACGCGTGCGTCGTACTCGGGGAACAGCAGCTCCTCCTTGCTGCCGAAGTAGCTGAAGAACGTCCGCGCGCCGATCTCGGCCGCCGCCGCGATGTCGGCGATCGTCGTCTCGTCGTAGCCCTTGCGCGCGAACAGTTCCGTCGCCGCGTCGACCAGTGCCTGACGGGTACGTGCGCGCTTTCGGTCGCGAAGGGACATGGCGGCAGCATACGCAGACCAGCAGTCAGTGCAAAACTGCATTCATTGCATTTCTGCACTCACTGCTGTTAACGTCGGCGGCATGACGAAGAACGTGCTGATCTCCGGGGCGGGCGTGGCCGGCTCGACCCTCGCGTACTGGCTGGCGCGCAACGGCTTCAAGCCCACCGTCGTGGAACGGTCGGCTGGCCGGCGCTCCAGCGGCAACCCCGTCGACGTCCGCGGTCCGGCCGTGCCGGTGGTCCAGGCCATGGGCATCGTGCCGCGGTTACGGGACGCCGCGACGACGTCGAGACGGATCCGCCTGCTGGCCGGCGACGGCCGCCAGGTCGCGACCGTCCGCATGCCGTCGAACAAGGGCGACGAGGTCGAGATCCCCCGCGACGACCTCGCCGGCATCCTGTACGAGGCGGCGCGGGACGACGCCGAGTTCCTCTTCGACGACACGATCACCGAGCTGCGCCAGGACGGCGACGGCGTCGACGTCACGTTCGGCCGGGCCGCGCCCCGCCGGTTCGACCTCGTGGTCGGCGCGGACGGGCTGCACTCCACCGTCCGCCGCATCGCGTTCGGGCCCGAGCACGACTTCGTCCGCCCGACCGGCATCCACGTCGCCACGACGTCGTTCGGCGAGCCGGCCGACCACCCGGAGGATGTGATCCTCTACAACACGCCCGGCCGGCTGGTCGGCATCCACCCGTCGCGTGGCACGGGCGGGGTCGCGTTCATCTTCCGCGCCGAGGTCGACGGCTTCGACCACCGCGACCTGGTGCGGCACAAGCGGATCGTCGCCGAGGCGTACGCGGGCGTCGGCTGGCGGGTGCCCGAGCTGCTCGACCGGTTCCGCGCCGCCGAGGACGTCTTCTTCGACGCCGTCAGCCTGGTCGACCTCCCGTCGTGGTCGAGGGGCCGGATCACGCTCGTCGGCGACGCGGCGTCGTGCGTGTCCCTGCTCGGTGACGGCTCCAGCCTCGCGATCGCCGGCGCGCACACGCTGGCCGGCGCGCTCCTGGCGCCGGACGGGGCGTTCGCCCGGTACGAGACCGCGCACCGCCGGCTCGTCCGGCCGAAGCAGCGTGCCGTCGGGCTGTCCGCGGCGCTGCTGCTGCCGAGGACCAGGCTGGGCCTCGCGACCCGCAACCTCGCCGCCCGCCTGTGGCCCGGCGGCCGGTGAGCTAGTGTCCCGCGCCGGAGATGCGGTGATTAAGTCGGTGGATCCAGGTTTCTGCTGGCAAGACGCCGGTTCGCCCTCGTACTGGGTCGTACTTGGGCGAACCGGCAACGCCGCCAGCAGGAAGCTGGGCCGCCGAATTAGTT
>Ga0164298_10000296_pt1 | contig 13941 bp, 15 predicted proteins | sample Whisoiple_216_MG_FD_109713 | JGI IMG/M metagenome (GOLD analysis project Ga0164298, IMG submission 109713) | Unamended control soil microbial communities from upstate New York, USA - Whitman soil sample_216_MG | ecosystem: Environmental > Terrestrial > Soil > Agricultural land ... | reverse complement strand
GTCCTTGGAGCCGAAGTGGTACTGGATCGCCGAATTGTTCGACGAGCCCGCCTAGATGCAGATCTGTCGCAACGAGATACCGGCGAGCCCGTGCTCGGCGAACAGCCGTTCAGCGGCGAGAAGGAGCTGCAGCGCCGTCGCAGGAGGCGGTCCGGTGGTGGCGTTCACCATGAGATCATTGCGCACTTGAGTCCACCTGATCGTTGAGATGGCCGTCATCCCTGTGCTTCGATGCTCGCCTGTATGTAGGCCTCGATGTCGCTGGCGCGTTCGAGGAGAGCGTCGTGCACCTCGGGAGCGGTGACGACAAGGAACCGCCCGGCTTCGACCGCGTCGGCGGTGAGGTTGCCGACGTCCTCTGCGGACACGATCCGATGAGCGGGAGCAACCGGAGTCACACCGACTTCGCCGTACGCAGTGATGCCTTCGAGGATGTTCGTGATGACTCCGGACGGGCACAGGCATGTGACGCCAACGCCTTTCGGTCCGAGATAGGTCGCCAACGCCTCGGACATTCCCACGATCGCGTGCTTGGACGCGACGTAGGGAAGGCGATCGAAGCCATAGCCCAGCAGTCCCGATGCGGAGGCGGTGTTGACCACGTGGCCACTGCCCTGAGCGATCAACCCGGGAAGGAACACTCTGTTGCTTCGGGCGACGCTGAACAGGTTGACGTCGATTGTGCGAGTCCAGGCTTCGTCGGGCAACGTTTCTGGTGCGCCGATCGCCAACACTCCAACGTTGTTCATCACCAAGTCAATTCGACCGAACCGTTCGAGCGCAGCGTCGCGAAGCTTCTCGAGTTCGGCTTCGACCGTGACATCGACGGGCAACCCGATTGCCGGAGGCCTCAGCGCGCCGATCTGCTTGACGACTTCCGCGGCACGCTGTTCAGACAGATCGCTCACGACGACAGACGCCCCGCGCTGTGCGAAAGCGAGCGCGGTCGCGCGACCGATACCGCTGCCCGCGCCGGTGAGCACAGCGACTGCGCCGTTGAGGTCGAGCGGCTTGCTCATGCGATGCCAACCGCTTTGGTGCGCAGGAACTCGAACAGACCTTCCTCGCCCCCTTCACGCCCGTACCCGGAAATGCCGACGCCGCCGAAGGCGAGCTCACAGCCGACGACCGGGCTGGCGCCATTGATGTAGACGCCGCCGGCTTGCAGTGCCGTCACCATGCGCTGTATCCGGTCGATGTCCTTGGTGTAGACGTACGATGCCAGCCCGTATTCGGTCGAGTTCGCGATGTCGATTGCCTGCTCTTCGGTGTCGAAGCGGATCAGCGAGAGCACCGGACCGAACACTTCGACTTGGCCGAGTTCGGAGGCCGGGTCGACGTCTCCGAGCACGGTCGGTTCGACGAAGAAGCCGTTTGGAAGGTGGCTGGGAGCGCGACCGCCTGCCAAGAGCTTCGCCCCGTCGGCTTGGGCTCGTTCGATCATCGCCAGGATGCGTTCCTGCGCCTGGCGGGTGACGACAGGGCTGATGACGGTCGCCGGATCAAACGGGTCACCACACCGCATGCCGTCGACCATCGAGAGAACGCGCTCCACGACCGCGTCGTAAATGTCGCTGTGTACGAGCATGCGCGACGCGATCGCGCAGCCCTGCCCGGCGAGTGTGCCCAGGACGCTGAAGGCGTTGACGGCGACGGCCATGTCCAGGTCCGCGTCTGGGAAGACAATATTGGCGGACTTTCCGCCGAGTTCGAGAACGGCGGGCTTGAGGAACTCAGCACACGTCGCGAGAATTTTGCGGGCCGTTGAAGGTCCGCCGGTGAAACTGACCTTTTGCACGAACGGGTGGCGTACAAGTGCGTCGCCGGTCTCCGGGCCGCCCAGCACGAGATTGACGACGCCGTCGGGGATGCCTGCTTCTCGGACCAACCGCATCACATGTTCGGTGGCGTACGGCGTCAGCTCGGACGGCTTGATGACGACTGTGTTTCCCGCCGCCAAAGCCGGAATCAGTTTCATGCCAACGGATACCACCGGGCCGTTCCAGGTGAGGATGATGCCCACGACGCCATACGGCTCAGGCATCGAGTAGGCGAGCTCACGCTGGTTGGCCGGGAAGGACGTGACCCGCCCTTCGACCTTGTCGGCCCAGCCCGCGTAGTAGGACGTCCAATTCGCCATGATGCCAACGAGTGGTTGGCTCATGCCCGCCGTCATGCCGTTGTCGAGCACCGACAGCCGGGCGATTTCGTCGGCGTCGCGCTCCATCAGCTCGCCGAGCCGACGAAGGACTCGTGCGCGCTCCGATGGCCGCCAGGCGCGCCAGGCCGGGTATGCGGCCTGGGCGGCGTGCACTGCGGCATCGACGTCGTCTGGCCCGGCAAGCGGGACGGGGCCCTGGATCTCGCCAGTCGCCGGATACACGTGGTGGTGCACGCCTCCCGAACCACTCGTACGTGCCTCGCCACCGATGTGCAGGTGCACCTCGGGAACGGTCAGATCAACGCCCATCGTGTGGTCCTCCGCTTCGCGTCGCACTTCTAAGATACATGCCTTATTAGTAAGGCACTTGACTTCATAGGTCAAGTGTGTGCCTAATGCTCGGATGGACGTGAAGGAGCTTTTCGATCTCACCGGCAAGGTCGCAGTGGTCACGGGCGGAGCCGGCGGCATCGGCGAGGTGTACGCCGAGGCGCTCTGTGGCGCCGGTGCCAGCGTCGTCATCGCCGATGTCAACGTCGACACGGCTGCGGTCACGGCTGACGCGCTGCAGGGCAAGGGCTTCCGGGCCATCGCGGTGCATCTCGACGTCACCTCGGCCGATTCGGCGGCGCAGATGGCGGCGACGACGATCGAGACGTTCGGCGGGATCGACATTCTGATCAACAACGCAGCAGTGATGACCAACCTGCCGCCCTACGGTTTGTCGAACATGCCGGTGCCGGACTGGGATCGGGTTCTCAACGTGAACCTGCGCGGCCCGCTGCTGTGTACCCAAGCGGTCATCGAGTCGATGGCAGGACGCGGCGGCGGCCGAATCGTCAACGGTTTATCCGCAGGCGGCTTCATGCCCGGCGGGATCTACGGCGTCTCCAAATACGCACTACACGGACTCACGTGCAACCTCGCCGCCGAGCTCGGGGGGCGGGGCATCAACGTCAACGGGATCGCGCCCGGGCTGGTCGACAACGAGAGCGGATACGTGAGCCTGCCGAAGGATTCGCCGTTCCGGGAGATCCTCGGCGGTCAAATTCCGGGGAAGACTTCGGGGCCGCCTGCCGATTTGGTCGGAACCATGCTCCTGCTGTGCTCACCGGCGGGCGAGTGGATCAACGGCCAGACGATCTCGGTCGACGGCGGCTGGATCATGCGGCTGTGAGCACGCACGAACAGCCGCGACGAATGGAGTTCACCGATGTCTGAATGGTCGACCCGCGACGACCGTCAGGCCGTCGCGAGGGCTGAATACGAGCACATCATGACGACTCCCAGCCCGGATCCCAGTGGCGCTTTCATCGAGGCCGGGGTCGTCGGTTTTGTGTTCGGCGAGATGTGGCGCCGCGGGGTGCTCACCCCACGAGACCGCCGGTGGATCACGCTCACCTGCGTCGGCGCCGCCGGTGCGATCACTCCGATCGAAACCCACGTCTACGCAGCCCTCAAGAGCGGGGACATCTCGTACTCCGAGTTCGACGAATTCGTCCTACATTTCGGCACGCAAGCGGGCTGGCCCAAGGCTTCTGCCATGCAGATGTACGGCATGATGAGCATGTACAAAATCGCCGAAGAATCCGGTGAGCAACTCAGAACTCACGACTACGAGCTCTGGGCCGAACCCGCCCATGACAGCGTCCGGCGTGAACGCGGTGTCGCCGCATACGAGGAAATCCACGGCGTGCCACCACCACCCGCGTTGACCCCGTTCCAAGGTCGCGCCCGCCTCGACTATCTGTACGGCGAGGTCTGGAGTCGCCAGAAATACCTCACCCGCCGCGACAGACGAATCATCAGCATCTGCAGCGCCGCGTCGGCCGCTATTGACGAAGAGGTGACCGACCACCTCCGAGCTGCCCTCACACTCGGCGACATGACCTCGGCGGAACTCGATGAACTCGTCGTTCATTTCGCGGTCTACCTGGGCTGGAATCTGGGACGGCGCCTCGATGACCTGTTGTGTGCCATCACGGACCCACAGATCGGACATTGATGACAACCAGCCACCTGCCCGACGTGGACTACTTCACCGACGCCGCCATCACCCAGCACCCCTACGACTATTGGGACGAATTGCGCAGGCAAGGGCCGGTTGTTCGGGAACCGCATCACGGCGTGATTGCGGTGACCGGGTACCAGGAAGTGCAGGCTGCGTTCAAGGACGTCGAAGCGTTCTCCGCGGTCAACGCCATCGGCGGACCATTTCCTCCATTGCCGTTCACCCCCGATGGCGACGACATCGGCGAACTCATCACCGCACACCGCCATGAGTTTCCGATTTTCGAGCACATGGTGGTGATGGATCCCCCCGAGCACGGGAAGGCGCGGTCCCTGTTGAGCCGGCTGTTGACGCCCCGGCGCCTCCAGGAGAACGAGGAATACATCTGGAGTCTCGCCGACAGGCAGCTCGACGAGTTTCTTGCCGATGGGCGGTGCGAGTTCCTCGGCGCGTACGGAAAGCCTTTCGCCACACTGGCGATCGCCGATCTCCTCGGCGTGCCCGAGAAGGATCGCGCTGAGATTCGCCACGACCTCGGCGCTGGGCGGCCTCGTGGCGGCAGTGTCGGCGGGCTGAATCACGAGCCGGTCGGAAGCAATCCGCTGCAATACCTCGACGACCTGTTCAGCGGATATATTGCCGAACGCCGCCGAACGCCGCGTGAAGATGTACTCACCGGTCTGGCCACCGCCACCTACCCTGACGGTTCCGTTCCTCCGCTACTGGAGGTCGTCCGACCGGCGACCTTCCTGTTCGGTGCCGGCCAGGAGACCGTTACCAAGTAGCTGAGCTCTGCGGTCCAGATACTCGGCGACCGACCTGAACTGCAGGACCGCCTGCGCGCCGACCGCAAGCTGATCGGCCCCTTCATCGAAGAATCCTTGCGCATGGAAAGCCCGACCAAGGTCGACTTCCGACTCGCCCGCAAATCCACAACGCTGGGTGGCGTCTCGATCAAGGCGGGCACCGTCATCATGCTCTGCTTGGGCGCAGCTAATCGTGATCCACGGAAGTTCGAGCGTCCCAACGAGTTTCGCTTGGATCGCACGAACGTTCGCGAGCACATCGCCTTCGGGCGAGGCATTCACACATGCGCAGGGGCGCCGCTGGCCAGAGTCGAGGGCCGGGTGACCATCAACAGGCTGCTGGACCGAACACGGGACATCACAATCAGCAAGGCAAAACACGGACCGGCTGGTGCGCGGCAATACCGCTACACGCCGACCTTCCTGCTGCGCGGCCTGCGCGAGCTGCACATCGAATTCACGCCGGCACCCGGGTAACACCACCGGAGTACACCAGCCCGTTCACTGCGCCTCGAGACGCGAACGGATCGAGGCGAGCCGCGCGCGAAGGTCGGCTTCGTCGATGAGACCCCGTTTCAACAGCGAGTGCGCAAGTGAGAGAAGTTGATTCTCCGGGTAGGGCAAGTGGTCATAGCGGTCGGCGGAAAGCTCGTCTTCCTCGTCGCGGCGCTGCTTGAATGTGAAATCCAGCTCGTCGTTGGCGCGACACGATCGGTCCAGCGCATCGCAGAGGCCGTCCAGACTGGTCTTCCATGGCGGCAACGGGTTCTCCACACCGTACTTGGCCGTCATCGCGGGCCAGGTCTGCTCAGGCTTCGAGATCTCCGTCAGGACAGCGAATTCGTCGCCGCTGCCCCGGGTTTCGTCGACCACCGCGGTCACGCCTCGATCGGTCGGATCGCCGCACGGACCAGCGGGGTGACGTTCGTGGTGATACCCGGCCGTGGCAGGGCGACCCCGATGAGGCAGTCGCGGGTGATGATTTCGGTCAGCTGATCCTCGGTCCACCCATCGGTGCCCTCCGGACGCATCGGCATGACCATGAAGCGGTGCTTCTGGTTGGAATCCTCCACCCGCACCTCCACGTCGTCGGGCAATTGGAGACCGAACTCGGAGAGCACCTGGCGCGGCCAGCGAACGATGCGCCGCCGGTAGTTCGGGGTGCGGTACCACTCCGGTGAGTTGCCCAGGATCGGACGGGGGTAGCAGGAGCAGAGTGCGCACACGATGACGTTGTGCACGGTCGGGGTGTCGGCGAGGATCTTGAACGCCACAAAGTCGCTAGGAGTGCCGAAGCCGGTCGGCTCGAGCCAGTCGATCCCGACTTCCTTGGCAGCGGCAACGGCATCGGAGATCGCGAGCTCCTTGAAGTCGTCGTCCAGCCAGGCCTTGGCGACCAGACGCGCCCCAGGGGTCGGCCCGATGTGCTCGGCATACTCGGTGAACAGGCGGTGGTCCTCGGCGGTGAAAAGCCCCTTCTCGATGCACAATTCGCGCAACGCGATCTCGAGAACCTCGAAATCGGTGATCTCATCCACCATCGGCTTGACGGTTCGCGAATGATCGTGATCGTGACCGTGCTCGGACATAGACGCAAAATTCCTTTCGATCAAGCTGCGGTTGGGCAACGCGCTCTCTGTCAGCCGACGGCTTCCAGCCAGCGCTCAGGGATCTCGGTCTGCAGAGTGTCGTTCTTGGGACCGGTGTAGTTGTCCCAGAGCTCAGCCTGGTTGAACCGCACGATGTAGAACCACTCCGATTCGGCGTCCTCGCGGTCCCAGGCCTCATCTTCGGGAGCCGGGCTTTCGTAGGTCACCTCGGCGATCGTCCCCTCGGCACCGCGGCAGTATTCCGGCGTGCGGGTGTAGAACATCGCGGGCAGGTCGCGCACCTTCACCTTGTCGCCGACGTTGAACTTCGCCACGCCGGCTTGACCCGCGAAGCACTGGGGGTCACCGACTCCGGCGGCTTCGAGGTGATGCTTGTTGCGACTGACGCCGGAGCCATCGCCTTCGAACTTCGGTTCAGCCTTGGGGCGTTGGCCGTTCAAACCACCGGCGTAGCGCGCCTGCACCTCGGCCAGCCGATCGGTCAGCTCACCCCAGGAAATGTGCTTCTTCTCCATCAACAACCGGCCGACTGACCAGAGCCAGCGGCTGTAATACGGTAGACCCAGATAGATGGCACGGCCGACGTCGACATTGGCAAGCCGCCGACGTTCCTCGGAGACCCAGATACCTCGCATTCCGAGGACCTCGCAGAGCACGTAGGTCATCAGTTCCCACTGCTCTTCTTCTTTGTTCTCGTAGGGGTGTGGGTAGTCCAGCTCGCCGCCCACGTCGTGCGAGGTCTTCATGTAGGCGAGGTAGTGATCATGGGTGATCATGTCCGGCGTCGGCCATTCCGGAACTTCGGGGAAAATCGTCTTCAGGCGCGAAACGAGGGCCAGTTGTTGGGCCCGTTCGGCAGCATCAGTCACGGCGACCTACTTCCGCATGGATGTCATCTACCAGATCAGCAGGGCTCAAAAATATCATCGGCGCAGCAAACGCACTGTGAACTCAGGGATTTCGGTGGGTCGTTTCTGCATCGGACAAAGGCGCTTGTAGACCTCGGCGTCAATTATGTTGGTCGCACTCGAGACTGCCTTCATCAGCTACGTATTCGTGGAGCGGATTAACGACTCGACGAATTGAGGTGGCGGTTCGGTCAGCCGCCTTTCACCAAAGTGAACTGACATACGTCGATGTAGCCGTCCCGGAACAGGTCGGCGCAGCCGGTGAGGTATTTCATGTAGCGGTTGTAAACCTCTTCGGACTGAACTGCAATGGCCTGCTCGCGGTGGCTCTGCAGCGTCGCCGCCCAGATGTCGAGCGTGCGAGCATAGTGCGGTCGCAGCGCCTGAACGCGGGCCACCCGAAAACCGGCTCTGACTGCGTGTTGCTGGACTTGGGCGACCAAGGGCAGCTCCCCGCCGGGGAAGATCTCATCCATGATGAACAAGATGAACTTCAGCAGTTTCGCCGGTAGCTTCAGACCCCGCTTCTGGACCTCTTCCATGCTCGCTCTGACGATCGAGTGCAGCAGCATCACGCCATCGGGGGGCAGCACGGAGTGGGCCATGGCGAAGAAGTCGTCGTAGCGAGCTTTGCCGAAGTGCTCGAATGCGCCGATCGACACGATCCGGTCGACCGGTTCGCGAAACTCCTCCCAGCCCGCCAGGTACACCCGGCGGCTCCGCGTGCTGTTCATCGCGCGGAAGGACCGGTCGACGGCGATCGCCTGGTTCTTGCTCAGGGTCAGGCCGACGACGTTGACGTCGTATTTCTCCACGGCACGCCGCAGCGTGGCACCCCAGCCGCAGCCGATGTCGAGCAGTGTCATGCCAGGCTGCAGCCCTAGCTTGCCTAATGACAGGTCGATCTTGGCGATCTGGGCCTGTTCGAGGGTCATGTCGTCGCGCTCGAAGTAAGCGCAACTGTAGGTCTGGGTCGGGTCGAGGAAGAGCCGGAAGAAGTCATCCGACAGGTCGTAATGAGCCTGGACGTTCTCGAAATCCGGTCTCAGGCCGGTCCTTCCCCCACCCGCAGTAACTGCGGCCATGGCGCGAGATTATGCGTTGGCACAGCATGATCACAAGAGCCGGCGATGATATCGGGATTATCAGTACAAAGACGTGATTTCAGACGCGCTGGCGATGGAGGCGCGGAACTTTGCGCGAGTTGTGGCAAACGTGACAATTCACGTTGAATCAAACGTCTGCTCAAGAAGCAGAAAAGCCTCTGACCTTGATGGCAGGTGCAACGCCCCGCCTGCCACGTCGGTCAGCGCCTGTCTGCGGTGCGGCGGTCGGAACGCCGTGTCCCCTCCAGCGCAGGACCTGCAGCGCAGTAGCTCGCGGTTGGACCGCCGCCAGGCGACGATGGTCACATGACGTCCTCTTCCGCACCGCGTTCGGGCGCTGTCTCCGACGGCCGTCCGCGTGACGTTCGGATATGGCGGCGGCCGATGGGCGGCGCGAAGACACCGAGCGACGTGCCGGTATACCGCGCCGATCTGTACTCCCACGCCGCCATTCGCGATCCCTACCCGCATTACGCAACCCTGCGGGCCCTCGGTCCCGTCGTATGGCTAGCGAAGCAGAGGTTGTATGCGATTCCGCGGTACGCCGAGGTGAAGGAGGTACTCCGCGACGCCGATACGTTCCGTTCCGCCGGCGGCGTGGCGCTGAACACCATCTCACGCACCGTCGGCAGGCGGAGCTTTCTGATGATGGATGGCGCCGAGCACGACCGCGTCCGAAAGCTCTCGGCCCATCGGCTGATGCCGCGAGCATTGCGTCCGCTGCAAACCCAGATAGCCGACGTGGCCGAGGAAACGGTGCGTGCGGCTGTGGCGAACGGCAGGGTCGACGGCGTCGGGGATATCGCGTTGAGGCTTCCGCTGTCGGTGGTTCCCGACCTTGTCGGGTGGCCCGAAGGCGACCGCGAGCACCTGGTCGCGTGGGCCGGCGCCACCTTCGATCTGCTTGGGCCTTTCAACAGTTTGGCCGTGCGGTCGTCTGGCGACGCCCTGTCGATGCTGGCGTTCGTGCATCGGCTTGCCCGTCGGCGCAACGTGATTCCGGGCAGTATGGCGCACGAGGTGGTGCAGGCCATCGAAGACGGCGCGATGAAGCGATCGCAACTTCCTTCGCTCTTCATCGATTATCTGGCGCCCTCCATCGACACCACGGCAAGTGCGATCGCCGCGGCACTGTGGCTGTTCGCTACCAACCCCGATCAATGGCAACTACTGCGGCACGACACTGCCCGGATACCCAATGCGGTAAACGAAGTCGTTCGGATGGAATCCGCGGTCAGGGCGTTCGGACGCCGCGCCGAGCGTGATACCGAGATCGCGGGGACGCGAATTCCGGCAGGCTCACGGGTGCTGGTCATGTTCGCGTCGGCGAACCGCGATGACCGTGTCTGGAGCGACCCTGACCGCTTCGACATCACGCGCGACGCCTCCCGTCAGCTCGGCTTCGGGCATGGAGTTCACGCGTGCGCTGGCCAAGGTCTGGCACGGATGGAGATAGAAGCGATGATGCGCTCATTGCTTCGACATGTTGAACGCATTCAGCTCGACGGCACGCCAGAGTTGGCTCGCAACAACGTGATTCGCCGCTTCGAGAGCCTGCCGCTTCACCTCGTCCCCAAGGGTTGACGGTAGTCCATCATTAGGGCGACATGCGCCGAGGGGAAGCGGTGGCCAGCCGTACTCGCTGAGCACCGACGCGACTCGAACATCTGATCAGGAGTCTGTCGCTTCCCGCAACCTGGTAAACGCGTCCACGAACGCGTCGGTCACTTCGTGTGTGTCGTTGAGTGTTGCGGCGTCGGAAATCACCGAGACGCTGAGCTGGTCGACATAGCTCCACACGGTCACATTCAAGGCGGCACCCGCTGCAAGCGGTCCAACCGAATAGAACTCGGTTACCACTGCGCCGGCGATGCAGCCATATTCCCGTGGTCCGGGAACGTTGGAAACAATCACATTGAACAGCTTGTTGGGCGCTTCCCTTCGTGACATCCAACGAAAGACTGTGCGCGTGAGTGTCGGCGGCACGAACTCCAGCCACCGGCCCACCAGGGTGGGGCCAAGGAGTTGATGATCTTCCTTGGCGATGCGCGTCGACGTGCGGATCAACCGAAGCTGTTCCATCGAATCGTCGATGTGAACAGGCAACGAGACCAGCATCGTGGCCAGCGCGTTTCCGGCGACCCGCTCCGGCGAGGTGTCGGTAGTTGCGGGCACCGAGGCGATGAGCGGCGCGTTGGCGTCCTCTCCGTACATGAGGAGCAGACGTCTCAGCGCGCCCGCGACGGTGGTCAGAACCAGGTCGTTGATCGTTACGTCGAGCTTCTTGCTGATCGCTTTGACGTCGGCCAGCGGCAGCGTAGCGCTGGCGAAAGTTCTTGCCGCGGTGGGTTTCCGATTGAAGAAAGTGGGCGGGGGCTTGAAGCGGCCGGCAAGATCAGGATCGCGACGGCGTTGCCGCACTCTACGCTGCAACCGATAACCACCGACCACTCCGTCTCGCACCACTGACGGTAGGGATCGGAACCGCGAGACGTGGTCGCGTGCCGCGAAGAGCAGGACATCGCGTGTCGTTGGCGGCGGGAGATCCTTCGGCGTTTGATCATGCGGTGCTTCACCGCCCGGCCATTCCATCGCGCGCGCCAAGAGATTGGCTGATGCGACGCCGTCGGCCAGGACGTGATGCACCTTGCCGATCACCGCAATTCGATTGTCGGACAGCCCTTCGGCGTAGTGAAACTGCCACAGCGGACGACGGCGATCAAGCGGCTCGCTTGCTATCGCACCGATCACGGCGTCGAGCTCTCGCCGTCCTCCTGGCGCGGGCACCTGTATTCGCCGAAGGTGGTAGTCCAAATCGACGTCAGCGTCCTCGCGCCAGATCGGGCGGTGTAGACGCAACGGCGTCGACACCAACTCGTAGCGCAGCGGCGGAAGCAGTGGCAGCTTGGCCCGGAACACCTCGCGAAACGCCTCGAACGTCGGGTCACCCTCGAAGCCGGCGGTGTCGACGACCGCGATCTTGAGGGTGTGCTGATGGACGTTGGGGGTCTCGCTCGATAGCAGCAGCACGTCCCAACCGCTAAGCCGCTTCACCGCCCTTTTTCCCTCGCATTGGTTCGCGAATGCGCCTATTCGGCCATCCGCTCCGTCCGGCGCGACGCAGGAAGCCGGCCATGTACTGATTCAATCGCTCGGCGCAGGGCAGGAACGAACGCGGCCGGCTGCAGAGTGCAACCGGCGTGACCCGCGTCGACAGGCACCATCTCGGCGTTCGGGATCTGGCTTGCCAGCCACTTCTGCCGTCGCACGCCAAAGGCGCGATCCTTCATCGTCACCACCACGGCTGTGGGGACATCGATTTCGCTCACCCAGCTCGTCGAATCGAAACGGACCACTTCGGCGATCGCACGGGTGATGCTGCCCGGCGACGTGGAGCGGATCTGGCCCAGAACCCATTGGTGATCGCGGAAGTATCCATGGTTGGCCGCCTTCGCGGGCTCGCACAGGCGTGGCGCGGGACTGACGGCCTCGATCAGTGCTGCGAACACTCCGGTGGCGACCCGCTCGTAAGCCGCTCGGCTCACCGCTGCCGCTGCGGCGCACAGCACCAGGCCATCGACCCTCTCCCGGTGGCGCTTCCAAACAAGTTGGGCGACGAGCGATCCCATGGAATACCCGACCGGCACGAAGCTGGGAATGTCGAGGACGTCGGCCAGGGCAGCGACATCGTCGGCGCAGTCCTCCAGCAGCATGCGCGGCGGCAGAATTCCTTGGCCATGACACCGCTGGTCGAAGACCACAACCCGGCCGAACTCGCGCACCGCGTCCAAGGCGGGATACCACGTCACCAGACCCGTGCAAGCCAGGGAGTGCAGCAGCACGTACGTGGGCCCATCGCACGGGCCGGAATCGTAAACGTACGTGCTTCCCCGGCCCGGAAGGTCGACGGTCGTTCCATTCGGGATGTGGCCGACCGAAGCCAACGCGGGCACCGGCAACCGCGGTATCGGGAGCGCTCGAGGACGCCAGAAACCTTCGATGAAGCCATTGAAACATGTTTCAGAACGACGGGAGAAACGCGCCCCGCCGTGTGGCTGCGACCATTCCGGCTCGTAGCGGCCTGCCGCCGACTCGGCCGATGATCGCAGGATTGTCAGCTCAACAGGTCGCGTCGGCGGCTTCGCGCATCATGTTCCGGCCTGGGAGCGCACCTCGCGCCGCAAGTCGATGACCTGCTTCTCCAGGTCGATCAGCCCCTTGAACACATCGCGCTCAGCGATGAGCTTCACGACCGCGGACCAACCCTTGTTCTTGCCGTTGAAGGACTCGTCAATCTGCTCGAAATTTTTCGACGAGCTCCTTAACGTCCACAAATTCGGGATCGAGAGCTATCCGCCGAATTCTGCTGGACGGCGAGAATCCGGGATTTCTTCGGACTCGGGCTCCATGTTGCGAGCCGAGCCCGACCAACTGCCGCGAGAGGGCTCAGATTCGACAATTTACTTGCTGCCGAAGACCCGCTCCATCATGGCGGTGTCCGAGAAGTTCTCAGCCCTTACGACTTTCCCGTCGCGGAAGCTGTACAGATCGGCGCTGTGAGCCGTTTCGCCGCCTACCTCGACTTCGGTCAGCACGACCACCTCGTCGTCGTCGGCGATGAATCGGTTAGGGGTGGTTGTGAACGACTTCTCCGCCAGCTTCGCGAAGAACTCACCGACTTCGGCTTTGCCGTGATAGGTGCCGCTGATCGCGCTATTGCCCGGTTCGACCCACTCGATGTTGTCGTCGAGGTCCCGCATAGCCCCTTCGGCGTCTCCGGAGGAGAACGCGGCGTAGCCCTTGTTCAACGTCTCGATGTTCTGGTCTTTTGACATCTTTACCTTCTTCGATGGGGTCTCGCGTCAACCACAATTGGATGAGGTCGGTCGCTCGAGACGGGGGCCAGAGTACGACTGGACGCTTGCTGGCGGAGATGAATGACCAGATCCGATGCCGTTAGCGTAATTGCCAGCTCCGACAATTTGGGACTACTGGCAGAACCTTGCGAAACCGCCAGACCGGAGCGCGACGAACGAAGTCAAATCGCTGTGGTCAACGGAGGGTTTCGGTCCCGCGCTCATGGCACGCTCGAAACCATGGCATTCACGGTGTACCTCTCCTCAGACGAGGGCATAAATCACGGGTACGGAGATAAGGACAGGTACGAGCTTTCCGCCGCGGGCACGTTGGTTGTCAGACCTGCAGACGGGACCCAGACTTACACGTACGCGCAATGGGTCTACTTGAAGGCTGACACCGACCATACAGCGGGGGGCCCGAAGTCCGGCTCGGGGAAAGCGACTTTCATCTAGGACGCAATCAGCTGATTCCGGAGACGG
>Ga0164298_10000294_pt1 | contig 13959 bp, 11 predicted proteins | sample Whisoiple_216_MG_FD_109713 | JGI IMG/M metagenome (GOLD analysis project Ga0164298, IMG submission 109713) | Unamended control soil microbial communities from upstate New York, USA - Whitman soil sample_216_MG | ecosystem: Environmental > Terrestrial > Soil > Agricultural land ... | reverse complement strand
GTCCAGGTCAGCGTCCACCAGGTCTCCATGATCAGGTCGGGTAAGCAACGCTGATCATGGGCACCCTGTGTCCGTCTCCAGCCACGAACCCATCACAAGATCAATAAGGAATTACTCGTCTAGATCGTGCGCCTTTCGAGGGTGGCGCGCGCCGCCGTCGCCATGCAGACTCCACGGCCGTGGGACACAGGATCACCAGGGCAGTCGCCATCGTCGCGTTCGCCGCCGCCGCGGGGCTCGCGGCCACTCCGGCATCGGCCGCGCCCGGCGCCACCACCGACGTCCGGCTCATCGCCTTCAACGACCTGCACGGGAACCTGCAGCCGCCCGCCGGGTCGTCCGGCCGGGTGACGTTGCCCGGCGGCACCACCGTCGACGCTGGTGGGGCCGCCTACCTGGCCGCGCATGTCAAGCAGTTGCGGGCGCAAGCACCCAACTCGCTGCTGTTCTCGGCCGGGGACAACGTCGGCGCTTCGCCGCTGGACTCCGCGCTCTTCCATGACGAGCCGACGATGGATCTGCTGAACGACCTCGGCGTCTCCGCGTCGGTCATCGGCAACCACGAGCTGGACGAGGGCTACCGCGAGCTTCAGCGCATGCAGTTCGGCGGCTGCCATCCGACCGACGGCTGCCAGTTCCGCCCCACCTACCGTGGTGCGAGGTTCCCGATCCTCGGCGCGAACGTCTTCTTCGACAACGGACTCCCGGCCGCGCTGCCGTTCACCGTCAAGCTCTCCGGTGGCGTGCCGGTCGGCGTCATCGGTGTCACGCTCGAGGACCTGCCGCTCGTGGTCACGCCGGAGGCCATCGAGGGGCTGAGGTTCGGCGACGAGGTGCGGGCGATCAACCGCACGTCCCGGCTGCTCGACGTGCTCGGTATCCGCACGCAGGTCGTGCTCATGCACCAGGGTGACGACACCGAGGGCGGCGGTCCGAACGACTGCCGCACGGACCCCGGACCGGCGACCGCGATCGCGAAGGCCGCGTCGCCGTCGGTCGACGTGATCTTCACGGGGCACAGCCACCAGCAGTACAACTGCGTGATCGACGACCCGGCCGGCAACCCGCGCACGGTCATCCAGGGCGCGTCGTTCGGCCGGCTGCTGTCGGTCGTGGACCTGAAGATCGACAGGCGCACGCGTGACGTCGTGCGGTCCGCGACCAAGGCGCACAACGAGATCGTGACCCGCGACGTGACCCCCGACCCGGCGGCCAAGGCACTGGCCGACGAGGCGAAGACGAAGTCGGCGCCCATCGCCAACCGGCCGGTCGGCACGATCGCCGCCGACGTGGTCCGGGCCCAGGCCGCCTCGGGCGAGTCGTCGCTGGGTGACGTGATCGCCGACGCGCAGCTCGCCGCGACCGCGGTCAACAACGCGCAGGTCGCGATCACCAACCCGGGCGGCATCCGCACCGACCTGAACTTCGCCGGCTCGCCGGCGGGCGAGGGCGACGGTGTGGTGACCTACGGCGAGGCGTTCGCGGTGCAGCCGTTCAGCAACATCATGCAGACGGTGACGCTGACCGGCGCGCAGCTGAAGACCGTGCTGGAGCAGCAGTGGCAGCCGCAGCCGGACGGGTCGGTCAGCGTCAAGATGCTGCAGATCTCGGCGTCGCTGCACTACACGTGGTCGTCGGCGGCGCCGATCGGGTCGCGGATCACCGGCATCACGGTCGCCGGCCAGCCGGTCACGGACGCCGCGACCTACCGGGTCTCGGTGAACAACTTCCTCGCCGCAGGCGGGGACGGGTTCGCCGAGTTCGCGAACGGCACGGACCTCGCGGGCGGGCCGGTCGACCTGGACGCCTTCACGGCCTACCTGGCCGCGCATCCGAACCTGGCGCCCCCACCGGCGGACCGCATCACGGTCACGCCCTGACCGCCAACCCGCCCGCACGAAAGTCCCATTCGTGCGGGCCAGGGGGACCCCCGGATTTCAACGCTACCAGCGGATGCCGACAGTTCTGGGCTGTGTGGTGGGTTGTCCACAGCCCTGATTGAGCGAACTCCGTGCGAATGGGACTCTCGTGGGGGCAGGCGAGGTGCGCTGACGCCCCGCTATCAGCGAGTGCCGGCAGCTCTGGGTCGCGCGGCGGGTTGTCCACAGCCCCCGATCGAGCGAACCGTGCACGAATGGGACTTTCGTACGTCCAGGGGGTCCCCCGGTTTCAACGCTACCGGGGAGGGGTGACATTTCTGGTGGCCCCGCAGGTCGTGTGGGGTCACCGGGGTCTCACGGCTTGCGGTAGGTCGAGATGTGGAGCTCGGACTTCGCGGTGAACGGGGACTGCTTCCAGTCGGCCCATCGGGACTCCAGGTCGAGGCCGGCCAGTTGGGCCATCAGGTCCATCTCGAAGTGGGAGACGTCGCGGCCGGAGATCGGGAAGAACTTCGGGCCGTCCGGTTCCAGCACCAGCCACATCCCCTTGTGCTGGCCGGTCACCGGGTCGTGTTTGCCGCCCACCAGGGTCATCCGGTCCAGTTCGATGTCCGCCACCGCGAGCTTGCCTCGGTCCGGCGACGGTGGCCGGACGACCACCGTCTCCAGCACGAACCGGCCGCCGGGCCTCAGGTGTGCGGCCGCGTTGCGGAACAGCTCCACCTGCGCCTGTTGGGTGTCCAGCGCGAAGATCGAGTTGAACGCGATGTACGCCAGCGAGAACTCCCGCTCCAGCGACACCGTCGTCATGTCCGCCTCGACCACCGTGACCGCGGACGACTTCTCCCTCAGCTTCGCCAGCATCTCGGGGCTCACGTCCACGCCGACGACCTCCACGCCGCGGCGCGCCAGCGGGACCGCCAGCCTGCCCGTGCCCACCCCGAACTCCAGCACCGGACCGTCGCCGGCCAGCGTCGCCAGTGCGGCCACCGCACCCTCGTCGTCCATCAGGCCCTTGTGGAACTCGTCGTACATGTTCGCCCAGCGCGCCCCGTACAGGCGCGGATCGAAGTTCTCCATGCGCACCAAACTGTCAAAGGAGAGCGGCGCGCGCTAAGTGTTTCGGCCCAGGACGTAACCGATGCTGTCCAGCAGGAAGCGCGGGCCAGCTCGAACTGCTCGTCCAGCGACGGTCCCGCCGGCGCCGACAGCCACGACGTCAGCAGCGGATCATCGCCGTTGAGGTCGGCGGTCCAGTCCCGATCGAGTACCCGGCGGCGATGGCCGCCCTCTTCGCGGCCGGCATCGGCCCGGACGCGGTCCGCGCGCTCTACGCCAGCGACGACCTGCCCGACGACCTACGCATGTTCCTCGTCGGCTGCCTGCGGGAGCGGGAGGAGAGACGCCACCGGATCGCCTGCCGCCAGCTCGCCGTCCGCACACTGCTCGCCCTGGCCGGCGCCGTCGAACGGACCGTCTACTGGCACCTCGCCCCGGAGGTGCCCGGCGAGATCGATCCCCACCAGCTCATGGGTGTGATGTTCGGCAAGCTCAACCTGCTCGCCTACGAGGGCCGCGAGCTGACCCGGCGCAACCCGGCCGCCGACGCGTTCGCGGTTCTGGCAGGTCACCCGCGGGAAGCCGCGACAGTCACCCAGCTTGACGATCATCGTGTCCGCATCGACGACCGGATCATCGTGCATTGGACGGACGATGTGGACGAGATACCGTTTTTCGTAACGGTTTGATCGTCGATTTCCCACCGAGCGGCCTGGTAACCTCGCACAGCTTCACGCGCTCGCGTAGGGGGACAGGATTCTCGTGCACCACGGCGACCCGGCGCCCAGAACGCACAAAAATCGGGTGTGAGATTTCGTGAGCTCACGCGTTCTACCTGATGACACGGCGGAACCGGACTCGGAGCGCGGGCAGGACACCGACATGACGGCGACTGACCTCACGGAGGCTCCCGCGCCGCCGTTCGAGCAGGTGTACCGCGACCACGCCGCCCGCGTCTTCCGGTACTGCCTGTCGCAGGTGAGCAACCGCGGCGACGCGGAGGACCTCGCGGCGGACGTGTTCGCCGCCGCGTTCCACGCGTTCGGCACGGTCGAGCTGATGCCGGGGACAGAGCTGGCCTGGCTGCTGCGGATCGCGCGCAACGCGGTGATCGACCACCGGCGCAAGCACTCGCGCCGGTCGGCGCTGCTGGCGAGGTTCTTCGGCGGTGAGACCGAGGCGGATCCGAAGGCGAACGTGGAAGGTGAGGTCGTGTTGCGGGACGAGGTGCGCCGCGCGCTCGCCGCGATGACGCACCTCGCGGAGAAGGACCGCACGGTCATCGGCCTGCGGATCGCGGCCGGCCTGCCGTACGCGGAGGTCGCCGCCGTCCTGGGAGTGTCCGAGCACGCGGCGACGATGGCGTGCAAGCGGGCACTGGCCAGGCTGCAGCGGCACATGGGGGCGCCGTGATGGGCCGCATCGACGAGAACGAGCTACGTGCCCTCTTCGAGGAGATCGAGGCGCCGCCCCGCCTCGACCGCTGGCGCGACCGCATCGCGGACGTGCACGCCGAGGCCTACGTCCGGGAGCACGACGACGAGCCGGAACCCGCGGAGGACGACGACAGCGAGCACCTCGCGGAGGAGGCCGGCGCGGACATCGTCGCGCTGCCCATCGTCGATGAGCTGCGGCCGAGACGCCAGCGCGGGCGGTCGATGGCGGTCGCCGCCGCGGCCGCGGCGGTCGTCGGGCTCGGCGGTGTCGTGGTCACGACCACGCTGCTCACCGACGCGCCGCCCGCCGACCCCACGATGATCATCGACGGCCCGGACAAGACGGTCAGCTCGTCGCCGTCCCGCAACGAGCCCACCAACGTCTCCAAGCCGCCGTCCACCCAGCAGCCCAGCTCGGGGGCGGAACGGCCGAACCCCGGTACCACCCAACGCAACCAGCCGGGCGGCACCGGCACCATGGTCGACAACTCCGGGGGCGGCGGGCCCGAACCCGGCTGGCCGTCGATGGTCGGCGACCCGAACTCGACCAACACCGGTGTGCCGCTCGGCGCGACCCTCGGCGACCACTACGGCGACCTGCGGATCGCCACCGCCGGCCAGGTCGTGTCGGACCTCCGCGTGACCGGCACGGTGATCGTCGACGCGCCGAACGTCACGCTCAAGCGGGTGCTCGTCGTCGCGCCCTACGGGGCGACGGCCGTGCGCCAGAACGCGGGCGGCCTGACGGTCGTGGACTCGGAGCTGTCCGGCGGCACCTCGCTCACGCAGGCCGCGAACGGCCTCACGATCCGCCGCAGCCGGCTGCAGTCCGGCGTGACGATCACCGGCGGAGCGCAGCTGTACAACTGCTACCTCGACAACGCCGACGTGCTCGTCACGCCCGGTTCCTCCTCGGTTCTGTTGCGGCACAACACGATTGGCCGCGTGACCATGAACGACCTCGACGCCCCCATCCGCGGCGTCACCGTCGACGACAACCTGCTCAACGAGGTCGACGCGCCGACACAGGCCGGCTCGGCCGGCATTCACGTGCTGAACAACCGATTCCGCGGCAGCGCGCCCAGCACCGGCTGGAAGTCCGGCGCCTCGGACTACCAGTGGTCGAACAACACCTATGCGGACAGCGGTGCGCCTGCCTACCCATGACCCCCGTCGGGTACTGCCCCGGGCCGGCGCACCGCCAGTCCGGGGTCAGACGGCGACGGACACCTCCCTTGCCACGCCTCCGTCGTCAGGGCTGCCGCCGAGCGCTGCCAGCAGCCGGTGCAGCACCTCCTCCGGGTCGGCGGTCGCCGCCAGGCCACGCAGGTCCACAGGCCGCCACCCCTCGCGTCCGGCCTGTGCCACCAGCTGGCGGAGGTTGTCCGCCACCGTGACCTGTACCCCTCGATGCGACGCCGCCTCCGTTATCGGAGTCGGTGTGCCGAGCCGAGCCGCCTGCTCGAACTCGGTCCGGGCGCGACCGCCCAGCCCCAGAGCGTCCGCGAGCAGCCGCACCGAGTCCCGGCGCGGCCGGCTCACCCGACCGCTCTCCAGGTTCTGGATGCTGCGGGGCGAAAGCCCCGACCGCTCCGCGAGTCCCTCCTGCGTCAGGTTCGCCGCGTGCCGCCAACTCTGCACCAGCGCGGCGAACTGTCCCTCCGTACCGACTCTGGCTGACTCGTCCCCACTCATCGCGCCCCTCCATGCCACCGAGACCCACCCTGCATCCCGGAAAACGCGTGAGTCCGGGAAACCTCACACATCCGATAGGTACAGACTTTGACGAGACTTCTTGTTGCTGTGGCGCTGCTCACAATGCTGTCCGCGGTCCCCGCCGCGGCCGAGCCTGCGGGCGCCGACCTCGCCGTGACCGTGGCGTTCGACAAGCCCGCATACCTTGCGTACGAACGGATGACGGCCACGGTCACGGTCGTCAACAACGGCACCGCGCCCGCGACCGGCGTGACGCTGTCGCACGAGAGCAACGGCCCGTTCGACCCGAAGGAGTGGTTCGGCCTCGACCCGTCCGGGCCGGGGGTGACCATCGAGCCGGGGCAGCAGGTGGCCGCGAGCGCCACCATCGAGATGCAGGACGTCGTCGACGTGCTGCGGCTGGCCGTCGAGGTCCACACGCCCACGCAGGAGACCGACACGACGAACAACGCGGCGACCGCCGAGGCCCCGGTCACCGTGCGCAGGACCGACCTGAACGGCACGCTCTACCGGGACATCGACGGCGACAAGCAGTTCGACCCCGGCGAGGCGCTGGGCGGCGTCCTCCTCGAGGGCGTCGGCGGCCGGCCGCTCGGTCACGTCTCGGTCCGCACGGACGGCGCCGGCCGGTTCACCGCGCCGAACGTGGCGGAGGGCACGTACGTGCTCACCCCCAACCTGCCCGCCGGCTGGTGGCACGACGAGACCTCGACGGTCGAGGTGCGCGTCGGCGGGCCCGAGCCGTTCATCCGCGCCGTGCGGGACTCCTCGGCGCTGCGTAGCTCGATCACCTTCGACAGGGCGGCCTACGCGGTCGGCGACACGATCCGGGAGACGGTCACGCTGACCAACACCGGCAGTGCCGACCTCGCGGGCGTCACCGCCCGGTGCAACGAGGGCGCGGCGCCCAACGAGCTGTCCGGGCTCGGTTGGGGTGACCTCGTGCACGACCTGGCGCCGGGTGTGACCGTGCGCGCCGGCGAGACCAGGACGTTCCAGTTCACCGACGTGGTGCCCGACGGCGGCAGGCTGTACGGGTTCATCTCGATCACCTGCTGGTTCGGCACGGCCTTCCGGTACGACGACGGCCCCAAGATCGTCGCGCGGGCCGACGTGCCGGGCGGGCGGGGCTCCTCCGGCGGCGTGCTGTTCTTCGACCGGAACGACAACGGCGGGCCCGACGCGGGCGAAACCGTGTCCGGCGTCAAGGTCTTCCTCGTCGACCGCGCCGGCAAGGTCGCCGCCAGGGACGTCAGCGACGCCGACGGCACGTTCATGTTCCGCGACGTGCCCGCCAACCGCTACTTCATGCGGTTGGCCGGGCCGTGGCAGCTGGTGTACGAGGGGCTCGAGGTCACCGTGTTCGACGGGGACGTCACGAAGGGCATCGGGTACGCCGTGTCGCCCGGCCCGAACCAGCCCGACCTCGACGCGCCGCCACTGTCCATAGTGGACGTAAAGCCCGTACCGACCCCGCAGGCCTCGCCGCCCCGGCCAGCCGGCCTCGCGGACACCGGCGCGGACGTGGTCGAGTTGACCGTGTTCGGCATCCTGCTCCTGCTCGCGGGTGGTGGCCTGCTGCTCGTCCGCCGCTCCCGGGAGGTCCCATGAGCCGTGTCCTCGCCGCCCTCCTCGCGGCCCTGCTGACCATCGCGTGGGCAGCGCCGGCGAGCGCCGACGTGCGGTACGTCGACCTGTGCCTGATCGCGACGATCGACCAGCCCGCCTACCTGGCGGGCGAGGAGATGACCGCGCACGTCACGATCATCAACTCCGGCACGATCGCCGCGACCGGCGTGGTGCTGCACGTCCGCGGCGACATGGCGTTCGACTGGGGCGACCTGGCCGACACGGGACCCGGCATCGAGCTGCCGCCCGGCGGGCAGGTGGACCGCACCGTCCACGCGCCGATCGACGACCCCGGCGACGGCGTGGCCGAGCGGCTCCTGGTCGGCTCCGACCAGGTGGACAGCGACCTGACCAGCAACGAGGTGACGCTCTCGGCGTTCGTCACCGAGAAGCAGGCCGACCTCGACGTCACGGTGTTCCTCGACGCGGACCGGGACGGCGTGGTCGACCCGGGCGAGGTGCGCAAGGGCGTGGCGGTCGAGCTTTCCGGCGGTCTCAGCCACGATCGTCACACGACCCGCACGGACGAGACGGGCGTCGCGCACTTCCCCGGGATCAGCGGGGGCCCGTACCAGCAGCACGTGAACCTGCCGGTCGGCTGGTACAGCGACATCGGCGAGGTCATCAAGGTCCGCGGCGGCGCCAACAAGGTGCTGATCCAGGCGACCCACAACGACTTCACCGGACTGCGGGCGGCCGTCTCGCTCGACAAGGCCACCTACGCGCCGGGCGAGCCGGTGCACGAGCGGGTCACGCTCACGAACACCGGCCACACCGACATCGTCGGCATCGTCGCCCACTGCGGCGGCTACGGGCGGGAGAACGTGCTGTACAGCGTGGGCTGGGGGGAGCTGGCGCCGGATGACAAGGGCGGCGCGGTCGTGCGGGCCGGCGAGACCAGGACCTGGGAGTTCGACGACGTCGTGCCGCCACAGGCCTGGGACTACGGCTACGTGCTCCTGCAGTGCGACTTCTCCCCGGCCGGCGCGCACGACGGTCCGCTCGCGGAGGCACGGGGCACCGTGCCCGGCGGGGAGGGCACGGTCTCCGGGCGGCTCGTCGACACCGCGGGCACGCCGCTGGGCGGCATCACGCTGTTGATGCTCGACATGGTGAACGGGCGGGTCGTCGCGCGGGCCGAGAGCGCGGCGGACGGCCGGTTCCAGTTCCCTGAGCTGCCTGCGGACGGGTACGAGCTGCGGCCGGTCGGCCCGTGGCGGCTGGGCGCGGCGGTGTTCGAGGTACAGGTCATGGCGGGGACGGACCACCCGTTCGACCCGCTGGTCCTGCAACCGGGCCCGGTACAGGACGATCCCGAGAAGAAGCCGGAACCGGCGGTGCGGGCCGTGACGGTACCGGCCCCGCGGGCGACGGTCGTGCGGCCGACCGCGCTGGCCGACACGGGCGCGGATGTGGCCGAGCTGGCCGCGCTTGGCGCACTGCTGGTGGCGCTGGGCCTGCTGCTCGTGCGGCGGAGGTCGTACTCATGAGGCGCCTGGCGGCGTTGGTGTGCGCGTTGCTGGTCATGGGTCTGGCCGCGCCGGTGGCCGCCGCCGAGGAGATGGTCGACCTGGGCCTGATCGCGACGCTCGACAAGAACGCGTACCTGCCGGGCGACGTGGTGACGATGCGTGTCCTGGTCATGAACAACGGTCCGGGCACCGCGACCGGGGTCGTGGTGCACACGTCGGGCGACCTGGCGTTCACGGGATGGGGCAAGCTGGCCGACACCGGCATCACGCTGGCACCGGGTGAGCAGGTGCCGATCACCGTCACGGCGCCGGCCAACGACGACGGCACCGGGATGACCGAGCGGCTCGAGGTCGTGTCGGCCGAGCCGGACGCCGACCCGACCAGCAACCAGGTCACCGTGAACGCGTTCGTCACGGTGCAGGAGGCCGACCTGGCACTGACCGTGTACACCGACGCGGACCGCGACGGCGTGGTCGATCCAAGGGAGACCAAGGTCGGCGTGCTGGTCACGGTGGGCGGCGGTCTGACGGGCCGGTCGTACTCCGTCCGCGCCGGCCAGGACGGGGTCGCCCGCTTCACCGGCATCCCTGGCGGGGAGTACTCGGTGAAGGCCGGGCTGCCGGCGGACTGGTACCTGGATCCGGTCACGAGGATCCGGCTGCGGGCGGGGCAGAACGAGATCGCGCTCGGCGCCCGGTACGTCGACGCGTCGAAGCTGCACGCCACGGTGGCCCTCGACCGGCCGAGCTACGCGGTGGGCGACACCGTGCGGGAACGGGTGACGCTGACGAACACGGGGTCGACGGACCTGACGGACATCACGGCGCGCTGTGGGAGCTACTCCATCGAGCCGGGGAACAACGAGCTGTACAGCATGGGCTGGGGCGACCTGGACTCCGCGGGCCCCGGGGCGGTCGTGCGTGCGGGTGAGACACGGACGTGGGAGTTCACCGACGTGGTGCGGCCCCGGATGTGGGACTACGGGTTCGTGCTGCTGCGGTGCGACTTCATCGTGCCCGGGATGGTCGAGGGCGCGTTCGCGTCGGCGCGAGCGTCGGTGCCCGGCGGCCGCGGCACGATGGGCGGCGGTGCGGTGGCGTCGGGCCGGCCCGTGGCCGACATCCAGATGCTGCTGATCGACAAGGTCAACGGTGCCGTCGCGGCCCGCACCGTGACCGACGGGCGCGGGCGGTTCGAGTTCCCCGAGGTGCCGGCGGACCTGTACGAGCTGCGTCCGCTGGGGCCGTGGCGGCTGCCGGACTCGAACCCGACGGTCCAGATCCTCGCGGGCGAGCATGTCGACTACGAACGGGTCGAGCTGCTGCCGGGCCCGCTGCAACGCGACCCGGAGGAGGAGGTGGTCGCCGCGGCACCCTCGCCCCCGCCGATCACCTTGGCGAACACGGGTTTCGGCGTGGCGGACCTGACGGCGCTGGGTGTCCTGCTCGTGGTGGCCGGCGCGCTGATGAGGCGTGGCAAGCGCGCGTGAAACTGCGTGCCGTACTTCGTGGTCGGCGCGCGTAGGCGTCGTCACACTGTCTGTGACGAGACGTCTTCGCGCTGGGGGTACGGGTGTGGGTTGGCGCTGCGCTCCGGCGGCGCCAACCCACACACGAGGGCTTGTCGGGTTATCGTGCCACGTGGGCAAGGTGCAGATCAGTCGCCGGACAGTGCTGGCCGGCGCCGCGGCGGCCGTGGTCGCGTTCGACCCCGTCAACCTCGGCTGGCTGACATCCGCCGATGCCGAGCCGGGAGTCCGCATCCCGGCACTGGACGGTGAGCTGCTGGTCGACGAGGCGTCCCGAGCGGCGGTGGCCGACGACTACGGCCACCTGGTGCACCGGATGCCGGTGGCAGTGCTGCGCCCCGGATCGGTCCGGGACATCCAGAAGGTCGTGCGCTTCGCGAACCGCCACGGCCTGAAGGTCGCGGTAAGAGGCCAGGGCCACTCGACGTACGGGCAGGGCCAGACGACGGGCGTGGTGATCGACTCGAGCACCCTGGGGACGATTCACCGCATCGGGTATGGCCAGGCGGTGGCGGACGCCGGCGTCCGCTGGCTGGAACTGATCAGGGCAGCTGTTCAGGCGGGCCAAACCCCACCCGTCGCGACCGACTACCTGGGCCTGTCCGTCGGCGGCACCCTGTCGGTGGGCGGGATAGGCGGCGCGACGTCGAGGCATGGACTGTTGGTCGACAACGTGCTGTCCCTGGAGGTGGTGACCGGCGAAGGCGAGGTGGTCCACTGCTCCCCGTCGGTGTGCCCGGACCTGTTTCATGCGGTTCTGGGCGGCCTGGGCCAGTTCGCGGTGATCACCCGCGCAACGGTCCGCCTGATCCCGGCACCGACGACCGCGCGCGTGTACCACCTGACGTACCCGGACCTGCCGTCGTACCTGACCGCCCAACGCAGGGCGGTGGGAGACCAGCGGTTCAGCTACCTGGAGGGCCAGTCGACACCGACGGGTCTGCTGCTGGAAGGCGTGACGTACTACACGCCGCCGGCGGCGCCGTCGGACCCGGCGCTGGTGTCGGACCTGGCCGCGGCATCGGTGGAGATTTCGGAGATGCCGTACTTCGACTGGCTGAACCGTGTCTATGACCTGGTCCAGCAGCTGCTGCCGCTCCGGCTCCCGGGGCCGTGGATCAACGTCTTCATCCCGGACGAGGCGGTCGAGGGGTACGCGTCCGCGGTCCTCCCCACCACGGCACCGAACGATGTCGTGCTGCTGTACCCCGTGCGCCGTGACCTCATCGGAGAGCCGTTCGTGCGGCTGCCGAACAGCCCGGTGGTCTGGCTACTGGCGGTCCTACGCGCGGTGAGCCCTCCGGATGCCGCGGAGATCCGACGGCTGACAGCCCTGAACCGCACACAGTACGACCAGGCAGTCGCGGCCGGCGGCACCCACTACCCGGTAGGCGCGATCCCCCTGACACGGGCCGACTGGCGCGCCCACTACGGTCGCCGGTGGGCGGCGTTCCGCTCGGCAAAGCGCAGGTACGACCCCCGAAACGTCCTCGCCCCAGGCCAGGGGATCTTCGGGTAACACCCCCTCGGTAGCATGACCCGCAGGGGCCGTTAGCTCAATTGGTAGAGCTGCGGACTTTTAATCCGTAGGTTCTGGGTTCGAGCCCCAGGCGGCCCACCAAACGGCCTGGTCATGAAGGCCCTTCACCCGCGGTCCATGATCGCGCCCCCAGAAAACCCCCGGTTTACTCCTGACCGAGGGCGGCGTGCAGGGCGTTCGCGCCGTCCCGGCTTGGTGCTTCGCGGCCCATGTAGACGTCCTGCGTCATCGACGGGTGCGCGTGGCCGAGGATGTCGGCGATCTGGCGCGCGGTGAGCCCTGCCGCGTCGAGCAGGGTGGCCACGGTCTTGCGGAACGTGCGGAAGGTGACCCACTCGTACCCGGCGCGCTTTTTGAACGGGTTCCACGCCCGGTTGCGGACGTTGCTGGCCTCGCGGATGGTGCCGGTCGAGCTGGGGAAGATCGGCCCGTCCACCGGGCAGCCGAGCGCCGTGTGCCGGTTGACGAGCATCCGCACGCACCAGTCGGCGAGCGGCACCGGGCGCACCGCGTTGTCGGTCTTCCCGCGGTTGATGATCTTCCCCCTGCCGGTGGCCCGGATGACGTTGCCCGACATCGTGAGCTGCTTGGCGTCGGCGTCGAAGTCCTCCCAGTCGGCCGCGAGCGCCTCACCGGTCCTCTCACCGGTGGCGAGGAACAGCCGGACGAGGTCCGGTAGGTCGGCGGCCACCGCGGCCTCGTCGGCGTCGAGCTTGCCGAGCAGGTCGAACACCTCGTCGGCGGTCATGGCCCGCGGCCTGGCCGGTCGGTTCCTGGCCTTCTTCGACTCGATCCGACCGATGTCCCGCGCCGGGTTGGTCTCGAACGCCCCGGCCCGCACGCCGAACAGGCACACGTTCCGGATCACCGACTTCACGATCTTGGCCGTACTGGCGCTCGTTCGGTCCCGCGTCGTCTGACAGACCCGGTCGAGCACCACCGGCGACGCCTCGATCTCGTGCGCCCGCAGCTCGCCGATGTCCGGCAGCACGATCGTCGTCAGACGATTCTTGTACGTGTCGACCGAGCCCCACGAGTTGAACCCGCGGTCGGCGTCCCGCTCGTACTCGGCGAGCCAGCCCATCGCGATCTCGCGGAATCGGCTGTTCGGCCCGAACTCGCCAGCCGCCACCGGAGCCCGCCAGTCCCGGATGGCTTCCTTCAACCGCCGTTCCGCGTGCGGCCGGGACGTGCCGTAGCGCTCGACTGGGTAGACCTTGCCGTCATAGTGCCGGTAGCCGCACCGAGCCCGGAACTTGCCCGGCTCGACCTCGTACGTCGTGATCTTGCCGTGCGTGCCCACCGGAAGCGGCGGACGAGGCATCAGGCAGCCACCTCCGCGGGCAGCTTCTCGAACCACTCGAGCACGTCGACCGCCCGGTACGTCCCGCGCGGAAGCGTCCGCAGCGTGGCGGCCATCAATGCCTCCGAGTAGCGCTGGAGGGCCGTCATCTCGCGCGCGACCCGGGCGGCGCCGTGCGCCGCGCAGAGCTCGCGTACACGCTCCGCGCCGACACGCAGCGCGGCCCACTGCGCCATGAGGTCGCCCTCGCGCTCGCGCGTCACGCGCGTGTTCGCGAGGAAGAGCGCGAGCACGTCCGCGACCATCCGTCCCCCGGCGACGAGCCGCACCGGCGGGAGACGGAACCCCTCCTGCAGCACCTCGGTCGCCAGCGGCATCGAGCCGGGCGACCGGAT
>Ga0164298_10000293_pt1 | contig 14005 bp, 15 predicted proteins | sample Whisoiple_216_MG_FD_109713 | JGI IMG/M metagenome (GOLD analysis project Ga0164298, IMG submission 109713) | Unamended control soil microbial communities from upstate New York, USA - Whitman soil sample_216_MG | ecosystem: Environmental > Terrestrial > Soil > Agricultural land ... | reverse complement strand
GCTTGACCGCATCTCACGCCGCCTGCGCCTGTCCGCCGGCGGCAGCGGCGACGTGCTGGCCGCGGCGGTGTTTGTCGACTCGGTCAGCGCCATGCCCCGCCCGGACGGAAAGGAATAGCTGCCGTGCGTACCCTGCACTACCAGTTTCCGGCCTCCCGGAACCCGGCCCGGCGGGCACACGTCGGCGTCGTTGGGTCCGGTGACCTCGAAGTCCTCGTCGAGCCGGGCACGACCGACGGCTGCGGGGGGGCAGCCGCCCACGCCCAGGTCAGGGTCCGCACCAGCGTCGAAGGGTTCGACGAGGTGTGGCAGGCCACCCTGGAGCGGTTCTTCGCCCGGACCCCTGTGCTGGGTAACTGGGAGCTGAACGACGCCGGCGCTACGCCGGCCCTGGTCACGCTGCGCATGGAGCAGGCCGCCGAAGCAACCGGGTCAGGGGACACGCCAGACAGTGAGGAGGCCTCATGACGCCGGCCACGAACGCTGCGCGGGACGAAGCCGCTCGCGCGCTCGGAGCCATCGTCGGCGGCCAGAGCATCGACTGGGAGCATGTTCTGCACCGGCGCAGCTTCCTTGAGCTTGATGCCCTCGCTCGCGCCGAAGCACTGGTCGACGACGGGACGATCCGCGTGCTGTCCGGTCCGTTCGAGCGGCTCGAATCGCCCTGGCTGCAGCCGCAGGACATCACCCCGCAATCTGACGACGGAGTCGTCATCGCCCGCGGCACCATCGGCGGCACCGCTGTCGTGATCGCCTCGATCGAGCAGGAGTTCCAGGGCGGCGGCATCGGCGAGGTGTCCGGAGCCAAGATCACCCAAGCGCTGCGCCTGGCCGCCGCCAGCAGCCGTCAGGGCATACCCGTCCCGGCGGTCCTGCTGTTGGAGACCGGCGGAGTCCGTCTGCAGGAGGCGAATCTAGGGCTCAACGCGGTCGCCGAGATCTGCTCTGCGCTGCTCGAGCTGCGCGCGCTCGCCCCTGTGATCGGCGTTGTCGCCGGCTCGGTCGGGTCATTCGGCGGGGTCAGCATCGCCACCGGGCTGTGCACGCACGTCATCATTACCCCCGAAGGCAGGATCGGGCTCAACGGTGCCGCGGTCATCGAGCAAGAGGCAGGCGCCGAGGAATTCGACTCCTCCGACCGCAGCCTGATCTGGGCCGTCGTCGGCGGCGAGCAACGCCGCCTTACCGGTCTGGCCGACACGCTGGTGGTCGACGACGCCGCCGAGCTACGCGACGCGGTCCGGGAGGCGGTCGCCGCTGGACCCGCGTCACCGGGCTCGCACCGCAGCGAGCGGCTCGACGTCCTCGACGCCCGCCTTGCCACCCTCGATCCGGCCAACCCGCCCGAACCGCGGCAGCTACGCGAAATGTGGGGCGACACCTACGGCACGCCGCCGGCCAAGCCCGCCGCGCCGCCCGCGAGCAGTGGCGCCGAGCCCCGCCCCGGTGTCGTCCACTCCCGCTCTTCGATGCAGCCGAGCGGACGCGGCCGCACTTGGATCACCGCGCTGGCTTCCGGTACCACACCCAGGCCGGTCATCGGCTCGGTGCTGCGCGCGGACACCGACGGCACCACCTACCTGGCCGTCGTCCCCGACCCGCACAACCCGTTCTACCGCGCCCGGCAAGGGCAGGTCGGCCTCACCGAGTGCGCCGCGCTTGCCAGGCAGTTTCGCGAGATCGCCGTCGACGACGCCCACCGTGCCGAGCGCCGCGCCATCGTCGCTGTCGTCGACCTGCCCAGCCAGGCTTACGGCCGCATCGAGGAGATGGCCGGACTGCACCAGGCGATCGCCGCGGCGGTCGATGCCACCGAAGCCGCCCGAGTCGCCGGGCACCCGATCGTCGCGCTCGTCGTCGGGCAAGCATTATCGGGCGGATTCCTCGCGCACGGACTGCAGGCATCGCAGATCCTGGCCCTCGATGACCCAGGCGTGGTGATTCACGCCATGCACAGGCAAGCCGCCGCCCACATCACCCTGCGCACCGTTGCCCAGCTCGACGAGCTGGGCAAGACAATCCCGCCGCTGTCCTACGACATCCGTGTCTGGGCCACCCTCGGCTTCTGCGACAGCCTGCTCAACGTCGGCAGCGCCGAGTCCCCCACCCACGACGACGTGCAAACGGTCGCGCAGGCGATCAGCGGCGCCGTCGCGCGCGCCCGCTCCGGTCCCGCCGACCTGTCCAACCGGCTCGAATCCGCCGATGCCAGGAAAAACCGGAAGGCCTCCAGAGCCGTCCGCGACACGCTGAGCCGGCAGTGGAACAAGCACTCTGGCCAATGACCGGGGCCCGGCCGCACGATCTCGTCCGGCTCGCCGACCCGGACGAAATCCTGACCGGCACCGAGCCGGCCTGGGTCGGCCGCGCGCTCGCCGCGGCACCCTGGGCGGTCATCCGGCGCGCCCGCGCGCCGGCCGGGCACCTAGCCGCGGGAGTGCGGGGCCCCGCCCGGCACCAACGGCACGCGATGCTGATACCAGCCGCGGCCGCCACCGGCATCGCCCGGCCCGAAGACCTCCGGCCTGTGGCAAGTGTCATCACCCCCGAGACACCGGCGCTCGCCGCCCTCCGCGAGTGCCGCCCGATCCTCGACGGCCTGGGACGTCCCTGGGGGCCTACGGGCAGCGCCGGATTCGAGCTGGCGACCGGACACCGGGCCACCACCCAGGCCAGTGATCTCGACCTGCTCATCCGCCTGGGCACACTGTGCGGCTTCACCCGTGCCGCCGACCTGGCCAGCCAGCTGTCTAGGCTGCCGGCCAGGGTGGACTGCCAGCTCGAGACCGGGTACGGCGCGGTCGCCCTGGCCGAGCTCGCGACCCACGCGGACAAGATCGTGCTGCGTACCAACGACGGCCCACGGCTTGTCACGCTCGAGCAGGCGATGACGATGCCGTGATCGCAGTCACGCACGTCGTCCAGCCGCCAGAGGTCGGCGGCCCACCATGAGCACGGTGATCCTTTTCCCCGGACAGGGTTCCCAGCGCGCCGGCATGCTCCAGAACCTGCCCGGCACCCCTGCCGCCGAACAGGCCCACCGCGAAGCACGAGAGGTGCTGGAATCCCTCGAAGACCTGCCGGCCCGGCTGGACACCGAGCAGGCGTTGCGATCCACCACCAACGCGCAACTCGCGCTGCTTGTCGCCGGGGTCGTAACAGCACGCGCCCTTGTCGACGACCACGGCCTGCGGGCCGATTTCGTGGCCGGGCACTCCGTCGGCGCATTCGCCGCCGCGGTCCTCGCCGGAGTGCTCAGTCTCGGCGATGCTGTACGCGTGGTCAAAGTCCGCGGAGAGGAGATGCAACGCGCCTGCGCCGGCGGCAGCTGGGGCATGGCCGCGCTTCGCGGCCTGAATGTGGCAACAGTGCGCTCACTGGTGGGTGCACTGGCGACCAAGAGCGACCCGCTGTGGATCGCCAACATCAACTCAGCCGACCAGATCGTCCTTGGCGGCACCCGCGCGGCGCTCGACACGCTGCTCCGCAACGCCCCAGCCGCCGGGGCCCGTGATCTGACGATTCTCGATGTCACCGTCGCATCACACGGCCGATTGCAGGCCGGCACCGCACGAGCCGTGGCAGACGCGCTCGGCCAGGTCCAACACGGTGACCAGCGACGCGCCTACTTCGCCAACACGAGCGGCCGGCGGCTCGCCCACGCCACCGAAAAGGTCATCGACGACCTCGCCCAGGCCGTCCAGCAACCGGTTCGATGGCTCGACGCCGTAAGGCTGATGCCAGAGCTCGGCGTGACCACCGCCGTCCAAACCCCACCCGGACACGTCCTAGCCGCCATCACCGCCCACGAAACCCCCGGCGTCACCAGCATCGCCGTCGACGACACCGGCTTGGACAACGCGCTACGACGCGCCGCGCGGGCCGCGATCGGAACGTGACCCAACTTTCAACCCGTCGGCTAATCGGATTCAATCGGGATGCCGACGAGCAATGACGTTCCACTGCCGGGCTGACTCTGGATCGTGATCGTGCCGCCGAGCGCCGCGACGCGGTCGACCAGACCAGTCAGTCCTGAGCCGTTGCCAGGGGCAGCTCCGCCGATTCCGTCGTCTCGAATCTCGAGCCGAAGGTGGCTATTCGTGGCTTCGGCGCACACCTCTACAACTGATGCTCGCGCGTGTTTGGCCGCGTTGGTCAGCGCCTCGGCCACGATGTAGTACGCGCCGACTTCGACATTGTCTGGCAACCTTTGGTCCACATGGAGGTCGAGGTCCACCGGAACGGTGCAGCGGCGGGCCAATGTTCTGAGGGCCGGGGCCAGTCCTCCCCTCGACAGGATCGCCGGATGGAGTCCCCGCGAAATCTCCTGCACTTCCGCCGAAACCCCGGTCACAATCGTCACCAACCCAGCGATCCGCTCCTTGAGAGGCTGCAGTTCGTCAGGCACGCACGCTTCGGCGGCCCGCAGCTCGAGGCCCAATGCAACCAGTCGTTGCTGGGCGCCGTCGTGCAGGTTGCGTTCTATACGGCGGCGCGCATCATCGGCGGCCGCGACGATACGAGCGCGTGAGGCGAGCAGTTCTTCGCGAGTGGCGGTGTTGGCGATCGCGGTGGCGACCAGATCAGCGAATTCGGCGATGCGGCCTTCGATGTCCGATGGCAGCGGCTCGGGCCCCGACGTGCCGACGAGCGCCACTCCCCACACGTGCGCGTCGACGATGATCGGGGCGCCGGCTCGCGACCGCGGACCCAGCTCGCGGGTCCGGTCCGCGATAGTGCCGTCGGCGGTTTCGTATTCGTAGCTATCCATCCGCGCCGGCCGGCCCGTGCGTAACACCCGCGCTGCGCGCTGTCACCCTCCAGTGTCAGACGCTCACCGACGGTGAGCCCCCGCGCCCCCGGCGCGATATACGCAGCGACGACGACAGCCGCGCCGTCCGGGTCGTAGCGAAACACTTCCGCGTCGGTGGTGCCCAGACATCGGGCCATCTCTTCAGCGACCGCGGCGAAAACCTCCGAGGGAGGGGTGCTTCGCGCCACCAGCGTCGCGATGCGCCGCAGGGCGGTCTGCTGCTCGGCGAGCCGTGCGAGGGCTTCATGTGATTCGGCATTGGCGATCGCGGTGGCGAGCAGTTCGGTGAAACGGGCCAGCCGCGCCGCGGTGTCATCGGGGAGCGGCTCGGGCGCCAAGCTCCACGCCGCCATCGACCCCCACAGTCGTCCGGCCACGACGATCGGCACTCCGACCGTTGACCGGGCCCCGGCACCGCGCACGGCAGCCGCAATCTCGCCGTCCAGCTGCGAGTAGTCCTCGATGCGGACCGCCGCGGACCTATCCCGCACCAGCGTGCTCAACGTCGTGCCGTCCAGGGACAACCGACTGCCCGCGGGAAACAACTTCAACTCTTTGGGAAACGTGGCGCACACCGTGAGCCTGTTGTCGAGCTCGTAGCGCACCACTGTGACAATCGGGATGTCTACGACGCGGGCGACTTCCTCGGCGACTACGGCGAACAGGTCCGTCGGCACCACGCCCTCGGCGGCCAAGGTGGCGACATGGCGCAGCGCGCTCAGCTCCTTGGTGGCGATGTGGCGCTCCGTCACGTCGCGGGCAGCCCCGTACATCACGCCTGCTTCGGGTCGGCTGCTGGTGCTCCACTCGAACCACCGAACCGATCGGTCGGCGCAGATGTGGCGACACTGGAACCCGACGACAGGGTTGCCCGCGGCGAGCTCGGACAGGGCCGCCTCGACTGACTCACGATCATCGGGGTGGATGTGCTCGGCGAACGGTAAAGCCAGCAGCTGCTCAAGGGTGTACCCGAGGCTGCGTGGGAAGGCCGGGTTGGCGTGCTTCAGGTATCCGTCGAACCCCGCGATGCAAAACGCATCCTGCGAGAGTTCGAACAGCCCTACCAACTCGTCGTCAAACGAGTGGCTTCCCGCAGCCATAGCAAGCTAGTTTCCTCCGCTTGTTCGTCAGGCGAAACCCCAGAAGACCAGTCACCTCGAGGCCCGTTATGGGCTGAAACGCATTCCCCGATGGCCATGAGGTGTCGCGGGTGGCGTCGACCCACCGTGGGCTTCGGCGGTGAACCGTTGCGGCACAACATCACTGCCTTCTCATCCGGGCAGAGCTGCACGCGGCCCATGGTGTGTTGTTTCTTTACTGTGCGGTCACGGCGACCCATTTTGTGGAGGTTGCCGCCGCAGTAACTTGGACGGCGCAGGTGCAGCCGGACAAAGCCGGAGCGCTTGCACGAAAGTGTGTTCCCGGGTTGAAGGAACGCGCCCCGTGCTGTACGGCCGCTGACCTTCCGACATCCGGCCCGGACGAGACTGCACCACGGCAGCGCCGGTTCGCTCAGAATAGAAAACCAGGGAAGCCGCGGCAACGGCTCGTGCAACGCATCGCCGCCATCCGTACACCGACCAAGGAAGACGAAACGAAAGGAATCGCGATGACCAACCCGACCAATCCAGCCGATGGTGCGGCCCAGCCGTCGGTCGACGAGCGCACGGTGCCGTCACCGAATCCGCCTGGTTCGGACACCCCGCCGCCGCAGCGCTTGCCGGAGGGCCCTGGGATCGGCGCTGGCGCCTGGCCTAGCGAGCAGACCACGGCGGTCGGTCATGGCGAACAGACCGCCGGCGGCACCGACCCCGACCATCCGCACCTATTTCATCTGGCCGACTGGGGGGGAAACGTCTTCCCCGGCGGCAGCCTACAAGGCGCCAACAGCGAGAACTGGCCCATTCTGGTCGGTCAGAAGGGCGCCGTCTATCTGGCGCGGCTGGCGGTCGGCGGCATTCGAGAACCGCACTGGCATCCGAGCGCGTGGGAAGTCAACGTGATTCTGGCCGGTCGCAGCCGCTGGGTGTTCGTCGGACCCAACGGCACCCAGGATGTCTTCGAAGCCGGCAAAGGCGACGTCATCTTTGCGCCGCAGGGCCACTATCATTACTTCGAAAACGCCAGCGCCACTGAGGAATTGGTGGCGCTGATCGTATTCAACTCTGATGCCGCAGAACCAAAGGACGACATCGGCATTGGTCAGTCTCTCACCGCCATACCCAACGATGTGCTCTCAGCGGTGTTGAACGTGCCCGTCTCAGTCTTCGACCAGATTCCCACCGTCGGCGGCAGAATCGTCATTGTGAAGCGCCCAGAAGGCCAGACTGGGGCCAGACCGTCAGGGTCGTGATCGAGCCGTTTGTCGGCGAGGATTTCGCTACCTCAGGGTTCATTGGTTCGTCGCGATTCTAATGGAACAGCGGTGTTCTCGTCGGCCACCACGAGCCTGAGTCAATGAAAATAGGGATGGGGCAGCGGTTTTCGCTGACAGCGAGACGGTGGCAGCGATAGCGTTGCGCACCGGCGAGGCCGCCCGATCGGTATCCACACAACACCGGGACAGGAGCTGACGTACGCCAAACGCTCGTGGCCCCGGCATTCGACGCGTCCAAGACCACCGAAACATCCTGGTGGCATTGCGAAGTCGGAACCTCGACCTGGTGGAGCAGGTCTTCCGCCGCCATGCCTTCGCCAGCGTAGAACTCCTCCTCGGCGACCTGAACGCTCGACCGAGAGCGGCCGCGACATCATCCGCGGCCGTTTGGATGCTGACAGGCAAGGACTCATTCCAGCTGGTGGGGTCCATCGCTAGGTGTCAGCGGTGACGACATCGCGCCGTTTGAGCGGAATCATCAATGGTGACTGGATAACTCTCAACGAAGGACCGTCGTCATGGGTATCGCCCTCCGCTACATCGCTGCACCGGTATTGGCCGCTAGTGTCGCGGTAACGATCGCCGCCGCAACGGCATCCGCGATGGCTGAGCCGCAACATGCGCGCACCGTCGACGCATCGACGGCGAGTCCCGATCACGGGGGTGGCTACTGTGGCCAATTCTGTGGCACCTACCACGGCTACAGCAACGACCCCGGTGAGGCCGCTGCGCCGGCGTCCTACGGTGTGAACACGTCCAGGTTGGATCCGCTGTCCCCGCTGTCGATCAGGCTGCCGATCGTCGATGACGCGGGCACTCTAGTGCCTCAACGCTGAAGCCCAAACACGTGAGGACGGCGCTGGAGATCGGTCAGGGTGTCCGTGGCGCGAGGCGGAAGCGCGCCGACGTATTCATCACAAGCAAGCTCAACAACGGCTTACCCAAGCCAGATGACGCACTGCGTGCATTCGACAACACACTGCGCGCACTCGAAGCTGGATTGCGCTGAGATAGACGCAATCTCGGCTCTCGACCGTGGCGAATCCGGCAGCACCGGCCCCAACCCGAATGGTTTCGACTGCATCCCCGACCAATCGTTCTGGTCGTATTTCATGATGTCGTGAGGACGTATCCCGGGTGTACCTGCGTGCAGAGCCGATAACGCTCAGGGCAGGATTGTGAGCTTCCCGCCCTGAGCGCGTGGTCGTCGTCAGTGCTTGTGAAAGAGCAGAGCGCCCGTGTCCCCACCGAATGGTTGCTGCAACTGGGCGGCCTCTTGCGCGGCCCCGCCGGGCCCAGCGGTGATCTGGACATTGCCCGGGGTGTGCTGCACGTTTGACCCGGTCGTGCCTGTGGTGGCCGCTGCCGTCGGTGCGGCTGCGATCGCCACTGCGGCAGCTCCTGCCGCCACCAGTGGGACTATGTGATTCATCGTTATGCGCATTGTCATCCCCTTTCGTGTATGTCTATTGCTGTCAGTGACGTATTCCAGGATCGTCTTCGACCGCAGCAATGTCGTCCTCGCTGGCACCCCTCCTTGGCCTCCGGCTACCTGCAACATTCGGTCGCTGCCAGCGGCCACGGACAACAGCGGAGTTATCGTTCAGTCGCCTTTGCCGTGAACGTGAGCCCGGATGTCAAACCCTCGAATCTGCGCCCTTGATGTCTTCGGGGCAAGACGCTCGTGGCGAATCGGCTGGCATGTCGGGAGATTCCACCTCTGGAACGGGAGGTGTGACAATCCTGTCGTCAGGACAGGGATGTGGTGATGCGGACCTCCGAGGTCAGGGTCTGATGAACGGGGCAACGCTCGGCGATGTGCAGTAATCGTTGCCGCTGGGTGTCGTCGAGATCGCCGGTCAATTCGACATCGCAATCAATTTGGTCGATATAGCCGTTGGTGGTTTCGCAGGCGGCGCAGTCCTTTGCGTGAATTCGCGAGTGCCGCAGCGTCACTCGAACCTTCTCTAGCGGCCAGCGCTTGCGGTCCGCGTACATCCGCACCGTCATTGACGTGCACGCACCGAGCCCGGCAAGCACTAGATCGTACGGTGTTGGCCCAGTGTCGTCGCCGACTGGCGACGGCTCGTCGGCCACGAGCCGATGGCGCCCGGCGGCGATCTGCCGCGTGTAACCGTCGGCACCTGTCTCCGTCACGATCACCGTGCCCTCCGATGACGCTGCATCGCGGCCGGTCTCGCCCTGTGTTGTCACGTCACCCTCCTTGGCCGATGGATCGCCCGGCACGTCCTAACCGAGACGAAGGCTGGACCGAAGCGAACGGAGCCTGCAGCTTATCGGCAACCACTGTGCGTCCTGTCGTCACGATGACCGATCTGCACCGTCCGCGCCCAGCGTGACATGGGCAGGACGGGCGTCGCCTGTAGGGCGATCAAACTCACGCTAACCGTGTCCGCGGGCGGGTGTGCCAGCACCACTGCGCCCAGGGCGTCGGCGCTGTCGATCACCTGATCGTCGACATTGGTGACCACCGCAGCGAATGGTAGGCCCGCCCCTGCGGCGCCGCCGTTCGTCACGCCGACGGTGCGGACGCCGGCAGGGCTTGTGGCGTCAGTGACCTGAACGTCAAGGGGAGCGTGCGGCGCCTTCCCTGTGGTGATGAGCTCGTCGGCGACGCGCTTCGCCTGATTCACGGGTATTGAGAAGCCTTGCCCGACGTGCCAAGCGTGATCGGGGTGAGAGCGGAAATTCTCTGCCAGCGGACGAATCCGACGTCGGTGATGGGATCTGCGGCCATCACGGTGGGGGGTGGTGCGGCCAATCGGCGAAGGTCACCGTACTGCCGGTGCCGGCTGGACTGGCCTGGTTGGCGCTGGCCGTGGCCGCCTGCCGCCCGTGTGTGCACCTTCCCCGGATCAGGTGGCGGTTCTGAATTTGAGTCTAGCTTCGCTTGGGATACGGCGTCTATTACAGTCAGTGGGTGTAATGTATCTGGTACTTGTATTTCCGGAAGGCGGGTCTATGGTCCGGTCAGCAGAATCGATGGACGAACCGTCTACCGAGAACGAATCTGCCGGTGATGCCAGCCTCCCGCGGCGCAGTGGCCGGCCTCGTGACGACGCCTTGGATGAGGCGATCATCCTGGCCACCAGAGACCGGCTGGTGCGAGATGGCTACTCCAAGATGACGATTGGTGACATCGCCGCGGATGCCAAGGTCACCCGTCCCACGCTCTATCGGCGGTGGAAGGACAAGTTCGACCTGGTTGTCGATGCTCTCGCCTATGGTTTTCTCAAGCAGGCCGACATGTACACACTGGACCTGAGTCAGTTGGCGCCGCGTGACGCGCTGGTTGAGGCCGTGCGCCGTCTTAATCCTGCGTACTACAACCCCGACGCCATGGTGTTGATGGGTAACTTCGCGGGCGAATCCCTTCGTACCCCGGAGCTGCTGGAGATATTGCGTAAGCACGGTGTCGACCCCCGCGTTGCCCTGCTGAAAACGGTGCTGGCACAGCTGCAGAAAAGCCGCTCGGTTAGGCCCGACATCGACGCCGACACGATCGCAAACATGTGCTTCGGCAGCTATTTCGCGGCGTTCTATCGTGGCGAGCAGGCCACGCAGATTCCCGAGCGCGTCGTCGCCGTGCTGTGGCCCAGCATTGCCGCGACGGCTGCGACGAAACCAAGGGGTGCGCGTGGTGGTTCCGGCCGCGCGACCAAGCGACGGGTCGGCCGGTGATGTGGTCGGTTGAGTGCCCCAACCGTCGTGGCGGTAGTCGTTGTCGGCGCCTTGTGCGCAGTATGCCCGGCTGGGCCAGCAGCCGAGCCAACGCGGACGCCAGATCCTGGACATCGACGGTGCGCGATGGCGTCCATGACGATCAAACTCGTTGTGCTTCTTCGATACCGCGCACCACGCCGGGATGTCGTGCGTGCGAGATATCACTTACCGCGACCCGCGCCCCATCGCCCAGGCCGCGGTCGGGGTCGAGTTGTTCTCCGATCGGGGGCCGGCGCGCGCTTGTGCTAGGAGCGTTCAGCCCCGTGACTCGGCTGGCGCGGCAATGTCGTAGGAAATTCGGCCGGCGGGAAGGTAAAACAGCGCGATCAACGCGCCGCCCTTGACTTCGGGGTAGTGGTGGCTGCCGGGATCTGGCGATGTCCAGCCGGCGCCACTCCAGCCGCGCGGCCCCATCAGTTTGGCCTCGGGATCCAACGGCACCACCATGTTCAGCTCGCCGTAGGGGTGCTGATGATACTGGCCGCGGTATGGTTCGACGCTGTTCATGTACACCGCGGTGATGCTGAAATAGTTCAGTAGTTCACTGGGTCCGGCCAGCCGGCTGCGCCGGTACTTTTGGCCGTCCAGTTCAGTGATGGCCGCCCAGCCGTCCCTCACGCCCTCGGTGATCATGCGCGCCAGGTCGTCGTATAGCGCCGTGCCCGGTCCATACGTCGTGTTGAGCCAGGTTTCCAGCTCTATGCCGGCGGTGCGGTTCTTGATCTCGTCGAGGAACGAGATGCTGCGGTCGATGAGTTCTGTTGAGGATGCCATCGTGGCCCCTTTCGCTTGTGGCTGCTTTGAGTCTTGATCCTAGGCCGCAATTCAATTACAGTCAAGTGTTGTAACATAATATCTGTGTCCGGCCGTCGACTCAGTCGCAAGCGGACACCAACTTCGAGGAGGCACTAACCATGACCGAGCTTGAACACGTGATCAGGGAGCGCCGATCGACGCGGATGTTTTTGCCCCACCAGCCTGTTCCGCAGGAGCTGGTGTATGAGGCGCTGAACCTGGCCGTGCGCGCACCGTCCAACTCCAACATCCAGCCGTGGCATACGGTGTTTGCGACCGGCGCGGCCCGCGACCGCCTCGTCACCGCCCTGCTGGCCGAGGCCCGCAGCAAGCCACCCGAGATCCCACCCCTGCCGGAGGCGTTTGCCCACCTCCGCAGGGAGCTCGGCGCCCAGCTCTACGGGTCGATGGGCATCGCCCGCGAGGACACCGACGGCAGGCGGGCTGCGAGTTTGCGCAACTGGGAGTTCTTCCGCGCGCCGCTGGCGGGCATCGTCTGTATCCACGGGGACCTCGGACCGGCCGACTGCCTCTGCGTCGGCATGTATCTGCAGACACTGCTGCTGGCACTGACCGCCCGAGGCGTGGGAACCTGCGTCCAGGTGTCCATTGCGGGATACCCCGACATCGTTCGCGAACAGCTAGACATCCCAGAGGAATTCAACATTCTGTGCGGTCTGGCGGTCGGCTACCCCGACCCGGACTTTCCCGCGAACAAGCTCCGCATCGCCCGCAACCCCCTCGACGAGCACGTGGTATTCCTAGACGACTAACCACGCATCAAGCGCCGCCACGACGGAAATCAAGACACAGGACACTAGAAGGAGAGGTCATGGTGCGCATCGTTGTTCTCGCCACCATCGCCACCGCGATCGCCAATGCCGAGTCACGCGAAGCCCTCGCACAGCTAGCTAGGCAGCAGGCAGGTCGCGCCGCGGGGCATCGCGACGCTGGTTGGGCGCAGCACGCATTCCTCGTTGGTGTTCGCCGCGGGTTCCGCAGGTGTGTAGTCGCCGGACGAAGAGGTTGTGCAAAACCTGTTACCTGCATCGGTCGTGAGTCGTCGCAGGTATGACCAAGGCGGCAGTTATTGCGCGAGATCTCCTGGATGGGCCCAGCCTGGCCCGCCAAGCCAGCGACCCCACGACACCCGAGGTGTTCCCCGGCTCCGGCGATTCTGCTGGTCTACCGCCTGGGCTAGCGACTGGGGCGTGGTCGCGAGGGGCGTTACGTACATCGACTCGTCGATCTTGATACGTCGCGAAGCTCCGCTGGAGAGATCAAGCCGGGCTGTCGAGCTGCCCGCAGCACTGTTACGTCGCGTAACACGGCGACGCATATCCGCTAGAAGCCGCGACATCGCGTAGCACGCTATCGAACATTCAATGCAGCTAGGCGCCTAGTTCCGCTGCATCGATACGGGGTTGGATCGCCTGAGGTCACGGGATCCATGCGGGATTTCCTCACGCTCCGGGCACCTGACGGGAGTTTGACGACAGTTTACGTCGGTGCGTTCGCCGAACTCGGCAACGGACAAGCTGCCCATCGAGTCCAGATTCGCAGTTGTCACCGGCCCGGAATAGTATCCGTGACAACCACTTTCGCGGCCCGACGCCAAGCCCGGGCTTGCCAACCGGCGGCACAGAACGTCACGGCCAGTGCGACGAGTGGCACGGCCGGTGCGAACGTCGGTGCGTGGAGCACCAGCAGCGCCCCGAGGAAGCAACCGCAGACAAGCCCAACCAGCACCAGCAGATGGTGCCGGATGTCGCGGAAACGGTGCCCAGTCGCCAGCTGCCCGACCAGCTTTATCAATGCCCCGGAGACGAAAGTTGTGTTCAGGCCGAGGCCACTACCGAATCGTTGCATCGCACTGCTTTGGATTCCCAAGGCTATTGCGCCGATGCCGAGCAACACTGCCTTCCCATAGATATCCGACCCAGGCCCCACTTCCCACCACACGACCGCGTACGCGACGAAGAAGACAGCTTCGATCGCCAGTGCACGTGTGATGGCCGGCGGCCAGACGGGGTCACCCGGTTGGGGACTGCGCGCAACCCGTGCGCCGATCGCCGCGCCAACCATGTAACAGACGAGCGACACCAGGACGCGTCCGATACGCGCGCCGTCGCGGTGTGCCAACGCGATGCCCAACAGCGCCAAGTTCCCAGTCATCGCGCTGGTAAACACATTTCCCAACGCGAGATACCCGATCGCGTCGGTGGCGCCGCTGGCGGCCGCCAAAAACATGGCTGCGCCGTTGCGCACTACGGTGG
>Ga0164298_10000290_pt1 | contig 14096 bp, 12 predicted proteins | sample Whisoiple_216_MG_FD_109713 | JGI IMG/M metagenome (GOLD analysis project Ga0164298, IMG submission 109713) | Unamended control soil microbial communities from upstate New York, USA - Whitman soil sample_216_MG | ecosystem: Environmental > Terrestrial > Soil > Agricultural land ... | reverse complement strand
GCAAGGCAGAGATTCGTGCGGTGGTCGTGACAGTGCACGCATTCCCGGCACTGCGGTGAAAAGAGCGTGACGACGTGGTCGCCCGGGGCGAGCAGGGTGACGTCGGGCCCGACTCGCTCGACCACGCCGGCGCCCTCGTGCCCGAGCACGGTGGGGGCGTAGCCGGATGGGTCGGCACCGGAGGCGGTGTAGAGATCGGTGTGGCAGACGCCGCAGGCGGCGAGCCGAACCAGCACCTCGCCGGCGCGCGGCTCGGCCAACTCGACCTCCTGCACGCTCAGCGGCTCACCGAACTGCTCGAGCACCGCGGCGCGCATCTTCATGGCGGCGACCGTACCACCGGCACTAGCCTTGGGGGATGGATCAGGTCGTTCAGATCATCGGCGCGGCGCTGATACTCGTCGCCTACGTCGCCGCCCAGGTGGAGCGGCTCGATCCCCAATCCCGCCTCTACCTCGGCCTCAACCTGATCGGCTCGATCATCCTCGCCGTGCTCGCGGCAAGCGGCTCGCAGTGGGGCTTCCTGATGCTCGAGTGCGCCTGGGCGATCGTCTCGGCCTGGGGTCTCGTCGCCGTCGCTAGGAAAGGCTCGACAGCGCCGTAGCGACGGCGAAGCCAAGGGTGGTGACGAGGCCGGCGACCCGGCCGGACTCGGCGCTCGCCTCGGGGATCATCGAGTCGATCAGCATCACCAGGAGCGCCCCGGCGGCAAAGCCGTCGATGCCGGCGCGCAGCTCACCCGAGGCCCCGTCGGCGATTGCGTAGCCAACGACGCTGGCGATCGTGCAGATCGCCGCCACCCCGCCCCAGAGGCGCAGGATCTTGCCGCGGTCAGAGCCCGCTTCGCGCATCTCGCTGGCCGAGCCGATCGCCTCCGGCAGGTTGGAGACGAAGATCGCGACCAGCAGCCCGATCCCGACCCCCTCTCCCCCGGCGAGTCCGATCCCCAGGACCAGCTGCTCGGGAATGCCGTCGAGGAAGGCGCCGAGCGCCAGCGCCGTCCCCGGGTCGGAGCCGCTCTTGCGGCCGGCGCGGCCGCGTCCCGAGGAGGAGCGAGCGGCGATCAACCCGTCGAGGCCGAAGTAGGTGAGCGCGCCCGCCCCGAGGCCGAGCGCGGTGGCGCCGAGGCTGCCGACCCGCAGCCCCTCCGCCGCCAGCTCGAAGCTGACCGCGCTGATCAGTGCCCCGGCGCCGAAGGCGAGAACCAGCCCCACCTGCCGCTGCGGCCAGCGCCGGTAGAGGGCGAGCAGGGCACCGATGACCAGGGACGAGGCCGCCAGAGCTCCCCAACCCAACGCGGCGGCCACGCTCAACCAGTCTCGGCTGTGGCATGGGCGGGCACGTCGGGCGATTCTGCCAGCCGCGCCCGCCCTCATCGTGGGCGCCGCTTAGAGACTGAATCGGCGAGCGCCAGATGCCCGCCTACATCCCCACATCGGCGTAGCGCCGCGACGGCGAGGTCGCCTTCGGCAAGCGGCTGAAGTCGCTCCTGCCGGCCAAAGCGCGTGCCCGAGGCGGTCGAGCGCTGGCTGCGCATGTACGAGTGGCGAGCGGGAGGAGGGCGAGAACTTCGAGTCGTTCGCCGAGCCGGTCGGCAACGAGCGCTTCGAGGCCAAGGTCAAGATCAAGGAGCTCACCCTGCCCGCCGAGTTCAGCCTCGAGACGATGGAGCAGTTCATCCACTGGAACCGCTCCAGCCCTACGACGTGCTTCGCGGCGAGGGCGAGGGCGCGATCTAGCTGGCCAAGGCTGGGCCCCAAGCCCGTCTTTGCCCTCGGCCGCGCCGGGCGCGGCCGAGGGCTGTCCAGTTCAGGTTATTTAAGGTTTGTCGATTACAGGTTGGTCTAAAATGTCGAGTGCTGCCCACTCCAGGCCAGCGTGCGCTCCGACGAGCCTAAACCAGACGCTGCCTAAGATCTGGGAGACTTCTAATTGTTTGGCACTGTGCCCACCAAGGTACAGTGCAGTCGCTTTGCTCGCTTCCATTAAGTGTTCGAGCTTGTGTTTTATCAGCGATCCTTCCCCGTCCCTGAGATAGATCGTCCCGTGGATCTGGTTTACTTCCGGCAGGGGGCATTCCACACCTTCGAACCGAATTGTCGCGATGTTCCCCGTCGGACCCGCCAGGGGTTCGATCTTCATCTGTACTTCGCCTTCGATTAATTTGTCTAAAGCCAGCGCGCCTTTGCTTTCGTTGGTTTCGATCGTACCCGCCGCCATGCCAGGGGATTTAACCGTACATTTGTACGCTTCTTTTAACGGGACTTCTTTGTATACTTGGCACCCTGTATAGGTAACCTTGCCGCCTGAGGTCAGTTTGCCGACCGTCTCCAAATAGGCGGCTTTGAGGGTGAAGCCCGTGCAGGTCAGCGCGACTTTGAGGCCGGCCACTTCCAGGTCCAGCGTCAGGTGCGTACTGTCTGATTTACCGGCCAATTCTGCTTTTAATTCTGTTGACGTTGTTTTGGCGGCGTTTAAGATTAACCAGAAAAATAAAGGTTTATGTAACACTTCTTCCCCGGCCGCGCTGGCGGACATCGCCATAACGCCGAGCACCGCGGCGCAAAAGCCCAGTAGTCCCAGCTTCATTCGAATCATCTCTATTCCTCTCGCATTGAGTTACGGGTCTCCGGGGATTGAGCTCCCCGACTAGTAGACCGTCTCATCTGGATACGTTTCGTCAAGTCACGGTCGAATCGGATTTCTGTTTGTATCCCGACATGCGTTTGGAAAAGAGCATCGAACTCCCTCACACCTGCTTCCGCGGAGGTGGGCAGCGTTGAGCTCCCACGACCCCGAGAACGCTGGCTGCGTGGTTGAGGTCCGGATCGGCTAGCCAGTGCTCGCGGGGCTCAACTTCGAGGCTCCCGTCGTGCAGGCTGGGATGGGCGGCGGGCTGAGCCGGCACGAGCTCGCCGCCGCCGTCTCGGAGGCCGGCGGCCTGGGGACGATCGCCGTCGGCGGCGCCACGGCGATCCGCCGCGAGCTCGCGGCGGCGCGGTCGCTGACCGGGCGGCCGCTCGCGGTCAACATCCTGCTGCCGTTCGCTCGCCGCGACTGGTTCGAGGCGGCGGCGGAGGCGGACGTCGTGGTCACCTTCTGGGGCAAGCCGCGCCGCCGCACCCCCGGCATCTGGATGCAGCAGTGCGGCTCGGTGGGCGAGGCGCAGGCGGCACACGCCGCCGGTGCCGACGCGGTCATCGTCCAGGGGGTCGAGGCGGGCGGCCACGTGCGCGGCACGGCGCCGGCCCTGGAGCTCTTCGAGCGTGTGTCCGCAACCCTCCCCGCCGGCTATCCCCTGCTGCTCGCCGGCGGAATCGCCACGCGCGAGGACGTCGCGCGCGCGCTCGACGCCGGCGCCGTCGCGGCGGTCGCCGGCACGCGGTTCCTGCTCTCGGAGGAGAGCCGCGCCCACCCCGAGTACCGCCGGCGCCTGCTCGCCGCCGACCAGACCCTCCTCACCGAGCTCTTCGGCGCCGGCTGGCCCGCTCCCCACCGGGTGATCGCCAACGCCGCCACCGATCGCTGGCTCGGCGGCGACCCGCGCGGCCCGCGCTTGAACCGCGCGCTGAACCGGCTGCTGGCACCGGGTGCCCGCTACACCCCCACCAGCCTGCAGGTCCGCATGGCCCGCGCTCAGACCCCCGCCAGCCGTCTGCTCACGCCGCTCGGCCCAACCGACGACGGCCCGGCCAACCTGCTCGACGCCGGCGCCCTCTACGCCGGTGAGACCGTCGCCCGGATCGACGCGGTGAGGCCGGCGGCCGAGCTGGTCCGGGCGCTCACGCCCTAGGAGGGATTGGCGAAACCCGCGTGGACGGCTGGCGAGCGCCGGGCCAAGCGGAACAAGGACGCAGGGAGGCCGAATAGCAGCGCTATTTGGCCGACCGAGGACGCCGTACCGCGCAGTGTCCGCCGCCGCCAGACGTGTGCGGGGGTTTCGCCAATCCCTCCTAGCCGATCAGTAGCCCGGGCTCTGCTTCATCTTCTTGCGCTCGGAGGGATGGGCGCCGCCCTTCTTCTCCAGCGTCTTGCAGGCGAGATCGAGGTCGGCGGAGAGGCGGTCGACCTGCTCGCGGCTGAGCGTCTGCTTAACCAGCGCTCGCAGCACCTTCACGTCTTCGGCGTTGGGCGGCATCGTGTAGGCGGGCAGCATCCAGCCGCGCTCGGCCGAGAGCTGCCAGGAGACGTCGAACTCGTCGTAGTTCTTCTCGCCGGCGAGCCGGAAGGCGACCAGCGGCAACTGCTCCTCGCCATCGCCGATCAGCTCGAAGTTGCCGTTCTCCTTCAGATTCTCCGCCAGCGAGCGGGCGTTCTGCTGCATCGCCTTCATGATGTAGGCGTAGCCCTCGCGCCCGTAGCGAACGAAGTTGTAGTACTGCGCCAGCACCATCGAGGCACCGGTGGAGAAGTTGAGGGTGAAGGTGGCGTCGGTTTTGCCCAGGTAGTTCTCGTAGAAGACGAGGTCCTCGGCCAGATCGGACTTTTCGCGGAAGACGAGCCAGCCCACACCCGGGTAGACGAGCCCGAACTTGTGACCGGAGACGTTGATCGAGCGCACCTGCTCGAGCCGAAAGTCCCACTCGGAGTCGGGATAGAGGAAGGGCCAGACGAAGCCACCGCTGGCGCCGTCGATGTGCAGCGGCACGTCGAGGCCTTTCTCGCCCTTGAGATCGACGAGGAGCTTGTTGATCCCGACGATGTCGTCGGCGTGGCCGGTGAAGGTGGTGCCGAGCACGGCGGCGACGCCGATCGTGTTCTCGTCGATGTGGGGCTCCACGTCCTCCGGCCCGATCACGTATTTGCCGTCCTGCAGCGGCACGATCCGCGGCTCGACGTCGAAGTAACGGCAGAACTTCTCCCAGACCACGTGCACGTCGCCGCCGAAGATCAGGTTCGGCTTGTCGACCGGCTTCGACTCGGCTTCGCGACGCTCCTTCCACTTCCACTTGAGCGAGAGCGCGCCGAGCATGATCGCCTCCGAGGAGCCCTGGGTGCGTGCGCCGGTGGTCTCGCCGGGGGCGTGGTAGAGCTCGGCCAGCATGCGGATGCAGCGCTGCTCGACCTCGGCCGAGATCGGGTACTCGGCGTGGTCGATGAAGTTGCGGTAGAGGTTCTCGCCGATCAGCCGCTGCGCCTCGGGCTCCATCCAGGTGGTGACGAAGGTCGCCAGGTTGCGGTTGGGGTCGCCCTCCAGCGCCAGTTCCTCGTCGACCAGCCGCATCGCGTCGAGGGCGGACATGCCGGTCTCGGGGAAGGGGCCGTCGGGAGCATCTTCGGTGAGGAAGCGATTTCCGTAGAGCTTGGCGGCCTCTTCGGCGCTGAGTGGGTTGTTCATGACGCTCCAGTCGTGGGTCGTGGGGAAGCGCGAGCGTATCCGACGTCGTTCGCCTAATCCGCCGGCTCGTGAAAGCATGGTGTGCGATGAGTGACTTCCTGGTCAAGCGCGATGCGCTGCGCGAGTGTCGAGTCGCCGAGTCCGCGCCGCCCTCGATCGAGTCGGGCCAGGCGCTGCTGCGAGTGGACCGCTTCGGGTTGACGGCCAACAACGTCACCTACGCCGTGATGGGCGAGGCGATGTCCTACTGGGACTTCTTCCCCGCCGAGGACGGCTGGGGGCGGATGCCGGTGTGGGGCTTTGCCGAGGTCGAGCGCAGCGAGGCCGAGGGTCTGGAGGCCGGCGCTCGCGTCTACGGCTACCTGCCCCCCTCCTCCCACCTGCCGGTCACACCGGGCAGCGTCAACGAGCAGGGATTCACCGACCGCTCGCCCCACCGCGCGGCGCTGCCGTCGGCCTATCACCGTTACCTGGTGTCCACGGAGGATCCGTTCTACCGGGCGGACAGCGAGGACATCCAGATGCTGCTGCGGCCGCTCTTCTACACCTCCTTCCTGATCGACGACCAGCTCGCCGACGACGGCCTCACCGGCCGCGGCCCGATCGTGATCTCCAGCGCCTCGAGCAAGACCGCGATCGCCGCCGCCTTTCTGCTGGCGCAGCGGGATGGCGTCGAGCTGGTCGGCCTCACCTCGGCGGGCAACGGTGAGTTCGTCGAGGGCCTCGGCATCTACGGCCGCACCGTCACCTACGACGAGATCGGCTCGCTCGACAGCGGCCCCGCCACCTACGTAGACATCTCCGGCGACGGCACGGTGCGCCAGGCGGTCCACACCCACTTCGGCAATGACCTGGTCCACAGCATGGCGGTGGGGATCACCCACTGGGAGGAGCTAGGCGCGGGTCAAGGCGACCTCCCCGGGCCGGCCCCGGCCCTCTTCTTCGCCCCCACCAGGGTCGAGAAGCGCTCCGCCGACTGGGGCCCAGCCGAGCTCGAGCGCCGCGTCGCCGAGGCCTGGCACCCCTTCTGCGAGTGGACCGCCGGCTGGCTGGAGACGATCCCCGGCCAAGGCTTCGACGGCCTCCAGAGCGCCTACCTCGACGTGCTCGAGGGCCGCGTAGGCCCAAAGTCCGCCCACGTAGTCACCCTCTAACCAACCCCACCGTCTCACCCGCTCCAACCGCGACCGTTCCGGTGCGCTTTATGTGGCCCTGAGCCACATAAAGCGCACCGGAAGGCCGTTCATGTGACTTTGAGCATGCGGGCGATGCGGTTGACCACTGCGGTTGGTTCGTCCCGGACCTGGCTCCATGTGACCCGGGCGGTGCGGTAGCCCGCGGCGACGAGGACTTGGTCGCGCAGGCGATCGCGCTGGAAAGCCACCGGCGTTCCATGCGTCTCTTCGCCGTCCGTCTCGATCGCCAGTCGCTGTTCCTCCCAGAGCAGGTCCACCTCGAGGCGGTGTCCATCGATGCTCATCTTTGTGTTGCACCGCGGAACCGGAAGACCCTCTTCAATCAGTCGAGGCAGGAGTCGCGCCTCGAGGCGACTTCTCAGCACTGGATGTCGCTCCAGCGTATTGCGCCAAGGAGCAAGGATCGTGCGCAGGCGCGGGGCTCCCCGCCTGCGTCCGCGCGCGAGGATGCGGTCGATCTCTTCGACATCAAGCAGTCGGAGGATTGCCGCTTGCTCGACGAGGTTTCGCATCGAGCTCCAACCCGTCCTCCCCGCCATGTCCACCAGGGTCCGGGACGCGCTCGTGCACGGAATCTCGTTTCGAATCTCGATCTCATTCGCCGCCGGCATGCGCACGCGGTGCCAACGAATGCCTTGGATCTTGCGACCGGACCAGGACGGGGGAATGACATCGACAATGGGCAATTTCTTGTCCCAGAGGCCAAGCAGCTCGGCGGCGCTTGCATGGGATAGAACCGTGCCCTCACCACAGGAGAGCACCGCAGCAAGCAGGCGACCCCGTCTGGTGATCGCCCTATGACCGACGGCGAACGTCCCTCGGAAGAGCGGCTGCAGGGAGCCGAACGACGTCCGGTCGGTTATTTCGGCGTCGCTGAGCCCCAGCTCGCGCAACTGACTGCGCGAAACAACCCCGTGCTGCCGAGTAGCAACCCTCGCAATCGCGTGGTCGAAGCTTCCGGTGCGCTTTATGTGGTCCACGGCCACATAAAGCGCACCGGAGCCTGAGTTCGCCCCCGCATTGCTCGTGATCGCCGGAGTGCGACCAGCGCTCGCCGCGCTCGCAGCTAGGACGCTCGGGCGAGGACGAGCACGCCGAAGCCGAAGGGCGGGTCGTGCAGGGTGCCGTCGGAGCGTTTGAGGTAGGCGGCGCGGGCTTGCTCTTGGTCGAGGGCTCGCTCGGCGCGGAGGCCGAAGCGGGCGAGGGTCTCATCGGCGCGGCCCTCGGGGATTCCCCAGCGAAACGGCTCACCCGCATCCGCGGCGCCCTTGCGCGCCTGCGCCGCGCCGGGGTCGTCGCGCGAGCCGTCGACCACCTCGGACCAGGCGGCGTCGAAGACGATCGAGGCCGGCGGGTCGCGGTGCTCGCCGACCCATGAGAGAACCTCGGCGACGGCCTCTTCGGGCAGGTAGAGGCTGACGCCCGACCAGACGAACAGGGTCCGGGCGGAGCGGTCGTGCCCAGCCGCGGCCAGGGTCGAGTCGAGGTCGTCGCGGTTGAAATCGATCGGCACGTAGTTCACGTCAGCGGGCTCGTGCCCCAGCACGCGGCGAAGGTGCTTGCGCTTCGAGGCCTGGCTATCGGGGTGGTCGACCTCCAACACCCGCACGCCCTTCAGCTGCTCGGCCAGGCGGTAGGGACGGGAGTCGAGCCCCGCGCCAAGCAGGATCAACTCGTCCAGGCCAGCCGCCACCGCGTCGAGCACGACCTCGTCGATGAACTTGGTCCGCCCAATCTCATATGTGTAGGCGCCGGGGATCCTGCGCTTGGCCACCCGCAGCATCAGCGCCCGCGTGGCCCGGTACTTGGCCAACGTGGTGACGTTGAAGCCGCCGAGGAAGCCGGCCGCCATCTGGTCCGGGCAGCGGACCGCGGGGTCCTTCTCCAATGCGCCCATCGCCCGCAGCGCGCAGACCGCCTCGGCGGTGCTGCGGGGGGCAAGTGGATTTCGCCCGCGCTCGCCCAGTGCCATCTCTGGAGCCCTACGAAGGTGGCTTCAGCCGGGTCTTTTCGACCCGGGCCAGCTTGCGCTTGAGGCGGAGGAATTCTCTCTCCTCCTCTTTGCTGCGCTCGTAACCGCCGTAGGCGAGGTTCTCGCGCTCCAGCGGGTCGGTCTCGAGGTCGTACATCTCCCACTGGGTCGGCGCCCGGCCCTTGACGTCGTAGTAGCGAGCCAGCTTCCAGCGACCTTCGCGGATGCTGACGATGTGGTTGGGCGGTTTCGGGTAGGGGCGGTTTTTCTGACCCGACTGGTAGTCGTCGTAGGTGAAGACGACGTAGTCCTGAACCGATTTCTTGGTCGAGGGGTGCAGGACCAGCTTCGAGTAGTCGACCCCCTGCCAGTTGGCGCGGGCGCTCTTCGGCGCCGCCGCCAGGCTGGCCAGCGTCGGCAGGAAGTCGACGTGCGAGACGAGCGCGTCGGTTTCGGCTGGCTTCGGAAAGAGCGTCGGGTTGGAGTAGACGAGCGGTACCCGCGTCGCCTCCTCGTAGAAGTTGAAGTTCTTCTGCCGCATGCCGCCGTGGGCGAGGCCCATCTCACCGTGGTCGGCCGTGCGCACGACCAGCGTGTCCTCGAAGAGGCCCGTCTCTTCGAGCTTGTCGAGGACGTTGACCAAGTAGCTGTCGGAGGAGCGCATCAGGTTGCCGTAGAAGTTGAGGTAGCTGCGCATCTGTTCTTTGTTTTTCGGCTTGCCGGTGAGGTTGAAGATGTTGCGGAACTGTTCCTGAACCGTGGGCTTGGTCGAGAGGTCTTCTTCGGCCGTCGCCGGCGCGTGGATGTTGCCCTCCAGCCAGGTCTTGTCGTAGCCGGCTTCGCCGAAGGATTTGCTCGGGTAGAAGAGGACGTCGTGCGGGTTGACGACTGAGATCACCATGAAGAAGGGTTGCTGCTGGGCCGCGGTCGAGCCCAGGTACTGCAGCGCGCCCTCGGTGCCGTCGGCGACGTTGCCCACCTGGTCGATGAAACGGCCGTCGTTGTCGATGTAGCCACCGCCGGCCTCGGGGACGCTCTGGTTGGCGCCGGCGTCGGGCGGGTTCCAGCGCAGGAAGCCGTACTTTTCGAGATCGGAGGGCTGGGCGTTTTCCTTTTCGGCCGGTTTCGAGCAGTGCCACTTGCCCTTGTAGACGACGTTGTAGCCCGCCGCCTTCATCACCGTGGCGAGGTTCTTCAGGTCCGTCGGCAGGCTCACCTGTGGGTTCTTCGGCGGTTCCATGTCTTCCTCGAGCGTGTACTTGACCCCGTGCTGGGCGGGGAAGTAACCGCTCATCAGGGTCGAGCGCGCCGGCGAGCACATGCAGGCGTTGGTGAAGGCGCGTTCGAAGCTGAGGCCGTGCTGGCGCAGCCGCCGCATCCCCGGCAGGTTCTGGCGCAGCCAGTTCGGCGGGAAGTGCTGGATCGCCCGCTCCTGGTCGGTGAGGAAGAGGATGATGTTCATCCCGGCGACGTCCTTGCGCTTGCCCTTCTTCGCCGCCGCGAGCGCCTGCTCTACACCGGCGCCTTGGGCCAGGAGGGCGGCGGCCGCGACGCTGGCGCCGGACCCGAGCAGTTCCTTGCGGGTCAGCCCGCTCTCGCGCTCGGCGCGCTTGTCGTTGTCGCTCACTTATTCCTCCGGAAGATGTCGACGGCATCGCTGCCGAACGAGGTCGAGTAGAGATGGCGGCCGTCGGGGCTGAGCGCGATCGAGCTGACGCCGCGCAGCGCCCGGGCCGGCGTGCAACCCGGCACCGAGCTCGGCGCCAGGCAACCGCGGCGGCCCGCCTTCTGCGTCACCTTGCCGAAGCGCTTGCCGCGATCGAGGACGTCGATCGCGCTGTTGGCGAAGGCGGCGACGTAGACGTTCTTGCCGTCGGGTGAGATCGCCAGCCCCTCGGGCGCGCGCAGGGCGCGGCCAAACGAGCAGCCGACGGCGCGCAGCCAGACCAGGCAACCGGCCGTGCCCTGCTTCTGAGTGAGGCCGCCGGTGGTTCTGGAGCGGGTGAAAGCCGTGACGCTGTTACTGACCAGCGAGGTGACGTAAACGTCGCCGCCCGGGTTGAAGGCAACCGCGTTGGCGCCTTCCAGCTGAACGCCCGTGGTGCAACCAGTCAGCGCACTGTTTGCGATACAGCCGCTGCCATCGCTCGCCTGGGTGAGGTTGCCGGTGGCCTGATCCCGGGCCAGGGTGACGACCGCGTTGGAGAGAGCGCTGGCGACGTAGACGCTCGCCCCGTCACCGCTGATCGCCATGCCCTCCGGCGCGCCGAGGGCGATGCCGAGCGCGCAGCCGCTGATCGCTTCGGCGATGCAGCCGCTGCTGTCGCCGGGCTGGGTGAGAGCGCCGCTGACCGGGTCCCGGTCGAAGACCGCGACGGCGTTGCCGAAGAAGGAGCCGACGTAGACGTTCTCCCCCTTGGGACTGACGACGACCACATCGGGACCGACCAGCGCCCGGCCGACGGCGCAGACCGGAATCGGCACGCCGGCGATGCAACCGGCGCTGGCCGGCAGCTGGGTCAGCGCGCCCGTCTTCTGATCGCGCTGGAAGATGCTGATCGAGTTGCTCGCCCGCGAGGTCGCGTAGACGTTGCGGCCGTCGGGGCTGACGGCGAGCGAGTTGGGGCCGTCGAGGCCGATCGCCGTCGCGCAGTGAGCGGCGCCTTGGGCGGCGATGCACCCGGCCGCTCCTTTGGGTTGCGTCAGTGCGCCGCTACGCGTGCTGCGCCTGAAGACCGCGATCGCATCGCTTTTCGATGAAGCGACGTAGACGTTCTTGCCGTCGGGACTGAGTGCGATCGCCCGCGAGCCCATGAAGGGCCCGGGGCCCTCGAGGGCGCGAGCGGTCCCACAACCGCTAGTACGAGCGGAGCGATCGACCAGACAACCGCTCTTACCCGTGAGCTGAGTGAGCGTTCCCTGCCGGTCCGGACGGGGCTGCTGCTTCGCACCCGTTGCGGCAAACGCGCCGAGGGGGAGCGACAGCGCGGCGAGCGTCACCAACCCCAAGGGCAACCAGCGGGCGAGGCGTCGCTTCCGAAGGGGAGGGTGCACGCGGGGCGAGCCTATTCCGCCCCGCGGACACGCCCGCTCAGTGCTTTCCAACCTTCAGATTGCCCAGCACGCCGATGCGAATCCCCAGCCACGGGTAGGTGGCGGTATAGAAGGTGTTGTCCTGGGGCTGCAGGCCGACTGCCGAGAGCCAGAGCTGGTAGACGGGCGCGTTGGCGATGCCGCCGTGCAGCCGTCGCCAGACCCGGCCGTGGGCACCGCTGCGGCCCGAGGGCGGGGCGGTGATCGTGTCGGTCCACTCGACCGCGTTGCCGCCCTGGTCGAGGGTTCCCCACGGCGAGGTGGTCTTGGCCTGGCCGACCGTGCCGAGGCTGCCCTGGTAGGCCTTTTCGTAGTTCGCCTGCTTGATCCCGAACGGATTCACCGTCGAGCAGGCTTCGGCGCTGAAGGTCGCCGGGCACCAGCTCGGCGCCGGCTTGGCTTCGGGGGTGTGGAAGATCGCCAGCGGCTGCGCCGAGGCGTTGGTGATGTCACCGGTCTTGGGGTCGAGGGTCGCTTCGTGGGGAGCGTTCGCCCCTTCGTCGCCGAACTTGCCGGGGTTGGTCGGGTACTGCCAGTAGGAGTAAGTGCCGCCACCGCTGGGGTCGTAGTAGGCAGCCTTGATCCACTCGTCCTGACTGGGGATGACGAAGCCCGACCTGTGCGAACGGGTCGTCGCCCGCTTGCTCATGTCGTACATCCCCACCTCGGTCCGGCGCGAGAGCCGCACCCGGTAGGTGACGTACCGGAAGTTGCCGGCGGCGCTGACCTGCTTGGAGAGGACCCGGCCGTTGTAGAGGGAGTTGGCGAAGCGGGCCGAGCGCAGGAAGTTGGCGAAGCCGTAGGGCTTGTCGGCCCATTGCGGCGAGGCGACCGAGTAGTGGTGGCCCGCCGCGGCATCGGTGGAGGAGTTGATCTGACCGTACTTGGGCCATTCCGAGGAGCTCTCGGTGGCGCTGTAGAGCTTGTGCCTGTTGCGCCCCGCGGGATCGGCGGTGTTGAGGAAGGCGACGTACTGGGCGACCGTGACCTCGAGCTGAGCGATGCCGTAGCGATAGCCGACCGCACCGACCTGCTGGCAGGGGGGCTGCTTTTCAGCCGGGACGACTTCGGCGCAGGACGAGTAAATGGCGTCGGCGAAGGGAACGATCCCCACCGAGGGGTTTCCCGGCGCGCCGACCTTGACGGTCTTGAAGCTGAGAACGGAGGGCGCCGGCGCGGCAAGCGAGGCGGTCGGGGCCAAGAGCGCCAGTGCCACCACGAGGGCGAGGGCGAGCAGAGAGGGGGTTTGCAGGGCACGGGGGGTGGACCGGCGGGTTCGCATTCGTGTCTCATCGACGCCGGACGAGAATGCTTGAGGGCCGGGAAAGCCGGGGAGTAGGTTGAGGCAACAGGGCGACCAACCGGAGAACGATGAAAGGAACGCGATGACGACCCCACTTGACGGCACCGTCGCGCTGGTCACCGGCGCCAGCAGCGGCATCGGCGAGGCGACCGCGCGGGCGCTGGCCGAGCAGGGCGCCAAGGTCGCCGTGGCGGCCCGCCGCCTGGAGCGATTGGAGCGCCTGGCAAGCGAGATCGGCGGCCACGGTCACACCGCCCTGGCGATCGAGTCCGACATCACCGACCAGGCGCAGGCGATCGCCGCCGTCGACCGCACCGTCGACGAGCTCGGCGGCCTCGACATCGTCGTCAACAACGCCGGCCAGATGCTGCTCGGCCCGATCGAGGGCGCGCCGACGGAGGAGTGGGACCGGATGATCGACCTCAACCTCAAGGGCCTGATCAACACCACCCATGCCGCCCTCCCCCACCTGCTCGCCGCCGCCGAGGAATCGCCGCGCGGCTGTGCCGACGTGGTCAACATCAGCTCGGTCGCCGGCCGCATCGCCCGCTCCGGCTCCGGCGTCTACAACCTGACCAAGCACGGGGTCGGCGCTTTCAGCGAGTCCTTCCGCCAGGAGTTCGCCAAGCGCAAGATCCGCTCGACCCTGATCGAGCCGGGCGCCGTCGCCACCGAGCTCACCGACCACATCCGCGACGGGGTACGGGAGCAGGTGCGGGAGCGCTTCGTCGACATGAAGACGCTCGAGGCCGGCGACATCGCCGAGGCGATCGCCTTCGCCGTGACCCGCCCCTGGCACGTCTGCCTCAACGAGGTCCTGATTCGACCGACCGAGCAGGTGGGTTAAGCCGGCGGCGTGATCAGCGCCACCGGCAGCGAGAGGCCGGCGCCGCGCCGCAGGGTGGCGATTCGCCGGCCGGGCTGAACCGCGGCGCGGACCTCGCCGACGCGGTCGCCGAGCGCGGCGACGCTCGCCGCGATGTCCGGGGCGACGAAGGCGAGGCCCCAGAAGAAGGCGGGACGGTCTCCCCCGGTTCGCTCGATCGCCTCGGGCGGCGCCTGCACGAGCTCGAGGATCGGCTCGCCGAGCCGGAAGAAAGCCTGGCGGGGAGCGCCGGCGGGCGTCGGCTCCTCGCGGATGCGGCGCAGGTCGAGGCCGGCGCCCCGCAGGGCGGCGACGCTGCGGTCGAGGTC
>Ga0164298_10000288_pt1 | contig 14186 bp, 12 predicted proteins | sample Whisoiple_216_MG_FD_109713 | JGI IMG/M metagenome (GOLD analysis project Ga0164298, IMG submission 109713) | Unamended control soil microbial communities from upstate New York, USA - Whitman soil sample_216_MG | ecosystem: Environmental > Terrestrial > Soil > Agricultural land ... | reverse complement strand
GTCATCATTGCGCTCGGCACCGCGGGTTTTGCGGCAATGGGACTGCTGGTCGGCGGCACGCTGCGGGCCGAGATCGTGCTGGCCATCGCCAACCTGCTGTGGTTCGTCTTCGCCGGGCTCGGCGCGCTCACCCTCGAAGGCCAGGCCGTGCCGGAAGCAGGGCGGTGGGCGGCCCGCCTCACGCCTTCGGGCGCTCTGACCGAGGCGTTGACGCAGGCGATGTCGCTGTCGGTGGACTGGTTCGGCATCGCCGTGCTCGCCGCCTGGGGCGCTGTGTCAGCGTTGTGCGCTCTGCGCTGGTTCCGTTTCACCTGAGCAAGACTCCGTCCTACTACGGCCTGTAGTTGCGATCCTCTACGATCAGGGTCGTGGCCATCGGACGACTTTTCATGCGCGCGGTCGACGTGCTGCCGATGCCGAGCCTGCGTACGCAGCGACTGATCGCCGCGGCCGTCGTCCTGACCCAGGGCGGCATCGCCGTCACGGGTGCCATCGTCCGGGTCACCGCGTCGGGACTGGGCTGCCCGACCTGGCCGCAATGCTTCCCCGGCAGTTTCACCCCTGTGCCACATGCCGAAGTGCCCGGAATCCACCAGGCCGTGGAGTTCGGCAACCGGATGATCACCTTCCTCGTCGTACTGACCGCAGCGCTGGCGGTACTGGCCGTCACGCGCGCCCGTCGTCGTCGCGAGGTCCAGGTATACGCCTGGCTGATGCCGGCCTCGACGGTGATGCAGGCGGTCATCGGCGGAATCACCGTGCTCACCGGCCTTCTGTGGTGGACCGTCGCCATCCACCTTCTGGTATCGATGGCGATGGTGTGGCTTGCCGTGCAGCTCTACGTGAAAATCGGTGAGCCGGACGACGGTGTTCCTACGTCGCGTGCGCCAAAACCGTTGCGGCAGCTGACCATTGTCACCGCTGTGGTTCTGGCGGCGCAGCTGATCTCGGGCACGCTGGTGACGGCGGCAGGTCCGCACGCCGGCGACAAGAGCATCGACGCCCCGGTTCCACGGCTACAGGTCGAGATCGTGACGTTGGTGCAACTGCACGCGGTAGTGCTGATGGTCTATCTGGCACTGCTGCTGGTGCTCGGGTTTGCGCTCCGAAAGGCAAGGGCTGATCGTCGCGTCATCAGGCGGCTGGTCGTTCTGCTGATCCTTGTTGCGGCGCAGGCCCTGGTGGGGCGTGTCCAGTACGCCATCGGCGTGCCCGCCGCGCTGGTGGCGATCCACGTGGCGGGGGCGGCCGCATGTACGGCGGCCACCTCGGCCCTATGGGCGTCGATGCGGGAGCGGACCAAGCCCGAGCCGGTCCAGCGCTGATTCGACGCCGACCGCGAACTTCCGTTGTTGAAGGTCCCGCGTGGCCCGGTCGAGCTGACGCCATCCCAGTGACGGCTCGACAAGCTCCAACTCGAGGAGCAGTGGATTGTCCGGTCCGCCGATCACGTCCACGCGGGCGTACAGCAGGTCGGTGGCGCTGATCCTCAATCGCGCGGCCGCCGCGTCCAGGGCGGCATGGCCGACATCCCACAGTTCGAAGTCGGGGTCGGCGGCGGTCAGCGACTCCTCGGCGTAGGTGCCGGACGGGTCGAACAGCGGACGCTCCCCGGCGGGCGGCAGCATGGGCCCCTTGGTGAAGGCATGCGACTGTTCCCCGCCGAGGAAGACCAACGCCGTCTCGCCGCTCTCCACTCTGGCGTCATAGGGCTGGACGAGAACGGTGTTGCCCGCATCGTGCAGGGCGGCGGCGTGCTGACGAGCGGAGCGGGCGTCGGTAAAACGCTGTGCACCAACCGACCCCGCCCCGATGGCAGGCTTGATCACCACCTCACCCTTCGGCACCCGCACCTTCTCACCGGGTGCGAAGAAGCTGCTCGGCAAGCTCGGCACCCCGGCATCGATGAGGTCGCTCAGGTAGCGTTTGTCGGTGTTCCACGCGACCACGTCCGGCGGGTTCAACAGGTTGGCGACCCGCGTGCTCCAGCACAGGAAGTCGTCAAGGCGGTCGATGTAGTCCCACGTGGCGCGGAGGATGACAAGGTCGGCGTTCAACGCCTGCGGGTCGTCCCAGGACAGCCAACGGGCAGCCAGTCCGCGCCGGCGCAGGACGTCGACGAGCTCGGCGTCGTCACCGTCGCCCTCCGGCAGCGCGGGGCAGCCGGCGAGCACGATCCGGGGATGACGGATGTCGGGGCGAGCGAGCTTCATGACCTTGCGATGATAGACACCATGCACGCCATTGAGATCACCGAAACCGGCGGACCCGAGGTCCTGCAGTACGTCGACAAGCCCACCCCCTCCCCCGGATCCGGTGAGGTGCTGATCAAGGCCGACGCCATCGGCATCAACTTCATCGACACCTATTTTCGATCGGGCATGTACAAACGGGAGTTGCCGTTCATCGTCGGCGTCGAAGTCTGCGGGACGATCGAGGCCGTCGGTGACGATGTGGCCGCGCTGGGGGTCGGCAATCGGGTTGTTACCGCGCAGGCTAACGGCTCATACGCCGAATACTGTACGGCGCCAGCCGATTTCTGCGCATACGTACCCGACGGCGTCGCTTCGGATGTGGCGGCAGCGTCGCTCCTGAAGGGGATGACGGCGCACTACCTGCTCAAGTCGGTCTATCCGGTGCAGCAGGGCGACAGCGTCCTCGTGCACGCCGGTGCCGGCGGCGTCGGTCTCATCCTCACGCAGTGGGCCACCAGTCTGGCAGTACGGGTGATCAGCACCGTGTCGACACCGGAGAAGGCCGAGTTGAGCAGGCAGGCGGGAGCGACGGAGGTGCTCGACTACCCCGAGGATCCCGCAGAGTTCGGCGCCAAGGTCAAGGACCTGACCGACGGCGGGGTGGCGGCGGTGTACGACGGCGTCGGCGCGGCGACGTTCGAAGCGAGCCTCGCCAGCCTGGCGGTGCGCGGCACGCTCGCCCTCTTCGGAGCATCCAGCGGACCGGTCCGGGCGTTCGATCCGCAGCGGCTCAATGCCGCAGGCTCACTGTTCCTGACCCGCCCGAGCTTGGCCCACTACACCCGCAGCGCTGATGAATTCTCCTGGCGCGCAGGAGAACTACTCGACGCGATCGCCTCTGACACCATCAACGTGACGGTCAGCGAGCGCTATCGACTCGAAGATGCCGAGCGGGCTCACCGCGACCTGCAGAGCCGTAAGACCGTCGGCTCCATCGTGCTCGTCCCCTAGGCCGGGGTGGCCTCAGGGAAGGCCCACGAGCCGTCGAGGATCGGCTGCTGTGGCCGGTACAACCGGACGGTGTAGTTCCAACCGGGCGTGATCGGCAGGCAGTTGGGCACCTCACCGTCGCCGCCGTCGCAGCCGCCGAATTGAATGGTCGTGTTCCCGTCCTTGCCCTTCTCCGCAGTGACGTCATTGAACGAGTACGCGTTCTGCGGGTTCGGCGTGAAGTACCCGTCCTCGTTGTAGACGGTGACCGACCAGAAACCGTCCACTGGCACATCGCCGACCGTGAGCATGTGCACCGTCTTCCCATCGTTTTGCGTCGGAACGACGGTGAGGTAAAGCGCATCGTTCTCCGGGTTGCCGCCCCACGCGTTGGCCGACCCGACCAGGTGCCGCACCGGGTCTGTATCCACCTTGGTGCCGAAGGTGCGCTTGGTGTCGGGCAGCGTGGTCGCCAGCGTCACCAGTGCGTCGCGAACAATCTTCTGGCTCTTCGGATCCCAGTTGGGTACGTCGAAGCTGCCGGGCTTGTCCTGGTCGACGACGATGCCGTCCTGAAGTCTGTGCACAGCCGCGACATCGTCCGGGTTGCTGGGGTCGACGAGGATGCGCACGGGAACGGCGACGTAGCGGGTGCCGATCTGATCGCGGGTGATGGTGTGTTCGCCCTCGTCGTAGATGACCGTGTGCGTGTAGTGGTCCTCGTCGATCACCTGCATCGACATGAACCGGTCGCCGGCGTCCGGCAGTGTCACAGTGACCGGTCCCGCATCGAGGTCGAACACGGCGGCCGAATACAGAGCGTCGCGGTTGGCCCGAATTACGATTTGCCGGTCGATGGGAGTCAGTTCGCGAAGGATGAAGAACTTCCCGAAGCCGTCGTTTTCCGCGATGTTGCCGAAGTAGAAGTCGCTCTCGGCGCGGGCGAAGTTGTCGGGGCTGACGAGCGCATCGGGCATGGAACGAAAGTACTGCGGCGCGCAGCCGCTATCGATCGATCTGAGCTAGCGGCTGAACAGCGTCGGTAGATCGAGCGCGGAGTCGACGGCCAGCGCACAGAACACGACGGCCAGATAGTTGTTCGACTGCAGGAACAGTCGCAGCGGCTTGATCGCCTCGCCGCGGCGCACCCCCGCATACAGCTGGTGGGCCATCGCCAGGAACCAGGTACCTGCGACCAATGCCACCGAGGCGTAGAGCCAACCGGTCGCCAGCGCAAGCGACAGCGTGGCCAGCACGGTCAGCCACGTGTAGATCAGGATCTGCTTGGTGACCTGCCGCTCGGTGGCGACCACGGGCAGCATCGGAACGCCTGCCGCGCGGTAGTCCTCCTTGTAGCGCATCGCCAGCGCCCAGGTGTGCGGCGGCGTCCAGAAGAAGATGATCGCGAACATCACCAGCGCAGGCCATTGAATCGTGCCCGTCACCGCCGACCAGCCGATCATCACCGGCATGCAGCCGGCCGCGCCGCCCCACACCACGTTCTGCGACGTCCGCCGCTTCAGTAGCAGCGTGTACACCAGCACATAGAACGCGATCGTCGCCCCGGCCAGGTGCGCGGACAGCATGTTCGTCGTCGACCACAGCCAGAAGAACGAGCCCACCGACAACAGCAGACCGAAGATCAGCGCGTGGCTGCGCGGAACGCTGTCGCGGGCCAACGGACGCCGCTCGGTGCGCTTCATCAACTTGTCGATGTCGGCGTCGGCCACGCAGTTCAGCGTGTTGGCTCCCGCGGCGGCCAGCAGGCCGCCGACCAGCGTGTTGAGAATCAGCAGCGGATCCACAGAGCCGCGGTTGGCCAGCAGCATCGCCGGAATGGTGGTGACCAGCAGCAGCTCGATCACCCGCGGCTTGGTCAATGAGAGGTAGCCGAGGAGGGTGGCGCGAACTCGGCTAGGCGATCCCTCAAGCAGGGGGCCTTCGCGAATATCCACGCAGATAACTCCTCGAAAGGGCGCCGAGCGCGCCGCGTCTACTACAGGCGATGGTAGACCGCGGGGCCGCCCGGAACCTAGCTGGGTCGATTGGGTAAATGGACAGCCAATGATGCGCGACGCGGCCTGCAACGATTGCGGCGGCCGCACTAGGGTATGTGGTGGACCAGGGTTGTCGATTTGAGGAGTCAACTGGTGACAACAGTCGAAGAAATCTCGGCTCTTACTCGTCCGAACCATCCAGACGACTGGACCGACGTGGACTCGGAGGCAGTCGACACCGTCCGGGTGCTGGCGGCCGATGCGGTTCAGAAGGTCGGCAACGGTCACCCCGGCACGGCCATGAGCCTCGCGCCCCTCGCCTACTCGCTGTTTCAGCGCCAGATGCGCCACGACCCCAGCGACGTGCACTGGCTCGGACGGGACCGATTCGTGCTGTCCTGCGGGCATTCCAGCCTGACCCTGTACATCCAGCTTTATCTGGGCGGCTTCGGTCTCGAACTCTCGGACATCGAGTCCCTGCGGACGTGGAAGAGCAAGACACCGGGCCATCCCGAGTTCCGGCACACCAAGGGCGTCGAGATCACCACCGGCCCGTTGGGCCAGGGGCTGGCATCGGCGGTCGGGATGGCGATGGCCTCGCGCTACGAGCGCGGCCTGTTCGACCCGGACGCGGCGCCCGGCGACAGCCCGTTCGACCACTTCATCTATGTCATCGCCTCCGACGGCGACATGGAAGAGGGAGTCACCAGCGAGGCGTCGTCCCTGGCGGGCACCCAGCAGCTGGGCAATCTGATCGTGTTCTACGACCACAACCAGATCTCTATCGAGCACGACACCAACATTGCGTTGTCCGAGGATGTGCCCGCCCGTTACCGCGCCTACGGGTGGCACGTGCAGGAAGTCGAAGGCGGCGAGAACGTCGTCGGCATCGAGCAGGCCATCGCCGAGGCGAAGAAGGTGACCGACAAGCCGTCCTTCATTTCGCTCCGGACGATCATCGGCTACCCGGCTCCCACGAAGATGAACACCGGCGGCGTGCACGGCTCGGCTCTCGGCGACGAGGAGGTGGCCGCCACCAAGCGGGTCCTGGGTTTTGACCCCGACAAGACGTTCGAGGTGCGCGACGAGGTCATCGAGCACACCCGCAAGCTGGTCGACCGCGGTAAGGAAGCCCACGAGAAGTGGCAGCCGCAGTTCGACGCATGGGCCGAGCGGGAACCCGAGCGCAAAAAGCTGCTCGACCGGCTGCTGGCAGAGGAGCTGCCCGACGGGTGGGACGCCGACATCACCTACTGGGAGCCAGGTTCCAAACCGCTGGCCACCCGGGCCGCGTTCGGCCAGGTGCTCAACGACGTCGCCCCGAAACTACCCGAGTTGTGGGGCGGCTCAGCGGATTTGGCCGGCAGCAACAACACGACGATCAAAGATGTGAAGTCGTTCGGGCCACCGAGCATCTCCACCGAAGACTTCTCCGCGGACTGGTACGGACGGGTGCTGCATTTCGGTATCCGCGAACACGCCATGGGCTCGATCCTGTCCGGCATCGTTTTGCACGGGCCGACCCGGGCGTTCGGCGGAACTTTCCTGCAGTTCTCCGACTACATGCGTCCCGCGGTCCGATTGGCGTCGCTGATGGATATCGACACCATCTATATCTGGACTCACGACTCCGTCGGCCTCGGCGAGGACGGTCCGACCCACCAGCCCATCGAGCACCTCGCGGCACTGCGGGCCATACCCAACCTGTCGGTGGTGCGTCCGGGCGACCCGAACGAGACCGCGTACGCGTGGCGCAGCATTCTGTCGCGCGGCAACGGCAGCGGCCCGGTCGGGTTCATCCTCACCCGTCAGGGCATTCCGGTGCTCGAGGGCACCGACAGTGAAGGGGTCGGCAGGGGCGGCTATGTACTCGGCGGCATTCCCGACGAGCTACCCGATGTGGTGTTGATCGGCACCGGGTCGGAGCTGCAACTCGCCGTAGAAGCCCAGAAGCTGTTGGCGGAGAAGGACATCACGGCCACCGTGGTGTCCATGCCGTGTGTCGAATGGTTCGAATCACAGCCTGCCGAATACCGCGACAAGGTGCTGCCACCCGCGGTGTCGGCACGAGTTGCCGTCGAGGCCGCCGTCGCGCAGAGCTGGTACAAGCTCGTCGGCGACACCGGCGAGATCGTGTCGATCGAGCACTACGGCGAATCCGCCGATGACAAAACGTTGTTCCGCGAGTTCGGATTCACTCCCGAAGCGGTTGTGGCCGCCGCGGAACGATCATTGGACAACTGATTAGAGAGAAGGACCAAGCATGGCTCAGAATCCCAACCTCGCCGCGCTGTCCGCGGCGGGTGTCTCCGTGTGGCTCGACGATCTGTCCCGCGACCGGCTGAAGAGCGGCAATCTGCAGGAGCTCATCGACACCAAATGTGTGGTCGGCGTTACCACCAACCCGAGCATCTTCCAGGCCGCACTCTCGAAGGGCGACGCCTACGACGACCAGGTGAAAGAACTGGCCGACCGGGGTGCCGACGTCGACGCCACCATCCGCACGGTCACGACCGACGACGTGCGGGACGCCTGCGACGTGTTGCGCCCGCAGTGGGAAGCCTCTGACGGTGTCGACGGCCGGGTGTCGATCGAGGTCGACCCGCGACTCGCCCGCGATGCCGACAAGACCATTCAACAGGCCATCGAGCTGTGGAAGATCGTCGACCGACCGAACCTCTTCATCAAGATCCCCGCAATGGAAGAGGGCGTGCCCGCCATCACTTCCGTTCTCGCCGAGGGGATCTCGGTCAACGTGACGCTGATCTTCTCCGTCGAGCGCCACCGCGCGGTGATGGACGCTTACCTCGCCGGCCTGGAGGCCGCCAAGAAGGCAGGCCACGACGTGTCCAAGATCCACTCGGTCGCATCGTTCTTCGTGTCCCGGGTCGACAGCGAGGTCGACAAGCGGTTGGAGAAGATCGGCAGCGACGAGGCGCTGGCGCTGCGCGGGCAGGCAGGTGTGGCCAACGCACGGCTGGCTTACGCGGCATACGAAGAAGTGTTCGCGGGCGGTGAACGGTTCGACGCCCTCAAGGCCGACGGTGCGCGCGTGCAGCGTCCGCTGTGGGCGTCAACGGGTGTCAAGAATCCCGACTACTCCGACACGCTTTACGTCACCGAGTTGGTCGCGCCCAACACCGTGAACACGATGCCGGAGAAGACGCTCGACGCCGTCGCCGACCACGGTGTCATACGAGGCGACGCGGTCACCGGCACCGCCGATGCCGCCCAGGAGATCTTCGACAAGCTCGACGCGGTGGGTATCGACCTGCCCGACGTCTTCATCACCCTCGAGAACGAGGGCGTGGAGAAGTTCGAAAAGTCCTGGCAGGAGCTTCTCGACGAGACGCAGACTCAGCTCGACAAGAAATGAGCAAGGAGTCGGCCGAGAAGTCCGTCGCCCCGGTGGATTGGCGTAATCCGCTGCGGGACAAGCGCGACAAGCGCATGCCCCGCATCCCTGGCCCGTGTGGAGTGGTCATCTTCGGCGTCACCGGCGATCTTGCGACAAAGAAGTTGATGCCTGCCATCTACGACCTCGCCAACCGCGGGTTACTGCCGGCCAATTTCGCCTTGGTCGGCTTTGCCCGAAGGGACTGGGACCACGAGGACTTCGCCAAGCTCGTCTGCGATTCGGTGAGATCGCACGCTCGGACGCCGTACCGCCAGGAGGTCTGGGACCGGCTGGCCGAAGGAATCCGCTTCGTACAAGGCACCTTTGACGACGAGAAGGCGTTTCAGCGGCTGGCCGAGCAGCTGGAGAAGCTCGATGTCGAGCGCGGTACCGGCGGCAACCACGCCTTCTACCTGTCGATTCCGCCCAAGGCGTTTCAGACGGTGTGCGAGCAGCTGCAGAGCACCGGGTTGGCCCGGCCCCAGCAGGGGCGCTGGAGTCGCGTGGTGATCGAGAAGCCATTCGGGCACGACCTGCAGAGCGCACAAGAGCTCAACAACGTCGTCAACAGCGTGTTCCCTGAGGAGTCGGTGTTCCGCATCGACCACTACCTCGGCAAGGAAACCGTCCAGAACATCCTCGCGTTGCGCTTCGCCAACGAGCTGTACGAGCCGATCTGGAACGCCAACTTCGTCGACAGCGTCCAGATCACGATGGCCGAAGACATCGGCCTCGGCGGCCGCGGCGGTTATTACGACGGGGTGGGCGCTGCCCGCGATGTCATTCAGAACCACCTGATTCAGTTGATGGCACTCACCGCGATGGAGGAGCCTGTCAACTTCAGCCCGCACGAGCTGCAGGCCGAGAAGATCAAGGTGCTGTCGGCGACCCGGCCGATGCAACCGCTGGACCAGACCACCGCTCGCGGGCAGTACACCGCCGGCTGGCAGGGCAACGAGAAGGTGCCCGGCCTGCTCGAGGAGGAGGGTTTCTCCAAGGACTCGAAGACCGAGACGTTTGCGGCCATCACGCTGGAGATCGACACCAGGCGCTGGGCAGGCGTGCCGTTCTTCTTGCGAACCGGAAAGCGGTTGGGGCGCAGGGTCACCGAGATCGCACTGGTGTTCAAGCGCGCTCCGCACCTGCCCTTCGACACCACGATGACCGAGGAACTCGGGAAGAACGCGTTGGTGATCCGGGTTCAGCCCGACGAGGGCATCACCACCCGCTTCGGCTCCAAGGTGCCCGGCAGCCAGATGGAAGTCCGCGACGTCAACATGGACTTCTCCTACGGGGCGGCGTTTGCCGAGGACTCCCCCGAGGCGTACGAGCGGTTGATCCTCGACATGCTGCTCGGCGAACCATCGCTCTTTCCGGTCAACAGGGAGGTCGAATATTCCTGGGAGATACTCGATCCCGTTCTCGACCGTTGGGCCGAGCACGGCAAGCCCGATCCATATGAGTCGGGTACCTGGGGTCCGGAATCGGCGTTCAAGATGATCCGGGGCATGGGTAGAGAATGGAGGCGGCCGTGATCGTCAATCTGCCCGACGCCAGCACCAACGACATCAACAAGAAGATCATCAGCCTCCGCGAAGAGGGCGGCGCAGTCACGATGGGCCGGGTCTTGACGCTCGTGATCGCGCCGGACTCCGAGGAGGTTCTCGAAGACTCCGTCGAAGCGGCCAACTTCGCCAGCCGCGAGCATCCTTGCCGGGTGATCGCCGTGCTGCCGGGCGACCGCAAGGCCACCGATCCGCGACTCGACGCCGAAATCCGCGTCGGCGCCGACGCGGGCGCGGGCGAGGTAGTGGTCTTGCGTCTCGAAGGTGAACTGGCCGACCATGCCAGCAGCGTCGTGCTTCCGTTCCTATTGCCGGATACTCCTGTGGTGGCCTGGTGGCCCGCGGGTTCGCCCGCCAATCCTGCACAGGATCCGCTGGGCCAGTTAGCGATTCGGCGGATCACCGATGCGACCAATAGCAGTGACCCGCTCGCGGCGATCAAGAGCAGGCTGAAGGGTTTCACCGCAGGCGACACCGACCTGGCCTGGAGCCGCATCACCTACTGGCGCGCCCTGCTGGCGACGGCTCTGGACCAGGCGCCGTTCGAACCGATCACCTCCGCGCTGGTGTCGGGACTCAAAACGGAGCCCGCACTCGACATTCTCGCCGGCTGGTTGGCGAGCCGTATTGACGCTCCGGTGCGGCGGGCGGTCGGTGATCTGAAAGTCGAGCTGGAAAGACCAAGCGAGACGGTGATATTGAGCCGACCGCAGACGGGCGTGACCGCCACGCTGACCCGCACAGGCAGGCCGGAAGCGCTGATTCCGTTGGCCCGCAGGGACGCAAAGGAATGCCTGGCGGAGGATCTGCGCCGGCTCGACGCCGACGAGATCTACTTCGAGGCGCTCGCGGGCATCGACAAGGTGGAGTACCTGTGAGCACGGTCGAGAAATATTCGGACAAGGCGGCACTCATCACCGCCGTCGGAGACCGACTGATCGGCGCGATCACCGACGCGATTGCGACCAGGGACCGGGCGTTGATCGTGCTGACCGGCGGCGGCACAGGCATCGGCCTCCTCGAACACGTACGGGAAAACGGCGACGCGATTGACTGGTCGAAGGTCCGGTTGTTCTGGGGCGACGAACGGTATGTCCCCGAAGCGGACGATGACCGCAACGAGAAGCAGGCCCGCGAGGCGCTGCTCGACCACATCGACATCCCCGCGGCCAATGTGCATGCGATGCCTGCCAGCGACGGCGAGTTCGGTGACGACATCGACGCGGCGGCACTGTCATACGAACAGGTGCTCGCAGCCATCGCCGACGACGGCCAGCCTGCACCCGAATTCGACGTCCATCTGCTCGGCATGGGCGGCGAGGGTCACATCAACTCGTTGTTTCCGCATACGCCCGCGGTGCGCGAAACCGAGCGGCAAGTGATCGGCGTGACCGACTCGCCCAAGCCTCCGCCGAAGCGAATCACCTTGACGCTGCCCGCTGTTCAGCGGTCGCGCCAGGTCTGGCTGGTGGTCGCAGGCGCCGACAAGGCCGACGCGGTCGCCGCTGCGGTCGGCGGCGCCGATCCCGACGATGTGCCCGCCGCCGGGGCCAGCGGGCGCGAAGCGACCGTGTGGCTGCTCGACGAGGAAGCCGCAAGCAAGCTCTAGTTGCCGCGGTCGGCCACCACGGTTGCGGTCATGTGGTCAAATGACGGTCATGGCAGACAAGGGTGGCAGTACGGGTGCCCGTACCGGCCGGGAGCGGATCCAGAAACTCGCGCAGGCGGCGCTGAACGCCGACGTCACGGTCGATCAGGTCGACACCATCCTGGCCGGGCTCGCCGACACCCTTGATGACCTGAACAACTCGACCGGCAACCTCGACGCGACCCTGGAACGTTTCAACGACACCATCAGCCGCATCAACGAGTTGGCGCCGCGGCTCAACGCGGTGGTCGACAGACTCGAGGGGATCGTCGCCCGCGTCGAACGCATCGTGGGTATCGGCGAAGCCGCAATGGCCCCGCTGGCGGCAACCGAATCCGCTGTTCGCGGTGCCATCAGCGCGGTGCGCCGAACGACCCGGCTCTAGTGCAGGCCCGTCTCCCGACACCTTCGCCTCCGGTCGCCGAGGGCATCGGCCTGCCGTGGGACATCCCCGTCGACGACGCGGTCGCCACGATCGCGGCCGCCCGCGCCCGACTCGGCGACACGTTCGCCGTCGAAAGCGGCGGCGACCACTACCTGTTCACCTTCTCCCCCACAGGTGTTGAGTCGTTTTACGCGCTGCCTGAAGACGCGGCGAGCAAGGGCGTCGCCGATTTCCTGATGCTTGCGCGCAAGCTGCCCGACGAGATCTTCGCGGGCAGGCGCGTCCTGCCGACGTCCCTTTTCCGCCGCGATGACGTGGCGTCATACCTCGCCAACCTGCACTGGGCGCTGGCTCAGACCGTCGCCGACATGGGTTCCGACGGGTCCGTGGGTCTTTTCGATCTCACCCGCAGGCTGGGCCACCGGATGGGACTGGCGTCGTGGGCTGGGCCTGGATCGGCTGAGGGAGACGCCTTCGAACTGTTGGTGACGGCGTTCGACACCCTGGACGGCTCCGACGCATTCGTGCACCCGGACGCGATGGCCGCCGTCGCCGCGAGCGGCAAGCGGGCGGAACGCTCGGCGTTGGACACGGTCGTCGGGGTGGTGGAGCAGGCCGTGCACCGGTGGAACACCGGCCCGGGCGCCGACACTGCGCTGTTCGGACGGATCGTCGACGCCTGGTCGTCGGAGCCCCCGGCCCATCGGATTCGCGGAATCGGACTGGACGTCGCGCTCATCCACATTGCGTCGATGTCCAATCTGATGGCGGCGCTCGGCTGGGCCATGGTCGACCTCCTCTCGCACCCTGCCGAGCTGGAAGCGGTGGTCGGCGGGGACGGCGACCTCGCTCAGCGGTGCGCCCTGGAGAGCACGCGGCTGGCGCAGCGTTCGATCATGTCGCGGGCGGTGCTGGTGCCTGTCGACCTCGACACCGGCGACGTGACGTATCGAGTGCCTGCCGGTTGGACCATCGCGACCCTGCTGCCTCTGTTGAACACGTCGGTCGCGCCTGGACTGGAGCGCTGGGATCCCGCCCGCTGGCACCGCTACCGGCTTGCCGATCAGGACGCGTTGCCCTCGCCGATGCTGGTCACCGCTTTCGGTCACGGTAGGCATACCTGTCCCGCACAGTCGTTCTCGCTGGCGGCCATGACGTCGGCGATGACCCGTCTGCTCGGCCATTACCGGATGACCCCGCGCTGGACGTCCTATCCTCGACCGGTTCCCGAACAGATCGGCGGGGTGGCGCGGTCGGCCGATCGGTGTCCGGTCGACTATGTCGAGCGGTGACCGGTCGCCTCAGACGAAATCCGAACCGCCGTCGACGTTGACGGTCGCCCCGGTGACGTAGCCGTTGCGCTTCGACGCCAGATAGGCGGTGATGGAGGCGATCTCCTCGGGCATGCCTGCGCGTCCGAGGTCACAGGGCTGGTGGAAGTTGTTGTTGATCCACGTCATGACGTCCTTGGGATCGGAAGCGTCCAAGCCGTCGGCGGCGAGTATGTCTTTCAAATTCTCCGTGAAGCTCGCCGTGACAATGGTTCCCGGACAGACGCAGTTGACCAGGATGCCGTCCTTGGCAAGGCTTTTCGACAGGTTCTTCGTGACGCTGCTCAATGCCGCCTTCGATGCGGTATAGGCGACGATCCGCGGATTCTGTCGCTGAATGGAATGGGCCGACAATGTGACGATCCGCGCCCACGGCGCCGCGCGCAGCATCGGCAGGGCGGCACGGATCGATCGCACGCCGGACATGGTGCCCAGCGCGAACGTTTCATCCCACTGGTCGTCGGTCATCTCTTCGAAGTAGCCGTCGCCAGGTCCGATGGTGTGTACAAGGCAGTTGAGTTCACCCCACCGTTGCGCGACGGAATCGAAGCCGGCAGCGATCGATTCGGCGTCTGACATGTCCACACTGAGCCCGACGGCGTCGGGTGCACCTGCGGCACGCAGCGTATCCACTGCCGTATCGAGTGCGGGCGCGCCCCGGGCCATCACCGCGACGCG
>Ga0164298_10000287_pt1 | contig 14203 bp, 12 predicted proteins | sample Whisoiple_216_MG_FD_109713 | JGI IMG/M metagenome (GOLD analysis project Ga0164298, IMG submission 109713) | Unamended control soil microbial communities from upstate New York, USA - Whitman soil sample_216_MG | ecosystem: Environmental > Terrestrial > Soil > Agricultural land ... | reverse complement strand
GAACACCTCTACCGCGGCTACATCGGCAACGGCGACGCCCTCGACATGGAAACCCACCGCTTCCGCCTCAACTACAACACCATCCGACCCCACCAAACACTCAACGACCAGACCCCAAAAACCGCCTACCTCACCAACAACCCCCACCAAAACCTGCCAACTTCTTGACTCAAGACACGACGGGTCCGACAAGTCTCGTCAGCCGTGCCGGGCGGCCTCCTGGGCCAGCGCGACACGCGACGTGATGCCGAGCTTGGCGTAGGCGTGGGTCAGGTGCGTCTGCACCGTGCGATGAGAGATGAAGAGCCGCAACGCGACCTCCTTGTTGCCGAGCCCCTCGGCCACCAGCCGCACGACGTCGAGTTCGGTCGGCGTCAAGGATGCCCAGCCGGTCGACGGGCGCTTACGCTCACCATGTCCGCGTTGGGCGTAGGAGATCGCCTCTTTCAGCGACAATGCCTCGCCTTCGGCCCATGCGGTAGTGAATTCGTCACCAAGCGCATCGCGAAGTTTCGCGACGGCCGCCGCGTAGGCAGGCTCGTAGATGGGAAAGCGAACCGTGCCGCCTTGCTGGAGCCGGATAGCTTCTGCCGCACCGCCGAATCGGGCGCCTTCGTGAAAATTTCCTGTCGCACAACGCGATTCCATCAGGATATCGAGTGCATCGGGAACGACCTGATAGACGTGTATGTCGATGGCCATGGTGAGCGCCTCATGCGCATCGCTTTCACCCTGTTCCAAATCGCCCTGTGCGATCGCGACGCGGGCACGGGTCGTCAAGGCCCTCGCCAGATGCCAACCCGCCATCGGCGCGACCGAATCATCGGCCAACCGCCTCGCCTCGTCGAGGTCACCGCGGACGAACGCGAGCTCCACCGTCGGCATGACGTTCGCGATGACCAGCTCCGGTTGCGCCATCACCCGTTGCCACGCGACGTCAGCGGCTTCGGTTGCGGCAACGACGTCGCCCATGGCCAGCGCTGTCTGCGCTAACGGCGCCAAGGCCCACATCTCCACGAAGGGGCCGAGCACCGAGCCGACCTCCACAGCTTCGGCCGATAGTTTCCTCGCTTCGGCGATGTCACCACGATGCAGCATTGCGTGTGCGAGGGCGATGCGCGCGAGCAGCCCGTGGAAGACATCTCCGGCCGCGTCCGCCTCGACGAGGAGATCACTGAGCACCGCGACCGATCCCGTCAGGTCGCCTTGCTGGAAGCTCGCGACCCCGCGACCCCAATAGCGGCACATGCGGGCAATGAAGCGGTCTCCGGACGCTTCGGCGTGCGCCTCGCCTTCCTCGCCCGCGGCGGCCGTTGCAACGGGGTCCCCCGCCAGGCACGCCGTATATGAGTTCCAGGCCAGTATCTGGCTCAACCGCCAACGGTCGCCCTGTTCCCTGGCCACGTCGAGCGCCTCGGCGATGTAGGGCAATGCCGATCCGACGTTGAATGCGGCCGCGGCGATGCAGGAGGTGAGTGTGCGAGCGAGCAGGACGGGATCATCGAGTTCGCGCGCGATAGCGAGCGCTTCTTCCGCCTTGTCGATCATCTGGGCATCCACGGTGAAGGCTCCCAGCACGGCGCTGTCGGCGAGCGAGCGCGCACGGACAGCCGCACTCACGCCCGCGTCCAAGTCGCTCAAGTCGATGGAGTCGAACCATGCCAGGCCCTCGAGCGGTCTGTTTCGCATCAGCCACACCGGGTACAGCGAGCACGCCAATTGCAGTGCGCGGTCTATCTCCCCGTGCTCCTGGTTCCACGCGAACGCGGCGCGCAGGTTGTCGATTTCGGCCTCGGCGCCATCGAGAAGATGTTCGAAGCCTGCGGCCGTGGGCGCGTCGAACTGCTCGGCGATGGACGTGTAGTAGTCGCGATGGCGATCGCGTACGACATCGGCTTCGCCAGACTCGCCGAGCTTCTCCAGCGCGTATTGCCGAATGGTTTCCAGTAAGCGGTATCGCGTATGACCGCCTGCACTTTCGACGACGATGAGCGACTTGTCGACGAGCAGCGTCAACTGGTCCAGAATCTGGTGCCGGGGCAACGCGTCCCCGCTGCAACCGTCCTGCGCGGCAGCGAGATCGAAGCCGCCCATGAACGCCGACAATCGACGGAACAGGATCCGTTCGGGTTCGGTCAGCAACGCATGCGACCAGTCCACCGATGCTTCAAGACTCTGCTGGCGCCGCACCGACCGCCGCGATCCACCGGTCAGCAGCCGGAACCGGTCGTGCAGGCTGTCGCGGATCTCGGTCAGCGACAACGCGCGCACGCGTGCAGCGGCCAGCTCGATGGCGAGCGGCATGCCGTCGAGCCGCTTGCATATCTCGGTCACCGTGGCTGCGTCTATGTCTGCGACGGCGAAGTCGGGCTTCACCCGCCGCGCGCGATCGGTGAACAACTGAGTTGCTTCGTCGCCGAGCGACAGCGACGGCACCCGCCAGGTCACTTCCCCGGTCAACCCGATCGGTTCTCGGCTTGTCGTGACGATCGTCAGCGCCGGGCAGGCCTCCAGAAGCGCGACGATGAGATCGGCGCTGGCATCGAGCAGATGCTCGCAGTTGTCCAGCACCATCAGCAGCCTGCGATCACCGATGAACCGGATCACGGTGTCAATCCTGGTGCGGCCCGGCTGATCCGGAAGCCCGAGTGCGCGAGCCACGGCGACGGGTACGAGCTCGGTGTCGGTGATCGGCGCGAGGTCCACGTACCGAACGTCATCGCCGAACTCACGCGCGACCTCGATCGCCAACCGTGTCTTGCCGGAACCGCCCGCGCCCGTGAGCGTGACCAGGCGGTCGGCGGCAAGCAGCCCGCGCACCTCGGCGATCTGCTGCTCTCGCCCGACGAAACTCGTCAGCTGCGCCGGAAGACGCGCGACGGTCTCCGATTCCGACGTCCTCAACGCCGGGAAGTCATTGCGGATATCCGGATGGCACAGCTGCACAACGCGTTCCGGCCGGGGCAGGTCGCGCAGCGGATGCGAACCGAGGTCGTTGAGCCAGGCGTCGTCTGGCAGGTGGTCGATCACCATCGACTCGGTCGCTCCCGACAGCAGCGTCTGACCGCCGTGGCCGAGGTCGCGAAGCCGTGCGGTGCGGTTGATCGTCGGGCCGATGTAGTTGCCTTCGTCGCGCAACTGGATCTCGCCGGTGTTCACGCCGACCCGCAACCGGATCGGCGCAAGCGGAGCGCGCTGCAGCGCCAGCGCGCACGCGACCGCATCGCTGGCGCGGGCGAAGGCGACGACGAAGCTGTCGCCCTCCCCTTGCTCCACCGGGCGGACGCCGCCGTGGGCGGTGACCAGGTTCGTCAGCGTCGCATCCAGCCGGGCAATCGCGGCGGTCATCGCCGCCGCCTGGGTCTCCCAGAGCCTCGTCGAACCCTCGACGTCGGCGAGCAGCAGCGTCACCGTTCCTGTCGGTAGCCCACTCACGGCGGAGGCCATACTGCTCCTCACGTCCGCGGGTTCGCTCCACTCGAGTTGGCTCATGCTAGCCAGCATGAGGTCCCGACATGGGCCGAACATCAGCGCAAGCGCGTATATCTGGGTCGAACCCTCACCATTCGTCTCTGAGCCGGGCGCGGTAGGACCGGCCGTCCGGGTCGTAGAACGCCCGGTATGCCGGAACGGCCCACGCCCGGGTGAGCGCACCGAGCTTCTCCGGGCGGTGCGGACGCAACCGGCCGGGCGGCCGCGGGCCGCGCCGCCCGCCCACCCACCAGTCCTCCAGCGCCGTCGCGGACGCCTCGATGACGTCGACGACGGTGTCGGGGTCTACAAGCCCGTCGTCATCGCTTCCGTCGGGGCGCCTGTCGAGATGCTCGCGCAGCAGCCGCAATCGAAGGTCGCGAGCGAACTCACCAGTGTCATCCAATACCGCACAGGACAATTCGCTGTCGTGGGTCCACGATCTCCGGTTGAGGTTGTCGCTGCCGACCGTGGCCCAGGTGTCGTCGATCACGCACACCTTCGCGTGCACGTACACCGGAGTGCCCTCGTGGTTTTCGACATCGAAGATGTGCACCCGATCCGGATCGGCGCTACGGCATGCTTCGATGGCCTGCTGACGGCCGACTTGGTTGGGCGGCAACGACAGTCGGCCGTCGACGTCGGGATGTCGCGGTACGACCGCCACCAGATGAAGTTGCGGATTGTCCGCCAGGGCCTGCGCAAACAGCTTTGCGACGCGCTTCGACCACAGGTACTGGTCCTCCAGATAGATGAGCCGTTTGGCGCGCCGAACCGCCTTGGAGTAACCGCGGGCGATGCTGCGTTCGCCATGTGGGGCGAAGTCGTATTCGAAATGTGCGTCCGGGTAGGTGCGCAACACCTGCACGGTGTGCGGCCCGCACGGTGGCGGATCGGCCGGCTGATCGGGCAGCTTTCCCGGTTCCAGATCGGCGCCACGCAGCTTGTCGGTCAGCCATGCGACCGGCGAGAGCATGTCCAGGGGGGCTGGATCGTTCCACCGCTCGCGGAACGTGGCATCCAGGGCTCCGACGGCCGGACCGCGTACCTGCAGTTGCACGTCGTGCCATGGCGGGTGCTCCCCGTACTGCTTGGCCATCGTCTGTGCCTGGCGGTCGCCGCGATGGGTCTCGTCGTCGCGGCGCGAATGGCACAGGTCGATGCCGCCTGCGAAGGCGACATCGCGTTCCGGGTCCCCCGGGTGCCGGATCACCACCAGCTTCTGGTGATGCGACCCGCCGAATCGGACCCGCTGGTCCAGCAGCACCTCGCCGCCTGCCCGCTCGATCGCCTCTCCGAGGTGCCGGTTCTCCTCCTCGCTGTAGGTGAACTTGTCCAGGTGCGAGCGCCATACCAACCCCTTGACCACGACACCGCGCTCGGCCGCGGAGCAGAACAGCTCCCTGATCGTCGGCCCGTCGTCGCGCATCTTCTCGTCGGGATCGCCACGCCAGTCGGTGAAGAACACGTAGTCGCCATCGCCGAGTGCCTCGACCTCGGTCACCAGCCGGTCGAAATAGGTCGCACCGTGGATCAGCGGCTCCGCGCGACTGCCCGCGCACCAGGCCGGAATCTTGGTGGCCGGGTTGCCTCGCTCCTCCGCGGTGAGGAACCACTTTGCAAGTTCCGCCACGCCAAGCGGAATAGCCGAACGCGATCATCTCCAAACGCCCGGTCTGTCAAGATCGCCGCATGCCATTGCGCCGCCGCGCGATCAGCCTCGCCTGCGCGTTGTTGCTGATCGCCGGCTGCGCACCGCCTCGCCAGGAGGACACCAACGCTCCGGCGGCCGACCCCGCCAAGGCGGACGCGGTGATGGCGATAGTGCGCGACACCATGGCCGAGAAGCACGTGAAGGCGGTCATCGTCCGGGTGACCGTCGACGGCAAGGAGGTTCTCACGCGCGCCGTCGGCGACTCCATGACCGGTGTTCCCGCGACGACGAACATGCATTTCCGCAACGGCGCTGTCGCAATCTCCTACGTTTCGACGCTGCTGATGATCCTGGTCGACGAGAAGAAGGTCAGCCTCGACGACAAGCTGTCGACATGGCTCCCGGACATCCCGAACGCCGACCGCGTCACGCTCGGCCAGTTGGGCCAAATGACTTCGGGCTACGTCGATTACGTGATCGGCAACACCGAGTTCGAGAAGGCGCTTTATAAAGACACGTTTCGGCAGTGGGAACCCGATCAGTTGCTCGGCTTCGCGACGTCGAAGCCGCTGCTGTACGAACCGGGCACTAATTGGAACTACGCCCACACCAACTATGTGCTTCTGGGCAGGGCGTTGGAGAAGGCGACCGGGGAGGACATGCCGAAGCTGTTGGAGGACAAGGTGTTGCGGCCCCTGGGGTTGACCAACACCGCGAACTCGTTCACCCCGGAGATCCCGGAACCGGCTCTGCACGCCTTCACCAGCGAGAGACGCGAGGCACTCCAGATACCTGGTGGCACACCGTTCTACGAAGAGTCGACGTACTGGAACCCGTCGTGGACGATCACCCACGGCGCCATCCAGACGACGAACATCTACGACATGGAAGCCAGCGCGGCCGCGCTGGGCTCCGGCAAGCTGCTGTCGAGGGAGTCCTACGCGAAATTCGCCTCCACCGATCTCCGCGGCAGGACCCGCGCCCAGCCCGGCTGCACGACCTGCATGGAGATGAACGACGGCTACACCTATGGCATGGGCATCGTGATCTCGGGCGACTGGCTGCTGCAGAACCCCCTCTTCGCGGGCGAGGCCGGGGTGATGGCCTACCTTCCTGCCAAGAAGATCGGAATGGCGATGGTCGTCACCTACCGACCCGAAGCGTTCGATGACCAGGGCAATTACCGCAACGAGGCCGACACGTTGTTCCGTCGCATCGCCAAGGAACTCGCCCCGGACGACGCACCGCCGGTGCCTCCGAAATAGTCTCTGCCCATGGCGCCGCAAGTACTGTTCATCCACAACGAGCACCTCGCGACGGAGGCCTTGCTCGGCGAGGCGTTCACCGAATGCGGCTACGACGTCGCTACATTCACCGTGGTGCCCGCCGAGCGGATCAACGATCCCGTCGGCGACGTGGCATTCCCCGATCCGACGGCTTATGACGTGATCGTGCCGCTTGGCGCGCGGTGGCCGGTTTATGACGAGGCGCTGCGCCAGAGTTGGGTCGGGACCGAAATGCAGATGTTGCGCGATGCCGCGGATGCGGGCGTACCGACGCTCGGCGTCTGCTTCGGCGGCCAGTTGCTCGCTCAGGCTTTCGGCGGGTCGGTGGCTCGGTCCGCCACGCCGGAAATCGGCTGGTACGACGTGGGCAGCGACGACGAGGGGCTGATACCGGGCGGCAAGTGGTTCGAATGGCATTTCGATACCTGGACGCTGCCGCAAGGCGCAACGGAAATCGCGCGAACCGCGAACGCGTCACAGGCGTTCGTCCTGGGTCGGGCGCTCGGGCTGCAGTTCCACCCGGAGGTGGATCACGATCTGCTCGACGGCTGGCTGGCCGATGATCCCAACGGCGAGGTGGCCAGCTTAGGCCTAAGCCATGATGAATTGCGTTCGGCCACAAAGGATCTCGAGGTCGACGCAGCTCGCCGCATCCGCAGTCTGGTGCGCGGGTTTCTGTCGCGGGTCGCGATTCAGCCGTGTCCGAGCTGATGGGCTAACGCGTCGGAGACGGTTGCGTGCCGGAACCGGTGGCCCACCTCGGTCAGCTTGGTCGGCACCACTCGCTGGTCGGCCTCGGCAAGCTCGCGGGCGCCCTGACTGCCCAGTAACAGGCGCGGCCCGAAGGACGGCACGGGCACAAGCGAGGGCCGGTGCAGCACACCGGCCAGCGCCTTCGTGTAGTCGATGTTGCGTACCGGTGCGGGCCCGACCGCGTTGACGGGACCGGTCAGCCGGTTGTCATAAAGGGCGCGGTAGTAGACGTCGAGCAGGTCGTCGAGGCCGATCCAGGACAGCCACTGCCTGCCGCTCCCCATTCGCCCGCCGAGGCCTGCCAGGAACAGCGGCCGCAGCAGTCGCAGCGTGCCACCCGCCGCGGCCTGGACGATTCCGGTGCGCACGGGGACCACCCGCAGGCCCGCGTCGACCGCCGGACCGGTGGCGGCCTCCCAGTCGGCCACCACGTCTGCCAGGAATCCCTCACCTCGCACGCTGTCTTCGCACAACAGCGCGTCACCCCTGTCGTATCCGTAGATGCCGATCGCCGAGGCGCTGACAAAAACCGTCGGGCCGTCGTTGCTGTCGGCTGCCGCTTGGGCGAGCAAGCGCGTCGGTTCGATGCGGCTGTCGCGGATCGCGGCCTTGTGTCCTTCGGTGAACCGGCCGGCGATCGACGCACCGGCAAGGTGCACCACGGCATCGACCCCCGACAGTAGGTCGGGCGCGGGGGCGTCGGGGCGCCACTGTCGCTCGTCCTTGTTGCGCGCCTGCCGTCGGACCAGCCGGATCACCCGGTGACCGCCCGTCGTCAGGAGCGCAGTGAGCGCCGAGCCGACCAGGCCCGTCGCGCCGGTGACCGCGACGACCATGGGCGCAGCACCCGCCGACGCGGCATCGCGGTGCGCGGCCAGATCGTCGGCCAGCTGGCGGTGCCGGTAGACGAACGTGGGTCGCAGCGCGGCACCGGGAACCGTGGTGTCCACCTCATCGCGCACGATCGTGCCGCCGTCTGGCGCCTCGGCGAATGTGTGGGTGTGCCGCCACCAGCCGATGACGCGGGCAGGCACGGATCGCGGCCCCGCCGACGACAGGACGTCGGCGAAGCGGTGCGGTGGGTCGAAGCTCTCTCGGTCGTGCTGAGCGATCCAACGCAGACCACCCGGCAGCCCGAGCACCGCTCGGCCGTCGGCCAGAGACTCCGTCTCCGACACCACCGTCATCGGCTGCCACGGCGGAACCAGCCGGGTCATGGCGCCCGGCCTGGTGTGCCAGGCGAATACCTCACCCAGCGGATGGTCGACGACGCTTTCGTACTCGATGCCCATGGTCCCTTTCGGCCGTACTCCACTGTCTATGTGATTCGGAGTCGATGCATGGTCGGATTGCCCGTCGCGGCCCAATTCAGTGCCCAAATGGAAATCCGCCAGAATGGGAACACACAGTCATGGCCGGTTGGGGCGGACTCGCACGCCGAAGCGCGAGGCGAATCTTCCGGGACCGCCGCGAAGCCGGCCGAGTCCTGGCTGAGGCGTTGACGGCCTATCACGGCAGGGACGACGTTCTGGTGCTCGGGCTGGCGCGCGGTGGCGTTCCGGTCGGCTGGGAGGTCGCCGCCGCGCTGCGGGCGCCGCTCGATGTGTTCCTGGTCCGCAAGCTCGGCGTTCCGCAGTGGGAGGAACTCGCGATGGGTGCGCTCGCGAGCGGAGGCGGCCTGGTGGTGAACGACAAGCTGGTGAAGAGCTTGAACATCAGCGATGAGGCGCTGCGCACCGCGATCGAACGCGAAACCGAGGAGCTGAACCGACGCGAGCAGGCGTACCGGGGTGGTCGGGACGCGGCCGACGTGAAGGGTTTGGTGGCGATCATCGTCGACGACGGGATCGCCACCGGCGCAAGCATGCTCGCCGCCGTGCGCGCGGTGCGGGCCGCACAACCGCAAAGCGTTGTGGTTGCGGTACCAGTCGGTCCGGCGTCGACGTGCCGTGAACTCGGCCTGGAGGCCGACGATGTGGTGTGCGTGACGATGCCGACGCCGTTCGAGGCGGTCGGGCAGGTGTACGCGGACTTCCACCAGGTCTCCGACGGCGAGGTTCGCGACCTGCTGGCCACCCCGACGAGCTAGCGCGGGGGGCTGTCTTCCTCGGCGACCTTTTCGGCGTCGCTGTCGACGGTTTCGGTTGGGGCCGCAGTGGTTTCGGTCTCCACGTCGTCCTCGGGCTCGTCGGGATAGTCCTCGACGACCTCGTCGTCGGCCTGTTGCTTCGGCGCATCCCCATCGCTGCGGGAGCGCTCCCGCAACGCGTCGACGATCAGCAGCACGACACCGAGCACGCTCGCGGCGATGCAGACCCAGGCGATTAGCTCATTGCTGGTGACGACCGCGGTCACCAAGGCCGCGAGGCCGATGACGGCGAGCACTAGGGCAACGATCAACATTGGTCAATCCCTTCGCCCCGGGGGCTCAGTTGTTGCCGCGGTTGAACTGGTTGAATCCGCCGCCGCCGTCGTTGTTCGCGCTTGAATCCACCGGTGCAGCGGAGCCGCGCTGGCCGAGTTCCTCGAGCTGGGACTCCAGATAGGTCTTGAGCCTGGTGCGGTACTCGCGTTCGAACGTGCGCAACTGCTCCAGCCGACCTTCCAGCACGGTTCGCTGCTGGTTGATGGTGCCCATGATTTCTGAGTGCTTACGCTCGGCGTCCGCCTGCAGCGCGTCGGCTTTCTCCTGAGCCTGACGCAGCTGGGTCTCCGACCGCGTCTGGGCGTCGGCGAGCATCGTGTCGGCGCGCTGACGGGCCTCGGCGACCGTCGATTCCGCGGTCGCCCGCGCCTCGCTGACCATCTGGTCGGCCTGCGCGCGCGCGTCCGAGAGCAGCTTGTCGGATTCCGTCTTGGCTGTCGACGTCAACCGGTCGGCGGTGTCCTGCGCCAGGCTGAGCACGCGCGCGGCCTTGAGGTGCTGGTCCTCGCTCATCGGAGCGGGGGCAGGCGTCGGCGGCGCCTCGTAGACGGGCTGTGGAGCAGGTTCCGGTTCGGGCTCGGGCTGATACAGCGGGATGGCCTGCGTGGGCTGCGATCCACCGCCGGCCCGCGCGCTCGACAGCTCCTGTTCCAGCTCGCCTACCCGCTGACGGAGGTCGGCGTTCTCCTCGACGAGACGAGTCAGCTCGTTCTCGACCAGATCGAGGAACGCGTCGACCTCATCCTCGTTGTAGCCACGCTTGCCAATGGGCGGCTTGCTGAAGGCGACGTTGTGAACGTCGGCAGGAGTGAGCGGCATTGTCTGCCCCCTAGATGGTCCGGACCGTCAATCGATCTCAAAGTGTAGAACGTCAGTGGAGTAACTGGCGCCCATCCTGTCACACCAGACTCTGCGGTTGCACCTGAGGCCAAAAGTTAAGAGCGAAATTCAATCTTCTTAAAGGCAATTGCCGTGCCCGGCAAACGGCGATTCGGAACTTCTCAGGCCGCCGCGCTGAACGCGAGCTGCATGCCGATGAACGCGACGAGCAGCAGCACCATGATCGACAGGTCGAAGCGGATCGCGCCGATCGTGAGCTGCGGAATGATGCGGCGCAGCAGCTTCACCGGCGGATCGGTCAGCGTCATGATCAACTCGAGAATCACCACGGTGAAGCCGCGGGGATGCCAGTCTCGGCTGAACGAGCGGATGAACTCGACGACCACGCGGGCGATGAGCAGCAGCCAGAAGACGAACAGTGCGAAACCCAGAATCTCAAAGAACAGGGCCAACTAAGGCGACCTCACTACTGCGGTGTGTGACGTTGAATACTCGGGCGCTTGGCCGCTGCCGGCCGTCGCGATGTCGTCAGCCTACCCGGCCTGTGCACGGAGGCGGGCCGAGCAGCGCGGGCCGATGCAGGCCTGCCTATTGGTAGGCGTAGAAGCCGGTCTCGGCGATGCGCCTGCGGTCGTCGGGTGAGACGTCGACGTCGGCGGGCGACAGTAGGAACACCTTCGTTGCGACCTTGTCGAAGGATCCGCGCAGCGCGAACGCGAGCCCCGCGGCGAAATCGACGAGCCGCTTGGCGTCGGCGTTGTCCATGGTCACCAGGTCCATGATCACCGGGGTGCCATCGCGGAAGCGCTCACCGATGGTGCGGGCCTCGCTGTAGTCCTTGGGTCGCAGCGTGGTGATCTTCGACAACGGGCTGCTCTCGTCGAACAGCATCGCCATCCGGCGGGGATCCATCGCGAGCGCACCGCGCGTCGAGCCGCGCAGCGGCGCGTACCTCGGTGCGGCACGGTCGAATTCGCGCGGGTGCAGGCGACCCTCGTCGGCGTAGCCGCCGCGGTAGGCGCCCGCCATCTCCTCTTCGCCGTAACGGTCGTCGTAGCGGCCGTATCCCTCTTCGCCGAAACGCTCACGGCGCGGATACCCGCCGCGCGACGGACGGTCGTCGTCGTCGTAATACTCGTCGTCGTAGTCGTCCATAGGCGCCATACCGAAGTAGGCCTTGACCTTGTGCAGTGTGCTCATCGCTGGACCCTTCTTGCGTGATGCCTGTGATGAAGATGTGACTGGAGTGACTACTCATGGTGACGTTAGAGGACGTTGCCCCAGAACCGCGGTACCGACACGCACACACGTTGAACCATGTTCGACCGCCGCCTCGAGGTCGCTGGACATGCCCGCCGACAGCTCGAGACGCTGCTGGTAGGTCTTCTGTACCCGCTGGTGCTCGGCCTGCAAACGCGCGAATGCATCCTCGGGATCTGAACCGAGCGGCGGGATGCCCATCAGCCCGACGAACGCAAGGCCCTGCGCGGACTGCGCCAGCGCGCACAGTTCGTCGACGAGATCGGGATTCCCGATGTCGACTCCCCCGCGCGCGACGTCGCCGTCGAGGCTGATCTGTAGGTAGACCCGCAGAGGGTCGGTCCGGCCGCCGTCGGCGAGGGCGTCCGTCGACGCCCGGTCCAGCGCGGTGATCAGCTTGGCACTGTCGACCGAGTGCGCGGCGTATGCCCAGTTGGCGATCGAGCGCGCCTTGTTGCGTTGAATCCGCCCCACCATGTGCCAGCGAATCGGAGAATCGGGTTGCGCGGAGTTACATTCGGCGAATTTCGCGGCTGCTTCTTGCTCGCGCGATTCACCAAATGCATCACAACCTAAATGCGACAGAATAAGTACATCGGTTGCTGGAAAGAATTTGGTGATCGGCAGCAATTCTATTTCGGCACGGTCGCGTCCCGCCGCCTCCGCCGCCCGCGCCAGCCGCTCGCGCACGAGGGTCAACGCGGTCTCCAGTTCGACTTCCCGCGTCGTTGCCACGGCCGTCATTCCATCCACACCACGGACGCGAGGCGACCGGTCGGGGCGTCGCGCCGATGGCTGAAGAGATTGCGGTCGTCCACCGTGCAACGGGGGTCGGCATCGATAGCGGCGACGCCCAATTCCCTTAACTGCCTTGCTATTCCGGCCCTCAGATCCAACCCGGGAGTGCCCCGCGACGTCGTCGTCCTGCTGCCAGGAAGGGCGGCCTCCACCTCAGCGGCCATTGCCGCGGGCACCTCGTAGTTGCGGCCGCTGACAGATGGCCCAAGCAGCACAGAGATGTCCTCGGCGCGCGCCCCGGCGTCGCACATGGACTCGACCGCGCGGGCGACGACACCTTTCTGCGCGCCGACCCGGCCCGCATGGACCGCACCCACCACACCGGCGCGGGCGTCGGCCAATAAAACCGGAACGCAATCCGCCGTGACGACGGCCAGAGCCAATCTCGGTGTGGTGGTCACCAATCCGTCGGTCTCCTCGACCGCGGTGGCGCCCATCGGTTCGTCGACGCGCACGACACGATCACTGTGCACCTGGTTCATCCAGACGACCGAGTCGGCGCCCACCCCGATCGCTTTCGCGAGCCTCTCCCGGTTGGCTGCGACGGCGGCCGGATCGTCGCCGACGTGATCGCCGAGATTGAACGTGTCGAACGGCGGCTTCGAAACACCGCCGGCGCGGGTGGTGGTCACGCGCCGAACCCGAACACTCACAGCTCCAGTATCCGGTGCGGCGCGGACGGGAGGAGCACCGTGGTCGGGCTAGTGCCGCATGAACGGCGGAACGTCGACGTCGTCGTCATCGTCGCCGCCGATACTGACCGTCGCTCCGTTGGTGTGCACCGGCACGCTGGCCGCTTCGACCGGCTCGAAGAGCGGGGAGGTGACCTTGCCCGCCTTGCCGGGCGCGATCGCCTGGCCCGCACCGACAACGGGTTTGCGGCTCGGACCCGACGCGTCGAATCCGGCGGCGATCACCGTCACGCGCACCTCGTCGCCGAGCGAGTCGTCGATCACTGTGCCGAAGATGATGTTGGCCTCGGGGTGCGCAGCGTCCTGCACAAGTGAGGCGGCCTCGTTGATCTCGAACAGACCGAGGTCGCTACCGCCTGCGATGGACATCAGCACGCCCTGGGCGCCCTCCATGGACGCCTCGAGCAGCGGCGAGTTGATGGCGATCTCCGCGGCCTTCAACGAGCGCCCGTCTCCGCGTGCCGAACCGATGCCCATCAAAGCGGTACCCGCGCCGGACATGATGCCCTTGACGTCGGCGAAGTCGACATTGATCAGGCCGGGCGTGGTGATCAGGTCGGTGATGCCCTGCACGCCGTTGAGCAGTACCTCATCGGCGCTACGGAACGCGTCCATCAGCGACACGGCGGCGTCGCCCATCTGCAGCAGCCGATCGTTGGGGATGACGATCAGCGTGTCGCAGCTCTCCCGCAGCGCAGCGATGCCCGTCTCCGCCTGGTTGCTCCGGCGCTTGCCCTCGAACGAGAACGGTCGCGTCACCACGCCGACCGTCAGGGCGCCGAGCTTGCGCGCGATGGTGGCGACGACGGGCGCGCCGCCTGTGCCGGTGCCACCGCCTTCGCCCGCCGTGACGAACACCATGTCGGCGCCGCGCAGCAGCTCCTCGATGTCGTCCTTGGCGTCGTCGGCGGCCTTGCGACCGACCTCCGGGTCTGCGCCCGCGCCTAGGCCGCGGGTGGAGTCACGTCCGACGTCGAGTTTGACGTCGGCATCGCTCATCAACAACGCCTGCGCGTCGGTGTTG
>Ga0164298_10000286_pt1 | contig 14234 bp, 19 predicted proteins | sample Whisoiple_216_MG_FD_109713 | JGI IMG/M metagenome (GOLD analysis project Ga0164298, IMG submission 109713) | Unamended control soil microbial communities from upstate New York, USA - Whitman soil sample_216_MG | ecosystem: Environmental > Terrestrial > Soil > Agricultural land ... | reverse complement strand
AACCGCAGCGCCAATCGCCAGATCATTCTCATTACCGACGGCGAACCGACGGCCGCAACGCTCGATCGCGGCGGCCGGCTGCACAGCGGCTGGGGCTCGGCGCTGCTGCACAGCCGTATCGTTCATGAGACGCTGAAGGAAGTGAAACGCTGCACCCAGAGCGGCATCAAGATCAACACGTTTATGCTCGGCGCGGATTTCTACCGGCAAGGGTTCATCGATCAACTGTCGCGGCTCAACACTGGGCGCGTGTTTTACACCACGCCCGACCAGATGGGCAACTACATCGTTGTCGACTATCTGAACAACAAGCGAAAACGAATCGGACGCTGAGCGCCCCACCGCCCCACCACGCGATTTTTGATTCCGATTTTGGATTACGGAACCGAACTGCGTTGGTATTTCATAATCGAAAATCGGCAATCGAATCTAAAATGAATTAGTCGTTTTCGCCGATCAACGCCAACACTCCCGTGTACGCAAACAAATGATTTGCACGTCCGAGCGGCGCAAGCTCGTAGCCGCCGAACATGCCGATCAGCGGAACCTCACCGAGCGCCTGGCGAATATAGGCCGAATCGATTCCTGGAATGCCGTAAAGTGAGTTGCCGCGGGCGCAGCAATTAAAATAGATCCCGAACGCTGGTTTTTTATGACCGAGCGCTTCGCATTGGCGTCGTAGCATTTGCCCGAGATCTTCGCGCGCTCTCTGACCGTCCCGCATGGTAAAAATCACGGCGTCACCCTCAGTCACTTCGTCCGCCACGCCAATAATGCCCTTTTCGGCATCCAAGCCGATGATGTTCCGTACTAGGTATTGCCCGTCGGCGACGCTGTTTTCTTGGCGATTGGCAGGCAAGCCGACAAAGATAACGCGCACGGCACGTCGGATATCCTCGGCTAGCGGTCCCTTCAGCAGGCGAGCAAAAGTTTCAAGCGCCGGTCGCCCATTGATCTCATAAATGAGATTTCGCTCGGCCTTGGTTATTACCATCGGTTCGGTAATCGGCTGGCAGCCTTGGGTGATATCGACCCGCAGAGTGAAATCGCCGGAAAGATAGGCTCCAGCCACCGAGTTCGTGGCGAGCTTGTCACCACAGAGCTGATACGTCGCACCGGTGGTGCCGTTCTCACTCGAACCGGCGCCAATGACCGGATGGAAACCGGCGCGCCGTGCCATTCCGGCGAGCAACGGTTGTGGATTGCCCTGGTAGGAGTCAGGCAGCAGGATCAGTAATGAATTTTTCTCTTCGGTCTTCGCGAGAAAATCACCAAAGCTGACACCCAAGTTCGTTTCGTTGTCGCGCAACGGCTCGAATATAAACGGTCGGGCCATAAGCGTATCCGAGGCGACCACGCAAACAACGACTCCCGGCCCACCTTCAATCTCTCCTTCGCCAGTCAAAACGCCGGCGCCGCTCGAACCCACGACGCAATCCGTCCCGACGGCTTGACTAAGCCCTGTAACCCAATCGCTCGACTGTGCCACGTGATCCGCAGTGAAGAAAATGATCGCGAAATCCGCTCGCGAGATCCCCGCACGCGACAATGCTTGAGCAGCAGCCTTCTCGACCGCACATCTGGTTACTTTTTCTTGAGATTGTCCAACTCCGGCTCGAATCATGATTGCTTTACTATAGAAAATTCGCTGTCGCGGAAGCAAGCCGAATCGCTTTATTTAATGGCGGCATCGTTGACGTGAGGTGGCGTGACGAGAGATCGAGATTGGTTGCGCGCGTACATCTTTTCATTCTACTTTGCTAGCATGATTTCCTTCGTCGATATCGAGGAAGCCCGCGAGCGCATTCGGGAGCAAATCTACCTCTCGCCTTTTCCGCATTCCGAGACCATCAGCCAGATGACCGGTAATCGAATTTTTTTCAAACTGGAAAATTTACAACTGACAGGATCCTTCAAAGAGCGCGGCGCACTCAACCGCTTGCTGACGCTGACCGGCGAAGAAGCCCGCAACGGTGTCATCGCCGCCAGCGCAGGTAATCACGGCATGGCGGTCGCGTATCATAGCCGGCGCCTCCATCTCAATGCAAAAATCGTCATGCCGATCTCGGCGCCACTGATCAAAGTCACCCGCGTGCGACAGTATGGTGCCGAAACACTGCTGCACGGAAACGACTATGATGCCGCCTACGCGGAAGCGGTGCGCTTGAGCCGCGCTTCGGGGCCATGCTTCATTTCAGCATTTGACGATCCATGGGTCGTCGCCGGCCAGGGAACGATCGGGATCGAGCTCTACGAGCAAAATTCCGACCTCGAAGTCGCCATAGTGCCGGTCGGCGGCGGCGGTCTGATTGCCGGCGTCGCACTGGCGCTCAAAACTCTGCTGCCAAAAATTCACATCGTCGGTGTACAGGCCGAAGCTGTGCCCTCGATGAAAGTCGCCCTAGAGCGCGGGGCTCCCGCGCAACTCCCCCCCGCAACCACCATTGCCGATGGCATCGCCGTGCGCGCCGTGGGCGCGCTGCCGTTCGAATTGGTACAACGCTACGTCGACGAGATCGTGACCGTGAACGAGCGCGAGATCGCCAATGCTGTGCTGCTGTTGCTCGAAATCGAGAAGACCGTCGCCGAAGGAGCGGCGGCTGTCCCGATGGCAGCGCTCGTCAATAAAAAAATCTCCGTCGCCGGCAAAAACGTTGGACTGATTGTATCGGGCGGCAACATCGACATGAACCTAATTTCACGAATTATTGAGACCGGCCTGGTCCAAGACGGCCGGTTGAGCAGATTTGCCATAGTGATTTCCGACCGGCCGGGAAGTTTGGCGCGGCTTGCGCAGCGAGTCGCCGATTTGGGTGCGAATATTTTGCAGATCACCCACAGTCGCGGGTTCGGGCAGATGGCGATCGGCGAGACCGAGGTCGAACTGATCCTAGAGACCGCCGGCCCGGAGCATATCGAGCGCATCTATTCGGCGCTGACCGCGGACAAATTTAAAATCAAAAACGCAGGTTGAACTTCCATGGCTCGCTTTCCGGTATCCACTGAAAAGGAACGCCAATTGGTCGAACGCATGGCGGCTCTCGATGTACGCGAAGAAGACATCGAGGAGCAGTTCGTGCGCTCGTCCGGAGCCGGCGGGCAGAATGTCAACAAGGTGTCGAGCTGTGTCCTGCTGCACCATCGTCCCAGCGGTATTCGGGTGCGATGTCAGAAGGAACGCTCGCAAGGTTTGAATCGTTTCCTGGCGCGAAGAACTCTCCTAGAAAAGATTGAAGCGTTCCGCCGAGGTGCTGCCGTCGAAGCGCAGCAGCGGATCGCCAAAATCCGCCGTCAGAAACGTCGACGCTCGCGACGGGCCAAGCTTCGGATGGTCGAGGAGAAGCGCCATCGCGGAGAAACAAAGGCACTCAGGAGCACCGTCCATCCGGATGCAGATGATACTTAATATCGCGCTAAGGCAGTGATCTCAGTCAGCTGTAGTTCTCCCACACCACTCGCACGAATTTATTGTTATGTGACCACTTGTAAGCCACTTTACCGCCTTTGGCTTTCTTCATCGTCCGGCCCAAGCGCTGAGCCAGTTTTTCGTTGGTCGTCTCAATGCGCCAGTCGCCGTTCAGTTGATCGAGGCGAATAATCCGCTCGAGCGGGTTTTTTTCCATCGCGCGCGCCTCTTCATTCCGGAGGATCCGCAAAATTTCACGTCTATCATTCGCATGGATTCCGGCTAGACGGACCTCGCCGGATGCTCGGTGATCTTTGATCTTGCGACAGGCTGGACAATAAAATTGCCGCCGCACCCGAGCCGAATCAAATCCTGCTGGAGAACTCAATGACCAACGGTGGCGATAGTAAAAAGCTCCGCATCCCGCGCATCGGATCACTCCCGCAGGCGACCGTCGTGGCAAATAGCTATCGTGATCCGTATCCGTGCGTTTTTTGTAGCTCGTATCGTATCTTTTCGATGTGGCTACCATCCGGTTGCCTTCTTTCACACTACTCGTTTTTAGCGGTCAATTTGTCGACCCACGAACCCAACGGTCCGCGGGTAATTTTACGAATGACAGCTTCCAATTCGCCTTTGTCCATCCAGATGCCGCCGCACTCCCGGCACCGATCCAAGTTGAATCCCCGGAAGATATAAGAATCAAGAACCCCGGGACATTTCGGGCAATGCAATTCGCTGCGCTCTTTGTTGACTTGTTTGAGTTCATTGCGCAGCCTGTCGAGCAGCTCACGGTCGTGCTCTGCAAAGAAAATATCTTCCTTCGCTCGTTCAAGTAATTTCAGCGTTTCGCCGAACCGGTCTTTTTCGTCTGCCATTGCTGTTGTACCTCCGCTCAGCATCTGAGGCTTTTACCTACGTAGTGACGCAGCTTCAATGCCAACCAGATCAATAGGAATACCCCCTATTGCTGAAGCATCCGGCATATTTGGCGCAGTACTATCAGAACGCTTTGCGCGTTATTGGCAAAACCGGCAATCGGAAGAGGTGAGCTTTTCATCTCTGCAAAAAAAGGCTCCGGAGAGGTAACCAGCAGCGGCCGCGTGATTGCGCTACGGCCGTTTTGCATTTAAAGTTGCCGGAACCGCTAGGTGTTGAATGATAGCTACGAGCAGTTTGTTTGCTCGCCCTTCAGCGCTATCACACCTTGGAAAGGACAATGCGATGCTAAAGGAGTTGTTTCTTTTGAGCGCGAGCGTGATGCTGGGATTAGCTGCGGACGCAACAGCATTCGGCGCAGAAGTGAATGGCGGCCGCGAAATGTATTTACAATATTGTGGCTCTTGTCATGGACGCGACGGGAAAGGAATGGGTACAGTCAGTCGAGAATTGAAAACCAAGGCACCTGATCTGACGATCATCGCTAAAAAAAACCAGGGCATCTATCCGCTCGACGATGTCATGGCTACAATTGATGGTCGCCGCATCGTGCGTGGCCACGGCGATCGAGATATGCCGGTGTGGGGTGAAAAATTTCACAGTGAAGCCAAAGGCACAAAGTACCCCGAGCTTACAACTCTCCTCAAAGCCAAAACCATCGCCGAATACATCGGCACCATTCAAACAAAATAGCGCCTAAGAGCTCAGTAGAACGGCTTGCATTCCGGCTCGCGAACACATTTCTGATGGTCGGCAGATCAGGCCGCATCCGGCACCGATACCCGGCGCTCAGGTCGCGGCACCACGAGCACGGGACAATGTGCCCGCGCCACGACTTTTTCCGTGACGCTACCCAGGATAATGTGATCCAATCCGGTGCGACCGTGCGTCGACATCACGATCAGATCGACGCTCTCTCGTTGCGCCGTATCGACGATGTTTTTGTGCGAAACGCCAAACTCGACCAGCTGTCGCACTTCGACGAGATCGATACAATCAGCAAAATGCTCGCTGAGGAATTTGTCAAGCAAACGCTGGTTATCTTCGATCATATCGTGGTAGGGCGTGATTTCCGCCCGAATCTCTTTCCACTCTTCTCCCACGTCGATAGCATGATAGACAATCACCTCGGCACTGGTGTCGCGCGCGAGCTCCAAGGCATAACGAATACCGGCCTTTGACAACTCCGAAAAATCGGTCGGCGCTAAAACTTTCTTCACCTTCGGCATAATTCACCTCCTGGTTTATCGAATCGCCTGCGCAAGAAGCATGCCCCGAACACCATCATGGAAAACAGCGGCTCTTGAGAACTTAAATGGGTGTGACTTCTCACTTTTAAAAAAAGTCGCGTCGGCTTTGTCGATCCTGCGAAAAACTCGCGCGCTCAACGCTTGAAAACAACGAAAACCTGAAACAAATTATTCTCGCGCTTGGCACGTGCCGTGCTCGGTTCACGTAATTGGAAAACAACCGGGCTCACGAGCGTAAAATCGCTCGGATCTGAAAGGAGCAGGCCGTGGCGAAATATAACTGGATGAAAGTGGTCGATGTGATGACAAAGGACCCGCTCACAATTGGACCGTCGGAAACAGTAGGTGAAGCCGAGGAACTGATGGCCGAGAACGGCATCCGTCAATTACCGGTCGTCAAAAATAGCGACCTGATCGGTATCATCACCGACCGTGATGTTCGGTCGTTTCTCGCGGGATCATCGGTGTCACCACCGAATGAGCGCGAGCAGGCGCTCCGCACGCAAGTGAGCGATCTGATGACCACCAATCCCTTGACGCTGGCACCTGACGATGAGTTGCAGGATGCGGTAGAACTCCTGGTCGAGCAAAAAATTGGCGGCGTACCCGTCGTCGATGCAGCGGAAGGTCTTGTCGGCATTGTGACTTACGTTGATGTGCTGCGGTGTTTCTTGAACCGTCTACAGGAGGAGTGAAAATGAAAAATGGGAAAGAGGGCATTGTGCGAGAGATTATGATGGGTTCTCCCGTTACGCTCAAATCCGATGACACCTTGGATCTCGCCAATGACGTGATTTCGCTCGGCCGAATTCGTCACATTCCGATCGTCGAAAGCGGCAAACTCGTGGGCCTTCTAAGCGAGCGGGATTTGCTGGGCGCCGCCGCGACCCAGATCTTCGGCCTAAAACAGAGAACCAAGTCGGCGTTGCTCAAGGCCACTCTGATTAAAGACGTCATGAAGAAGCGGATCGTCACCGTCGAGCCCGATACCACGATCACGGATGCGGCACATATAATGGCCGACAAAAAAATCGGCTGCTTACCGGTGCTTACTGAAGGAAGTCTGGTCGGGCTGGTTACGACCACCGACATTTTGCGCTACGTCGAGAAACTCGGCTGAGCGACTCCGATCAATCGCTGGATGAGGAGATCGATATGGGTGGTTTTCTGGGCGCCAAGGAAGGTTTGACTCGCGAGCGAGTAAAAGAGATATTTCGCAATAAGCAATACTCATATCTCGAACAAAAAGTTACGCTGCTGGATCAAAGAGATGACTCTTTGCTGTTGAAGATTTCGTTTCTGCTCGAATATAAAGGCCGGATGATCTCGATTGAGGAAAAAGAACCGATCGCCGTCGATTTCAAAGACTTCAAAGTCGAAGATTGGGGCGACGGCGTCCGCAAGGTCGCGGACATCGAATAGCCCTCGACATCAGAATTACGCGCATTAATAAACCGCCGCCAGGTGTCTAATGTGCTCGGACCACAAGCACTGGCCGGCGGCTATGCCGGACTACTTTTTCGGTCACACTACCGACGGTCCAGCGTTGCAAACCGGTACGGCCGTGAGTGCACATCGCCAAAAGCGAATGCGGGATCCTTTCAGCGCATTGGACAATTTGATCCGCAGCTAATCCGTCGGCGACGATGGTTCTTACGTTCCTCACGCCCTCGGCCCTGACGAACCCTGCTTTTTCGTCCAGGTAACCTTGCACGTTGCTCCGGCCCTGCGTTTTTAACTCGTCATAATTCGGCAGGTAGTTCTCGCGTCCGTAATAGGCGGCAGCGGGTAGCTCGTACGCTTGCAGCAGCACGATCTCGGCTTGAAATCGTTGCGCCATCTCCATAGCGGGATTCAAAACGGATTCAGCAAGAGGGGAGCCATCCAACGGAACAATAATCGATCTAACCGGCACACGGTCATCGCCGGAATTTTGCTCGGCTGAGCGCCCAAGAAACAGCGGATTGCTTGTTGCGCGAAGCACCTTTTCAGCAACACTGCCCAGCAACCATCGGCTGAGACCGGAACGGCCGTGCGTGGCCATTAAAATCAGCGTGCTCGCTGCGGCTGCCGCGCGCCTAATGATAATCTCGGCCGGTTTCCCTCGCTCAACAGCGTACGTAACTTGAAAATTCTTGAATTTCGTCGCGATCGCACGAAGGTATTCCGTAAAACCACGCTCAGCTTCGGCAATCAGCTGATCGAGATAGCGAGCCTCGTCAAGGCGCTGGGTCGTGAGGACCGAGACATCGACCGCACTTACCAGTTCCATCGGCACGTGTACACCACTCTGCAACACATCCACGAACGAGAGCACGCTCTCCGCGGCTCTTGATCCGTCCAATGGAATCAACAGCTTCTCGTACATGCCTGCTCCTCCGGCTCGAGAGATGCGCAAACATCGGGCCGCGAATTGCTTTCTACGCTAGCCCTTCTCCGGCGCAAAGCTCTCGGGGCGCTTAGCGAATTGAGCCCAGCGCGAACGCAGAAACTTCTCGCACGCATTCGCCAGCTCTTCGAGAGGCGCATCGGTTTGGAGCTCTAGCCGCAGATTCAGCGGAATATCGGCAAGCGGCTCCGACTGAGCCTTTTGGGCCAGGTAAATTTCCCACCTTCCGTCGGAAACATCAGTTGCTGCCGCCGCGCGTTCTTTCAGTCTTCGTTCAATCGTTGCTTCGGCCGCCGCACAGTGAATAACCGCAACCGGCGCTCCGTATCGCTTGGCGAACTCGATGATCGCTTGTCTTTGCGCTCGGCCGCTGAACGTAGCATCGAGAACCACGCCTTGGCCTTTCGCAACCTGTTGTTCGGCTTCATACGCCATTGTTGCATAAGTTTTCTCTGTCATTGATGGACTGTAGATTCCCTCGTTGAATGGAACGATTTGCTGCCCCGCTTTGGCTATTTGTTTGCGGACCACATCCGAATTGATCAATGGCACATCTAATCTGCAGGCAAGTTCTCGGGAAATGGTCGATTTGCCGCTGCCGGTCAACCCGCAAACGAGAACCATGAATGGCTTCATCGGCTCCCATATCACTCGCGCGGCAAAACGAAAATACCGCGCCGTCTCATCATTCCAGCGTCCCAAGCGCAGGGCATGGACCTTGGCCCGTACGAGCGCCCGGTAACAGGCGTAAAACGGTAGCAATTTTCGTAGATCCGAATCGTTCGCTCGTTTAAGATATTCAGCGACAAATATTTCCATGAGCTCGCGCCCACCTCGAACGGCTAGATCCATCCCGAGAAAGGCGATCTCCGAAGCGACGTCACAGCAGCGCAGTTCCCGGCTAAATTCTATGCAATCAAAAATCTCGATCCCTTCCGGGGCAAAGCAGATGTGCTCGGCGTGGAGGTCACCGTGCACATCACGAACCCGCCCCTGGCTCACTCGTTGGGCCAGCAATTCACGGTTGCTTCTCAGAAAATCAGCGCCGAAAGCTTTGATCTCGTTCATTCGATCACGGTCGGCCTGACCCGCAAACGGCTCGAGGTCAACTAAATTTTCGTTCCAGTACTTCTCGACAATGGCCAGATAACCCGTTGGACTGAGGTTCTCGGGGATTTTCGCACTCGCATGGAATTCGGCGATGAGCTTCGCCAGTTTTTCCATCATCTCCGGAGTGACTTGGTTGGTTTCCAGGAGAAATTTTAAAAACCGCTTCTCCGGCAAACGGCGCATGACAAGAGCGTATTCGGCGGGCTTCGAAGAACTGTCAAGTTCCCAACGGGCTCCGTCGAAGCCAATCGGCACTACTCCCAGGTAAACCGAGGGGGCAAGGCGCCCATTGAGCCGTAACTCCTGCTCAATATAGTAGCGTCTGTTTGCCAGCGTGGAAAAATCGAGGAAAGAAAACTGAACGGGTTTTTTTATCTTGTAAACAACGTCGCCGGCGAAGAACAAATGGGAAATATGAGTTTCACGGTGTGTTACAGCCGGCGGCGGCTTAGGATAGAATTCCGGATCTAACATCGCCGCCACCAGAGATTTCGAAGAAGGACCGTTCTCAGATTTCCGTGCCCTTAAATCAGCAACCTCCATGTGGGTCTCCAGCCAAACGAAAAGCGCAATATGAGTGCCACTACCGAAATACTTGAAAACATTGGAGTCAATTCCAACGGTAGGGAAACAAGAGTCGCTTAAATCCCAAAAACGGGGAGATTGATGGTGCTATCGGGCGACTTCCTTGATGGCGAGCGCTTCGCGATGGCTCTTAGGAAATCTTTAGTTCTTCGATTTTGCGATACAGGGAGGAAAGGCTGATGTCCAGAAGTTTCGCCGTTTCCCTGCGATCCTGACCCGCTTGTTCCAACGCTCGTACAATATGTTGTTTCTCGAACTGTCGCAGCGCATCCTTCAAATTGAACGTAAACGCCGCACCATCAGCGCTGCTGGCGATAATCGCAGCCGGCAGGTCCTTGCTGGTGATCCGTTCGCCCTCGGCGAGAATCATTGTATGCTCGATCACGTTATCGAGCTCACGCACATTGCCCTTCCACGGCAAGGACATCAGAATGCGCAGCGCGTCTTCATCGATGCCGCAAAAATTCTTTTTTAGCTCGGGATTGTGCTGCTCGATGAAATATTCGACGAGCAGCGGGATGTCCTCCGGACGTTCTCTCAGCGGCGGAATATGAATTTCCATGATGTTCAAGCGATAAAACAGATCTTCGCGAAAGCGCCCGTCCTCTACCTCATTTTTCAAGTTTCGATTGCTGGCCGCCAGCACCCGGACATCGATGTGCCGGGGGGTCGTGCTGCCGATGGGCAAGATTTCTTTAGCTTCCAACGCCCGCAAAAGCTTGACTTGAAGGTGCTGCGGAATTTCGCCGATCTCGTCAAGGAAAATCGTGCCGCCGCGAGCTTTTTCAAACAACCCTTCCTGATTGGCGAAGGCGCCGGTGAATGAACCTTTGAGATGACCGAAGAGCAAGCTTTCCAAGAGAGTTTCTGGTAGGGCGCCGCAATTCACCGGCAGAAACAGTTGATCTCCGCGGTCGCTGTGTTCGTTCAGCGCCAGTGCGATCAGCTCCTTGCCTGTGCCGCTGTCGCCGGTGATCAACACCGTAGCTTGTGTGTTGGCAACTTTTTTTACCAGCTCCAATACATCGCGAATCGCCTTGCTTTTGCCGATAATGTTGTTGAAACGAAATTCCATTCTAGTCAGAGCACTTTCGCAGCTGGGTCGAAGACTGCACAGCGCCTGCAAGCTTCATTCAGAATCGCTCCGCCGCGCGGATGAGTTCTGAATCTGAACAAAAGCGCCGCAGCGCTGCCTTGAGCTTTTGCCTTTGAACACTGGCGGGTACCCCCAGGTTTTCCATTGTTTTACCAATTTGCGGTCCACCGAGTTGCAGCAATCTGCCATAGATGACATCGATCTCGGAGCTTTCGATTTCGAGGGCAATTTGAAAAGCCTCATTCACATCGAGTTTCGGAGTGCCGCGATCAAGGAATTCTTTTAAGTGCTCTCCGAGCCTCCGGGCATTCTCAGGGCTAATCATGGGATCGAGCTTTTCATCCTCGTAGTTGCTGATGAGCGCCTTGCACGCTACCAAAATGCACGCATGCTGCTCCTCCTCGCGCGCCATTTCCCACCAGAAATCCCGTAGCACCGGATCAGCCATAAAGAGATGCGAAAAACGGTAGTAGATTTTACCCACTAGCCGCTCAAGCTCGGCAAAATCCAGTAGTGGATCGAACGATTCTCGAACCGTCATCAGCTCTTCAAGCCTTCTTTGAGAAACTCCAGCAGCTGAACGTGTTTTTCGGAATCCCTGATCATCGAATCCAAAAGCACCTTGAAAAGTCCGTGGTAATAACCGCTGCTTTCCTTCGCCAGCACCTTGTAGTCTCTGATGCCTTCCTTTTCCAAGCGAATGAACTCGTCAGTCACCTCGAAAAGTTGACTGTCTATCTTAGCCGCATCAGCGCCTGCCTCCAGCCCATCAGCGGGCTGTTTCCACGTCAAGCTGCCCCTCAAAGTCGCTGCCATCGCATGAATCACGGCGCGATGCTTTTCTTCGTCGGAAATGATCATCTGCATCAAAAAACGCGTCAACGGGTTGGGCAGCCGGTCGAAGGTCTTTCGATAGTATTCCAGCGACTGTTCTTCCTTCGATTCGTGCGCTTCAAACTCGTTTAGTAGCTTTTCGACGGGTGAAATGCCTTCCGGCGTTTTCATCAAATCGAACACGGCGTTCACATCCGCATATTCCTCCATAACCTTTCTCCTTTCCAAATTTAGCTATATCGTGAATCCTAGGCATGCGATCCGCAACCCTCATGCCACAGCTCAGTCCTTATCTGACGCTACATGTACTAAGAATACAGCCCACTTGGTTCGCGTTTATGCGAGATCAGCTCAAGTTATTTCGCATCATTGAGAAGCCGATCGCCGCGGATTACACTTGACGCAGAAATCGCCTTCGGCACGGAACTCGCAGCTCTGTGCTTGCAACGCGCGCATAAATCCACGGAGTAGCATAACAATGGTAGCTCAGAGCGATTCTAGTCATGTCGGTATCTTGGTTGGCGGCGGACCAGCGCCGGGGATCAACGGCGTTATCAGCGCTATCACCCTCGAGGCTCGCACCCGCGCCCGCAAAGTGATCGGCATTTTTGATGGTTTTCAGTGGCTGATGCGAGGCGATTCGACCCATACGAAAGAACTCGATCACGATGACGTCTCAAGAGTCCACTTCCAGGGCGGATCGATCTTGAATACCTCCAGGGCCAATCCGACAAAAAGGGCTGAGGACCTCGAGCGCGTGGTCGCCACCCTCGACCAGCTCGGCATCGGTTACCTAGCGAGCATTGGAGGCGACGATACGATGTTCGCCGCAAGTCAAGTAGCGAAGCAGGCGCAGGGCCGTATTCGCGTCTGTCATGTGCCCAAAACCATCGACAATGATTTGCCGCTGCCTGGGGAAATACCGACATTCGGTTTCGAAACGGCGCGACAGCTAGGAAGCGAGCTGGTGCAAAACATTATGGAAGATTCTCGAACCACCGGGCGGTGGTACTTCGTCGTCGTTATGGGGCGCACCGCCGGCCATCTCGCCTTAGGAATCGGCAAAGCGACCGGCGCGACGCTCACACTCGTGCCGGAAGAATTTCCCGGGGCAATCCGAATGTCGACCGTCTGCGACATCCTCGAAGGCGCGATTCTCAAACGGCGAGCGCTCTGGAACCGCCCGGACGGCGTGGCAATTATTGCTGAGGGTCTGCTGGAGCACATGCCGGTGGAAGAGCTCGAGGGCATCGAAGGGGTGCGGATTACGCACGACAGTTACGGCCATCTCCGACTTGCCGAAGTGGATCTCGCGTATATTTTAAAGACTCTGGTCGAACATCGTTTCGCCGGTCGCTCCTCATCGGTTGCTATCGTACACAAGAATATCGGATATGAGCTCAGATCGGCCGCACCGGTCGCGTTCGATTGCGAATATGTCCGCACCTTGGGGTATGGCGCGGTCGAGTTTCTATTGAATCCGAGCGGCAAGGCTGGCAGACTCTCGGGCGCGTTGGTTGCACTGATCGACGGCAAGCTCGAATATTTGGATTTTGCTGCGTTGCAAGACCCGAAGACCGGCAAAACTAGAGTCCGCGGCGTTGAGATTGATTCGCCGTCGTATAAAGTCGCTCGCGAGTATATGATTCGGCTCGAAAAGGAAGATTTTTCCGACGAAGATAAATTGCGACTGCTTGCCGAAGCGGCATCATCGACAACTCGGCCATGCAGCACAGATGAGTTTCGCGACCGCTATCAACATTTGACCGCCGATCTCAAAGGTTGCATCTGAGAACGACAATGGCACATCCGGCGGCTCGTATGGAGTGTTGCATCGTCAACGGTGTCCATGATTGGATGGCTCTTGGCTTTCACTGGCTTTTCGTGTATTCACAGCCCGGTTCAAAGATAAGCGACGAGGGTTCTGTGCCGTGAGTTGGATTGGCGATGACTCGGGTGGAGGTTAATCAGCGATTCCAGGAGGAAAACCAATGCTTGCCAGGGATATCATGACCAGGGACGTAATTACGGTTATGCCGACCATGACGATCAAGCAACTAGCGAACGCGTTGATTAAAAATCAGGTTAGCGGCGCGCCGGTCGCCGGCAAGAAGGGCAAAATCATCGGCATTGTCTCCGAGGCCGATATCGTGGCAAAAAAGGGCAAAGACGTAAAATCGATCATGAGCAAAAAAATTGTTAGCATCGATGAAGAAACCCCCGTGGAAGAAATTGCGCAGTTAATGATGACCCATCACGTCAAGCGCGTTCCGGTCATGCACGGTGATCAGCTCGTTGGCATTGTGAGCCGGGCTGATATTGTCAGCGCTATTGCGCGCGGCGAGCACGTTGCCATTCACACCCCCGTTTACGACCTTTGAATCAGCAACTTTTTTGCGCCACTACTCCGAGTGGCGATCGTCTCGCAAGGTCATTTTGAGGCGAAAAGCTCTCGTTTAAATCAGACTCATTCAGATTCCGCGCTACGACTTTAACTCTGAACGGCCGGTGTAACGATTCCCGAGTAGCGCGAGGCGCATATTGAGCGACTCGCGATCGTTCCCTCTGCGAAGCTTAATGTTTTTTTAGAGCTGTTTCTCAGGTTTGATAAGATCCAACCGGGTT
>Ga0164298_10000282_pt1 | contig 14404 bp, 11 predicted proteins | sample Whisoiple_216_MG_FD_109713 | JGI IMG/M metagenome (GOLD analysis project Ga0164298, IMG submission 109713) | Unamended control soil microbial communities from upstate New York, USA - Whitman soil sample_216_MG | ecosystem: Environmental > Terrestrial > Soil > Agricultural land ... | reverse complement strand
GCGGTCGTCGTCGTAGGCGCGCGTGATCACGGCCATCCGCGGTGCGCGCCGGCGCAGGATCAGCGAGTCGACGAGCCGGGGTGTGACGCCGTTCGGCCAGACGAAGGCCGACCCCAGGAAGGCGACGAACAGAAGCACCGGGATCCCCAGCGCGTTCGACGCGAGCAGCATCCGGGATCAGTCCGGCCAGCAGACGCGCACGTCGACGCCGCGCGCACGCTGTCCTTCCTCCCAGGCGCGAACGCGGAGATGCGTCTCCATGCCCATCGCCTCGGTGGTGTAGGAGCCCAGGATCGTCACGTCGAGCGCGTTGGGCCCGACCGCGGTCGCGACGCAGTCGGCCCGCGCGACGAGGTAGGCGCGGAGCTCGAAGAGCAGTGTCGGATCGCTGAGCCTCACCAGCACGGCCTGAGGATGTGGGTTGAAACTCAGATTCGATACTGGCCGATAGGCCGAAGTCGGTCGAGGTTCGACCGTTTGGGCAAACACTTTCCAATTGATAGCTTCGGCGTTCTTCGAGCATTGGAGGTGCGATGGCCCGCTGGACACCGGACCCGAGCTTCTACCCGTCGCCGAAGCTGGCGATGGAGGCGCCCGAGGAGACGCTTGCGTACGTCGCGCTCCTCGAGCCCGACCAGACGTCCCGTCCCGACGCGCTCGGCGTGATCGACCTGGAGCGCGGCTCGGACACCTACGGGCAGATCGTCAACACCGTCGAGATGGCGGCGCCGGGCGACGAGCTGCACCACTTCGGCTGGAACGCCTGTAGCGCCGCGCTCTGCCCGTCGGCGCCGCGGCCGCACGTCGAACGGCGCTACCTCGTCGTCCCGGGCCTCGCGTCCTCGCGGACGTATGTGATCGACACGAAGGACGACCCGCGGGCGCCGAAGATCGTGAAGACGATCGAGCCCGACGAGCTGATCGCGAAGACCGGCTACTCGCGCCCGCACACCTCGCACTGCGGGCCCGACGCGATCTACATGAGCGGCCTCGGCGGCGCGAACGGCGCGGACGAGGCCGGCGGCCTCTTCCGGGTCGACTGCGAGACGTTCGAGCCGCTCGGCCCGTGGGACTCGGAGAAGGACAGCCCACAGCGCTACCAGTACGACTTCTGGTGGAACCTCAACCAGGACACGCTCGTGTCGAGCGAGTGGGCGACGCCCGCGATGTTCGAGGACGGCGTCGTGCCGGAGAAGCTCCTCGCCGGCGAGTACGGCCACGCGATGCACGTCTACGACCTGCGCACCGGCAAGCACCTGAAGACGCTGGACGTCGGCGCGGAGCAGCAGATGGTGCTGGAGCTGAGGCCCGCGCACGACCCGAGCCGTGAATGGGGCTTCGTCGGCGTCGTCGTCTCGACCGCCGACCTCTCGGCGTCCGTCTGGCACTGGTACCGCGAGAAGGGCGAGTGGCAGATCCGCAAGGCGATCGAGATCCCGGCCGAGCCCGCCGACACCGAGCTGCTGCCCCCGCTCCTGCAGGGCTTCGGCGCGGTCCCTCCGCTCGTCACCGACATCAACCTCTCGCTCGACGACCGCTTCCTCTACATCTCGTGCTGGGGCACGGGCGACTTCCTGCAGTACGACGTCAGCGACCCGTTCAACCCGAAGCAGACCGGCAAGGTGCGGCTCGGCGGTATCGCCTCGCGCGCCGAGCACCCCGCGTCCGGCCCGCTGAAGGGCGGCCCGCAGATGGTCGAGGTGAGCCGCGACGGCAATCGCATCTACGTCTCGAACTCGCTCTACTCGAGCTGGGACCGGCAGTTCTATCCCGCCGGGCTCGACGGATGGATCGCGAAGCTCGACGTCGGCCCCGACGGCGGCCTCGAGCTCGACCCCGCGTTCCTGACCACGGAGTTCGATGGGCGGCTGCCGCACCAGATCCGGCTCGAGGGCGGCGACGCCTCGTCCGACTCGTACTGCTTCAGCTGATGAACGACTGGAGCGCCGGCGCGACGCTCCTGCTCGGGGCGTTCCACGGGCTCAACCCCGCGATGGGCTGGCTCTTCGCGGTCGCGATCGGATTCCGGGCGCAGACGCGGCGCGCCGTCGTCGGCGCGCTCGGCCCGATCGCGGCCGGCCACCTCGCCTCGATGGCGTTCACGCTGCTCGCCGTCGAGGAGCTCCGGGCGCTCTCGTCGGAGGCGACGATCCGGATTGCGGGCGCCCTCGGCCTCGCGGCCTTCGCCTCGTGGCGCTTCGCCTCCTCACACCGCCACCCGCGGTGGGTCGGCATGTGCTTGCGGAGACGCGAGCTCGCCTTCTGGTCGTTCCTGATGTCGACCGCCCACGGCGCCGGGCTGATGCTGATCCCGGTCGCCGTCGGCCTGAACGTGAACGCCCACGACCACATGCTGATGCCGGCCTCCCTCGGCCCTCTGACCGCGGTGCTGCTCCTGCACACGGCCGCGATGGTCGCGGTGGCGGGACTGCTCGCGCTGGCGATCTACGAGTTCGTCGGTGTCGGGATCCTGCGCCGTGGCTGGCTGAATCTCGACCGTGTTTGGGCGTACGCTCTCGGGATCGGTGCGGCGGCGACATTGCTCCTCGCCTGACCGATGAGTTCTGCCGCGCGGCACGGTCCAAGCGGTATCGACGTCGAATCGACCCGGAGGTGCAGGAGATGCCGCAGACGATCGTCCTCGTCGGAACCCGGAAAGGGTGCTTCATCCTGGAGAGCGACGGTGACCGCAGCGACTGGCAGGTGCGGGGCCCCTACTGCGAGGGCTGGCCCATCTACCACGCGATCTACGACGCGGAGAGCGGCGACATATATGCCGCCGCCGCGAGCGAGTGGCACGGGGCCACCGTCTGGCGCAGCAGCGACCTCGGCGAGACGTGGGAGTCCTCGAGCGAGGGCATCGGCTTCGGTGAAGGGGACGCGGCCCCGAAGCTGTCGAAGATCTCGGGGCTGACCGCCGCGCACGGGCGCCTGTTCGCCGGCGTCGAGACGCCGGGCATCTTCGAGAGCCGCGACAAGGGCAAGACGTGGTCGCTTCTGAGCACGCTCGACGGCATGCCCGGTCGCGAGGGCTGGAACGACCCGGCGAACCAGCCGCCTGGGCATCTAGGGCTGCCCGCGATCCTCCCGCATCCCGAGGACGCAGCGCGCTACTGGGCGGTCGTGCAGGGAATCGGCATCTTCGAGACGACCGACGACGGCGGCTCGTGGACGCCGCGTAACAAGGGCCTGCGCGCCGACTGGCCGCTCGAGGATCCGTCCGTCGGCTACTGCGTGCACAAGCTCGTGATGTCGCCCGTCGACACCGATCGCATGTACCAGCAGAACCACGTCGGCATGCACCGCAGCGACGACGGCGCCCTTTCGTGGACCGAGATCACCGAGGGACTGCCGACCGAGTTCGGCTTCGCCGCGGCCGCGCATCCGCACGACCGCGACACCTTCTACGTCATCCCGCTCGACGGGGGACACGGCCGCACGATGCCGGACGGCAAGGCCGCGGTCTGGCGCACGCGCGACGCAGGCTCCAGCTGGCAGCGGCTCGACAGCGGCCTACCGCAGCAGGACGCGCACCTCGGCGTGCTCCGCGAGGGCATGACGATCGACCGCGAGGACACGCCCGGCGTCTACTTCGGGACGAGCACCGGCCAGGTGTTCGCGAGCCTCGACGAGGGCGACAGCTGGAACGAGATCGCGAGCTACCTGCCCGCGATCGCGTCGGTCGAGGTCGCAAAGGTCGCATAGCGATGGCCGAGCTCCACCTCCCGACCACCTTGCTGCCGCTCTTCCCGGAGCTGCCGCGCGAGCTCGACGTCGACGCGCCGACCGTCAGCGCCGCGATCGACAGGCTCGACGAGCGGTGGCCGGGCCTGCGCGACCGCCTGTGCGAGCGCGGGACGATCCTGCGGCCGCACATCAACGTGTACGTCGATCGCCAGCGCGCCGAGCTCGACACCGAGCTCTCGGAGCGCTCGCGCGTCGACGTGATCGCCGCGATCAGCGGCGGCTAGCGAACGTGTGGGAGCCGGCCGCCGCTGCCAAGAGCGGTGGCCGGCTCCCACGTCTGACTACGGACCGACGATGCGCCCCTCGACGGGCGGCGCGGTCACCGGCGAGTGCGCGGTGATGTAGTCGATCACGACCTGCATCAGGTCGTCCCCGGGCTGGCCGACGTCCGTGCCGGCGGCGAAGGCGGTGTAGCCATCGCCACCGGTGTACATGAAGTCGTTCGTCACGAACCGGACCGTGTCAGCCGGGCCGATCGGCGTGAGCGTCCCGGCCACACCGTTCGGCGCCTTCCACATCCCGTCGATCACGGGAGCCGACGGTGCCGGGCCGGCGCAGTGGAATTGCACCTTCAGCCCGGAGACCTGCGGGAAGCGACCGGTGTTGATCGCCGGGTCGCAGAAGGCGGAGAAGCCGTTCGTGAACGCCTCCTGCAGCTTCGCGCCGGTCAGCGTCAGGATCACGGTGCGGTTGCCGAACGGCAGCACCGAGAACACCTCACCCCACGTGATCTCGCCGGGCTGCTCGCCGGCGCTCGGAGGCGACACGACGATGTCGGCCCGGAGGCCGCCCGAGTTCGTGATCGCCCCGTCCACACCGGGGTAGCGCAGCCGCATCGCGTCGGCGACGAGGTTCCCCATCGAGGACTCGTGCCGACGCTCGAGGTCGCGCTTGATGTCGGCGGTCTGCGTCCCGATCACCTGGTTCCGCAGCACCGCCGTCTGCGCGTTCGCGTCGTCGACGATCGCCTTGACGTCCGCGCGTGCAGGGACGCCGAGGTTCTTGGCGATGCGCGTCGCACCGCCCGCCCACGTCACATCGCCGTCACGCACCAGCAGTTGCAGGACCGAGTAGCTGGTCCCCGCGTTGATGCCTTCGGTGATCAGGATGTTGCCCCGCATCAGGTTCGAAATGCGGTGCGTGTGGCCGACGATCATCGCGTCGACCGTCGTGTCTGCGAGCGCGTCCGCGATGCCGAGGATCGGGCCCGTCCAGGGCACCGCCGGCGCGGTGCCGACGGCGTTCAGCCCGTCGGCCGTCCCCTGATGGATGACGACGACCTGCACCTGCACGCCCTGCGCGCGCAGGCGCTCGGACTCGGCATGGATCCGCGAGGCCTCGTCGAGGAACTTCAGGCCCGCGGTCGCACCCGCCGAGACGAGCTCGGGTGTGGTCTGGAGCTCGGCGCCGATCACGCCGACCTTGACACCGTTGACGTCGAACACCGTCGACGGCTTGACCCAGTCAGGTGCGTTGCCCGTCACCGCGTCGACGATGTTCGTCGCGAGGAACGGGAAGTGCGCCCGCGCCTGGTGCTCGAGCAGCCGGGCGACGCCGAAGTCGAACTCGTGGTTGCCGTACGACGTTGCGTCGAGGCCCCACGCGTTCTCCACGTCGATCGCCGGCATGTCCTGGAGCAGGCCCGAGTTCGCCGGCGACGCGCCGACGTTGTCGCCGGCCGCCAGGATCAAGCCGGGCCCGGGCAGTGCCGCGAGCTCCTCGTCGAACAGCGACGCGAGGAACGGCGCGCCACCGACCGACGTGTTGATGCCGTCGAAGGTGAGCGTCGTCGGGTCGAGCTGGCCGTGGAAGTCGTTCAGGCCGACGATCGATACCGGCTTGAACTTGTCTCCGTGCTTCAGCGCATCGAGCAGCACCCGGCCCTGACTCTGCTGCGGCTCCGGGATGCCCATCAGGAACGAGAGCGTCGGCGCCAGGTCGATCGTGCGCGCCGTCACCTCGCCCTTGCCGATGTCCTCGCCGTCGGCCAGGAACGTCGCACGCATGTTGATGTTCGCGTCGAGGTTCTGGACGTCCGGCACGTACCCGTGCTGGCCGAAGAAGTGCGACGGCGCGACGAGCGTGCCGGGCGTCTCGGCGTCGAACTGGTACGGCGGGAACGCGAAGACGACGAGGTCGCCGGTCCGCGTCGGGTCCGCCATGTCGGCGGTGCTGCTCGGCCCGTTCGGGATGAAGCGAGCCTCCGCCTGGGTGAACGCACGGTCGATCATCTTCCAGTTCTCGGGCTGGCCGTCGTGCGTCCAGTCGTTCGGGTCGGTCAGCGACAGGTACTTGGCCTTGATCGCCGCGACCGTGGACGCGGCGTCGGCTGCCGCCACCTGTTGGAGGCCGCCGCCGGCCGGGTTGCGGCCCGCGAGGTTGAGGTACACCTGCAGCGCACCGCCTGCCCAGCAGGCCTTCGCCTTGCCGATCGTCTCGCCGGCCGCCACGCGGCAGTTCGCGGTCTGCGGCTTCGAGAGCAGCCCGAGCTGCACGAGCGGCAGGCTCGCGTCGATCGCGAGGAACTGCGCGCCGAAACCGTGGTCGGACGAGACGAAGGTGTCCACGTCGTCCGCGTTGGCATTGCCGTCATCGTCGTCGCCGTCTTGGCCGCGCCCGCGGTTGTCGTCGCCCTGCCCGTGGCCGTGCTCGTGCTCGCGGCCGCTCATCAGCTCGCGCGCCCGCGTGAGCACGTCGTTCGCCTCGTTGTAGGCGGCCGCGATGAACGCGTCACGCTGTGCGACGCGGTGGTCCTTGACGCCGTTCAGGTCGACGTCGTCGAACGCCGGGTTCGGCGCGCCGTTCGGCAGCTTCGGAGTGACGAGCCCCAGGAACTGGTGCGAGAACTCGTCCGTCGTCGGCACGCCGGCCATCAGGAAGTCCGGCTTGTAGGTCTCGACGATGTAGTCGAGCATCGGCAAGTGCCCGGTCTTCCAATACAGGCCCTGTTGCACGTACGTCTCCTCGGAGACGACGCCCGCCTCGAGCACCGCGAAGTCCGCGGCCTGCGAGGACGGGAACTTCTGCGCGAGGAACTCCGCGAAGTCGCCGGTGAAGCCCGGCTCGCCGGGCCACGTCGGCCACGTTGCGAGCGCGCGCGCGACGGAGGTGTGGAAGAGCCGGACGCGCGACAGGTTCGAGGTCAGCTCCTCGACCTTGACGAGCATGCCGGCAGTGAGCCCGGCGGACGTTCCGCCGATGATCTTCACCTTGACGTCGGCGAACTCGCCTTTGGAAAGGATCGCGACCTTGTCGGCAGCGCTCTTCGTCGGCGAGAAGAGCACCATGTCGTAGTTCGTGCGGTGGTCGTTCGTGCTGTCGAAGATCCACGCGTTGAGCCCGTACTTGTCGACGCCGAAGTCGAGCACGCGCAGGCGCATCTCCTTCGCCGGGCTGAACGTGGCCGGCAGCGGCCCGCTCCAGCCGGTGGCGTCGACTGGCGCCGCGCCGGCGAACGGCGCCTGGCCCGCGAACCCGGCCGGATGGTCGAACTGCAGGCCGAAGGACTGGATGAACGCCGGGTCGTCGAAGATCGCCTCGCCCGGGTGCCCGGTGCAGTTCGTGGACACACCGCGTCCGGAGAAGAACGCCTGGAAGTCGATCGTCGGGCCCTGGATCACGCCGTTGCGACCGCCGACCCACTCCATCTGCGCGACCTTCTTGCCGGCGCGCTCGGCGGCCTGCGCGATCGTCTCGGCCTTGAGGATGCCGGGCGTGGCGAAGCTCGTCGACGTGTCGAACGCCCGGCTGTTGATGTGGAAGGTGTTGTTGGTGGAGCCGTGCACGCCCGGCCACGCGCCGGTCGCGAGGCTGTACCAGCCGGCGCCGGTGTTCGGCGGCGCCTGGGTGAGCAGGCCGTTGCCTTCCGCGCGGACGCCCTTCTTCAGGAACGTCGCGAGCGTGCTCTTCTTGTCGAGGTATTTCCCGATCAGATCCTGGCGCATGCCGTCGGACGCGAAGAACACGAACTTCTGTGCCTCCGCGGCGCCATGCTCCCGGTCGTGCCGGCCGTCGGACGACAACGCACCGAGCGCTGCCGTCGCGGCGAATACGAGCGCAGCCAACGTGACCACGCCGAAGCGCTTCACTCTCACTCTGTATCTCCCCTCGCTCACCTGCCTGACGATGGCTCCCGTCCCGCAGAACGGCCCGGTGCCGGGAGCGAGGCTACGCCACCGGCGCGATTCGTGCACGCCCGAACCGGCGTCAGGACGGTTCGATCTGGTGAATTCGGCATGATCGAAGGGCCGATGACCACGTGGCCGACCAACGTGAGCAGCGCCAGCCCATTCGCGCAGATCGCCGACTACGGGTTCCTCTCAGACTGCGAGACGTCTGCGCTCGTCGCGCCGAGCGGCGCGGTCGAGTGGCTCTGCCTGCCCCGGTTCGACTCGCCGAGCGTCTTCGGCGCGATTCTCGACCGCGACGCCGGACTCTTTCGGCTCGGCCCCGACGGCGTCAACGTGCCCGCTGCGCGCCGCTACCTGCCCGGGACGATGGTGCTCGAGACGAGCTGGGGCACGCGCGGTGGCTGGATCATCGTGCGCGACGTGCTCCTGATCGGACCCTGGCATCACGAGAGCGAGCGCTCGCACTCGCACCGCCGTGCGCCGACCGACTACGACGCCGACCACGTGCTCTTGCGGCTGGTCCGCTGCGTGAACGGCCAGGTGCAGGTCAACCTCGATTGCGAGCCCAAGTTCGAGTACGGGCTCCTGCCCGCGCACTGGGAGCATGACGGGGCCGGCTACCACTCGGCGGTCGCCTACGCCGAGGGGACGGACGTGCGCCTCGGGCTGACGAGCGACATGCGGATCGGCTTCGAGGCCGGGCGCGCGACCGCGCGCACGATGATGAAGCAGGGGGAAACGCTGTTCGCGGCGCTCACGTGGTCGGAGCATCCCGGGCCGTCGACGTACGAGGACGCCTACGAGCGCCTCGTCTGGACTGCGCACCACTGGCAGCACTGGCTCGATCACGCCGACTTCCCCGACCATCCGTGGCGCCGCTACTTGCAGCGGAGTGCGCTCACGTTGAAGGGGCTCTCGTACGCGCCGACCGGCGCGCTCGTCGCGGCCGCGACGACGTCGCTGCCGGAGTCGATCGGCGGCGAGCGCAACTGGGACTACCGCTACACGTGGGTGCGCGACTCGACGTTCATGCTCTGGGGGCTGTACAGCCTCGGCTTCGAGTGGGAGGCGAACGACTACTTCTTCTTCCTCGCCGACGTCGCCGAGGGCGAGCGCGACCTGCAGATCATGTACGGCGTCGGCGGCGAGACCGAGCTGCCGGAGCGCACACTCGACCACCTCACGGGCTACGAGGGAGCGCGGCCCGTGCGCGTCGGTAACGACGCGTACCGGCAGGACCAGCACGACGTCTGGGGCGCGCTCCTCGACTCGTTCTATCTGCACACGAAGTCCCGCGACCAGTTGCCCGAGCGCATCTGGCCGATCCTCGTCAGGCAGGTCGAGAAGGCGCTCGAGCACTGGCGCGACCCCGACTACGGGATCTGGGAGATGCGGGGCTCGCCGAAGCACTTCACGTCGTCCAAGGTCATGTGCTGGGTCGCCGCCGACCGCGGCGCCCGCCTCGCGGAGATCCGCGGCGACATGGAGTACGCGGCGCGCTGGCAGTCCGCCGCCGACGAGATCAAGGAGGACATCTGCGCGAACGCCGTCGACGAGCGCGGAGTGTTCTGCCAGCACTACGACACGACCGCGCTCGACGCGTCGGTGCTGCTGATGCCGCTCGTTCGCTTCCTGCCGGCCGACGACCCGCGCATCCGCAGCACGGTGCTCGCGATCGCCGACGAGCTGAGCGAGGACGGGCTCGTGCTCCGCTACCGGCCCGAGGAGACCGACGACGGCCTCGCCGGCGTGGAGGGCACGTTCACGATCTGCTCGTTCTGGCTCGTCTCGGCGTTCGTGGAGATCGGCGAGCTGCGGCGGGCGCGCGACCTGTGCGACAAGCTGCTGTCCTACGCGAGCCCGCTCGACCTGTACGCGGAGGAGATCGACCCGAAGAGCGGCCGGCACCTCGGCAACTTCCCGCAGGCGTTCACGCACCTCGCGCTGATCAACGCCGTCATGCACGTGAGCCACGCCGAGGAGACGCCGCGGATCGGCGAGCTGCCGCTCGGCCACGAGCGGCCGCAGGGAAGACTGCGGCCGCTCTCGACCGAGTTCGACTAGCGGGCCAGCGCCTCCTCGACCGCGCGCGCCGTGAGCACGCGCACGAGGTGGCGGCGGAAGTCCGCCGTCGCGAACGTGTCGCTCGGCGGGGCCGTGCCTTCGTCCGCCTTGTCGGCGGCGTCGTCGGCGCCGGACGCGTACGCCTGCTCGGCGGCGCTCGCGCGGAGCGGCGTCTGTCCCATGTTCGTGAGCCCGATGCGCGCGCTCTGCGCGCCGCCGTCGCCGCGCTCCACGACCGCGGCCACGCCGACCGTCGCCCAGTCGAGCGCCCGCTGCCGGAACTTCAGGTACGACCAGCCCGCGGTCCCCGTCTTCGGGACACGGATCTCGGTGATCAGCTCGGTCGGCTCGAGCGCCGTCTCGTAGAAGCCGCGGAAGAAGTCCGCCGCCTCGATCGTGCGCTCGCCGTTCGGCCCCGTCGCGACGATCTGCGCGTCGAGCGTGAGTGCGATCGTCGGCAGGTCGGCGGCCGGGTCGCCGTGCGCGAGCGAGCCGCCGATCGTGCCGCGATGCCTCACCTGGGCGTCGCCGACGAGCGCCGCGGTGTGGGCGAGGATCGGGCAGTGCTCCTGCACGAGCGGGTCGTTCGCGAGGTCGTGGTGCCGGGTGAGCGCCCCGATCCGGAGCTGCTCCCCGCTCCCGTTGTCGACGCCCGCGAGCCCTTCGACGCGGCCGATGTCGATCAGCGTCACCGGCCGGGCGAGGCGGAACTTCATCAGCGGCAGCAGGCTGTGGCCGCCCGCGAGCAGCTTCGGGTCCTCCTTCGTCTGGAGTAGCTCAATCGCATGATCGATTGACTCGGCGACTTCGTACTCGAACGGTGCGGGGATCATGACCTCGCCTCCTGGATCGCGCGCCAGACTCGCTCGGGTGTCGCGGGACGCTCGACGTTCGTGACGCCGAGATGCGAGAGCGCGTCGACGACCGCGTTGATGACGGCGGGCGGCGCGGCGATCGTGCCGGCCTCGCCGATGCCCTTCACGCCCATCGCGTTCGTCGGGCTGGGCGTGACGGTGTCGTGGATCTCGTACGGCGGCAGCTCGGGCGGGCCGGGGATCATGTAGCTCGTCATCGTCCCGGTGAGCAGGTTGCCCTCCTCGTCGTAGCGCGCCTCCTCGAAGAGCGCCTCGGCGATTCCCTGCGCGACTCCGCCCTGTACCTGTCCCTGCACGAGCATCGGGTTGAGCTGCACGCCGCAGTCGTCGACTGCGATGTAGCGCACGATGTCGACCGAGCCGGTGTCGGGGTCGACCTCGACGACGCAACAGTGCGCGCCGTTCGGCCAGCTGAAGTTCGGCGGATCGTAGAGCTGCGATGCGCGCAGACCCGGCTCCATGTCGTCGGGGAGGTTGTGCGCCGTCCACGAGCTGAAGGCGAGCGCCTTGATGTTCGCGGAACGGTCGGTGCCCTTGACGGTGAAGTTGCCGCCCTCGAACTCGAGGTCCTCCTCTGCGCACTCGAGCTCGTGCGCGGCGAGCGTCCGCGCCTTCGCGATGATCTGCTCGCCCGCATTGTGCAGGGCCACGCCGCCGACTGCGACGCCGCGGCTGCCGTACGTGTCCATGCCGAGTGGCGAGACCTGCGTGTCGCCGTGCAGCACCTCGACGTCGTCGTACTCGACACCGAGCTGGTCGGCGACGATCTGGGCGAAGACCGTCGCGGAGCCCTGCCCGTGCGGGGAGACGCCGGTGACGACGCGCACCGTCCCGGTCGGCATGAACTCGATCTGCGCCGAGTCCCAGCCGCCTGCGGCGTAGTTGAGCGCGCTCAGCACGCGTGACGGCGCGAGCCCGCACATCTCGATCCACGTCGAGAAGCCGACCCCGAGCAGCTTGCCGTCGCCTCGCTCGCGGCGCGCCTTCTGGTCGGCGCGCAGCTCGTCGTAGCCGAGGACCTCCAGGCACTTTTCGAGCGTGCCTTCGTAGTTCGCGGAGTCGACCGTGAGCCCGCTGGCAATCGTGTAGTTCGGGAACTTGTCGTTCTTGATGAAGTTCTTGCGCCGCAGCTCGACGGGATCCATGTCGAGCTCGCGCGCGAGGGCGTCCATCGCCCGCTCGATCGCGTAGGTCGCCTCCGGCCGGCCGGCGCCGCGGTAGGCGTCGGTGTAGGTCTGGTTCGTGAAGACGTTCGTGTACTCGAGGTCGTAGGCGTCGCACTCGTAGCAGCCGTGGTACAGCCACGCGCCGAGCATCGGGATGCCCGGCGAGACGAGGCGGAGGTACGCGCCCATCGAGGCTGTGAGGTTGCCGCGCACCGCCTTCAGCACGCCGTCGCGCGTCGCCGCGAGCTCGATCTGCTGATACATCTCGCGACCGTGGCGCGTGGCGACGTAGTTCTCGGAGCGCTCCTCGATCCACTTGATCGGCCGGTTCAGCTTCGCGGCGAGCGCGAGGCAGATCGCGTCCTCGGGGTACACCTCGAGCTTCGAGCCGAAGCCGCCCCCAACGTCGGGTGCGACGACGCGCAGCTTCGCCTCGGGGATGCCGCACGTGATCGTGAGCGTCGTGCGCAGGATGTGCGGGATCTGCGTCGACGAGTAGACGACGTACTCGCCCATCGCGACGTTCGGCTCGACGACTACCCCGCGCGGCTCGATCGCGTTCGGGATCAGGCGGGCGAGGTAGTACTCCTCCTTGATCTTCACGAGGTCCGGGTCGTCGAAGAACGGCGCCGTGCGCCCGCGCGACGGCACCGGCGAGTCGGCTTCGATGCTCCACGAGCCGGCGTCGTTCGTCCCGAACTCGTCGTGCACGACCGGCGCGCCGTCAGCGAGCGCCGCCTTGACGTCGGTCACCACAGGCAGCGGCTCCCAGTCGACGTCGACGCGCTCCAGCGCGTCCGCCGCGAGCGCGCGGCTCTCGGCGACGACGACCGCGACGGGGTCGCCGACGTGGCGCGCCTTGTCCTTCGCGAGCGGCCAGTGCGGCGGGTTCTTGATTTGGTCGTTGATCGGCCACGCCATGAAGAGCGGCGCACCGAACTCGAGCTCCTCGGCGGTGTACGCGGCGACGACTCCGTCGAGCTCCTTCGCGCGCGACGTGTCGACGCCGTTGATGCGCGCATGCGCGTACGGGCTGCGCACGATCCCGAGCCAGAGCATCCCGGGCACGCTGATGTTGTCGACGTAGCGGCCGCGGCCGGTGATCAGCTCCGGGTCCTCCTTGCGCAGCTGGCGCGTGCCGACGACCTTGGTGGTGGGCTCCGCGACGCTCATGCCGGCACCTTTGCCCCGGCGACCGCCTGGACGGCCTTGACGATGTTCTGGTAGCCGGTGCAGCGGCAGAGGTTGCCCTCGAGCCCGTGGCGGATCTCGTCCTCGGTCGGGCTCGGATGCTCCTGCAGGAGACTCGTCGCCGCCATGATCATCCCGGGCGTGCAGTAGCCGCATTGCAGCGCGTGCTGTTCGCGAAACGCCTGCTGCATCGGATGCAGGTCGCCGTTCGACGCGAGGCCTTCGATCGTGGTGATCTCGTGACCGTCGGCCTGCACGGCCAGCAACGTGCACGACTTCACGGACTCGCCGTCGAGGTGCACCGTGCACGCACCGCACGACGACGTGTCGCAGCCGATGTTCGTGCCGGTGAGCGCGAGCTGCTCCCGCAGCGCGTAGACGAGGAGCTGGCGGGGCTCGACCTCGAGCTCCCGTCGGATGCCGTTGACCGTTAACGCGATCGTTCTCAAGGCGATCCTTTCTCTCGTTGGAGCCGGTCCCTCAGGCTCTCGGCGAACTGGTCGACGAGTCGCGTCGAGACGTCCTGGATCACGCCCGGACGGCCGAGTTGCGCGGCCTGCCCGGAGAACTTCAGCTCGGTGTCCATCGACACGTGCGTGCCGCCGTTCACTGCCTCGAGCCGCGCGTCGACGGTCGCGTCGGCGCAGCCCTTGCCGCGCGTGTCGCGTCCCGAGACGACGAGGCGCACGATGCCGGCGTCGGCGTCCTGCTCGACGATGCGCACGTTGTTCAGGAAGTCCATCCCGACGGGGCCGAGCCTGACCGACATGGTGGTCTTCCACGTGCCGTCCGGTGCGACCTCGACGAGCGTCGCGCCCGGCATGCACTCGACGACGCGCTCGGCGTCGAGCAGCAGGTCCAACGTCGCCGGCGGCGAGGCTGGGACGTCGAATTCGTACTGCAGCTTCATCTGGGCGCCAGGTGACGCTACTACAGGGCCGCCGCTGGGAGCTCCTCGACCGCGACGGCCGGCCCGGGCTCGCGCGCGGCGCGGTCGTCGTCATCTGCTCGGACGGCCTCGAGGTGGGCGACGCTGACTTGCTCGCCGCGCAGAGGGAGCGTCTGCACCGGCTCGCGCACGCTTCGTCTGGCTGACCCCCGCTGAAAGAGAGCCCCGCAACATCCTGCTCGCGCGCGGCGTGAGCGCGGCGCTGCCCCGTGCCGCCGTCTTCGCGAGCGGACACAGCCTCGCGAGCCTGAAGCGGTTCGGTCGGGCCCGGGGCTGAGCCTC
>Ga0164298_10000281_pt1 | contig 14508 bp, 16 predicted proteins | sample Whisoiple_216_MG_FD_109713 | JGI IMG/M metagenome (GOLD analysis project Ga0164298, IMG submission 109713) | Unamended control soil microbial communities from upstate New York, USA - Whitman soil sample_216_MG | ecosystem: Environmental > Terrestrial > Soil > Agricultural land ... | reverse complement strand
GAAATCGGTGACGCCAAGAAAGCGAAGGACGAAGCTAAGTCCAGCAAGCTGATGGCCGAGGTAAGCGAGCTCAAAACGGCGCTCCCGGCCATGGAAGAAGAACAGAAGTCGCTCGCGGCAGAACTTGAAAGAGAGCTCGCACAAATTCCGAACACGCCGCTCGATGATGTGCCCGAGGGTGCTGATGCGAGCGGAAATGTCGAGCACCATGTGTTCGGCAAAAAGCGCGACTATCCATTCAAACCCAAACAGCATTTTGATTTGGGCGAAGCGCTTGGTCAGATGGATTTCGAACTTGCCGCCAAGTTGTCCGGGGCGAGATTTGTCGTCTTGCAGAAAGGATTGGCCCGTCTGGAACGCGCGCTCGGTCAGTTCATGCTGGATCTGCATACGGGGAAAGAACACAAATATACAGAGGTCAATCCTCCGATCCTTGTGCGCGATGAAGTGATGTTCGGCACGGCGCAATTGCCGAAATTTGCCGAGGATCAATTTCGGACGACCAACGACTATTGGCTCATTCCAACAGCCGAAGTGCCGCTGACCAACCTGGTGAGAGAATCAATCGTCGAAGAAGCACAACTGCCGTTGCGATTGACAGCTTGCACACCGTGTTTCCGTGCGGAGGCTGGAGCCGCCGGCAAGGATACGCGTGGCATGATCCGCCAGCACCAATTTACGAAAGTTGAGTTGGTTTCGGTGACGACGCCGGAAAAATCAAAAGAGGAGCACGAGCGCATGCTCAGCTGCGCGGAGGAGGTGCTCAAAAAGCTCGATCTACACTACCGTGTCGTTACACTTTGCACGGGCGATATGGGTTTTGCCGCGCAAAAAACTTACGACATCGAAGTGTGGCTGCCTGGCCAGAATGCCTATCGTGAGATTTCGTCCTGCTCGAATTGCGGAGAGTTTCAGGCGCGTCGCATGAATGCACGGTATCGCGCCAAGGATGGTGTGCGGCACGTACATACTCTGAACGGCTCAGGTGTTGCCGTAGGCCGGGCGCTGATCGCCGTGATGGAAACCTATCAAGAAGAAAATGGTGCTATCGCGGTTCCCTCTGCGCTCGCCCCTTACATGGGCGGAATAACGAAGATTGAGCGGGCGTAATGCGCATTCTCATCACCAATGACGACGGCATTCACTCGCCGGGACTCGCTGCCTGTCTGGAAATTGCACGCGCTCTTTCCGACGAGGTGTGGATTGTCGCGCCGGAAATTGATCAGTCGGGTGTGTCGCATTCGCTTTCCCTCAACGATCCGTTGCGAATGCGGGAAGTCGGCGAGCGCCATTTCGCTGTGAAAGGCACGCCGACCGATTGCGTCATCATGGGTGTCCGCCATCTGATGAAGAACAAGCCGGAGCTGATACTTTCGGGAGTGAATCGCGGCCGCAACTGCGCAGAGGATGTCACTTACTCGGGCACTGTTGCGGGTGCGATGGAGGGCACCGTGCTCGGCATTCCCTCGTTCGCGTTGTCACAGGCATACGCATTCACGACGAAACACCACCCTTATTGGGACACAGCGATCAAGCACGCGCCCGGCCTTATCAAGCGGGTGTTGAATACCGGGATGCCACGCGACGTCCTCGTCAACGTCAACTTTCCTGACTGTCAGCCCGATCAGGTTGTGGGCGTGGCCGTCACTGTTCAGGGCAAGCGCGACCAGGAGCTTTTACGCATCGATGCGCGCCATGACGGGCGCGGTAACCCTTACTACTGGATTGCATTTGAGCGGGGCGGAAATCCCGGTGCGGCGCCGGGGAGCGATCTTGCGGCGCTGACGGAGAACCGCATCGCGGTGACGCCATTGCGACTGGATCTCACCGATGAGCCATTTATGACGAAGCTTGCGGAGATCTTCGACTAAGCGAACAAACCTGCAAGTGTGCTTTTGAGCTGTTCGGCCTGAAATGGCTTCTGCAGGGCAGGGCGTCCGCGATAGGCCTCAGGCAGGCTGCGCTCGCCGTACCCGGTGACAAATACGAATGGCAGACCGCGTTGGGCGAGGATGTCCGCCACGGGATATATCTCCTGGCCGTCGAGATTCACGTCCAGAATGGCAGCACTGAATTCGCCGTCGGCAGCAATCTTGCGCGCTTCCGAGATCGTACCAACGGCCGCGGCCACGCCATAGCCAAGCTCGTCCAACATGTCCTCAAGCAACATGCGGATCAAATACTCATCCTCGACCACAAGAACGCGTGGTGCCGCTGTCGAGGTGCCTGTCATTGGTGTCTCCCGCCCATCAACTCAGGATGCGCCACAGAGTTCCAGCTTAGCTCAAGTTCCCGCTAACATGCTAATAACGCCGGCAAAGAGGCCTAAACGTGTCTAGACCACCCATCTACCAGCAGGACAACGATCGCATGGAATTCCTGCTGACCTTGCGTCGTCGGGGTATTGCCGACAAGGCAGTGCTTCGGGCGATGGACGAGGTGCCGCGCGAGCGCTTTGTGGATGCGAACTCTGTTGAGAGTGCCTATGCCGATCAGGCGTTACCGATCGAGTGCGGACAGACGATCAGCCAACCGTATGTTGTGGCCTATATGACAGAACAGCTTGGCGTGCAGCCAAACCACCGTGTACTCGAGATCGGAACGGGATCCGGTTATCAGGCAGCGGTCCTGTCGCGACTGACCCGTGAAGTGGTCAGCATCGAGCGCTATCGTACCTTGGCTGATCGGGCCCGCGCGCGGTTGAAATCCCTCGGTTACGAGAATGTCGACGTCGTCACCGGCGATGGCTTCGTAGGCGTGCCGGGCGGGGCGCCCTACGATCGCATCATTGTTACCGCCGCGGCAGAGAGGCTTCCGGAGACGCTTCTCGACCAGCTTGCCGACAATGGTGGCGTCATGGTTTTGCCGCTGGGAGCACAGGACGGCTCACAACATCTGATCAAGCTTACCAAGTTGCAAACAGGAACCCACCGCGAAAACCTGATCCCCGTACGTTTCGTGCCGATGTTACCGGGCAAAGCGCAGGAACTGTGATTTTCCAGCCCGCCTTTCGGCCGTAAATGCCGCGTAACCCGCGCGTTAATTATTAAAGCCTTGTTTACTCGCGACTGGTTTATTTCGAACTCTACGTTTCATGCGTACGAGTGAGTAACCACATGTCGCCCCCCAAGGTGGATTCTCGCCTCAATGCCTGGCCGCGCATTGCAGTTCTTGGCCTGGTAGGCATCACCGTGGCCGGTTGCGCGGATTCCGCGCGTTTCCAGTCCAATTCGTACGCCAGCGACCGCCCAGCGCCGCCACAGAGCGTAGGTTCGCTTCCGGCGCCTGCGAACTATGCCCGCGTTGAGAGCCAACCTTTGAGCCCGCCGACTACGGTCGCGGCTGCGCCAAATTACGGGGCACAAAGTCCCGCTGCATACAGGTCGTACAACCGATATTCCGATGTTACCGGATCGAGCGTGCCGCCAACCTCCAGTCACTGGACCTGGAACGGCGGTTCTGCCGTGACGGTCGGCTACGGCGAGACGGTCGAGGGCATAGCGCGTCGGCACGGCGTGCCTGCTTCGGCAATTCTGCAGACAAACGGCATTCGTGACGCCAGCCAGATCAGACCGGGGCAACGCCTCGTTATTCCGCGCCACACTGCCAGCACGACGCAAACGGCCGCAGCCCCCAGATCAACAAACGGCAACGTTCACATCGTCAGGTCCGGCGATACGCTCATGAATGTTGCGCGCCGCAATGGAATTACAGTTTCAGCGCTCGCGCGCGCCAACCATCTGCAGACATCCTCGCAACTCAGCGTCGGTGATCGGCTGACTATTCCGGGCGGCCATTCGGCCGCCGTGGCAAGTGTCGCGCCTGCGCAAAATACACAACCGCGCACGATGCCTGTTGAGAAGGTTAGTGCACCGGTGAAAGTCGCAAGCGTCGGGCCGGTTCAGACTGCGAGCGTGGCCAAGGAAGAGCCGCGGGTGGCTGAAACGCCGGTCAAGGCTGCGGAAGCCATGCCTGCGTTCCGTTGGCCCGTGCGCGGTCGGGTCATTGCTGGATTCGGCAGCAAGCCGAATGGGACGCAGAACGACGGTATCAATTTGGCAGTACCGGAAGGCACTCCGATCAAGGCTGCCGATGACGGTGTCGTCGCCTACGCCGGCAACGAACTCAAAGGTTACGGCAACCTCGTTTTGATCCGCCACTCGAATGGCTTCGTATCGGCCTATGCTCACGCGAGCGAATTGATGGTCAAGCGCGGCGATTCAATCAAGCGCGGGCAGGTCATTGCGCACGCGGGCCAGACCGGCAGCGTGACGTCACCGCAGCTGCATTTCGAGATCAGAAAAGGCTCGACGCCCGTCGATCCGACTCAATATCTCGGCGGCGTCTAGTTCTTCAACGCGACGCCAAGGCGCCCTGCAAGATCTTGCACGAACTGCCAGGCTACGCGCCCCGATCGGGAGCCGCGCGTGGTCGACCACTCCAACGCTTCGCGGTGCAAAGAGTCCCCGTGCGCCGGAATTTTGTAGTGCGCCACGTAACCATCAACCATCGCCAGATATTCGTCCTGGCTGCATCGGTGAAAGCCGAGCCACAGTCCGAAGCGATCGGATAGAGACACTTTCTCTTCGACCGTTTCACCTGGATTGATCGCGGTCGAGCGCTCATTCTCCATCATGTCGCGTGACATGAGGTGGCGGCGGTTTGAAGTCGCGTAAAAGATCACGTTGTCCGGACGGCCTTCAATGCCGCCTTCCAGCACAGCCTTGAGCGATTTGTAGGTGGTGTCTTCCGCATCGAACGATAGATCATCGCAGAACACGATAAAGCGGTGCGAAGACCCGCGTGTAAGGGCCATCAGTGCGGGCAGGCTGTCGATGTCTTCGCGATGGATTTCGACCAGTTTGAGGGCGCCGCTTTTCGCGTTGCGAGCGAAAGCCGCATTAACACCGGCGTGCGCGGCCTTCACGAGTGAGGACTTGCCCATGCCGCGCGCTCCCCATAAGAGAGCGTTATTTGCGGGCAGGCCTTTCGCGAAACGCTCGGTATTTTCAACGAGAACATCGCGGACCCGGTCGATTCCTTGGAGCAGCGACATCTCGACGCGGTTGACGCGTGGCACCGGCGCAAGGCGACCGTCCGGATACCAAACGAATGCATCAGCGGCGCTGAGGTCAGGAAGCGTCTTGCGTTGCGGCGACAACCGCTCGAGGGCGTCCGCAATGCGTTCGAAGACATCGCCCGGGCCCGAAGGCTGGGTGGCCTTGGGCTTGGGCGCAGAGCGTCGCGGCGATCTGGATTTCGATTTGGCCATTGGTACTCCCGGAAATCGCGCTGCTCTTAGCGGGGGAGCGTTGCTCCCGCAAGCGGTCTCACCAAGAAACGGCTGAAAACGGGAGGTTTTTGCGACTAACCCGCCGTTGCAATTGGGCGCCCGACAGCTATAGTCCGCGCGAATTCAAGCGCCGTCCGGCGCCATCCAAGGAACACGCTTAAATGTTTATAACGCCTGCCTTTGCACAAGGGTCTTTGTTCGGCGGCGGTGCAGGCGGCGACGGCGGAATGCTGATGTCGTTGCTGCCCTTCGTGTTGATCTTCGTCATCATGTACTTTCTGATTCTGCGACCGCAGCAGAAGCGCGTGAAGCAGCATCAGGAGATGGTCAAGAACGTACGCCGAGGCGACACCGTCGTTACCAATGGTGGCCTTGTAGGAAAGGTCACCAAGGTGATCGATGACGACCAGATCGAGATCGAGATTGCGGACGACGTGCGCATTCGCCAGATGCGGCAAATGGTTGCCGATGTCCGTGCCAAAGGCGAACCTGGCAAAGAAGAGGCAGCAGCCGGCTAAAGCCGACCGCCTTAGCCCTTAGCCGCAAGTCGGGAAGTCATGCTTTATTTCACGCGGTGGAAGGCGACAGCGATCATACTTACAGCGTTCGTTGTCTGCCTGTTCGCCGTTCCAAATTTCTTGCCTGAGAAGATGGTGCAGAGCTGGCCGAAGTGGGCGCAGCGGCACATCGTGTTGGGTCTCGACCTGCAGGGTGGTTCGCACATCCTGTTGGAGGTGGATACCAACGCCGTTCGCAAAGAGAAGCTGGAGGCGGTTCGCGATGACGTCCGCCGCGTGCTGCGTGATGCCCGCGTCGGCTATACCGGCCTGGTCGTGCGTGGCAACAGCGTCGAAGTCCGCATTCGCGAAGGCAGCAATTTCGATCAAGCGGTCGACAAGCTCCGCGAGCTATCCCAGCCACTCGGTGGAATCCTCGGCAGCAGCACCGGTCAACGCACCCTCGACGTTACGACCGAGGGGGGAAGCCTGGTGAGGCTGACGCTGACCGATCCGGCCATCCTCGAGCGGGTCCGCCAGTCGGTAGAGCAGTCGATCCAGATCATTGAACGTCGCGTGAACGAACTTGGGACCGTCGAGCCGTTGATTCAGCGTCAGGGCGTTGACCGAATCCTCGTGCAGGTGCCGGGTCTGCAGGATCCGACGCGACTGAAGGAATTGCTCGGCAAAACCGCCAAGCTTGATTTTCGCATGGTGGACGTTTCGATACCGGCCGAACAGGCCTTGCAGGGTCGCGTACCGCCGGACTCCGAAATCCTTTACGGCACGACGACGCCAAAAACACCCTATCTGGTCGAAAAGCGCATTCTCGTATCGGGCAGCGATCTCACGGACGCACAGCCCGGCTTCGACCAACGCACGAACGAACCGATTGTGTCGTTTCGTTTCAACACATCTGGCGCGCGCAAATTTGCTCAGGTCACTCAGGAGAATGTGGGCAAGCCGTTTGCCATCATCCTCGACAATCAGGTGATCTCCGCGCCGGTCATACGTGAACCTATTCTGGGTGGCTCGGGCCAGATTTCCGGAAGCTTTACGGTCGAAAGCGCGAACGATCTTGCGATCCTGCTGCGCGCCGGCGCCTTGCCCGCGCCGCTCACCATCATAGAAGAGCGTACAGTCGGACCGGGCCTAGGCCAGGATTCGATCGCCAAAGGCAAGCTCTCGTCGTACGTCGGCGCAGCGATGGTCATCGCCTTTATGTTGGTGACTTATGGCCTGTTCGGGCTATTCGCGAACATCGCGGTGGCAATCAACGTTGCGATGATTTTCGGCATATTGTCGCTTCTCAACGCGACACTGACGCTGCCCGGCATCGCCGGCATCGTGCTGACCGTCGGCATCGCCGTCGATTCAAACGTCCTTATCTACGAGCGCATTCGTGAAGAGGTGCGCGGTGGGCGCACACCGATCAACGCGATCGACGCGGGCTTCAGTCGGGCGCTTGCGACAATCCTGGATTCGAACATCACCACGTTCATTGCAGCCGCGGTATTGTTTTACATCGGCACCGGGCCTGTTCGCGGCTTCGCGGTTACGCTCGGCATCGGCATCATCACAACCGTGTTTACCGCCTTTACCCTGACACGGTTGATCGTCGCTTATTGGGTGCGCTGGCGGCGCCCGCAACGCGTCCCGATTTGAGGAATTTGCGCCGTGCGTTTGCTTCGCATCGTTCCTGATGACACCAAATTCGACTTCATGCGCTTCCGGCGCATCAGCTTTCCGCTGTCTGCGTTCCTCTCGATTATTGCGATCTCGCTTTATTTCTTTCACGGGCTGAATTTCGGCATCGACTTCAAGGGCGGCACGCTGATGGAGGTGCAGTCCAAAGCCGGCGCTGCCGATCTCGCGAAAATGCGCGCCACGCTCGGCGCACTTGGGTTGGGCGAAGTGCAACTCCAGCAGTTCGGCGCGCCGAACGACGTGCTCATCCGTATCGCCGAGCAACCCGGTGGCGAGCTGGCGCAACAGCAGGCCGTTGCCAAAGTGCGCGCCGCGCTTGGCGACGAAGTTGACTATCGCCGCGTAGAAGTCGTCGGACCTCGCGTATCGAGCGAGCTTCTGTCCTACGGCGTGGTCGGCCTGATGTTGGCGATCTTCGCGATCTTGATTTACCTGTGGTTCCGGTTCGAGTGGCAATTCGCGCTTGGCGCCATGATCGCTAACGTCCACGACATCGTACTTACCATCGGCTTTATGTCGATCACCCAGATCGACTTTGACCTTACAAGTATCGCCGCACTGCTCACCATTCTGGGTTATTCGTTGAACGATACCGTGGTCATTTATGATCGCATTCGCGAAATGCTGCGACGGTATCGCAAACTGCCTATGCCCGAACTGCTGAATGCGTCGGTCAACCAAACGCTGTCACGTTCGGTGATTACGCACGTTACGGTGTCGCTCGCACTGCTGGCCCTTTTGTTATTCGGTGGGCAGGCAATCCATAGCTTCACGGCGACCATGATGTTCGGCGTTGTGCTGGTGGGTACGTACACATCCGTGTTTATTGCGTCGCCGATATTGCTTTACCTCGACGTCGGGACCGGCCGTGATGCAATCACTGACTCTGAGAGGAAGAAGTAGATGGCAATCGGCGGGCGCGCCGATGCCCCACATCTGCCGCGTCCCGCGCCAATAGAAGCCTACGGTGAAGGTGGATTTCGATTTGGCGGCATGTCGCATCGTGGCTCGCTGCTCTGTTTCCCTGATGGCATCTGGGCGTGGCCGATCATAAATGTGGCTGAACTGAACGAGGCTGTCCTGCAGGCTGCCTTTGATCGCGCGGATCGCCTTGATTTCTTTCTCATTGGTACGGGCCGAGATCCGTGCGCCATGCCTGAGAAACTGCATCAGAAATTTCGCGAATTGTCGCTTTCCGTTGATGCGATGGCGACGGGCGCCGCGGTGCGGACCTACAACATTCTCCTGGCGGAGAACCGACGTGTCGGAGCGGGTCTCATTGCAGTGACCTGATCCACGCGCAGGGTTAGCGAAATGAAAGAGCCTTTCGCATATTGCGCCGATTACCTGCGCGAAAACGATCGCGACAGTTATCTCGCGACTTTGTTCGCTCCAGCCGACAAGCGCGAAGCATTGTTCGCGCTTTATGCATTCAACGCCGAAATTCATCGCGTGCGCGACCTTGCACGAGAAACAATGCCTGGGGAAATTCGGTTGCAATGGTGGCGCGAGGTTATTTTAGGCGAACGCGAAGGTGAAGCAGCGGCAAATCCGGTTGCGGCAGCTGTAACTGAGGTCATTGCGCGTTTCGATTGTGTGCGCGAACCGCTCGTCGATCTTGTCGAGGCGCACCGCTTCGACGTTCACAATGAACCGATGCAGAGCACAGAAGAACTCGAGCTCTACGCGGCACGCACTGCCGGAACGATCTTTGACTTGGCCGTCCGCCTTTTAGGCAGCAAAACAGACTCAATGGTCATCAATGAGTCTGGGAGCGCACAGACGATTGCATACGTACTCTCTCAGTTTTCGCGGCACACGACACGGAGGCAACTCTATGTGCCGGCGGATATCCTTCAACACTATGGGGCCGTCCCGGAAGATATTTTCGCGATGCGCGTGACACCGGAATTGCGTGCTGCGCTCGCCGAGTTGCGGTTGCGCGCCCGTCGCAACCTTGCTCATGTCGTTGGCGCCAAAATTCACGAAATCGAAAAGCCAGCGTTTTTGTCGCTGGCGCCATTGCGCCGTTGGCTCATCGATATGGAGAAGTCCGGCTACGATCCGTTCCGCCCGCCTGTTGTATCCCCTTGGCGGCGGCAATGGCGTATCTGGCGCGCTGCCAAATCCTTCCAGAGGATAGGAGCATAGCGGTCATTCGGCTGCGGCCGCGGGGACGCTCCCCGAGATCCAATGCCCGAGATCGGCGAGGGCACGGCGGGTCAGCGCACTCTTGCGCGCGAGTGCTTTCGCGGTTGAACGGCCCAATTTGCTGTGGCGATCGAACGTTGGAACTTCTTTCAGCGGTGGAAACAAACCGAAGTTGACGTTCATCGGCTGGAACGATGAAGGGCCCGCGTCGATCGTCTCGATATGACCACCGGTAATGTGGACGAGGAGTGCGCCGTGCGCCGTCGTCGGCGGTGGCAAGGAGACGGGTTCGCCGCGCCGTTCGGCGGCGGCAAAGCGTCCGGCAAGCAAACCGACAGCGGCCGACTCGACGTAACCCTCGCAACCGGTGATCTGGCCGGCGAACCGCCAGCGCTTATTCGCCTTGAGTCGCAATACCTCGTCGAGCAGGACCGGCGAATTGAGGAACGTATTGCGGTGAAGGCCGCCCAGCCGCGCGAACTCCGCGTTTTCCAAACCTGGAATGGTGCGGAAGATGCGCACCTGTTCGGCGTGTTTCAGCTTGGTTTGGAAACCAACCATATTGAACAGCGTGCCGAGTTTGTTGTCCTGGCGCAGTTGCACCACGGCGTAGGGCTTGTTGTCCGGCTGGTGAGGATTGGTGAGCCCAAATGGTTTCATCGGGCCATGACGCAGAGTCTCAATGCCGCGTTCCGCCATGATTTCGATTGGCAGGCAGCCATCGAAGTAGGGTGTATTCGTCTCCCATTCATGGAAGCTCGTCTTGTCGCCGGCGAGCAGCGCCGCAACGAAGGCGTGATACTGCTCACGTGGCAGCGGGCAGTTGATGTAGTCGGCGCCCGAGCCGCCCGGGCCGGATTTGTCGTAGCGGGACTGAAACCAGGCCTGACCGAGATCGATGCTGTCGCGATGGACAATTGGCGCGATGGCGTCGAAAAACGCGAGCTGCTGCTGGCCCGTCAGGCCGGCAATCGCGGAGGCGAGGTCGGGCGACGTAAGGGGACCTGTCGCTACAATCACGCTGTCCCACTCGCCGAGCGGGATGACTTCTCCACGCTCGAGCGACACCAGTGGATGTGATTCAAGTGCCGCCGTCACGGCAGCAGAAAATCCGTCGCGATCGACGGCGAGGGCGCCACCTGCCGGCACCTGATTTTCGTCTCCGGCTCGCATGATGAGTGAGCCCAGCCGGCGCATTTCTTCATGAAGGAGGCCGACTGCATTGTGCTCGCAGTCATCTGAGCGAAACGAATTCGAGCAGACGAGCTCGGCATAGCCATCGGTTTTGTGGACCGGCGTCCGCCGCAAAGGCCGCATTTCGTGCAACACGACCGGCACCCCGGCCTGCGCGAGCTGCCAGGCGGCTTCGGACCCGGCAAGGCCGCCGCCGATAACATGTACAGGTTGCAACCGCCCTTTTTCCATTCGACGATAACTAGGCCGCTGGGTAGAGGGCTGCAACGGGGGCAGGGCGAGACCTAAAAGCGAAACGCCCGCGAGGCTTCGCGGGCGTTGTCAGGCCTATAGCTGGCAGTTGGAATTAGCCGCGCTGGGAGGCGTTCCACGCAACACGGGGGATGTCTGAGCGGCTGATGCCAATATCGGCAAGCTCACGGTCGCCCAGGCGCGACAATTCGTTCAAACTGCGGTTATAGCGCTTCCACTCCTGGATGAAGCGAACGAGTGCGGCAAACATAGTGTCCTTCTTTCCGTAAGTTCCGGCCCAAGCCGGTCGTTGATTTCGAAAGGAAAATAGGGATGTTCTGGCGAATGAAAACCGATAATGTTGCGCTGCAGCTAAGCGAAAAACGCATGACTAAAACGGGCATACGGCAAGGAAAAATTCAAACTTTGATGGGTTTCAAGCAGAATCTGATACTTCTGGCCGCAGAGTTCGTAGAAAATGCTTCTTTGGCGCCGAATTGTGGTCCTCCCGACGGAAAATCTAACGGAGTACCGTCCATGAAATCGCATATCTTGGGCTGCGTCTGCCTTGCCGCGGCTCTATGCCTGCCCGCTCTCACGTCGAGTTCCGCGGCCGACGTCAAGGTTCTGACCGCCGGCGCCTTTAAGCAGGTCGTGCTCGCGCTGGTGCCCGATTTCGAGAAGCAGACGGGCAACAAGGTCATCGTCGATAACGACACCGCGGGCGGCCTGCAGAAACGGATTGAATCGGGCGAAGCCTTCGACGTCGCTATCATCACGCCAACCATCGTCGATGGCCTGGCCGCTTCCGGCAAAATCGTCCCCAACAGCCGGGTCAATCTGGCGACCGTCTCGATCGGTGTTGTGGTGAAGGAAGGCGCGCCGAAGCCTGACATCGGTACGGTCGAGGCCTTCAAGAACGCGCTGCTAGCCGCCAAATCCGTTGCCTACATCGATCCAGCGAGCGGCGGCTCGAGTGGAATATATGTCGACAAACTGCTTGAGCGCCTTGGCATCGCCGATCAGGTCCGGCCAAAGGCCAAGCTCAAGAAAGGTGGCTATGTCGCCGATCTCATCGTGAGCGGCGAGGCCGAACTTGGCGTGCACCAGATCAGCGAAATCGTCCCGGTCAAAGGTGCTGTGCTCGTTGGGCCATTACCTAAGGAAATCCAGAACACCACGACTTACGCGGCTGGCCTCAGCGCTGCAGCCCAGAACAAGGATGCAGCGCAGGCGCTGATCAAGACGTTTTCTGGTCCCGCCGCGGCAAACGTGTTCAAAGCCAAAGGCATGGAGCCCGCGAACTGAGGGGTCACGCATTTGGTTGCAGACGCGCGCCCGCTTGATCGCCGCGTCGTCATCACGGCGCTCGGCATCGCGCAAATTCTGGCGTGGGGAACATCGTTCTATTTCCCCGCCGTGTTTGCCGAACCGATCGTCAAGGACACCGGCTGGTCGCTCGGTTTTGTCGTCGGCGGAACATCGATCGGTCTGCTCACCGCAGGCCTGATCTCGCCGCAGGTCGGACGCATCATCGATGTACGCGGTGGGCGCCCGATATTGCTCGCCAGTTCGCTGTTCTACGCCGCGGGTCTCGCACTGGTTGGCTTGTCGCATGCGTTGCCGATCTATTTGTTCGCCTGGGTGCTCATTGGTTTGGGAATGGGCACAGGCCTCTACGACGCGGTCTTCGCCGCGCTTGGCCGCATGTATGGCAGCGAAGCACGCGGGCCGATCACCAGCCTGACGTTGTTTGGCGGTTTTGCCGGCACAATTTGCTGGCCGCTGAGCGCATTTATGATCGAACATCTCGGATGGCGCAGCGCGTGTTTCATCTATGCGGCCATTCATCTGCTTGTGATGTTGCCGTTGCAGGTCAGCGTGGTCCGCGCGCCGCCCAAAACGGAAAGCGGAGCGGCCAAACCGGCTGCATCCGGCGAAACGCCTCGCATAAACAATGAAACGTTGATCTTCGGATTGCTCGCCGTCGTTCTTTCAGTCGCAGCGGGTATTGGTTCGATCGTGGTCGTGCATCTGCTGATCTTCCTGCAGGCACGCGGCGTGGATTTTTCAACCGCTGTCAGCCTCGGGACCATCTTCGGACCCGCGCAGGTCGGCGCACGTCTTGTGGAGCGCATTTTCGGCAACCGCTATCACCCGATCTGGACCATGGTTGCGTCCTGTTCGCTCATGGCCATCGGTCTGCTGCTGCTATACGGCGCGTTTCCAACTTTGATCCTGGTCATCCTGCTTTATGGCGCGGGCTATGGAATTTCCTGGGTCGGCCGCGGAACTTTGCCGCTCGCCTTGTTCGGGCCGGTTCGTTATCCGCGTTTAATGGGCAAACTCGCTTTCCCGAGCCTGATCATTCAGGCTTTGGCGCCGTCAGCCGGCGCGCTTCTGCTCGAGGCAAAGGGCGCGCAGACAACCATCGGCGTATTGACGGTTTTTGCGATCATCAATGTCGTGCTAATCGGATTGCTGTGGTGGCTATGTTGCAAACCGGCCGCCGACAATTCTCAGGGTTGAGACATGCTGCCGCTGCAGATGCTTTATTTCGAGGACCTGTCGCTCGGCATGACCGAAATGTTGAGCAAGGTCATCGATGCGTCCGATGTAGTCGGCTTTGCCGAAGTGACCGGCGATCGCAATCCGATCCATTTGTCAGAACATTTCGCCGCGAAGACGCCGTTCGGAACGCGTATCGCGCATGGGCTTTATACGGCAAGCCTCATTTCCGCGGTTCTCGGCACGCGATTGCCCGGACCAGGCGCAGTCTATATTTCGCAGACCTTGAATTTTCGCGCGCCCGTCAAAATCGGCGACACCGTCGATGTCAGCGTCGCAGTCGCGGAATTGTTGCCGGAAAAATTTCGCGCGCGTTTGACGTGCAAATGTTCGGTCGGTGACGAGGTGGTACTCGACGGGGAGGCCTGGGTGAAGGTTCCGTCGAAGCAATCCGGCGGCCGTCCGCTGCCGCGCATCTGAACAAAGCCACCCCTGCGCCGGAAGCGGCGCGTCGTCATGCCAAAGCGCAAATCTCCTACGTTCCCGGCTTCAGACCGAATACACAGCGCCGTGATCCGTCGGGTCGCCGGCATACGGTGACCTGACCATCGGGCGGTGCGACCGGCATGGCTTCATCGTAGGGAACGAGCTCGCCGTCAATCATCCAGCCGCTCGCCGTCGATGAAATGCGGGTGTAGCTCTTGCAATCGTAGTCGCCGCAGCACCATTCGCCGGCGCCATTCTTGAAGGCGCCGCGATTGACCCAGCTATCATGTGCAAACGCGGACGAAGCGAAGAGAAGTGCAGATAGAAGCACTGAGCGGACCAGAGTTCGCGACATCGGTGGCCTCCATGTAAATCCCCCGGCGCTGCGTTACTGTGGCGTCCTTGGACTGCTCCTCCGTCTCCCGTAAATATTGGCCGCTG
>Ga0164298_10000279_pt1 | contig 14596 bp, 13 predicted proteins | sample Whisoiple_216_MG_FD_109713 | JGI IMG/M metagenome (GOLD analysis project Ga0164298, IMG submission 109713) | Unamended control soil microbial communities from upstate New York, USA - Whitman soil sample_216_MG | ecosystem: Environmental > Terrestrial > Soil > Agricultural land ... | reverse complement strand
GCCGACCGTCGTGGCCACGATGACACCGGGCGGAGGCGTCAGTTCGTGTGGGGCGACCGCGTAAACCGGGCGGCCCGACGACACCAGAAGGACGTCTCCGGGAAGTAAACCGGCTTCGCTGAGCGCACGACCGACAGCCGATGCCAGGGGCCTGCCCATGACGTCGACGATGGTCCGCCCCGCGCCGGGCGTCGGCAACGGAGTTGCGAGATAGACGTTCGCCAGGTTGAGCGCCCTTGCCAGCTGGTCGGCGAGATCGCCGGGGCGGGCCTCCGCAGGCGGCACCACTTCGATCCGCACGATGCCCTGCCGTTTGGCTTCCGACAGCAGCCGGCTGACGGTTGCTCGGCTGGTGCCCAGCTGGGCGGCGACCTCAGCCTGAGTGGCGTCTTCCTCGTAGTAGAGCCGCGCAGCCGTATACAGCAGCGTGGCCGGAAAGTGGCTGCCTTCTGGTTCGGACGAACCGGTGTCGGGGGGCTGCTCGCTCGCTGCCGACGGTGCCGATCGGGGCATGGGCACGAGTATGGCACTGAACATCTGTTCTGGAAAGAATTTTGCTGAACATCCGTTCTGGACAAATGTGCAAAATCTTCGATAGTGTGACTCCAACCACAGTCAAAGGAGCTGCTGATGACCGATCAGATCCCCGAGAAGATGCAGGCCGTGGTCTGTCACGGGCCGAAGGACTACCGACTCGAAGAGGTCGCGGTCCCCGTCCGCAGGCCGGGCGAGGCGCTGATAAGAGTCGAAGCCGTCGGCATCTGCGCCAGCGATCTGAAGTGTTACCACGGGGCCGCGAAGTTCTGGGGCGACGAGAACCGGCCGGCTTGGGCTGAGACCATGGTGATCCCCGGCCACGAATTCGCTGGGCGCGTTGTCGAACTCGACGACGCGGCCGCATCCCGGTGGGGGATCGCGGTGGGCGACCGGGTGGTATCGGAGCAAATCGTGCCGTGCTGGGAATGCCGATATTGCAAGCGCGGTCAGTACCACATGTGCCAGCCGCATGATCTCTACGGATTCAAGCGGCGCACCCCCGGCGCGATGGCCAGCTACATGACCTATCCGGCGGAATCACTGGTGCACAAGGTATCCGGCGACATCCCTGCTCATCACGCCGCGTTCACCGAACCGCTGTCGTGCTCGCTGCACGCCGTGGAGCGCGCGGGCATCACGTTCGAGGACACGGTGGTGGTCGCGGGTTGCGGGCCGATCGGCCTTGGCATGATCGCGGGCGCGCGGGCGAAGAGTCCGATGCGGGTGGTCGCTCTCGATATGGCACCGGAGAAGCTCGAACTGGCCAAGGGGTGTGGCGCCGACATCACCATCAACATCGCCGAACAGGACGCCGTCGCGATCATCAAGGATCTCACGGACGGCTACGGCGCGGACGTATATCTGGAGGGGACCGGCCATCCCTCCGCGGTTCCGCAGGGCCTCAACGCATTACGCAAGCTCGGCCGGTATGTCGAATACGGCGTCTTCGGCAGTGACGTGTCCGTTGACTGGAGCATCATCAGCGACGACAAGGAACTCGACGTGCTCGGCGCGCATCTCGGGCCCTATTGCTGGCCAGCGGCGATCAGGATGATCGAGTCCGGCGTGCTGCCGATGGACAAGATCTGCACGCACCAACTGCCGTTGTCCGAATTCCAGAAGGGTCTGGACCTCGTCGCCAGCGGCGCGGAATCCGTCAAAGTCTCCCTGATCCCCGCCTGATGCGAAGGGCAACTGACACATGAACCGAAACACCGGGCCGCAGATGTCGCGGCGAAACATGCTCGCCGCGTTGGGACTGGCCGGTGCCGCAGCGGCGAGCGTCCCGATCCTCAGTTCCTGCGGGGTCGGCGGCAAAGCCAGTCTGCCGAACGGTTCGGATTCAGTGACAGGCGGATTCGACTGGAAGAAGGCCTCGGGCTCGACGATCAACATTCTGCAGACCCCACACCCCTACCAGCTGTCGTATCAGCCTCTGCTCAAAGAGTTCACCGAACTCACCGGCATCACGGTCAACGTCGACCTTGTTCCGGAGGCGGACTACTTCACCAAGCTCAACACCGAACTCGCCGGCGGTTCGGGCAAGCACGACGCGTTCATGCTCGGCGCCTATTTCATCTGGCAGTACGGGCCACCGGGCTGGATCGAGAACCTCGACCCATGGCTGAAAAACTCGTCGGCCACCAATGCGGACTACGACTTCGACGACATCTTCGACGGTCTGCGCACGTCAACCCGTTGGGACTTCACCTTGGGTAATCCGCTGGGCACCGGTGGGCAGTGGGCGATCCCATGGGGTTTCGAGAACAATGTGGTCGCCTACAACAAGGCCTACTTCGACCAACGTGGCATCAAGAAGTTGCCTGACAGGCTCGACGACTTCATCCAGCTGGCGGTCGACCTGACCGACCGGTCGGAGAATCGCTACGGCATCTCGACCCGAGGGTCGAAGTCGTGGGCGACCATCCACCCCGGCTTCATGGCGCTGCACACGCGCGTGGGCGCGGTGGACTACACGTTCAACGGGTCGGATCTGATCGCTGAGATTTTTTTTGTTAAGGATACGGCGACCACCGAGAAGTGGATCGAGATGCAGCACAAGGCCGGGCCGACGTCGTGGACGACCTACGACTATCCCAATGCCACGGGCGATCTCGGTGACGGCAAGGCAATGATGGTCTTCGATGCCGACAGCGCCACCTACCCGAAAAACAAGCCGGGCGCGAGCAAGGAAGCAGGCAACCTCGCGTGGTACCCCGGACCCGCAGGGGCCGATGGCAACTACAAGACCAACCTGTGGACGTGGAGCTGGGCGATGAGTGCGAACTCGCGCAACAAGCTGCCTGCCTGGCTGTTCATCCAATGGGCCACCGGCAAGGACTCGATGAACAAGGCCGTCCAGGGCGGTAAGTATGCCGACCCGGTGCGAAAGTCGGTGTTCGACACCACCTTCAAGAAGGTCGCGGCCGACCAGTTCGGCTATCTCGAGACCTTCGAGACCATCATCGGCCAATCGAGGATCCAGTTCACGCCGCAGAAGAAGTTCTTCGACACCACCCAGAACTGGGCCGTCGCACTGCAGGACATCTACGGCGGAGATGATGCCGCCTCGCGTCTGCGCAGCCTCGCGAAGACCAACACCTCGAAGGTCAACCTCTAGGAGCTCTGGCACACATGACGACTCAGACAGACAAGGCGACGGCGACGTCGCCGGATCAGCAGCCAAGCGCTCCGCGTCGCGCGCTACCAGAAGTGCCGAGCTGGCGGCGCAAGCTGCGGCCATACCTGCTGTCGATCCCGGCGTTGGTGATCGTCATCGGGATCCTCTACCCCTTCGTCGTCGGCGCCTACTACGCCTTCCTGAACTACGCAGCGGTCAACCCGGATCCGCATTTCATCTGGTTCAACAACTTCAAATCGGTTCTCGGCGACCAGGTGTTCTGGCAGAGCGTCAAGGTCACCGCGATCTTCGCGGTGGTGGCGACGACCGTGGAAACGGTGCTTGGGGTCGGACTGGCGCTACTGCTGAACAGGTCGTCGATCATCGGCAAAATCTTCGAGAAGGTGCTGATCCTGCCGCTGATGATCGCGCCTGTGATCGCGGGCGTGATCTGGAAGCTGATGTTCAATCCGCAGTTCGGCATCCTCAATCATGTTCTGGGGCTGGGCAACACGTTTGACTGGCTGTCGGGCAGCCACGCGTTGTGGTCAGTGATTCTCGTCGATCTCTGGATCTTTACCCCGTTCGTGGCGATTCTGGTCCTCGCCGGGATGCGGTCGCTGCCCAAGGAGCCCTTTGAGGCGTCCGAGGTCGACGGCGCGAGCTGGTTCTATATGTTCCGCAAATTGATGCTTCCCATGCTGTGGCCTTACATCCTGGTGGCGGTGATCTTCCGGTTCATGGACAACCTCAAGGTGTTCGACCACATCTATGTGCTGACCGCGGGCGGCCCCGGGGTGGCCACCCGGACGTTGCAGATCGGCGCGTTCGAGGACTCGATCATCAACCTGGACTACTCCCGCGGCAGTACATACATGTTGCTGCTCTGGATCATCGTGTTCATCACCGCGCGCTACCTGGTGAGCGTGCTCGGCAAGGCGCAGCGTCGAGCTGCCGGAGCGGAGTCATAGGCCATGGCATTCACACTGCGCAGAAACGAACTGCTCCCGGGACAGAAGCGGATGGGCATCGGGCCCGTCGTCGCCGATATCGGGCTGATCGGCTGGTTCATCTTCTCGTTGTTCCCGATCGTGTGGATGGTGATCCTGGCGCTCAAGAACGCCGAGGAGCAGACCACCACGTACTTCCAGTTCAGTCCGACCTGGTCGAACTTCGCGACGGTGGTGTCCGACAAGGGCACTCAGATGACCAGCGTCGACTTCAAGACCTCGTTGCTGACGAGCCTGATCAACTGCGGCGGAGCGGTGATCGTCTCACTGCTGATCGGCATCCCTGCCGCGTACGCCGCGGGTCGGTGGAAGTACAAGGGCAGCAACGACCTGATGTTCCAGATGCTGTCCTTTCGGTTCGCCCCGGAGCTGATGGTGATCGTGCCGCTGTTCGTGATCTACAACCAGATCGGGCTGTTCGACACGAAGGTCGGAATGATCTGGGTGTTGCAGCTGGTCACCATGCCGCTGGTGGTCTGGATCCTGCGCTCGTACTTCGAGGACCTGCCCGAGGATCTCGAGCAGGCCGCGCTACTCGACGGCTACACCCGCAGAAAGGCTTTCGTCATGGTCGCGCTGCCCATCGTCCGTCCCGGTATCGCCGCCGCGGCACTGCTCGCGTTCATCTTCGCCTGGAACAACTATGTATTCCCGCTGATTCTGGCCGACAGCAACGCGGGCACGGTCACCGTCGCGATCACGAAGTTCCTCGGCGGTGGCGGCCAGGCGTACTACAACCTGACCGCCGCGGCGGCGATCATCGCGGCCCTGCCGCCGCTAATACTCGCGCTGACCATTCAGCGGTATCTGGTTCGGGGCCTTTCCTTCGGGGCGGTGAAAGCCTGATGGCGACGGTATCCCTTGCCAACCTGCGCAAGACATTCGGCAAAGTCACGGCGGTCGACGATCTGTCCGTCGACATCGCCGACGGCGAGTTCTTCGTCATCCTTGGCCCCAGCGGCGCGGGTAAGACCACCACGCTGAAGTCGGTGGCCGGTCTGGTGGACATCGATGCCGGATCGGTGCACATTGGCGGCGTCGACATGACACTCGTCGAGCCTTACCACCGCAACGTCGCGATGGCGTTCGAGAGTTACGCGCTCTATCCGCAGAAGACGGTCAGCGAGAACCTGGCGTCGCCGCTGAAGTCCGGAAGAACCGGCAAGTACACGGAGGCGCAACGCACCGAACGCATCAACCAGGTGACCACCACGCTGGGAATCAACCACCTGCTCAAGCGCTTTCCGCGTGAGCTGTCCAACGGGCAGAGGCAGCGGGTTGCGCTGGGCAGGGTGCTGGTCCGGCCTGCCGACATCTACCTGCTCGACGAACCGCTGAGCCACCTGGACGCCAAGCTCCGTGCCGCGATGCGCGCCGAACTCAAACAGCTCAGCGCGATGTCGAAGACCACGACCATCTATGTCACGCACGACTACCAGGAGGCCCTGGCGCTCGGTGACCGCATCGCGGTGCTCCGCGAAGGACGGCTGGTCCAGATCGGCACTCCGGAGGAGATCTGGCGTCGGCCCGCCGACACATTCGTGGCCCGCTCGCTCGGCCAGCCCGAGATCAACATCCTCGACGGTGTGGTCGACGACGGCCGTATCCGCCTCGGGGACGGATCGCTCGACGTACCGATTCCCGCGGGAGCGCCATGCGATCGCGGCGACAGGGTACGAGTCGGATTGCGGCCCTGCGACATTCATGTGGGGTCCGGAGCGGGCTCGGCGAACTTGGCGGGAACCGTGATGCTCGCAGAGCGGCTCGGCCGCAACGTCGAGCTGACCGTGAAGGCCGGCGACGAACAGGTGATCGTGCTGGCATCCGGTCGCGAAGGCGTCGAAGAAGGCAGTGACATCACCATGACCATCGCCGATTCCGATGTACACGTCTTCACCGCGGGCGACGGCGACACTGCCAGGCTCGGCGCGACCGACAAGACCATGGAGGCGGCACAGTGAGTGTGACGACAGATGCTCTGCGCAAACCCGCGTCGGCCGATGGGACGGCGCAGAGCCTGACCCTTGCCGACCTGGTGAAAACCTATGCGTCGAGCGGCCGTGAGCGGGTGACGGCGGTCAAGGGCATCGACCTTGAGATCGAGCCAGGGGAGCTGGTCGCGCTGCTCGGGCCGTCCGGCTGCGGCAAGACCACGACACTGCGGATGATCGCCGGACTGGAAACGGTGACAAGCGGCTCGATCAAGGTCGGTGACCGCGAGATCTCGCAGCTGCCCGCGTCCAAGCGCGGTATCGGGGTCGGCTTCGAGAGCTACGCGCTGTACCCGCCGATGTCGGTCCGCGACAACCTGCTGTACGGCCTCAAGGCCCGCAAAGTGAAGGGCGCCGAGCAGATGGTCGCCTCGATCTGCGACCGACTCGAGATGAACGATCTGCTCGAGCTGCGGCCGGCCGGGCTGTCCAGCGGACAGAAGCAACGCGTCGCGCTGGCCCGCGCGTTGGTCCGCAACCCGCCGGTACTGCTGCTCGACGAACCGCTGAGCCACCTCGACGCCTCCGCGCGCCAACGGGTGCGCCGCGAACTGAAGGTGCTGCAACGTGAATTCGGCTACACCACGATCGTCGTCACCCACGACCAGGTCGAAGCGCTGTCACTGGCCGACCGACTCGCGGTGATGGATGCCGGTGTGGTGCAGCAGTTCGGCACGCCCGACGAGGTGTTCGACGATCCGGCCAACCTCTTCGTCGCCGAGTTCGTCGGCGAGCCGCAGATCAACGTGCTCCGCGGCGTCGCCAGGGTCTCCGACGGCCGGACCCGCATCGAGATCGGGTCCAACGCAGGCCATCTGGACAGCACCGTGACGTCGCTGGCGGACGGCACCCGGGTCACCGTTGGGATCCGACCCCAGGACTGCGGCTTGAGTACCGCCGCCGGTGACGGTATCTCGACCACCGTGGCGTACTTCGAGCATCTGCTCGAGTTCGGGCTCGCGACAACTACAGTCGCAGGGATGGAGGAGGGCATCGTCGTCCAGACTCCGGCCCAGGAGAGCTATGAGCCCGAACAGAAGGTCGTGGTGACGGCCCCAGCCGAACGCGTCTACCTGTTCGACGCCGAAACGGGGGAGCGGTTGCGGTGACGAAACTCTTCAACGACCCGGCCCGGTTCAGCGAGGACATGCTGGCCGGCTTCCTCGATGCCAACTCTCGCTACGTCGCCGGCGTTCCCGGTGGTGTGGTGCGCGCGCATCAGACGGCGCCAGGCAAGGTCGCCGTCGTCATCGGTGGTGGCTCTGGGCACTACCCGGCATTCTGCGGAACGGTCGGCCAAGGGTTCGCGGATGGAGCCGTCGTCGGAAACATCTTCACCTCGCCGTCTGCCGAGGAGGCGGCGTCGGTTGCTCGCGCCGCGCACGGTGACGCCGGCGTCCTGCTGACGACTGGCAACTACGCAGGCGACGTGATGAACTTCGGTCTGGCCGTCACCCAGCTGCGCAGCGAGGGCATCGACGCGCAGTACTTCGCCGTCACCGACGACATCGCCAGCGCCCCCAAGGGCGAAGAGATGAAACGCCGTGGCATCGCAGGCGATTTCACCGTCTTCAAGTGTGCCAGCGCCGCGGCTGAGGACGGTCTCGACCTGGCCGGCGTGGTCCGGGTCGCCGAAGCCGCCAACGCCGCCACCCGAACGCTGGGCGTCGCATTCGACGGGTGCACGCTGCCCGGCGCGGACGAGCCGCTTTTCACGGTGCCCGAGGGGAAAATGGGTGTCGGCCTCGGCATCCACGGGGAGCCCGGTGTATCCGACGAGACGATGCCGACGGCGGCGAGTCTGGCGGAGACACTCGTGGACGGGGTCATAGGCGACAAGCCGCATACCGAGAGCACGCGGATCGCGGTGATACTCAACGGACTCGGGCGCACCAAGTACGAAGAGCTCTTCGTGGTCTGGGGTGCCGCGGCACGGCTGCTCCGTGACCGCGGATACGAGATCATCGAGCCCGAAGTGGGCGAGCTTGTGACAAGCCTTGATATGGCGGGCTGCTCGTTGACCGTGATGTGGCTCGATGACGAACTCGAAAAGTACTGGCGGGCACCGGCGGACACGCCGGCATACCGCAAGGGCGCGACGGCCGCGGCATCCGAAGGGGCCCGTCGCACCGATGCCGCTGCGGAGGCCGCCGCGCCACGAGTCGACGTCGCCGAACTGGCCGACGAGGACGGCCGTCGGGGCGGCGCGCTGGTCGCACGCGCGCTCGAGGCGATGGCCGGGATGCTGGCGAATGTCGAGGACGAGCTGGGCCGGATCGACGCCGTTGCGGGCGACGGCGACCACGGACGCGGCATGGTCAAGGGGTCCGCGGCCGCCCGCGACGCCGCCTCCGATGCGGTCAACGAGGGCGCCGGAACGGGATCGGTGCTCGCGGCCGCGGGCAAGGAGTGGGCCGCCAAGGCCGGCGGCACGTCCGGCGTGCTGTGGGGGGCGATGCTCTCGGCGATCGGCGCCAGGCTCGGCGACACCGGAAGACCCGACGCAAACACCGTCGCGGCGGGCATGCGCGATGGCTACGACGCGCTCATCCAGCTCGGCGGTGCGTCACCGGGTGACAAGACGATGCTGGACGCGCTGTTGCCGTTCATCGACGAGCTGCAGAAGCGGGTCGACGAGGGCGAGCAGTGGCAGCAGGCGTGGCGGGCCGCAGCCGACGTCGCCACGGACGCCGCGAAGGCGACCGCCGAGCTGCGACCCAAGGTGGGTCGGGCCCGTCCGCTCGCTGAGCGCAGCGTCGGCACACCGGATGCCGGCGCCACCTCCCTTGCCATGTGCGCACACACGGTTGCCGACTGTTTCACCTTGACGACGAAAGGCGAATGACCGATGGCCTCAGGACTGCGGATTGTCGTCGGCTCCGATGACGCCGGCTACGAATACAAGGAAGCCTTGAAAGGGGACCTTCGCAGCGACTCCCGGGTGGCCGAGGTGACCGATGTCGGCGTCGGAACCGACGAAAACACCGCCTACCCGCATGTGGCGGTCGCGGCGGCGAGGTTGGTCGCCGAGGGCAAGGCCGACCGTGCATTGTTGGTCTGTGGCACCGGACTTGGCGTCGCGATCAGCGCGAACAAAGTGCCCGGCATCCGGGCCGTCACCGCCCACGACAGCTTTTCGGTCGAACGATCGGTGTTGTCGAACGACGCGCAGGTGCTGTGCTTCGGGCAACGAGTCATCGGGCTGGAACTGGCCCGCAGGCTCGCACGGGAATGGTTGAGCTATGAATTCGACCCGGAGAGCAAGTCGGCTGACAAGGTCGAGGCCATCCGCGGCTACGAATCCGCCACCGACCAGCGGCCAATCGTCACCTAACGTCCACGGACACGTCACGCCACGGATGCCGTTTGGCTGAACGGCTCGGCGACGGTGCTGGCTATGAGCACCGCTTCAGTACTCATACCCGCCGAAGAGACCCAACGCGCGTCAACACCGCGCTACACCCTGCTGCTTTCCACCGACCCCGCGCTGATCGACGCCGCTCAGCGCCTTCGCCACGACGTGTTCACCACCGAACCGGGATTCGCGCTCGCAGGCGCGAGCGACGGCAGGGACGCCGACCGGTTCGACGAGTTCTGCGATCACCTATTGGTCCGCGAGGACAACACCGGCGAGCTGGTCGGCTGCTACCGGATGCTTCCGCCGCCGGGAGCGATCGCGGCAGGCGGGCTGTACACCGCAACCGAATTCGACGTCACAGGGCTGGACGCGTTACGGCCGTCGCTGGTCGAGATGGGCCGGGCCGTGGTCCGCGACGACCACCGCAACGGCGGCGTGGTGCTGCTCATGTGGGCGGGCATCCTGGCCTATCTCGACCGGTGCGGCTACGACTACGTCACGGGTTGCGTCTCGGTGCCGGTCGAGGATTCCGACATCCCGGGGCGTCAGATCCGCGGTGTCAGGGATTTCGTGCTGCGCAGACACGCCGCCCCGCAGGAATACACCGTGCATCCTTATCGGCCGGTGACGGTCGACGGCAAGGGTCTGGACGCCATCGAACCGCCCGCCCGGGTGACCGTGCCGCCGCTGATGCGCGGCTATCTGCGCCTCGGCGCCCAGGTGTGTGGTGAACCCGCGCACGACCGTGACTTCGGTGTCGGCGACTTCCCCGCATTGCTCGACAAGCGCCGGGCAGACACCAGCTACCTGACCCGCCTGCGGTCGGTCGCCGCGGCGAACGACATGGCCGACGGGATCGCGTCGTGAGCGCCGACGAGCGGGTCGGCAGCGGAAGGGACGCCAGCCCATGGGTGCCGCGCGCGACGTGCGACGCCAGCTGTGTGGCAGCGGGTGGCGCGCCTGGCGGCAGTCCGGTCGTCGTGGCGGCACGGGTCGCGGTTCGGGCCACTCTCGCGGTCATCCTGCTCACGGCCGTGCCGCTGCTGGCGATTCCAATGCCCGGCCGGTCACACGTCCAGCGCGGCTACTGCCGCATGATGCTGCGCGCGCTCGGCGTGCGAATCACGGTGTCGGGCGGGCCCATTCGCAACCTGCGCGGCGTGCTCGTCGTCAGCGGCCATGTGTCATGGGTCGACATCTTCTCGATCGGCGCCGTGATGCCCGGTTCGTTCGTCGCCAAGGCCGAAATGATCAACTGGCCCGGCCTCGGTATCGCCGCCCGCTTGATGAAGGTCATCCCGATCGAACGGGCCAGCCTGCGGCGGCTACCCGACGTCGTCAAGACGGTGGCGGCCCGCCTGAGCGCAGGCCAGACCGTGGTGGCGTTCCCCGAGGGCACCACCTGGTGCGGTCTGGCCTACGGGTCGTTCCGGCCCGCGATGTTCCAGGCCGCCGTCGACGCGGGCAGGCCGGTTCAGCCACTGCGCCTGGGCTATCACCACCGCGACGGCACGCCGTCCACCGTCGCCGCCTTCGTGGGCGACGACACCCTGATGGCGTCGATCCGGCGCCTGGTCACCGCCCGCCGCACGATCGTGGGCGTGCACGTCGAGTCGCTGCAGCTGCCGGGAACCGACCGGCGTGACCTGGCCGCCCGCTGCGAAGCGGCGGTGCGCGGCGACAAGGGGCGACGGACGAACGGGCACGCGCTGGTTGCCTGACCGGGTATTCAGGGCGGCCGTCGGGCGGCGGTTAGCATGGAACGGTTATGACCATTGAGTCGGTCTACCTGGATCACGCCGCCACCACCCCGATGCATCCCGCTGCCATCGAGGCGATGACGGCCGTGCTGGCGACGGTCGGCAACGCCTCGTCGCTGCACGGCACTGGGCGGGCGGCGCGGCGCCGCATGGAGGAGTCGCGCGAGACATTGGCCAAACTGCTCGGCGCGCGGCCGTCCGAAGTCGTGTTCACCGCGGGCGGCACCGAGAGCGACAACCTGGCGGTCAAGGGCATCTACTGGGCGCGGCGCGACGCCGAACCCCGCCGTCGCCGGATCATCACCACCGCCGTCGAACACCACGCGGTGCTCGACTCGGTCGAATGGCTGGCCGAACACGAGGGCGCCGAGGTGACCTGGCTGCCGACCGCATCCGACGGATCGGTCCCGCTCGGCGCACTGCGGGCCGCCCTGCAGGAGCACGACGATGTGGCTCTGGTGTCGGTGATGTGGGCCAACAACGAGGTCGGCACCGTCATGCCGTTGCCGGAACTGGCCTCGGTGGCCGCAGAATTCGATGTTCCGATGCACAGCGACGCGGTGCAGGCGGTGGGCCAGATACCGGTCGACTTCACGGCGAGCGGGCTGTCGGCGATGAGCATCGCGGCACACAAATTCGGTGGCCCGACCGGTGTCGGCGCGCTGCTGCTGCGCCGTGACACGGCATGCGTGCCGCTTCTGCACGGTGGTGGACAGGAACGCGACGTACGTTCGGGCACACCGGATGTCGCGGGCGCGGTGGCGATGGCCAAGGCCGCCGAGGTGGCGATCGACGGTATGGAGTCCACCAGTGCCCGCGTGCAGGCGCTGCGCGACCGCCTGGTCGACGGTGTGCTGTCGCGCATCGACGATGTCGCGCTCAACGGCGCGACGGGCGCTCGACGGCTTCCCGGCAACGCGCACTTCACGTTCCGCGGCTGCGAAGGTGATTCGTTGCTGATGCTGATGGACGCCAAAGGGGTCGAGTGCTCGACAGGTTCGGCGTGCACGGCCGGTGTGGCGCAGCCGTCGCATGTGCTCATCGCGATGGGCGCCGACCCGGCAAGCGCCCGCGGTTCACTGCGGCTTTCGCTGGGCCACACCAGCGTCGAGGCCGACGTCGACGCCGCACTCGATGTGCTGCCAGGGGCGGTGGACCGTGCGCGGCAGGCCGCGCTGGCCAGCTCAGGGGCGGTCGAGTAGTGCGGGTTCTTGTCGCGATGAGCGGGGGCGTGGACTCGTCGGTGGCCGCCGCCCGCATGGTCGACGCGGGCCACGACGTGGTCGGCGTGCACCTGGCGCTGTCGGCGGCACCGGGAACATTGCGCACCGGCTCGCGGGGATGCTGTTCGAAGGAAGACGCAGGCGATGCGCGCCGGGTCGCCGACATCCTTGACATTCCCTTCTATGTATGGGATTTCGCCGACCGATTCAAATCCGACGTCATCGACGACTTCGTGTCGTCCTATGCCCGCGGCGAGACTCCGAACCCGTGCGTGCGGTGCAACGAGCGGATCAAGTTCTCCGCGCTGTCGGCCCGCGCGCTCGCGCTCGGGTTCGACGCCGTCGCGACCGGCCACTACGCGCGGTTGTCGGACGGCCGGCTGCGGCGCGCAGTCGACAGCGACAAGGACCAGTCGTATGTGCTCGGTGTGCTGACCGCGCAGCAGCTGCGCCACGCATTGTTCCCGATCGGTGACACACCCAAGCCGCAGATTCGCGAGGAGGCGGCACGTCGCGGTCTGGCCGTCGCCGAGAAGCCCGACAGCCACGACATCTGCTTCATCCCGTCCGGCGACACCAGGGCGTTTCTCGGAAGCCGAATCGGCGTGCGCCGCGGTGCCGTGGTGGACGCGGGCGGAACGGTGCTCGCCGAACACGACGGCGTGCACGGATTCACCATCGGCCAGCGCAAGGGTCTCGGTATCGCGGGACCAGGCCCCGACGGTCGCCCCCGTTATGTGACGGCCATCGACGCCGACACCGCGACGGTGCACGTCGGCGCGGCCACCGACCTCGAGGTGTCGTCGCTGACCGGGAAGAATCCCGTGTTCACCTCTGGGGCCGCGCCGCGCGGTCCTGTGGAGTGTTCGGTGCAGGTGCGGGCGCACGGCGGTATCGCCGACGCCGTCGCCGAGGTGCGCGGCGGTGACCTGGTCGTCGATCTGCGGGCGCCGCTCGTCGGTGTAGCCGCAGGCCAGACGATGGTGCTCTACCGCGTCGATGCCGAGGGCGACGAAGTGATCGGCAGTGCCACGATCGCGCGCAGCGCCTAGTTGGGCACCTTGTCCATGATGTTCGTCATGATGATGCCCGGTATCGACTCGGGGAACGAGCAGAAGGAAACCTCCGCCAGCACCACGTTCTTGATTCGGTAGTCGCGACCGCACGTACCCGTGGATCGCATCCGTAACGTGTCGGCGTCGGCTGTCCACTCACCGATGAATGTGGAGCCGAGTTCGGTTGAGCCGCAGTCGTACACACGACCGACCAGATCGGCGAACGCGTGCCGTGCCGTCTCTGGATCGCGGTATGCCGCGGCGCCTTCCGAGACGAGCCCGCCGTCGGGCGGATTCTGGAAGGTCGTCTTGTGAAACTCTTCGACCTCCGGCCCGAACGTCTGCGTCTCGGCGAAGTACCACTGGCACTCCTTGGGCGTGCCGTTCATCAGGTCGCTGACGTCGACCGGAACCTTGCCGTCCATGCTCGGCACGACCGTCAGGCTTTCGCCCGCACCCGTGATCGCCCGCATCTGAGACTGGTCGAGCATCACCGACTCGACGTCCACCGGTGAATGCGATTCGTCGTCGATGCCGGGAGCGGCCGGCGCTCTGCAGGCCTGGACGGTGTGCGCGCAGCCGACGGCCAGCAGCGCGACGGCACTCAATGCCGCCAGTCGGGCTGCCGCAGAGGACATCGAGTCGGCTCCTTCCCGTTTCGCAGACTAACGCGTGTGGCTCCTGTGGCGAATAGTGTTGGTCAAGTGACGAAAGATCGTGATCTCGCCCTCCCCGACTCCCCCTTCGCCGCGGGTACCGGCATCGGATCCTGGCCCGGCACGTCGGCGCGGGAGGCGGCCGAGATTGTGGTCGGTGAGTTGCATCGACTTCCGCACCTGGTGGAGTTGCCGGCCCGCGGTCTCGGCGCCGATCTGATCGGCCGGGCCAGTGCGCTACTCGTCGACATCACCATCGACACCGTGCCAAGGGGCTATCGCATCGCCGCAGGGCGCAGCGCTGTGTCCCGGCGCGCGGCCAGCCTGCTCGCCGAGGACATCGACGCGCTCGAGGAGGCATGGGAGAAGGCCGGCTTGCGTGGGGC